>Ga0302320_10015142_pt1 | contig 15872 bp, 11 predicted proteins | sample Bog_T0_3_FD_202130 | JGI IMG/M metagenome (GOLD analysis project Ga0302320, IMG submission 202130) | Peat permafrost microbial communities from Stordalen Mire near Abisko, Sweden - Bog_T0_3 | ecosystem: Environmental > Terrestrial > Soil > Wetlands > Peat | place: Sweden: Abisko, Stordalen Mire... | reverse complement strand
TGCCGCCGCGCCGCGAGGCGATCGAAGCGTGGTGGGCGACGGTCGCGCAAGCCGACGCCTTCGTGTAAGAGGGGCGCCGAACCGCTCAACTTCGAACCTGGAGACCGCCTTGGCCGACGCCTTCACCTATCCCGACGTGCAATTGCTGATCGACGGCGTCTGGCGGCCGGGCGCGCGCGGATCGTCGATGCCGATCGTCGATCCGGCGACCGACGAAACGATTGGCTTGCTCGCCCACGCCAAGCGCGAAGATCTCGACGCCGCGCTGGAGGCCGCCGCCAAGGGTTTTGAAATCTGGCGCAAGACCTCCGCTTACACGCGCGCCCGTATCATGCGTAAGGCGGCCGACATCTTCCGGTCGCGCGCCGAATACATCACCTGGCTGATCACGCGCGAGCAGGGCAAGCCACTGGCCGAAGCCAGGATCGAGGTGCTCAACGGCGCCGACATCATCGATTGGTTCGCCGGCGAGGCGCAACGCACCTATGGGCAAGTCATACCCTCTCGCGCGCCCAACGTGCTGCAGACCACCTTGCGGTTGCCGGTCGGCCCGGTCGCCGCGTTCACGCCGTGGAATTTCCCGATCAACCAACTCGTGCGCAAGGCGTCGGCGGCGCTGGCGACCGGCTGCTCGATCATCGCCAAGGCCGCCGAGGAGACGCCGGCCGCGCCCGCCGAATTGTTCAGGGCGTTCGTCGACGCCGGGGTTCCCGCGGGCGTCGTCAACCTCGTCTATGGTTCGCCGGCCGAGATCTCGGAATATCTGATCCCGCACGCGGTGATCCGCAAGATTTCGTTCACCGGTTCGACGCCGGTCGGCAAGCATCTCGCCTCCCTCGCGGGACTGCATATGAAGCGCGCGACGATGGAGCTCGGCGGGCATTCGCCTGTCATCGTCATGGCCGACGCCGACATTTCCGCCGCGGCGAAAATCATGGTCGGATCGAAGTACCGCAACGCCGGCCAGGTCTGCGTCGCGCCGACCCGCTTCCTCGTCGAGACCCCCGCCTTCGGCGCCTTCCTCGACCAGTTCGTCGCGGGTGCGCGAGCGCTCAAGGTCGGTAACGGCCTGGAGCCGGGCGTGCAGATGGGCCCGCTCGCCAACGAGCGCCGCATTCCGTTCCTGCAGGCGCTGATTCAGGACGCGGTTTCGAAGGGCGCGGAGCTGCGCACCGGCGGCGGCCGGATCGGCAACACCGGCAATTTCATGGAGCCGACGGTGCTCGCCCATGTGCCGCTCAGCGCCCGCATCATGAACGAGGAGCCGTTCGGCCCGGTCGCCATCGTCAACCCCGTCGATTCGCTCGACGCGGCGCTGGCGGAAGGCAACCGCCTGCCCTACGCGCTCGCCTCCTACGCCTTCAGCCGCTCGACCGCGAACGTGCAACGCATCAGCCAGGAGCTCGAGGCCGGCATGACGACGATCAACCACGTCGGCCTCGCCCTGCCCGAAGTCCCGTTCGGCGGCATGAAGGATTCGGGTTACGGGACGGAGGGCGGCTCGGAGGCGGTCGAGCCGTATCTGGTGACGAAGTTCGTGACCACGGCGGGGGTGTAAATCGACACAAGCGTCATTCCCGCGAAAGCGGGAATCCATGGCAGCCGCACCGCCCTTTCCCCTCTAGAATCCCGCTTGCGCGGGAATGACGAGGGAGGGCGGTTTTGGGCTACATCCAGTCGTGAAGCGCCCTCGATTCTCAGAAAGCATACATCGCGCCCACCGCCGCGCGAGGTCGAACGCGCGGTTTCAAGGCTTCGCGATCGACAACATCGACCCTTCCTCCAAACAAGCCGGCGACATAGTCCTTCAAGCCCGCATAGTCGAAAATCATCGAGACGATCGCCGGATCAGTGTCGATGAGGATGTCGATATCGCTATCGGATCGCTGCTCGTTGCGCGCGACCGAGCCAAACACGGCGGCATGGGTGACGCCGCGCGCGCAAATCGACTTCTCGCGCTTTCAGGGTCTGAAGAATATCGTCGCGCTTCATGAGGAAGGCATACTACCAAAACAGGTCATTGCGCTGCGCGTTTTGTCGCCGAGTTCGTAGAACCCAGCCGCCCCCTCACACCGCCTTCAAGCCCGGGGGCCCCTTGAACGTCGCCAGCGTCCTCAGCCCTCGCGCGACTTCCGCGACCGGGGCGTAGTTGCGCAGGATGACGTAGAACGGGCCGGCCGGCGCCGGCAGCCAGTTGGCGCGCCGGTCCGGGCCGGGATCGTCGTGCTGGACGAAGAACGTGAACGAGCTGTCGGGATTGCGGGCGAAATCGTCCATGCCGCCGAGCGCGTAACGATCAATCGGGTTTTCGACCGTCAGCTTGGTGACCGAATCGTATATCGTCAGCGACCAGAAGCCCGGCGGAATCGGCGTCAGATAGGCCATCGGATCGGTGAACGCGATCGTATAGCGCTTGGCGCCGGTCAGCGGCGCGCCCTCGGCGTCGAACGAGGCAGAATAATAGATCGCCTGTTCCGGGACATTGGCGGTGAGGCCGAAGATTGCGACGGCGGCGCGGGAGAGATAATCGGCCCCCGCCCGCCCGACATTGGCGGGCAGCAGCAACCAGCCGTTGGCCGGGCGGCCGATCAGCGGCATGTTGGCGGAAACCAGCGCCGCGATGTGCGCCGCGGTCTGTTTCATCACCTCGAGTACGACGGGGCGAAGCGCCTCCGGCCGCCAGGGCCGGCCGAGTTCGATGCCCAGATATTTGAACGACGGCAAGACCGCGTCGATCTCGTCGCGCGGCGGCGGATTTTCGTTCAGCGTCGCGGCGAAGATCGACCAGAATTGCAAGGGATCGTCGAACAGCATCTGGCTGCTGGCGATGTCGGGCGCGATCTTCGGCGCTTCGTAGGCATAGGTTTTCGCTTGCCCTGCGGCGTCGCCGAGATGGGCGGCCAGACCGACGACTTCGATGGCCGCGAGCACCGCTCGCGCCTCGGCGAGATCGGCCTGATCCTTGACGTATACACGCGGTTGCAGCTCGATCCAGTGGGTCGGACAATCGATCCGCTTCAGCCCCGCCGGCAGTTCGCCCTGCCAGCCCGGCCCGACCAGCGCGAAAGCTCCGCCCTGATAGCCCGAGGCCCCGCCCGCGGGATAGGCAAAGGCGTTGGTCCACATGTCGCAGATCTCGATCATGTAATAGCGGCCGCGCGAATCGGGCGCCTTCAGCACGATCGGTTCGTCGGCGAGATCCATGAAGCCGAAGCCATAGACGACGTTGACGTTCGGCGTCACGTAACCGGACTGCCGGGCCAGTTCGGGGGTCGCGATGTTGTCGAAGCGCCAGATTTCGTTGGGACGGGCTTTAGCCGCTGCCTTCATGCAGATGGAATCCCGCAGCAGATACATCGCTACCATTGGCGCCGCGTAGGTCGCCGCCTGCACCGCGAGCGAGCCGATCCAGGCCTCGACGCCCTTGACGATCGCGGCGGCGTTAGCCGACTTCGGCGCCACGCCGTCGGCCCGAGCTGCGGAGGAACCCGCCAGCGTCGCCCCCGATGTCGCCAGCGCGAGGCTCATCCATTCGCGTCGGTCCAGTCGCGCCTTCATGTCGCTTCCGCCGTTCATGACTTCGCCTTGTCCACGCCGTACCTCGCCTTCGCACAGTTTCGGCGAGGCCGACGGGGAACTCAAGACCCACGCGCGCCCCTGGGGCCTCGGCGCGCTCGCCTTGTCGAGGCTCACCCTCTATGGTTGGCGGAAACCGAATCCAGCCCAGGGAGGAAATTTTGATCCACGTACTCGCCATTCTCACCGCCAAGCCCGGCCTGCGCGGAAAAGTGCTGGAAGCGTTCAGGGCCAATGCGCCCAACGTTCTCGCCGAGGACGGCTGCATCGAATATGGCGCCGCTGTCGACATCGAGGGCGCCAACCCCGCTTTCGGCCCCGACACGCTGGTCATCGTCGAGAAATGGCGCGATTTGGCGGCGCTGAAGGCCCACGGCGCCTCGCCGCACATGAAGGCCTATTCCGCGTCGACGAAAGAATGGATGGCGACACGCGCCGTGCACGCGCTCGACCCGGCCTGAGGCGCCCATTTCGGCCGACTTCAGTCTGCCCCGGTAGCCAGCGAAGCGAGCCTGTCCCGCGCGCCGGTCAAGCCGGCGGCGACGGCGCGGTTGTAATAATCACGCGCGACCAAGGGGTCGCCGGGGGCGCCGAGCACGCCGAGATGGGCAAGCATGACGGGGTTGAAGGCGTCGCCGAGCGCGACGAGAGCGCGCGGGTCACCGGCGTCGGCGGCGCGCGCCAGCCAGAGGCGGGCCGCGGCAATGTCGCCGTTGGCCAGCGCGATCAGGCCGCGGACGCAAAGCCGCGCGGCTTCCGCATTGGCCGGGGGCGCCGGCGAAGAGGCGGCGTTCGGGCCGAAATCGGTTTTCAGCGCCGCCGCGAGCTTGTCGAAGCCGACTTTTTCGACGCTGGGCGGCAAAGAGACGGGCGTCGCCGTCAGCGCGGCAAGTTGCGGCGCCGGCTTGGGCGCCGAAGAGACCATGAACACCGGCTGTTCGACCGCGGACCTGGCGCTGATCCGGTCTGGCTTCACTTGCGGCCAGAACGCCATGCAGAGCACGGCTGCAAGCGTCGTCGCGATGGCGCCGCCGCACACCTTCACCGCCAGAACCGCGCGCGCGCCGCCGATCATCGCGCCGCGCTCCGGACCTGCATCAGACTTTGGAACAGCTTAGCAGCGTCCGGGCCATCGGGGCCGCCATCGCTTTGTGAGGCGACGTGGGCCAGCGAGCGGAATTCGTCGAAGGCGGCGTCCACCGAGCCATGGCGCTGCTGGTCGATCCAGTCCTGCGCGGCGCCCAGTCGCGGCCAATCCAGCGTCGCGGCAATGTTGACGTCTCGCCAGCTCGGGTCGGCCGTCGGCGAAACGAGCGCGCTGAACGTGTCGAACAGCGCCGCCACGAACGGCGCGTCGCGCGTCGCGCGCGCGCTCCCCTGGCCAGCGTCGATGGCGATCAGCGCCATGGGGGCGGCAAGCGAATCGACTTTGGCGCCCGCGGCGACAAGATGGGGCCGATCCTGAGACGTGATCGGCAGCGGCGAGTAAAACGGCGCGAGCGCGGATGTCATCGGCGCCGCGACCAGATGGAACCTGCCGTCCTTACCGAAATCGGCGAGCGTTTTCGATCCGCCCTCGCCCGTCGCGACGACGGCGTCGACCTTGCCGTAAGCGAGATCGTTCAGACTGTCGACCAGGGATTCGCGCACGAGGGTCGGCTTGACGCCGAGGCGGCCGAACAACGCGGTGGCGACCGCTTCGTCGGCGCTGTCGGCGATCCCGATGGCGACCTTGCGATTTTCGAGGTCGGCGATTTGCGACACATTCTTGCCGGCCACGATCTCGATGCGCTCGACCGCCAGCCGCGTCACATAGGGGGCCTTGTCCTTCCATGGCCCCTTGGGATCGTCGACCAGCGCGTCGACGGGGGCGATGACGAAATCGGCGGCGTCGTTGCCCGCGAGCTTGGCCAGGAAACGCGCCGCCGTCCGGCCGACTGTCGGCCGGGCGCGCACGCCCGCCGTTTTGAGCGCGGCGACGATGTCGGTGGCCAGACGAAACGCGCAGGCATCGTCTCCGTCGGAGAACACCGTGAATTCATAGGAAGGCGAAACCTTCGCTATCGGACGATCGGCTTTGGCCGCTTGCGTCGACTCGGCCTGGGCGTCGGCAGGAGGATGGGCTTCGGCCTTGGCCGCCGGAGCGTCGGTCTTGGCGGGGTCGCTGGGTTCGCCCTTTTCAACACCATGCCATAGCACGCGCTTGCCATTGTGATAAACCGGATGATCGTAGGGAACCATGCCCGGCGGCGGCGTCTGGGCCCGAGCCGCGACGGCGCCCAAAATCAGAGTCGCCAACGCCAGGGCGGCGCTACGCGCCCGCCCGCCTCCCCGGATTTCCGCCCCTCGGCCCGCGGTGACATTGCGGCGCCGAGACGAAAACGCTGTTACGCCTAAATTCATGTTCCGACATTTAAGACAAAATGCGTCGTCATCATGGCGCCGCGCTAATCCCATTCATAGCTTCCTTTAGCGCGGCGTCGAGATCGGCGGGCGAAATTTCTTCCCTCACACCGCTTTCCAGCCATATTATCCATGCCTTGACCGGCCGCTGACAGATCGGCAGCAGCGCCGCGCGGTAGAGTGCGAGCTGTTTCGCATAATCCGCGCGAGCGCTCGAGCCCAGCTTGAAATCAACGACATCGACGTGCGTCTGGTGGACCCCCAGCCTGTCGATGCGCCCGGACACCGCGAGCGGCGCCGCGCCTTCGCGCTTCAGGCTCCCGGAAATCGCAACTTCGGCGCGAGACTCAGGGCCGAAAAACGGCGCCAAATCCGGATCGGCGAGCAGGCGCAACACGCGCGACCGAATGTTTTCGCGCGCTGCCGGCGTCAGTTCGCGGCCGTGCGCGGCGACGAATTGTTCCGCGGCCAGGGCGCGGGCTTCCGGCGCCACATCAGCAAGTTTCTGCAATGCGAGATGGGCGAGTCGCCCCTCGGCGAGCGCCGCACGCCGGGAATCCCCCGGCGCCGCCGAGGGCGCTGGCCGGGCGCGAGACGGCGCCAGCGCCGCGGCCGCGCGCTCCGGCGGCGCCGGCTTCGTCAGCCAGGCCGGGGCGCCGAAATCAGGGGACGGCGGGGGCGCAAGGCCGACTTCGCCGCCGGGGCGCGGATCGGCGAAGCGCCAGACCGTTTCCTTCGGCGACCACGGCGCCGGCTCAGGCGTCAGCGCCGGTTCCAGGCCGGAGCGGATGATGTCGTACCAGCAGTCCTGGGCGCGGCCTTTCTCACCCTGGCTGCCGCAGACGATCAGCCTCTGCGCGGCGCGAGTCATCGCGACATAGAGCAGACGCCGATGCTCCCCTTCCCCGCCGGTCTTGGCAGCCTCGCGCGCGGCTCGGAGCGGCGCGCTGTCTTCGTCCTTTTTCGGCGCCCAGACCCGGAACGCCGGCGCCTCGTCGTCGTCGTTGGGGAAGGCCAGCCATTGCGGATCGCGCGCGCCGCCGGGCTTGCCGGTCGTGTCGGGCATGAACACGATCGGCGCCTCGAGCCCCTTGGCGGCGTGAATGGTCATCACCCGCACCCCCTCGCTGTCGGCGTCGAAATCGCGCTTGATCTCGCTCTCGCTCGCCGTGACCTCGGCGAGGAACGCCGATAGCGACGGCGAAGTCGCGCTTTCGAAACTCAGCGCCTGGGCGAGGAACTCGTCGATCGCGTCGGCCGCCTCCGGGCCCAGCCGGCCGATGAGCTTGCGCCGTCCGCCGTCCGCGCCGAGCAGCCGGGCGTAAAAATCGAACGGCGAGAACGTCTCCGCCCGCCGCCGCCAGGTCGCCACCGTCGCGGCCTGCGCGGAAAACGCGCTCGCCGCCAATGCGTCGGAGAGCGACACAGCGCGCTTGGGCGCGAATTTCAAGAGGTCGTCGTCGTCGAGCCCCAGCAGCGGCGACTTCAACACTTCGGCGAGCGCGAGATCGTCGTCGGGGTAGAGCGCGGTTCGTCCCGCCGAGACCAGATCGTTGACCGCGATATGCTCGCGGAGCTTCAGCCGGTCGGCGCCGGCGAAGGCGACGCCCTTGCGACGCAGCGCGCGCGTCATCGCCTCGTAGAAGCCGCCGCGCTTGCGCACCAGAATCAGAATGTCGCCGGCCCCGATCCGCCTGGGCGCGCCGGTCCGCGGATCGACGATGCGCTCGGGCGATGCGGCGCCGAGCCAGCTGGCGATGAGATCGGCGATTCGGTCGGCAAGTTGCGCCGCCGGATCGCTGGCGCGCGCCGCATCGAGCGGCAGGCGCCAATCCTCGGGTTGCCCGGGCGGCACATAATCGATGACGTCCCAGATCTCCAACGCCCCGGGCAGATCGGCGTGGAACGCGGCGTGCGGCGGAGCGGTGACGTCGCTGGCGCTGACGCCGCGCCAGGCGCGATCCTGGGCGAACACCGCGTCTACGGCCGCCAGCAGCCGGGGCGCGGAACGGAACGAGACGTGCAGCGGCACGGCGGCGAAGGCGAGTTCGGCCGCAGCATGGCGCCGGGCGAACTGCCGGCGCATCTGGTCGAACAATTTCGGCTCGGCGCCCTGAAACGAAAAGATCGACTGCTTCTCGTCGCCGACGGCGAAGAAGGTGCGCAAACGCTCCGACGCCCCCGCGCCGGCCAAAAACTCCTCGGCGAGCTTGTCGAGAATGCGCCACTGGGCGCGCGAAGTGTCCTGGGCCTCGTCGACCAGCACGTGGTCGATGCCTTTGTCGAGCTTGTAGAGCACCCAGGCGGCGTCGGCTTTTTCCACCAGCGCCAAGGCGCGCTCGACGAGATCGGAAAAATCCAGTTTCCCGCGGCCATTCTTCAGTTTGGCGTAAGCCGCGAGCATCGCTTCGGCGACATACACCAGGGCCACCGAACGCTTGCGCGCGACGGCCGAGCGCCTGAGATCGACGAGCCGTTCGAGGCGCTGCTGCTCCTGGCGCAATTCGTCCTCGAGGCCGCGATGCGCCTTTTGCACGCCCTTGGTCGCCAGCGTCTTGGTCGGGGTCCCGTTCCCCCTGTCAGTAAAGAACGCTTGCTTCAGCAGATCGACCCGTAGCCCGATATCGTCGATCACGGCGGCGGCGCTGAGTTCGCCGGCGCGCTGCACGTCGGTCTTCAATCCTGTCCTGAGCTGGCCAGCCCAATATTTCCATTGCGCGGGTCCGCCGCCGCCCTCCGCCATTTCCTGGTCGATCGTCTGTTCGTTTTCCCCGCGCTGCAGCCCCAGCCGCTGCCTGAGCCGGGCGCCATAGGCTGCCGCGCCGCCGTATCCGGCGATTTCCGCGCGGCTTTTCAGCGCCTCGCGGATCAGCGCCTCGAAGGCGTCCGGCCCCACCGCGCCGGCCAGAATGGCGACGGCGCTGGCGAGTTGCGGCGACGTCTCCGATCGGGTGAGAACGGCGGCGCGCGCCTCGTCCAGCAGATCGTCGGCCTCGCGCTGCTCCAGCACCTGGAAACCGGCAGCGACATTGGCCTCGAACGGGAACAGATGCAGCAGCCGCTCACAAAAAGCGTGGATCGTCTGGATTTTCAGCCCGCCCGGCGTCTCGATGGTGCGGGCGAACAATTTGCGGGCGAAAGCGAGGTCGCCGGGTTGCAGCTTTTCGACGCCGGTCTCCAGGATCGCCCTTCTCAGCCCGTCGTCGTCGAGCGTCGTCCAGTTCGCCAAAGTCTTGAAGATGCGGGTCGACATGTTCGCCGCCGCGGCCTTGGTGAAGGTCAGGCAGAGAATTTTCGACGGTTCGACACGCCCCAGCAATAGGCGGATGACGCGCTGCGTCAGCACGTGGGTCTTGCCGGAGCCGGCATTGGCGCTGACCCAGACGGAAGTCGCGGGATTGGCGGCGAGCGCCTGGCGCGCCCGCGTGTCGGGATCGACCTGCCGAAGTTTCGCCGCGCCGCTCATGGCTCGTCTCCGCCGCTCGACGCCCATTCGCCGAGGCGGGCGAGATGATCGTAATCGGAACCGCGCCCGAGGAATTTCGGGAACGGCCGCGGCAGGTAGGGGGTCTCGAACCTGGCGAATTGCGCCAGCAGCTTTTTCAATTCGGAGAAATGCTCCTCGACCACGTCGGCGACCATGCGGTCCTTGGGGGCGAAGGTTTTCGGCTTGCCGCCCTCGGCGCCGCCGAGCTTGAAATGGATCAGCACGTCGGCGGGCTCGGCGCCGACTTGTCTGAACGCGCCGCGCTTCAGCATCGCCGCCTCCAGCGTGAGCTGCGGCGCGAAGCCGGCGACGACCTCCTTGTCGCTCGGCGGCGTCCCGGTCTTGTAATCGATGATCGCCGCGCCTCCGCCCTTCAGCAATTCGATGCGGTCGGCGCGCGCGGTGAGGGTGAAGGCCGGCGCGCCGGGGATCTCGATCTCCAGCGCGCCGCCGAGTTCGAAGAACAGCCGGCTCGCCTCGTCGCGGCGCTCGGCGTCGAAAGCCAAGAACTTCTCCAGCGCGTCTTTTATTCGCGGCCAGCGTAAGGTGGCGAAGGCGGGATCGGAGGCGAGCGGCGCAAAGGCGCGCTCGGCGTCAGCGAGCAGGCGCGCCCACTTGGCGTCCGGCGCTTCGTCGGCCGGGGTCCCCTCGGCGAAGGCTTGCAGCGCGGCATGCCACATCGTGCCGATCTCCCGCGCGCCCAGCGTCGCGCCGATCTCGGCGAGCGGGATCAGTTCCAGGATCTGCTCGGCATAGACCGCGTAGGGGTCGCGCCGGAGCGCTTCGATACGGGTGACGCTCAGGCGCCTTGGGCGCAGCTCGAGATCCGGGGTGGGCTCGGGGCGTTTGATCGGCTTGCCCGGATCGGCGCGATCGAGCCGGCGCGCCCAATCCAGATAGCGCGCGCCCCGCCCCTCCATCACCGCCATCTCGGCTTCGCCGGCGAAGGCGCCGAGCCTTTGCAGGAAACGCGAGGCGACCGTCGGCGATCCTCCACGTTTCTTCGCCCGCGACAGGATCGACTCGGGAGCGCCGAGCGCGGCGACGAAATCATGCGCGGTCTGGCCGATGCGCCGCTCCGGCGGCGAAAGCCCCAACTCCGCGCGCATCGTCCGGTTGAGAAAGGCGTCGGTGTCGGGCGACGGCGGCCATACGCCCTCGTCGAGCCCAGCGACCAAAGTCAGATCGAACGGCAGCAGGCGCGCCTCGAGCAGGCCGAGAATCGCCAGACGCGGATGCGCGCCCGGCGGCGGCGGCGCTCGCTTAGCCCCAGCGACCGCCTCGAACAAAGCCGCGTAATCGGAAAGATCGACTTCGAACCTTTGTTCGCTCGCCGCCTCCCATTCGTCGAACAGTTTCGCCAGCCCCTGCCCCTCGGCGGTCTCTTCGCCTTCCTCGGGTGCGAGTAAACCGGCCAGCGCGGCGCGGTGCGCCCGGACGAAGGCGGCGACGGGCGCGTTCGCCAATTCGCGCAAGGGGGCGAGCGCGGATATCAGCGCCTGCAGCGCGCCGCGCGCGGCCTCCAGATCGGCTTCGCTGAGCCTCGCCAACGCCGGATGGGCGCGGGACGCGCGGGCCTCGCGGCGGGCGACGGCGATTGTCTCGTCGACGTCGTCGAGCCCGCTGAGCAGCAGGCTCGAACGCAGCGCGGTCAGTTGCAGCGCCCGCGCGCCCTCGGTGAAATCCGCGCGGCCGGCGCGGACCTGCGGCCGCTCGATGAGCGCGGCGACCGGCTTGGCGGAAAAATCCAGCGCCGCGGCGAGCGTGAGCCGCGCGAGTTCGCCGATCGGCGTCTGCGCGAGGCTGCGCCCGGCGGAATTTTCGACCTCGATGTCCCAGCGCGCCAGTTCGGCGGCGACGCGCCGCGCCAGAGTCGCATCGGGCGTGATCAGCGCGGCGCGGCGTCCGGGCGTTTCCAAGGCCTCGCGCATCGCGATCGCCAGCGCCAAAGCTTCCTCGGTCTCGGTCTCGGCGACGATCAGCGACACGCCGGCGAGGCCCTCGGCGATTTTTTCCGCGCCGATCTCGTCGCGGCGCCTGGGCCAAAGCTCGGTCGTCTCGGCGGGACGCAGCGCCTCGCTGAGCGCCGTCGCGCGCTGGACGAGCGCCGCCTTCGGGGCGCCGAGTTCGCGCACCTCGGCGCGCTCGATGCCGATGAATCCGAGCAGTCGGCGCAACAACGTCTGCGGGTGCCCCGCGACCGGCCCCGCCTCCGGCTCGCCGTCGCGGCCGATCAGCGCGAAAGAGGCGTCATCGAGGATCTGGTCGAGGTCCGGCAGCACCACGGCGCCCTGAGGCGCCCGCGCGATCGCCGATATCAGCCGCGCCGTGGCGCGATTGGCGCCGGTCGAGCCGGCGATGATGACCGGGCCGCGTCCGGGACGCCCAAGCGCGGCGATTTCGCGATCGACCAGCAGCGTGGTGCGCCGCGCCGCATCGACGAGGCCGTGCTCGTCAAGCCAGTTCGGCCAGGCGGCGAAGGCGATCTTCAGGAAGTCCAGCGTGACGCCCCAATAGGGATCATAGGCGTCGGCGACCAGGGTTTTCAGCCGCTCCGGCGCGACGTCGTCGATGATCATGTCGTCGATCAGCCCGCCGAGATCGCCGGCGAGCGAAAACGCCTGCGCTGCGCCGGCGACCACCAGCGGCGGTTCGCTCTCGTCGAACACCAGCCGGCCGTCCGGCCCGACGCGACGAATCGCGCCGCGCAAAACCTCCGCCCATTTGCGCGTCAGCGCCGCGAGCGCCATGCGTCGCGCCAGTTCGCCGACCGCGGGACGCTCGGCAAGCTCGGAAGTCTCGGCTTCGTCCTCGTCGCCCGTCGTCGGCTCGAAGGCGCCGAGCGGCGCGATGCGCGGCAGAATCAGCGCCTCCGCGCCGCTGGCCTCGACCAATTCGCGCGCCAGCGCCGCCGCGGCGCGCTGGGTCGGCACGTAAATCGTCGCCCGGGCGAGATCGAGCGGATCGGCGCTCGGAAAGCCCGGGATCAGCGCTCCCGACAACAGCGCCCGGCTGAGCGTCGGCAGAAACGGCGCGCCGGCTGGAAGGGTGAAGACATGGGCGGTCAGGGACGGACCTCACGTTGCGTTACGGAATCAGTTTACACGAGTCGAGGCGGTTTGCCCTTCTCCCGCTTGCAGGAGAAGATGGCGGGAAGCACTGGATAAGGGCCTTATGGCGGCGCCGTCGAATCGCGGCGCCCTCAGCCCTTTCCGGCGAGCGGGAAAGGAGCCCATCATCTCGTTCGCGCCGCCAGAGTCGTCCTTCATGCTTTCGTCCCTCGCTTTCACCGCGCCGCTCGCCCTCGCCGCCGCGCTGCTCGACATCAGCGTCGGCTATCCCGATGCGCTGTTTCGCCGCGTGCGTCATCCCGTCGTCTGGATGGGCGCGCTGCTGGGCGGCCTGGAGGCGCGGCTCAATCGGCCCAGCGAGCCTTTCGCGGCGCGGCGCGCGGCGGGCGTGTTCACGTTCGTTTTCTATCTTTGCGCCGTCGGCTTCGTCGCGGCGCTGATTCAGACCGTCGCGCCGCGGGGCCCGCTGGGTTTCGCGGCGCTCGCCCTCGTGGCCTCCTCGCTGCCGGCCCGGCAGAGCCTCGACCGCCACGTGCGCGCGGTGGCGAGCGCGCTGGAGCGCGGCGGCTTGCAGGCCGGGCGGCAAGCGGTCGCCCGGATCGTCGGCCGCAACCCCGAGACGCTCGACGAGGCCGGCATCGCCCGCGCCGCGATCGAGAGCCTCGCGGAAAATTATTCCGACGGCGTCGTCGCGCCGCTGTTCTGGCTGGCGCTCGGCGGTTTCGTCGGCGGCGCGCTCTACAAGGCGATCAACACCGCCGACAGCATGATCGGCCATCGCGACGAGCGCTATTCCGCCTTCGGCTGGGCAGCGGCGCGGCTCGACGATCTCGTCAACCTGCCCGCCTCGCGCCTCACGGCGCTCTGGTTGGTGATCGCGGCGGCGTCGGGTCGCGACGCCTCGGCGCGAGACGCCGCGCGGGCGGTGTGGCGCGACGCGGGCGGACATCGCTCGCCCAACGCCGGTTATCCTGAGGCCGCTATGGCCGGCGCGCTCGGCCTCAAACTCGCCGGTCCCCGCGTATATGGCCGCCAACGCGTCGAGGACGCCTTCATGGGCGACGGCCGGTCGGTGGCGACCGCGCAGGACATTCGCCGCGCATTGGGGCTCTATCGCCGCGCCTCGGCGATCGAGTTGGCGGCGCTTGCCGGCTTCGCTCTGCTGGCGCAGGTGTTATAAGGGGCCGCAGAAAGTTCGCGCTATCCGGTCGAGGCCATCCTGCTCATATCCGATCTGCAAAAAGCTTCGCCACACGAAATTCTGCAGGCCTGGCAGGACGGGGCGATAGGTTATCGGGAAGCGATGCGACTGACCGCTTGCGAGAGCTTGTTCGAACTCTACCAGGCGTGCCGGTCGAGCGGAGTAGCCCTTCGGAGCGATTTGACCGCCGCGGAAATGAAGGGCGTCGACGCCGCGCTTGCTGACCTCACCGCGCAGCGACGCGGCTCGTGACCAGCCCGAGATAGGTTCCTTCCCGCCGGCACATCCGCGAGGACTGCAGTTATCGCGCCGCAGTCGCCGTCGGGATCAACCGGGCGCCCATGACTGTCCCACTCACAACAACGCCAGCTCCGTGTAAGCCATGTCCGTCAGCGCCGGCGGCGCGGGGCCGCGAAAGTAGCGCGGGTCCCTGCCCGGGACATATTGGCCGGCGAGCCCCGCGATCGGACCGTTGGCGTTGACGAACAGCCGCGGCCGTCCGCGCCGCAAATAATGGCGGCCGATCAAATGCGCGAAGCGGACGAGATCGCGTTCGTCGCGGCTGTAGATGAGTTGCGCGGCGGGTAGCCAATGCCGCCAAAGCGGACGCCTCCTCAACACGAACGGCGTCGCGCCTTCGCGGCTGACGCCGATCAGCGCGTCGAGCCCCCAGCGCTGGTGATCGGCGAGCATCGCCCGCTCCCAGGCGCTCAATGCGGCGGACTCAGGCGCTCCGGCGTCGAATTCAACCAGTCGCGCCCCCGGAGTCTGGGCGTTGCGCCAGGGCGTCGCGACGAATACGCCCTTCGCATAGCTTTTGAAGCCGAAGGTCTCGATGATCGGGATCGTATGCGGCGCCGGCGTCAGATTGATGTAGGTCACTTCGGCGCCTCGCAACGCCCGGCGCGAAAGGGACAGCGCAAAGCCGCGATAAGCGGCGTCGGCGCACCAGGAGGAGAAATTGCAGCGCGGCCCCGGCGCGCCGTCGAGATCAGAGGCATGGGCGATCTGCAAAAGCACGCCGACTACCGCGCCGTCGGCGTCGAGCAAATACCCAAACCTCGGCGCCGCCGGCGGGCTGGCGAGCCGGCGCAGCGCCTCTTTCCAAAAATTTAAGCTTCGGCGACGAAAGTTGCGCGCGAGGCAGCGCGCCACGGGTTCGAGGTCACTCGCCTCGATCTCGCGGCAAACGATCCTGTCGGGCGCGTTGCGCGTCAAGAAGTGTTTACCCTGCAACCAGTCGAGACGGGCTATCCGCTCGCAATCGATTTAAACTAGCTCAAATCCAGCAAAGGGGCATAAACGGATGTCGATAAGGTTGACGATCCTCAAGGAATTGGAGGCGGTCGCCGCCGAGCAGCAGAAAACGCTGGCGCCGCTGAAGGACGATTTGCCGTTGATGGAGTCGGGGCTCGACTCGCTGTGCTTCGCGATCCTGGTCGCGCGGCTCGAAGACATTCTGGGCGTCGATCCCTTCGCCTCGGTCGGCGCCTCGCGCTTTCCCACCACCGTCGGCGCGCTGGTGACGTTCTACGAACGCGCCGAGGCTTGACCTCGATGTCGCTCACCGGCCTCATCGCTCTGGGCGGAGCGCGGGATCGCGTCGTCGAAACGCGCGAGCATCGCCTCGCGCTCGCCGATTTCGCCGAAGGCGGTTCGCTGTCCGGCGAGTTCGACGCGCTCGAAGGCCGCTCCGTCATCCTGCACGTCCGCGACATGGCGCTCGCCGCGGCGGCGCTGATCGATCTCGACGGCTGGGCGCGGCGCATCGTGCTCTGCCCGCCCGGCTGGGGTCCCGAACAGCTGGAAAGCGCCGCGCGCGATGCGGAGGCGGAGGCGATCGTCCACGACCGCCTCGTCGCCCCGATCGATTTGCCGATCGGCGCCATTTGCGCGCTGCCGCTACGCAACGCGAGCGCCCGTGTTCGGGCGCTGGCGACGGAATGGGTATTGCCGACGTCCGGCACCTCGGGTCCGCCGAAGCTCGTCGTCCACACCCTGGCCACGCTCACCGGCGCCATCGCCGACGCGCCGCGCCAGGAATGGGCGACGATGTACGACATCCGCCGCTACGGCGGCCTGCAAATCTTCTTACGCGCTCTGTCTGGCCTGGGGTCGTTGCGGCTCAACGGGC
>Ga0302320_10015141_pt1 | contig 15873 bp, 16 predicted proteins | sample Bog_T0_3_FD_202130 | JGI IMG/M metagenome (GOLD analysis project Ga0302320, IMG submission 202130) | Peat permafrost microbial communities from Stordalen Mire near Abisko, Sweden - Bog_T0_3 | ecosystem: Environmental > Terrestrial > Soil > Wetlands > Peat | place: Sweden: Abisko, Stordalen Mire... | reverse complement strand
ATTGTGGAGGCAGTTTGTGGAATTTGGAACTTGGAACTGGCACTCAGGCAGCCTATTATCGATGGACCATTGTGGATCCGACCCAAACTGTTATTCCAATCTAATTTATAAAGAAAATTATTATCATTAAAAATACAATATGAAAACCAAGAGAAAATTATAATTTTTTGTATTAAGAAATCCACTTTTATTTGAATATAAAATTTAAAAAAAATTAACATTTTTTTCAAAAAAAAACAATTTTTGTTAAAAAATATAAATCGAAAATTAAAGAGAAAATTTATAGAAAAGAATTATGAAAAATTTAGAAAAAATTAAGAAAATCACAATTTTTAAAAAAAACCAATTTTCGTTATAAATACTTTGTCTTTTCATTCAAATTCTGAGAAAAAGCACATTTTTCCACAAAAAGCCATTATTCATACCCATAAAAAATGCTTCTCACCAACTCTAAGCCGAAGCCTAAGCTTAAAAAACTCAATCGGTCTTCTAAATCCCAAACTAACCTTAAAGCAAAACTCCAGAAAATCATGTCCAATGTAGAAATCATAAAGGAAGAAGCGGCTTTTGAGTTCCAATCCCCTTATCCCTTAAATCTCAAGCCAAAAGCCACACATAAAGTCCTTCGAATCGAATTCCCAGAGAATAAAGAGAGAGAAACTGAGGAAAAGCCTCAAAAAACCTTTAATTTAAATTCTGAAACCACCAAAAATGAGAAAAGTGAAGAAAACCTGGATTTTGAGCTTTTTGATGCCACTTTTTCTGATATAATCTCTTTACAAAGCGAGGTTTCATCAATGAATTTCGATAGAGAAAGCTGTTTTTCCTTTAATAATTTCTCCAAAGATGAATTAGGGATTGAGGAAAATAAAGACTTTTTCAATGAAAATGGATATATTAAGTTGGATTATAGTCCTGGAATATTGAAGAAAGAGGAGTTATTAGAAAAAGCGGCGATTTCAATCCAAAAGAACTGGAAAGCCTTTGTTTTGAAGAGGAATTATCGATATTGTCTGAGGAAATTTAAGATCTGTCAAATAATGTTGGAATTGATTGAAGGAAGGAGAAATGATGAGAAAAATAAAGAAAAACAAGAGAAATTTGAAGAGAAAATCAAGAAAATCCTTAAGGCGCAAAAAAAGATCCTCTATTATATAAGAACTGGCAAGAAATTGAAGAAAAACAAAGGAAAAAATAAGAAAAAACAAAAGAAATAACACTTTTTTATATATAATAAGTCATGTTTTTTTTTAACAAGTAAAAAGCCCGATTTCCTTGCTTTTTTTCACTCAAAAAACAATCAAAAAAACTTGATTTATTAAGATTTTTCTAAGGAAAATTATAATTTCTTCTCTAATAGCTCTAATATGTCAAAGTCTCCAAGTTCTCATCTTTTCCATAGAAAACTCCAGAAATTTATGTCGAAAGTCGAGGCTATTCATGAGGATTCTAATGAAAACACTCAGAGCTCTCCTCAAAAGCCTCCTCTTTTCAAGAAAACCCATAAGATCATCACCAGTGTTTCTAATATCGAGTTTTTATCACCTTGTTCTATTAGTTCCTTTGATTTCGATGAAAATCTGGCCACAAATTCCACAATTCCGCCTAAAAGAACTTTTACTAGTCTCCCAACTAAGAAGTCTCAATCAAATATGGACTTTTCAAGCGAAATGGATAAGATTTCATTGAAAAGCGAGATTTCTCAACTCAACTTAGAAACTGATAGTTGTTTTTCCTATGTTTCTAGAGAAGAAGACTTCTTTGATATTTCAAAGGAAAAAATCGAAAAAGCTAGAGTTTTGCAAAGGTTTTGGCAAATGATCAGCATTCATAGGAATTATAAGAAGTTATTGAGGAAAATCAAGCTTCTTGAGATTTTGATCGTTGGCTTGGAAAAAGCCCTTGAAATGAATTCAAAGGATTGTTTGAAGAAGAATTTGAAGAAAACGAGGGATTTGCAGGAGAAAATTATCAATAAATTGAGAGAAGGCAAGCCTTTTTTAAGGAAAAAGATGGAAAAAAGGAGGAAGATAATGAGTTGTATGGAAATCAGACAATTATGAGAAAAAAAGGCTTAATTAAAGGTTTTTTAGGCATTTTGTTTATTTTTAAGCGATTTTCTTTGGTTTTTTCATTTTGTTTTTTTATGTTTTTTTGAACTTTAAATAAAAAAAAAAATAGGACTTTTTCTTTTATTTTTTTGAAAGTTAGAGATTAATAAAATTAAGAAACCTTCTAATTTCAAACCTCTTTTAAATTTTATCTCAGATACGTCTTTTTCCTCTTAAAAGTCTTTAAAAACCCTTAAAAAACCATCTAAACCCCTTTATAGCCTACATCCCTCCTCCTTAATAAAAAAAAGGCCATATTTTCTCAAAAAAACTTAAGAAAAACGGTGAAACTTTTAATAGATAAAAGGGGTTTTAAGGTTTATTGAGAGCCCTTAAAATTCGAAAATAGAGCAAAAATTCAAAAACTATAATAAAATTCGGACGTTAGATTTCAAATTTAAAAGCCTCACTCGCTTTGAAATTTCATAAAATTAACAGTTTGTCTCAAAATCAAAAATCATCCAAATTCCTCCCATGCTCCCCTCAAACATCTCTCTCGAGCTCCAACCCTTGCCATCTCGTCCCAAACGAATCAAAAACCCTTCCATGACACCTTTGAAGCTCATCTCCAACCATATTCCATTGACCATCAGCAAATCCCAGAAGGTTTCCTTATATTCCATGGAAATCGAGCCTGAAGTACCCAGAGACGCCCGTCGTAAGATCCGGTCCTTATTCAATCAGGCTCGTCCTCAATTGGAAAAGGATATCGGGAAGGCTTTGATTTCCGGTTGGGTGGTGTTCGCCATCAAGAAGAATGCTGCCCCTTTGACTTATTCTGTGTTGGATGCCGGTAAGAAGGAACACAAGCTGACGATCCTACATAAGAAGGAACTCGAGCTGCAACAATTGCAGAGCGAGTCTGAGGACAACATCGAAGTAATCACTCAATCATTTAACGTGATTTTAAAGGAAATGATGCGTGAGCTCAAAATGGTCGAAATTGGTCGCACCAAAAAGTTCTTTTACAATGACATCCAACATACCGACTTCCTCGAGAAGTATGGTCTTGAGTTCCGCACAGGCTTCCATACCAATACCTTGTCCTCACAATCCGGGCCTAAATTGCTCATTGATTATTTCAGTCGCATCTTTTGGATGGGCAACTCCTTGGAAGCCATCAATGATTTCCAAGGATCTCAACAGGAAATCAGAGATTATTATGTCGGCTTGTCGGTGATTGCAGAATATGGCAACCATCGCACATACCAAATTGATGATATTGACTTCAAGAAGACACCAAAGAACCTCACGATCCTTCAATCCAATGGCAGCGAGATCTCCTTGCTCAAATATTATAAGGAAAGGTATGAAATTAATATCAAGGACCCAAACCAACCTCTCTTTGTGGCTTATCTCGAGCGCAGGACGCCTGAAGGCAAACGGGTCGAACAACAGGTGTTTTTGGTGCCGGAATTATGCAAATTCACGGGTCTTACAGAAGATCTCAGGAACAATAAGAAGGTGATGAAGGAAGTGGCGCATTTCACCAAGATAGCTCCAAAGGAAAGGATCGACAAATTGGTGATACATAAAAACAACCTCAACAAAGAACTCGAGAAGAAGAAATGGGATATCCAAATTGGTGATGTGCCCACAGTGAATGGGTTCCAAATCAACCCTCCCAACATCTCGGTTCTGGGTACCCTGGCTGAAGTCAAGCCCAATACTGGTCTCTTTGATATCAAGACCAAAATCACAGAATCCTTTACCTTGGGCAAATGGTTGGTGATCCATTCCAAAAACCCTGATGAGAACCCCAATGAGCCAGATATCGATTTCTTCGTCAATGAGATGAAGGTGCAAGGAAAGCAATTGGGCATCACTATCAAGAACCCAAAGGTCATCACTTTGGAAAAGGTGACCAATGAACAGGATATCCTTGAGCCTTTGAAGAAGGTCCTTGTGCCTGATGTCCAAATGACCGTTGCTTTGTTCAACACCAATGAAGGCAAATTCTTTTACAAGCCCTTCAAACGTTTGCTCATTGAAGAAAAATCGCTTCCATCTCAAGTTATGCTCGTCAAGAACCTCTATAGCAAAAACGTCTCCCCCATCTGCAAGAAGCTGCTTTTGCAAATGTTCGCCAAAATGGGTCATGGCCTTTGGACGGTTCAGATCTCACAATTGATCCCAAAGAAACTTATGGTGATCGGCGCTGATGTCTATCATAATGTGAAAGCGCGCAAGCTCAGCATCATCGGCTTTTGTTCCTCAATCGATCCGAACTTCACGAGGTATTATTCGCGCATCAAAACCCAGGCGAAAAAAGGCCAGGAGATCATGAAGAACATCTCCATCCTCGTCAAGGAAGCCATCTCCGAATATGAGAAGTTCAACAATTTCCTCCCAGAAACCATCATCTTTTATCGTGATGGCGTCGGCAAAGGTCAATTCAATGAGGTGCGCACAGTGGAAATCTCCAATATTTTATCGTGTTTCGCGGAAATCAAGCCCGATTATAACCCAGAATTTTTGGAAATCATTGTGACGAAACGCATCAATGATAGATTCTTCGTGCGAAGCGGGCCTGATGTCATCAGAAACCCACCTTCTGGTACCTTGGTTTGTGATGAGGTGGTTTCGAAGAATTTCGACTTTTTCCTTTGTGCGCAAAACGTGACTGAAGGCACGTGTACACCCACTCATTATAACGTGGTGTTTAACACGAGCTCGATTACTGAAGATGAGATCGAGAAATTCACGTATCATCAATGCTTCAATTATTTCAATTGGAGTGGAGCTATTCGAGTGCCCGCTTGTGTGAAATATGCCGATTTGTTAGCTTATAATGTGGGCCATTTGCTAGAGAAGGAGCCAAACCTTGAATTATGTAAGAAACTTTACTATCTATAAATGTTTTAGAACGGGATTATCAAGAGGAGACTTTTTGATAGTTCTGTACCTATTAATCATCTAATCTATAATATATACATTAATTTAAAAACAAAAGGAATTTCCTATTAATTATTGATTATTAATGTCAAATAAAAGAAAAGATTCTTGGTTTTCTATAGAAAGTTCCCAAATAATAAATTAAATAAAACAGTTAAATTTTATTTAGAAAAAACAAAATTTCCCTGATTTTCTTCCATTATTGGCCTTTTTTTTTTCATTTGAAAAGTCGCAAAAAAACACTTTTTATGATCCAAATTGATGATATTGACTTAGCGCGCTTAAAGTCCAAAGCGAAGAATTTCGAATCAATAAAGAAAATATTATAAGGAAAGGTATGAAGCCGGGGGGTGGGTCATGAAAAACGAAAGGGGGCGGGGTTCATAGTGCGGAGAAATGAAAAAGTAATGTTTTTTATCTTATGAAAATATTGTTTTTCTTTGATTAATTCTTATATTTTGCTGTTTGTGGTGCTTTTGAAATGAATTAAGCTTAGAAATCGAATGAAATGATAAAATCAAAGGAAAAGTTAGGTGGGATATGAGGAAAAGTATTTTTTATATAATTTAAGTTTCTGTTTAGACTGGGTGGGAGTCTTGCGATTTTTCAAGGGTCAGCACAATTTGAAAGCATTAATAAGCAGAAATTTTAAATAATTTAATGACAATTTATGGAATAAAACATTTTATTTGAATTCAAATAGTTCTTAAAAGGGGGAGGTGGGTTAAATTTAAGGGAATTTTAGTTTTTTTATGGTAAAATACAAAAAGCTCGAAAGGTCTTTAAAATTTTATTTTTTTTCCTTTAAAAAGAGATGTTTGACTTTTTGGAAAAAAATCTATTTGTTATATCTCATTCTACTTTTCTTTCTTCTGTTAGGCTCTTTTTCTCAGCTTTTAACATTATTTACTTTATGATCAAGGAATTCTTCTTAATTAACTCCATATTCTCTTTTTTTTCATTTTTATCTTTTCTTTTTCGTAAAATTTGCCTTTTTTAGATATTTAAAAAGAATTAGAATCGCCAGAAAATCAAAAATATAAGAAGAACCATGGTCGAAAAGAATCAAAATCTCCTTGAAATTATTATAATAAATCAAATCAACTGTTCAGTTTCGTCGAAATTCGCGACAAATTCATAAAGTTATACAAAGAAATTTTTGCCCAAAACCAAGAATTGTTGAAATCAAGGCATGTTTGGATATCTGCTTTTATCAGTATCGACTATATCAAAGGCCTTCTGAACAAGTTTAATTTTGTCTCATCTTAAGAATTAATTCGCTCTACATTCCTAAATTTTTATTTATAAAATGAACAGAAATTCTTAATAATTTCAAAACCCCTAATTTAAAATAATTTCCGTCGTACCTAATTAAAAGACTTCATGAAATTTGAAAATAGATATCCTGTTAATTTCTGTATTAAGTATTTCTCAATCATCTTTAAATTTAAACATGTTTTTGAAAATTTCAAATTATACAATTTATTTGACAAAGTAATCATTAAAAAATTCAAGAAGAAACAAATGAATCAAAGATAACTATTCTTCAAATCCCCTAAATTTTTCTCATTAAAGCTTTTTTTCTTCTTTTCCCTTTTATCACAAATTTCAATGTATAATCTTCCAAAAGCCTCATAATTTTTATATTGATTTTCTCATGTGAGGGTTCCAAAGGCTCCACATAAACTCCTAACGCCCCTTTTAAATTCGCTATCATAATATCGGTCATCAATCTATCCCCCACCACAGCTATTTCCTCATTATTTTCTGTTCAAAAATGAGATTTAGCATCATCCCGATCATAAAATTCCCAATCATATGTTTTAGTCAATGTGTTGTCTTTATCAAATATGATATATCTTATGCCCATAGCTTTCAATACCTGATAATCCAAACCATGGACACTTTTCCTCTTAATATCAGGACTAAGAATCAAAAGATCCCTTAATATATTCTTTAATATTTTAACAAATCTCATAAATTCATGAAAAACAACTTATTTTAAAAATTGCTATTTTTTATAACTCCGATACTTATTGAAAATGGAGTCATATAATGTCTAAGCCTGATAAATTTAAATTAAAATCAACACTTTGTTTTAAATTAGAACTTTTAAAAAAAAATAATAATAAATTTAATGTTGAAAAATAATAAAGCAAACTATAAATATTAAAATTAACTTAAATGGTTCATTCAGAAAAAATAATATGTATATAAATTCGTCTCACTTTTTAATTTATAAATTATTCAACTTCACTTAATCCTTTTGAAAGAACATTGTTTTCATTATTTGATCACTCGAAGTATTATTATTAAACAAATTGAACCGTTGGGTCTCTGCATTGATTTGGCTCTCATTATTCATCATTCTCCCAAATAAATTATTAATTCCATTTAAATTATTTGCATTATAATTTTTAGTGAAACTGTTGACTGGATTCAAATTATTGAATTTTTGATTATCGGAATTATTAAAATTGTTAAAAAGGTTGAAATCAGCGTTGAAATTATTGTTGAAATTTTTGAAAAGATTGAAATTATTGAAATTATTGATATTGTTAAAATTGTTAAAATTCCTTAACTTATTGAAATTGCTAAGATTGTGGTTATTGATGATATTATTCATAGGGTTGATATTGTTCAAATCATTGAAATTGTTGAAATTAGTTGGAAAACCATTGTTTCCAATAACATTCATATTATTATATAACCCGTTCATGAGCCCATTGGTGTTATTCCCATTGCCCATATAATAATTGTTAAAATTTTTGGCATAGTTATTGATATTATAGCTGTCTTTATTTAAATCATAAGCTAAATTTGGATTTAAGGGCAAAGCATGAGCATTGAGTAAATTATTCATATTCCTTTGACTGTCAGTGAAATTGGCCAAAAACTCCTGTTTCTCCTTGATTTCATCTATCTTCTCCTGTGTCACTTCATTCTTCACCTCGATCTTCATCTTGGCCTCCATATTTTCTTCTTCTTTGCTTTGATTCATCAACTCCTCATCGCATTCGCTTCTCTCCTTCAATTCGAAGAATTCAATCAAATCCACTTCATTCTTCTTTTGTGGAAACACCTCGATTTCGTTTCTGATTTGAAACTCAACAATTTTCTCATTTTTCTTCTCACTTTTCACTTTTTTCGAAGGTTTCTCTGAACATTCCACTGAATTCGAAGATTCCTCATTCTTCTCACTTTCTGATTCACTCCCCATGGCCTCCTCATTCTTTTCATTTTGCGAGAAATCTTGGGTTCTTTGATAAACTACCTCGAATTCCTCAAGGTTTTTGAAGTCTAAAGCCTTGAAATGGTCAGGAATTGAATCCAGCTCGGAAACCACTTCCAATGGAGACCCTTTAAAGACCTCATAAAATTCCAGGATCTAATTAAAAATTGGAATATTATAAGAAAAAACTCCAAGATTTTGCCTTTTTTATATAGAAATGGTCCTGAGCGAACTCTTGGAATTGGATACTTAAGAGAAAAAGGCTTTGTTTGAAAGTGCTTGTTTTTTTCATGAAGAATCTTCTCAGAATTATAAAGAACTCATCCATGACGTTTTCTGGCTTTTCCTAATAAAAGATTGCTTAAAAAAAATGAAAATCCCAATAATACCCCATGGATTTTCTCTGAATCATAGAAAAGCCGCACACAGGCTGGGAACTTCATTGCCAAGAAAAGCGGGTTTTTCACCTTATCTCTGATATTCGGTGCTGTCAAATAATCATATAATCCCTTCAGACTATTTTCTATATGATTTTCGATTATTTGGAGGTTTTTCTTCTCTTTTTTCATATAGGGTCGTCTGAGGCTTTCCATAGGGAATTTCTCCACAAATGGCTTCAGATGCCTCTTCTTCAAATCCATTGGATTCCGGGCTGATTTCCTTGAATCTACGAATATTGGGGGACTTATAACTGATTTCAAATAAACAGGAGGGCCTTCGGGGTCCTTTTGAACTAAAGAAATTGTTAGATGGAACTTGGCCTCTTTATGGTTATAAGAAGTGGTCAGGAACTTCAAGGAAGAAAAAAGGCAATCGTTTTCAGTGATTTTGAGCCTATTGTTACCAATAAGGCCGACATCAATTAGATGGAAAGTCCTTAAATTCTCAAGAAAAGGTTTCACTGCGAGGACTTCCACCTTTAGAAAGATTTCTTAGATTTCTTAGTTTTTTTTGATATAATATAGTTTACATAAAGATTTTTGGGTGTGTCATAAAACTCTTGGGTCAAAGGGTTCAGGAATTCCACTGAAACCTTAATGAAGGGCAGGTTCCAGCTTTTATGCCATACCCAACCTTTTTCTTCTACATAATGCAGGCTTTTGTCCATGTTTATGTTGAGTTCGGTTTTGATTTCCTGAAAAAAATTCAAAAAGGTGCAAGCTAAGAAAAGACCTGGCCCTTAGAGAAAAAAGAGGCTTGGGTTCCTAGGTTGAAATATTCGATTTTTTTCTTGAACTCTCGTTTGAGATCAAAAGAACAGGGCAACCATCGCCAATCGGTCATTTAATTAATATTTTGTGAATTTGTTTTTTTTTACTTTTTTAAGCGGTTTATGTATAATTAGTTATTTTTCGAAGGAACTTTATCAAATCACTCATTATTGCTCGCAATGTTATTGATATCCTTATCTCTTTGTTCTTCGGGACTATCCAAACCTTTGGCTTCCCATTCTGGCACAACGAATGATCCTTCAATAGCAGAAGGCTTGAGTCCATTGACCCAAATAAATGTCTCGGTCTTTCTTGGCACTTTCTCATAATGGCCAGCTCCATGAGTGGGCTGTCAAATTAATTGTTTAGAGTTATCAATAGATTATAAAAAATTCACTGACCCTTCTAACTGGTTGAGGAGCACAATTCGAGGCTTTGGTATCATAATAGAGAATGCCTCGATCTCTGATTGGCATAGCGTCTCGGTTGTTGCCATCGGGGTTCTTTGGAGTGTTGAGATCGGCCACATATTTGACTGATCCGTCGGATTGGGAGGCACCTAAAGTGGGTATTTGGAGGACGTCTTTGATCATACTCAAGGCAGCGTAACCCACATGGACGGGCTTTTCAATAATGAACCATCTTGTATGTTCTAAAAAAAGAAGAGATAAGCAAAAAAAAACATACCAAAAAATACAAAAAATACAAAAAATTCAAAAAATTCAAAAAATTCAAAAAATACAAAAAATACAAAAAATACAAAAAATACAAAAAATACAAAAAATACAAACAATACAAAATTTACAAAAAATACAATAAAATATTAAAAATCTAAAAATTAAAAAAATACATAAAAAAAATTAAAAAAATACAATGAAATACACAAAAAATATTATAAAGGGTACCATCACAAGGTGGAGCGGTGATTGAACCAACATATCTCCAATAATTGAAGAATCCATTATATTCATAAACATCATCAACATCCTTGAAAAGTTCCTCGACATCAAGTTCACTTTCTCCATTCGTTCCATTTTGCATATCGATCTTCTGTTGATAAACGTTGGGCAGGCTCATGAAATCCAAAGCATCCAAGAATTTGTTATTTTTTCCAGGTCCTTGCAACGCCAAGAATGCCATACCTGCTTTCTTCTTATAATCTCCTTCGCTGGTGGGGTGGTAAATGAGTTGGATTTCCATATCAAACTTTCTGCCTTCGATGGTATGTTCTGCTGGAGTGTGGAATCTGATTTCTTTGCATTCATACTCCGCGAAATCTGAGTCGATGATTCTTGCGAACACAGTATCGACGCAATCTTTGGGATCTGTGTTCTTGCATCTGATTTTCATCATGTTATCTTCATAATAAGTGGCCAACTTAGCGACATTCACCTTAGACCATTGGAAGCTGGCGGTTTCATTGATATTGGACACACATCGACGTTCCACATTGATTGGAGATTGTTCGAAACCTTCAGAGCATTTGCAGTTCCAATCGCTACCATGACTGGCATAGGTCCAATCCTCATTACAGGCAGGTGATGGTAATGGAATCAGGATCATGGGTTCTTTAATCGTTTGTTTTTCGTTGATGATCAAAGGACCAGCTTGTGCAGAACCGTTGCTGCAAGGACGACCCATGACTTGGGAAATAGCGCAAACCCATGCCTGTTGATCAGTGGCGTTGGATGCACAGAGATCCCATTTGTCACCTTGTTTATTTTTCACTTTGAAACAGTTTTCACCGAGCTTTGACTATGGAAATTAATAGATTTTAACTAAAAAAAATAAAAATATGAGGTACTGGGTTGGAAGAAACGATGTTGTCAACTGAAATTGCGCCAAGAACGATCATATCAGTTTTGGTCTCAGTGTAGTAGAGGTTGAGTCCTGAGATTCTGAAGTAGAAGGCATCATCAGAAGGAACAGTGGCATCCACCAGGTGATGTTGGTTCTTTCTGAAGGAAGCTATAGTAGAAGGATAAAAAAAAAATGAACATAAATTTTAATTTGAATTAAGTTAAGAAGTCTACTTGTTTGGCCTTGTTTAGAAGGATCAGAGATGGTATTTGGCAAGACTTTGCGCACCGTCTCGACCCTGGCCCAATTATCTTGTCCCAAAGGAATCATAGGGAACTTCTTTCCGCTCTGAAGGAAAAAATTACATGAGAAAAATCAAAACACCTTACCAAGGTTTGTTGGGAACTCAACTGCAACCACCCTTCTTTGATTACTTTGGTGGAAGTGACATTTGGGGTAGCAGCGCCGGCTGTGACAGCGGCACCAGCGGCGGCTGCAGGAGCGGCGGCTGCAGGAGCTGCAGCTGCAGCGGCTGGGGCTGCGGTGGCTGCGGCATCTGGGGTTTGGTAGTCGTCAAAAAGCGAATGGGCGTTGATTTGATTTGAGAAGTCCAAAGAATTGGTGGAGTGTGACTTAAGTTTCGAGCCGAGGACTAGAGAAAATTAAGGGAGGGAAGAAAAGAAAAAGAGTTACTTAGAGTGCTGAGGCAAAAAAACAAGAGGATTAGGAGCTTCATTTGAGAGAAACACGGGTTTTTGAATTAAAAAATTATAATTTTTTATTCCGATTGTTTGAGAAAGAAATAATCTTAGGGGAAGACCTTTTATCTTTATTTTTATTTCGAAATTTCAAAATTTTATTTCTTGACTTAATTTTTTTAATTCAAATCCAATTCCCATTCGTCCACCCATTTCAACGGTTTTATCCCCCCCTCCACAAATTCCAACCGTCCCCAAAATTGCAAATCATGTCCCTTCTCTCCATCCAAGGCGCTTCCCCATCGATCGCTCACAAAAACATAAGTATCTTCACTTTTACTCTTCTCTCTCACCTCTAAGACAAAACTTTGTTGTCCCTTGGTAACAGACGACCCTCCAAAAAAGCTGCCTGAAAATGGGTCGATATCAATATGTGGGTCTGTGAAAGGTCCCATAGGGTTAGAGCTGAATTTCACCACTGAGTTACTGCCTGTAGTGCAGAAGCAACAACATTGTCCATATAGTAAATAATAGACCCCATTGCGTTTGAAGAAGATCGGGGCTTCATTGTTGACATCGCTCACTATCACAGAGGCACTTCCATCTGCCACATCCAAATAATCATCAGTGAGCTGCTCTATGCTAACTTTATGATTTGTATTGAAGGAGTCATAAATCAAATAACCCTTGAGGTCATCATCTATAAACACTGTGAAATCACCTGGGTTGCCATGCTTTGTTTTGGCTTGTTCTGTGATCACCGTGAAGGGACCTTCCGGGGTATTGGAAACAGCTACCAAAAGGTCAGCATCCAAATAATTAGGCAATCCCATAAAACCGTTCACTCTGTTGACCCAAAGCACATAGTGATTTCTTCTACTATCATATATCACTTTCGGCCTAAAATAGATCCCGTTCGGCCTGTCCTCCTCTGGTAGGACATTAGATATAAATGTCCAATTAGCCAAGTCGTTTGAAATGTAAAGGTTGATTGAATGGTTAAATTGGAAGCCACAGGAATCAAGACCAAATACACCCAGACAACCCCAAAGAGGATTCTGACAAGAACCATAGCCCATTCCATAGAAGAAGTAGGTGGAGCTTGATGGGATCTGAAGGATATTCCCATCATGGACGTCCATCAGTTGACTTGAAGTATCATATCTGGGCTGGAGATTAGATAGCTTAATTGGAAAGATAGGGGATAATAAAGTGAGAAATATCAATAGATGAGGAAAAGAATTCATAATGATTGCGTTGTTTTTTTTAGAAAAAATATTATTAAGAAGTTTTACAACAGAATAAAATTTTTATTTTTTGATTTTTAAAAAAAAAATAATATTTCTCTAAGGAAAATTGTTTTAAAGCTCAGATAAAAATAAAACAAACCAAAAAACAGATAAAATATACAATGATAACAGAAAATAAATGGGGAAAAAAGAAATAACACATAAAAACATAAAACAACACATAAAAAAAAAAATTATGACTGCAACTTTTTGTATTTTTTTTTAAAAGATGGATATTTATTCTTTTTTTTTTATTTTTGCTTAATTAGCTCTTTTTTTTTCATCCACGATTTTAGCTCATGAGCTCAAGGATTTGCTTGACCAACACGGTGAATTCGTCCAATGTGACCTTTCCATTTTTATCAGTGTCCATGGCCTTGAATGCGTCTTTGATTTCATTGGGTTTTGGGGCAGGAATATTTAATTCAGCTGCCATAGTATTCATCAAATTACCCAATTCGCCTTCATCGACAAAACCTGAATGGTCGGCATCCACTCCATCGAAAGCCATTTTGGCAACTTGATTTAATTTTTCTTTATCGGCAAGAACGTCTTTAACTGACATTGGAGAACTATTGAAAGGCTGGATTTTTTTTTTTGGGCTTTTATTTTAGATTATAAATGATTATAAATTCCGAAATATAAATTTAAAATTTTGGAATCTGGAATATCTTGCTTTTTATTGCTTTTTTATGAAATGAGCGTTGATTTAATATTTTAATTAAACATTAATAATTCAAGAAAAATAATTGTAATTCATGCATATTTATAAAATTTAAAGCCCCCCCTTCTCCCACCTTTTCTCATTTCTTAAAAATATCCAATTTCTTCTCCGACTTCTCCACCCTCTCCTCGCTTTCAAGTGTTTTGGCCATTTTTTTACTATGAACAATTTCTTAAAAATAATGTAAAAAACCCTATAATTACAATAAGCCCTTCTCCACCTTCAATTTGTTGCCCATACTATTCATATTCACGGCTTCTAATTCCAATAAATCCATCGATCCTAAACTAAATCTATCAGAATCCGTCAATTCGAAGTCAATGTTCCTTTTCAACGATGCTGATTTCGAAAACACCTCATTGGAAAACCAAACCCATTGTGTGCTCTTTTCCACATTTATCAAAGAATCCTGCACATTCTTTAATATTTTACCACATGCCTCCTGATACATATAATCCAATGTCTTCAAATTCAAATGACCTAATTTACCAACGAACCCAGGACCCAAGCCATAAAGGTTCTTTACACTACCTCTATCTGAGATGACTCGGAAGTTGTCATCCACCTATTAATATAATATGGTTAAAGGTTGGAAATTTCAATGAAAAAACAATGAGCTCCCCCTGTTCTGTGGTTTTTAACGGGATGTTTTGGCCAGAGATGTCTTTGATTTGAAGTGTGGGCATTTGGTAATTAGCACAATCGATGAACATTCTAGTAGTTGGGAGGTAGTTGTCCATCAAATCAGAGAGATCACCTTTAATCTCGGAAATTAGACATCGGGTTTCTATTTTTTCATTGATCTATTAAAAAAATTATCATAAAAAAAAAATGAAAAATAAAATGAGGAGTGAAAAAAAAAAAATGAGTAAAAAAAAAAAAATGAGTCAAAAAAATAACACAATAAATGAAAAAAACATAATAAAATATATGTATTTGGGAAAAAAACCTCTTTGAACAATTTTAAGGCACTTCCTTTCAAATTCTTCCCCAGCTCACTTTTCTTCTCATTAATTAACAAAACTACTTCCTGATCCTTGAAAAACGGCATGATCACATTGCTTTTCTTCCAACTCGAAAATCCAGCCGCCTTGAAATCCCCGAAACAAACACACGAACAATCGCATTCCTGTATTTTTTTCTCTTCTGCAATTTTCTTCTTTTTATTAAACTCCGTGTAATTTGATTTCTTGCTATTTTTAACATCATTTCCTTCAGTTTCGAAAGGTTTTTCGGTTGCTCTTTTGCTGCAGACCTCACAACATCTCATGCATTTTTTCACTCTTTTCTCCAGAAAAGGACTTTTGGTCAGTTCGTTTTTATCATAAAACAAGGGGCCATTCAATAAAAGAAAGCCACAAGCGAATACTAATGAGCTGTTGCCAAAAATTACTACTCTTTTATTCAGGTCAAGGCTGAGCAGTTTAAGGATCTTCAAAAAACCCTCTTCCTTGAGAAAATCATCACCTGGGATCACTGATTCTAAGGGGATCTTCTTAAGGCAAGAAATCTTTTGGAAGATTCCATTGGAAAGAACCAAAGTCTTAAAAAATAGTAAAAAATCTGAAGTTTTATATGTAAATTTGTCTAATTTTTATTGTGTACATTAGTCTTAAATTTGCCGAAAATGTCACCACAATTGGTTGTTTTCTTTGTGGAAATCAGCATTTCTCCTCCGTTGAGCAACTGAACCCCCAGGATTTCATGTGAAGGGTAGAACACATGTTTTTCCTTGAGGATGTATATATGTCTCAATAGACAATTCCCCACAAGTTTCATAAAAAACCCGATCAAAGAACATGGTGCCTCATAATTTAAATAGTCGATTAGCTCTGAAAAAACCTGGGTTTCTAGGATTTCTTTAAAAAGTGAAGGGGAACATGAGTCCAAAAGCCGGATCTAATGAAAATATG
>Ga0302320_10015138_pt1 | contig 15874 bp, 18 predicted proteins | sample Bog_T0_3_FD_202130 | JGI IMG/M metagenome (GOLD analysis project Ga0302320, IMG submission 202130) | Peat permafrost microbial communities from Stordalen Mire near Abisko, Sweden - Bog_T0_3 | ecosystem: Environmental > Terrestrial > Soil > Wetlands > Peat | place: Sweden: Abisko, Stordalen Mire... | reverse complement strand
CATCGGCGGCCAGGAGAATGATCGCAGCTCGTTCCCGGACCCGCACCGCACTCGATCGCGCTTTTTGCAGGGATTCCAGTTTCGCTCTTTGCTTGCTCGTTAGTTCGATGGCCGGGGCAATTCTCATGCGCCAAATATAGCACTTGTCCTATAATATGCAATCTGTAAGACGCACTACACTAGGTCAGGCGCAATACTGCGCGTGGTTCATAGCGCCAGGGCTGGCGCAATCCAGAACACTGGCGCGAATAACCACGATCACTCGCGATCGCGTCTTGGACTGGGTGCGGCCCTCCGCCGCTTTTCCCCCGTAACAAGGGTCAACCTCACCTCACATTTTGCCTTCAGTTCAGGGCGGTTGTTGCAATCGCCATTCGATCTCAATCAAGTAAACTGCCGAGTCGGAGCTTTTTCCGCAGCTTCCCGTTATCGGCGCACATGCGCATTTTCCCGTCGGGCGCGGGCGCGGCATAAAACTCGCCGCCCGCGTTTTCCACGAGCAGCGCGCCGGCGGCCACGTCCCACAAATTGATGGTGCGCTCGATATAGGCATCCAGCCGCCCGCTGGCGACGTAAGCCAGTTCCAGCGCCGCCGAACCCATGATGCGGATTTTCTTTGCGCGCCGCGCGATTCGGATGAGGTTCGGCAGGCTCTTGACCAGGTTTTCCTTGCTCTTGGAAAAACCCATCGCGATCATACTTTCTCCGACTTGGCCGCGGTTGCTGACGCGGACTTTTCTCCCGTTCAGGATCGTTGGCTGGCCGAAGGTTGTGGTCCAGAGTTCATCGGCGAAAGGGTCGTAAATCACGCCGACAACGGTGACATGCGCCGAGTGGCGGGTAACGAGGTTGGCGGCGCGGCGACTTTTCTTGTCACCTGTCACCTGCCACTTGTCAGCTTTCGATTGCAGCGCGATGGAAACCCCTGCGTGCGGCATGCCGAAGGCGTAATTGACGGTGCCATCAATCGGATCAATCACCCAGCGATCTTCCGCAGCGGTGTCGCCGGTATTGCCCTCCTCGCCGAGCACGGGAATTTGTGGGAACTTGGCGGCGAGGATTTTTTGAATCAGCGCCTGGCAGCGCACGTCGAGTTCCAGCTTGATGTCGTGGGCTTCGGAGGCGTTGACCTTTTTCGGCAAGTACCAGTTGTCACGCATCACCTTGCCGGCGGCGCGCGCGGCCTGGACGGCAATTCTTTGAACAGCAATCAGATTCACAGCCAATCTATATGCCAGCAAAAGACCCGACGGTCGAGATTTCTCGGAAGTTGAAAACGAACGTTTTGCCCTGAAGTTGGTTTATTGGCCCAAGGGCAGAATATGTTCAGCGCCTTCAGCATCGTAAAAGACAAGCTGTAATTTCCCGTTTTCTTCGCGAATCCCGCCTCAGGTTCATGGGAGACAAGGTTCCGACCAGTTTCGTTGCGACCGGCAAACCGTTTGCCCACTTGCGCAACAGCGGATGAACGATGTTTGGCGTTTCAGGCGATAAGCACATCCAGTTCCAAGACGTGGAAACATCGCTTGGCGGCGGCGATGAGTAATTGGGCTGCAGGCAACGTTTGACGTTGAAATGAGGAGCTTTCGCGCGCGCCGGTCCAAAGACGTAGAGTTCAACCCTCAATGGCTTGTTGGCCAATCCGGTCAGCCGCATGGGATAAACCGGTTTATCCGTTTTGAACGTGAACGAGAGCGGATGCGGTGTGCTGGTATCGAGGCTGGCGTTGTCGCGGCGGACTTTTGCCGCCACGAATACCCAGTCGGGATTCAAGTCGCCGGGCAATCATTTGTAAAACGTGAGTCGGCCAATCCGCCGCCTTTACGGAATGACCTCCTGGCGTTCCTTCAGCAGCATTTCTTGTTCGCTGCGGACGTGGTCCAGCGCTTTTTTCTCAGCGGCTTCCAGCACGTGCAGGAGGTCGGCGGCTTCCAACAGGCGCGGCGCAGTGACGTAACTCGCGCCCGCCGCGTAGAGCGAGGTCACATCCGCCAGCGTCTCGGCGTGAACGATGATCTGCGCGTGCGGGTTCAACTCCCGCACCTGGCGGAGAATCTTCAAATTGTTCGCCCCCTTGAGCACCGTGTTCGGCAGCGAACAGACGATGATTTCGGCGTGCGACGCGCCGGCATGATGCAGCACGTCGCGCGCGGTGATGTCGCCATAGACGGCGAAGACGTTGCGGGCCCTGAGCTTTTCATGCACGACGGGATTGAAGTCTATGACGCAGATCTCGGGGAGCAAATCCGGGCGGTTGCGCTCGATCTCCGCGAGCAGCGAACTGGCCGTCCAGCAAAAGCCGAGCAGGCAGATGCGGCGCGGCGCGGCGTCCGCGCGCCGGAGGAACGCGGTGTGATCCAAATCGTGCAACCCCAGTTTGCTGAGCAGCGGCGCGGTTTTTTTGTACAGCGAATCGTTGCCGAGAATCGCGTAAGTCGAGCCGATGGCTAGAAACGAGAAGGCGAACGCCGCGATGCCGATGACGTTGTCCGAGACGTCGCCACTGTTTCGCCCCAGGGCGAGGAGGACGAGCGAGAGTTCGCTCATCTGGCAGAGATTGATAGCCGGCAACAGGCTGACTCGGTAGCCTTGTCGCATGGCATATAACACGGGAAAGACGGTCACGAGCCGGCTGCCGATGAGCACCAGGCAGACGAACATCGTCCACAGAACGTAGGCCGTCGTCGGCATGGGAATCTTCATGCCGAGCCCGACGAAAAATAACGTCACGAAAAAATCGCGGAGGCTGGTGACTTTGGCCACGACGTCGAGCGTATAGGGAAACGTGGAGATCATCACGCCGGCGATGAGCGCGCCCATGGCCGACGAGAGCTTGAGATAATCCGCGAAGCCCGCCAGGGCGAAACACCACGCCAGCGCGCCGACGAGGACGAGCTCCGGCAGGCGCGCAACGAATTTGAAGACAGGCGGCAGGACAAACCGGCTGGCCAGAAACGCCACCGCCAGAAGCAAAACCACGTTCCATAAGGCGTGAAACATGACGCCCGAGGAGGGATCTTTCAGATGCGGCTGAACGGCGAGGAACAGGATGGTGGCGATGTCCTGCAACACCAATACGCCCAAGGTGACGCGGCCCGCCAGGGTCTCCAATTCGCGCTTGTCGTAAAGGATCTTGACGATGATGACCGTGCTGCTCATGGCCGCAGCCACCGCGAGGTAAAGCGCCTCCAGATGATTTTGCGCCGGGCCGGCCTTGGCAAAAATGAGCCAGCCGATGATGACACAGCCGAGAATCTGCGCGCCCGCCGTGAGCGTGATGACCCGGCCCGCGCTCAACATGTTTTTCAAGTCAATCTCCAGCCCGATCATGAACAACAAGAGCACCAGGCCAATTTCCGAAATGGTCTGGATGGAGTCGGGATCGGTCACCCACTTGAAGCCGTACGGGCCGATGGCAAACCCCGCCAGGAGATAGGCCAGCAGCAGGGGTTGACGCGCCACCTGCGACCCCACCGCCACGACCCACGCGGCGATGATGCAAATGGCGATGTCGGAGACCAGACTATGCTCCATGCCGGGAAACTACAGGCAATAGAAGGAAGAATAAATCACGAATTATTCCTGATCCGTGACGGTGTCGTGGAACTTGAGGATGTCGCCCTTTTCACCCTTGAGTTCGGCTTCCTTGAACTTGATGGCGGTGCGGGGGTGCTGGTTCAACATGCCGGTGAGCAAATAGGGCAGGTCATAACCCCAAAGCAGTTTCGCGCGCATCGGCTCGACGTGGTTCTGCACGCAGTCGAGCACGGGACGCAGTTGAAATTTAGGATTGTGCAGAAACCCCAGCAGGAGTTCCATCGGGCAGTTGCCCGCGCCGCGGCCGAGGCCGGCCATGGTGGCATCGAGGTAATTCGCGCCTTCAATGATGCCCTCGATGGTATTGGCAAACGCAAGCTGCATATTGTTGTGCATGTGCACGCCCACTTCCTTGCCGCCAGCCTTGCAGTAGCCGAGGTATTTTTTGACCAGGGCTCGAATCTGCTCGCTGTAAAACGCGCCGAAGCTGTCCACCACGTAAATGGCCTTGGCTTCAGACTGGGCCAGCATCTCCAAGCCTTCATTCAATTCGCTGTCGGGAATCGTCGAGGCGGCCATAAGATTGACGGTGGTTTCGTAGCCTTTGTCGTGGGCGTCCTTGACCATTTCCAGCGCCGTCGGAATCTGGTGGATGTAGGTCGCCACGCGGATCATGTCCAAAACGGAATCCTTTTTTGGCAGAATGTCTTCCTTGTAATCGCAGCGTTCGGCGTCGGCCATGACGCATAATTTCAGGCCCGTCTGATTGTCCCCGACAATGCGCCGTAAAGCGTCCTCGGTGCAGTATTTCCAATCGCCGTGTTCGCCGAGCTTGATGCCCTTGCGCGAAGCCTTGTAGCCGAGCTCCATGTAATCCACGCTCGCCGCCACACAAGTATCATAGACCACCTTGACGATCTGGTCCGGGAAATGGTGATTGTTCATCAGTCCACCGTCGCGGATGGTGCAATCCACGACCTTGATTTCCGGTCGGAACGAAAGCCAGCGGCTGGCGGCGTTGTCTTTGTGGGCAGGTTCGGCGGTGTTCATATCACAAATGAATAGGCCGACATTATTCCCAAAATCGGACGCTGGGAACAGCCTAAACTGGCTGAATTTGATACATTTTAGCCTTGGTATGGCTGGAATTAGCGCGCCACCGGACGGGGCAATCGCCTTAAAAACGAAAGTAAATAAACGGATTGTAAGTTCCGCCAGCCAGCCAAGCCAAAGAAATGAGGAACACGGCGAAGACCAGGACGGCCTCGAGCAACTGCCCCAGGCCAAAATAAGCGCCGCGGAAATTCTCCGGCAAGTGCCGCGAAAGATTTTCCCCAACGGATTTGATTCCGCCCCAGAGCGGCAGGCTGAAGGCGGCCCCCAGGCACAGGGCCCAAATCACTTCATTGCTGGCGTAGCGGCGCACCGGCTGGGCCTGGACGACCTGGCCCGCGCCAAATAACGCCGAGAAATAATGGGCGGCAGCGGAAAAGGAATCCGCCCGAAACAGCACCCAGCACATCATGACGATGAACAGCGCGTAAAGATGCCGCAGCGGACGCGGCAGCTTATCGAGCGTGGCGCCCCAGGCCGTCCGTTCCAAGACCAGGAAAACTCCATGGCACAGCCCCCAGGCCACGAACGTCCAACTGGCGCCGTGCCACAGTCCGCACAGAAAAAACACCGCGATCAGGTTGAGATGGTTGCGCGCGGCGGACACGCGGTTGCCGCCCAGCGGAATATAAACGTAATCGCGAAACCAGGTGGACAGCGAAATGTGCCAGCGCCGCCAGAAATCGCGGATGGATTGCGCTATGTAGGGAAACTGGAAGTTTTCGAGGAACTGGAAGCCGAACATTTTGCCCAAGCCGACCGCCATGTCCGAGTAGCCGGAGAAATCGAAATAAATTTGAATCGTATAGCACACCACGCCGAGCCAGGCGACCGGCGCGGAAAGCTCGGCGGCAGGCAGGGAGAAAATCTGGTCCGCCGGCTCGGCCACGGCGTTGGCGACAATCATTTTTTTAGCCAGTCCGCCAACGAACCGGCGGATGCCCTCGGCAAACGTGGCGCGATCAAAAACCCGCTGCTGCAACTGCGGCGCAATCGCGTTCCAGCGCAAGATCGGGCCGGCCACCAATTGCGGGAAGAAGAAAATATACAGCGCCGTGTCGCGCGGATCGCGGGCCGCCCGCCACTTGCGGCGGTAAATATCAACGACATAGGAAAGGGCGTGGAAGGTAAAAAAAGAAATGCCGATGGGGAGCGCGAGATGGGGCACCGGCAGCACTCCCAGGCCAAAAAGCTTCAGCGGCACGTCCAGCGAGGCCACCACCAGGCCGGCGTACTTGAAGAACGCCAGGAAGCCCACGTTGACCACGACCGCCACGGCCACGGCGATTTTCCGCCGGGAAATTTCCTCGCTGCGTTCCACCCATTTGCCCAGCTCAAAATTGGCCAGCGTGGAAACCAGCAGGAGCAGAATGAACCCGACTTCGCCCCAGGCATAGAACAGCAGGCTGACGAGCAGCAGCCAGCCGTTGCGCGCCCGCAATCCCGGCAGCAGGAAATAGACCGCCAGGACCACGGGCAGAAACAGAAACAAAAATAGCGGGGAGCTAAAAACCATGTCAAATTCAGGTGACTTGGGAAGGCAGGTTACTGGGTCTGTTCCTCGAATGCAACGCATGAAGGCGGCTCACAAAGACCGCCGAGTTTCTGAAAGCACGGCTCAAGGCGCTCAACCTTGCGGGGCCGGAAGCGCGGGTGCACCGCAAGCGAACTGCTTGCGCGTCTGCACCGGCGGGCCGATTGCCGTCGTTTATCCCGGGGGCGTATCGCATCATGGCTGCACGCCGGAAGAATTGGAGCGTGTCATTCAGGAACATTTGGTTGGCGTGAAACGCCAGGTTCGGGTCACTTATCCATCCATCCTCATCCACATTCCCGGGGGTGACAAAAAAGCCCGCTCGAAGGAGCGGGCTTTTGATGATTGCGGCAGAATTACTTTTTCTCTTCCGGCTTGGCGGCCTCGGTGGCGGGAGCGGTTTCGGCCGGGGTCGGGGCCGCGATGATGGTGTCCACCCATTCAAGAATCGCACGCGGGGCGGCATCGCCCTGGCGTTGTTCGAGCTTGATGATGCGGGTGTAGCCGCTGCGGCGGTCCTTGAAGGCGGGCGCGATTTCCTTGAACAGGATCTTTGCGGCGTCTTCCTGATGCAATCTGGCGGCGGCCAGGCGGCGATGATGCAGGGTGCCTTTCTTGCCTAGCGTGACCATCTTTTCGGCGACGGAACGCGCGGCCTTGGCCTTGGCCAGGGTCGTGGTCACCCGCTTATGTTCGATCAGGCTGCAAACCAGATTGGCGAGCATCGCGTTGCGATGCTCCGAGGTGCGGCCCAGCTTGGCCGTGCGCTTCAAATGTCTCATGGCAAAATCCTTATTCCGTTTCCGTCTTCGGGGCTTCTTCCTTCGGAGCCTCCACCAGGCCCGGCTCGAAATTCATGCCCAGCGAAAGGTTGAGCGACTGCAATTTCTCCTTGATTTCGTTCAGCGACTTCTTGCCGAAGTTGCGATACTTGAGCATCTCCTGCTCGGTCTTCAACGCGAGCTGGCCGACGGTGGTGATGTTGGCGTTATTCAAGCAGTTCGCCGCGCGGACACTCAGCTCGATCTCGTTGACGCTCATGTTCAACAGCTTCTTGAGCTTGGCCTTTTCGTCGTCCTGCTTGTCGGCGGCCTCCTCGAATTCCACCGCGTTTTTGTCGTAGCCGACGAACACGTCGAGGTGGTGCGCCAGAATCGCCGAGGCCTGGGTCAATGCGTCGTCGGGCGTGATGCGCCCGTCGGTCCAGATTTCCAGCACCAAGCGGTCGTAATCGGTGCGGTTGCCGACGCGCGCGGCTTCCACCGCGTAACGGACGCGGGTCACCGGCGAAAAGATCGAGTCAATCGCCACCACGCCGATGGCCTGGCCAAGCTTCTTGTTTTCGTCGCTCGGACAAAACCCGCGGCCGATTTTGACGGTCAGCTCCATCTCAAATTTTCTTTTCTTGTCCAGCGTGCAGATGTGCTGGCCAGGATTCACCAATTCCACGTTCTGGTTGGCCTGGATGTCGGCGGCGGTCACGGCGCCCTCTTTATTGACGGACACCAGCAGCACCTGCTCCTCGCGAGTATGCGCCTTGAACTTGACTTTTTTCAGGTTCAGCACAATGTCGGTCACGTCTTCGGCGACGCCCTCGATAGTGGCAAACTCGTGCATGGCACCGTCCACTTTCAGCGAGGTGATGGCCGCGCCCTCGAGCGAGGAAAGCAACACGCGGCGGAGCGAGTTGCCCACCGTGTGGCCGTAACCGGTTTCAAACGGGTCGGCAATGAATTTGGCGTAGGTGGGCGTGGCGGAGGCCTCCTCCTTCTGCAACCGCTTGGGCATTTCAAAACGTCCGAGACGAACTGGCATAATTTCCTTTCAACAATTTCAAGCTGGCTTCCCCGGCCAATTTTATTCCCGGTCGGGAAAACCCGTATAATTGTTTTTTTAGTTGAGTTTCAGCGGGAATAAAATTCGACAACGGCCTGCTCATTGGCAATGGGCCGGATCTCTTCGCGGGTCGGGATGCGCATGACCGTGCCCTTAAAATCCTCCTTGTTCAAGGACAACCAGTCCGGCACCGCGCGGCTCGCGGCGACTTCCAAGTTCTTAGTGGCGAGCTGGCGCGAAACATTGTTGTTTTTGACACTGATGACATCATTCACCTTAAGCGCATACGACGGGATGCTGGCCTTGCGGCCGTTCACGGCCACGTGGCCATGGCCGACCATCTGGCGCGCGGCGGCGCGGGTGTTGGCAAAGCCGAGATGAAACACCACGTTGTCCAGGCGGGTTTCGAGAATCTGCAGCATTTGTTCGCCGGTGACCCCGCGGCGGCGCAGCGCCTTTTCATAAACCCCGCGGAACTGCCGTTCGAGCAGGCCGTAGTAATACTTAAGCTTCTGCTTCTCGATCAAACCCTCGCCGTATTCGGTGGTCTTGCGGCGGGACTTCGGGCCATGCACGCCGGGACCGTAATTGCGGCGTTCGAGATATTTCGACGGACCGAAAATCGGAATGCCAAAACGGCGGCTGATGCGAACTCGGGGACCTGTGTAACGAGCCATATAAAGTGATGATTATTGATTTCCAGGGTTTAAACGCGGCGCTTTTTGCGCGGGCGGCAGCCGTTGTGAGGCACGGGCGTGACGTCCTTGATGGAGCTGATTTCCAAACCAATCGCCTGCAAGGCGCGAATGGCGGATTCACGGCCGGAACCAGGACCCTTGACGCGGATTTCCACTTCCTTCATGCCGTGGGCCATGGCTTGCCGGGCGGCATCCTGGGCAACCATCTGCGCGGCATAAGCGGTGCTCTTGCGCGAGCCCTTGAAGCCCACGCGGCCGGCGGTGGACCAGCCAATGAGATTTCCCTGGCCGTCGGTAATGGTGACTTGCGTGTTGTTGAAAGTGGCGAGAATGTTCGCGACGCCGGAGACAATATTCTTGGCGTGCTTGGCCTTGACGATTTTCTTGGCATTCGGATCTTCGCCGAGCAGTTCGGCGGCGGTGGGCGCAGCGGGAATGGCGGCTTCGACCGGCTTGGCCGCGTCGGCGCCAGGGGCTTCGGCCGGCCCGGCCTTCTTGGCATGCTTGGCGTCTTTGCCTTCGGGCTTGGCATCCTTGCCCTCGGGCTTGGCGCCCTTGGCTTCCGGAGCAGGTGCAGCGGCTTCGGCCTTGACCTTCTTTTCCTTTTCAGGCGCGGTTGGTTTCTTTGGTTCGTCGGACATATCGTTATTTCAATTTCAAATCTCAAATCTCAACTTTGAGATTTTCTTAATGGATGCCGGTCTTGGCATTCGGGTTGCGCTGCACGCCGACCGTCTTGCGAGGACCCTTGCGCGTGCGCGCGTTGGTCTGCGTGCGCTGCCCGCGCACCGGCAAACCGCGCAGATGACGGATGCCGCGGTAACACTTGATGCCCTGGAGGCGCTTGAGGTCCATGCCGATTTCGCGGCGGAGATCGCCTTCAATGACATATTTGCCCTCCTGGATCGCGTGGACGATGAGCGCGAGCTGCTGCTCGGTCAAATCTTTCGCGCGAATCGACGGGTCAATGTTGGCGCGTTCGAGGATCTCTTTCGCGTTGACCGGTCCAATGCCGTAAATGTAGCGTAGCGCAATGTCAATGCGCTTGCCGGGCGGAACTTCCACACCAATGATGCGTGCCATAAATTTGTATTAACCTTGACGTTGCTTGTGGCGTTTGTTCGAGCAGATGACGCGGATCACGCCGCGACGCCGCACGATTTTGCAGTGCTCACACATTTTTTTAACTGACGCTCGGACTTTCATGCTTAAATTCTTTTTGTTTCGACTAAAACCCGCCCCACGCTCAAATCGTAAGGCGTCAATTGCAATTTCACCAAGTCGCCGGCCAACAAGCCGGCAAAAATCTTCTTATCGCGGCCGTCCACGAACGCCGTCAGCCGGTGGCCATTGGCCAGTTCCACGGCAAACGTGCCGTTTGGCAGCGCCGCCATCACGCGAGCTTCGACTCGAAAGGCCGCTTCGCCCATGTCAAAATCTCCGGCTCACCGTCCGTAATGAGCACGGTATGCTCAAAATGGGCCGATAGTGAACCATCTTGCGTCACCACTGTCCAGCCGTCTTTCAGGATTTTCACCTCGGGACGGCCCGCATTGACCATGGGCTCGATGGCAATCGTCATGCCCGGCTTCAACTTGGGCGAGTTCTTCTTGCCCTCGTCAAAATTCGGCACCTGCGGATCTTCATGCATGGTCCGCCCGACCCCATGGCCGACAAATTCGCGCACCACGCTGTACCCGTTCTGTTCGACGTAACGCTGGACGGCCAGCGAAATATCCAGCACCCGGTTGCCTGGTTTGGCCTGCGCTATGCCCAACTCGAGCGACTGTTCCGTGACGTCCAACAAACGTTGCGCCGCCACGCCGCATCCGCCCACCGCGACCGTCCGCGCCGTGTCGCCGATAAACCCTTTATAGGCGACACCCACATCCACACTGACGAGGTCGCCGAATTGCAACTCGCGCTCCGAGGCCAACCCATGAACCACGGCCTCATTCACCGACAAGCAGGTATGGCATGGATACTGGCGATAGCCCAGAAACGCGCTTCTGGCCTCGTAAGCGCGAATCCGCTCCGCCGCAAAATTGTCCGCCTGCCGGGTCGTGACGCCGGGCCGGATGAAGGCGGCAATCTCATCCAAAACCCTGCCCGCCACCACTCCCGCCGCACGCATCAACGTCAACTCGTCTTCGCTCTTGATTTTTATTCCAGCCACAATATTCCACAAGGAAACACACGGGCGCGACGCCCAGGCCACTGCGTTAGAAACGGCCGCGGAGCCGGCCCTTCTTCAGAAATCCGTCATAGTGGCGCATCATTAAATGCGATTCCACCTGCCGCATGGTGTCCAGCAAAACCCCGACCGCGATCAAAATACTGGTGCCGCCAAAAAAGCTGGCCACGTTCTGGTCAATGCCCATTCTCCGCGACAGAATGATGGGAATGGTCGCGATAATGGTGAGGAACAGCGCCCCGGCCAGGGTGATGCGGCTCATGGCGTTGTGCAAATAGTCGCTGGTGCCCTGCCCCGGACGCACTCCGGGAATGTAACCCCCGTTTTTCTTCAAATCATCGGCGATCTGGATTTCATTAAACTGCGTGGCCACCCAGAAATAGGAGAAAAACAAGATCATTAGCGAGTAAATGAACAGATAGGGCATGGTGCCGTAGTTGAACTGCATCGCGGCTGTCCGAAACAACTCATGCAGGAACGGAACTTTGATCGTCCAAGTGGACAGATTCGAAAACAAGGGCTGCGGGAACATCAGGATGGACTGGGCAAAGATGATGGGCATGACGCCCGAATAATTCACCCGCAACGGCATGTAATTGGTGCCGCCCTGGTACATTTTCTGCCCGATCATGCGGCTGGCGTATTGCACCGGTATTTTGCGCTGCGCCTGGGTGATGGCAATGACGCCGCCGACCACCACCACCAGCAAAACCAGCAGCACCGGCGCGGTCGTCCAAAAATTGTGCGTGGGCTCGTTGCCGCCATGGGTCGAAAACATGTCCATCGCGCCCTGAACCGCGTTGGGCAATCGCGCCAGGATGCCGATGGTGATCACCAGGGAGACGCCGTTGCCGATGCCACGGTCGGTGATTTGCTCGCCAATCCACATCAGCAACATGGTCCCTGCGGTCATTACCGTGATGGTCACGAAATAATAGATGAAATGATTCTCCGTCATCACCAACTGGCCGATGAAACCCTTGAAAGATGCTTCGGGGGTCAGCCAATTGTGGGCAAAATACCAGCCTTGGCCAATGCATAAGGCCACGGTGAGATAGCGTCCGTACTGAATGATCTTGGTGCGTCCCCCCTCTTCGCGGGCCAGCTTGCTCAAGCGCGGCCACACCGCCGTGAGCAATTGAATGATGATGGTCGCGCTGATGTAGGGCATGATGCCCAGCGCACTGATGGCGCAGTTCCCGGTGGCGCCGCCAGCGAAGGTGTTGTACATGACCAGCAATCCGCCCTGGGAGTTTTCCGCGAAAAACTTGGCCAGCGCCCGGCCGTCAATCCCGGGAATCACAATGAACGCAGTCAACCGGCAGACCGCCAGCAACGCGATGGTGAACAAAATCCGGGATTTCAGCTCCGGGATTTTGAAGCAGTTGCCGAGGGTCGTGTAGATAGAGCGAAACATTGTCAGCCGGGATTATTGCTTGGCGGTGGCAGGTTGGTGGGCCGGAGCCGCGGGTTTCTTGGCCCGCTTGACCTTGGGCTTGGCGGTTTTCTTGATGATGAGTTCCACCGAACCGCCTTTGGCTTCGACTTTGGTCTTGGCCGAGGCGCTGATGGCGCTGACCACCAGCGTCAGCTTCTTGGTCAAATCGCCGCCGCCGAGAATCTTGACGCCATCGGAACGGCCATTGGCCAGACCGACCGAACGGAGGGCAAGTTCGTCCACGCGCGCGCCGTCTTCAAACTGGTTCAACTCGCCCACGTTCACCGCGATGTAACTAGTGGTGAACTCGAAGTTGTTGAAACCGCGCTTGGGCATGCGGCGGATAAGCGGCATTTGGCCGCCTTCAAAACCGATGCGGATGGAACTGCCGGAGCGCGCCGTCTGGCCCTTGCCGCCGCGACCGGAAGTTTTGCCGCGTCCGCTGGCTTCGCCCTGACCGAGCCGTTTGCGGCGATGTTTCGCTCCGGGACGGGGTTTCAAATCATGTAGTCGCATAAAAAATAATTGCCAAATCGTCGCGCTAAAGGGTGAAACGTGATGCGTGATGCGCGGAGGCAGCCGCCGCGAGCGGCAGCCGCGATTTAACGCATAAACTCTTTAACCCTTCGACGTATTTCATAATCTCATCAAGCTCCAACCGGAACCGCGTCCGGCGCTCTGGGCGTTTCGATTTTCTTGATCGTCAGGCCGCGCGCCTGATAAATCTGTTCGCGGGTGCGGAGGCTCAACAACCCATTCAAGGTGGCTTTCACCACGTTGGCGGCGTTTTTGGAGCCCAGCGATTTGGTCAGGATATCCTTCACGCCGGCGGATTCCAAAACTGAGCGGACCGTTTTGCCGGCGATAATACCGGTGCCGGGCGACGCCGGGCGCAGGAGAATTTTGGCTCCGCCATAGGTCGAATAAATCTCGTGCGGAATCGTCACGCCTTTCAACGACACGGACACCATGTTCGAGCGGGCGAGTTCGCCGCCGCGCCGAATGGCGTCCGCGACTTCCGCCGCCTTGCCAAGTGCGATGCCGACTTTGCCCTTTTTGTCGCCCACCACGACGAGCGCGCTAAATTTGAAGCGGCGCCCGCCTTTGACAACTTTGGACGAACGATTAATAAAGACCACCTTCTCGGCGAGTTCTTCACCGCCGTTTTCGAAGGCGTTCTCGCCGACTTCCGACGGCTTGCGCCCGCGGCCGCCGCCGCGGCCACCCCGCGGACCCCGCTGGTCGCGCTGCGGTCGTTGTGGTCTTTGCCCTTCGGGAGCGGGCGCGGCGGAAGCGGCTGGAGCCGCCGGAGCGACCGGGACAGCCGGAGCAGTTGAAGCGCTGGGAGCGCTGGGAATGTTTTCGTTTTCAGCCACAATAAATTCTCCGGTTCAGGTTAAAATTTCAGCCCCGCCTCGCGCGCGGCATCGGCCAGCGCCTTGATCTTGCCGTGGTAACGGGTGCCGCCGCGGTCGAACACCACCGCCGAGATGCCCTTGTCCAGCGCGCTTTTGGCCGCGATGGCGCCAATTTTTTTTGCGCCGGCCACGTTGGCGGTCAAATCCTTCGTTTCGCCCTTGCCCACGGTCGAGACGGCGGCCAGGGTCTTGCCGGCAACATCGTCAACAAATTGGACGTGGATGTTTTCGTTGGTGAAGCGGACACTCATGCGGGGGCGTGCGCCCGTGCCGCTGACGCGCTTGCGGATGCGCCAGTGGCGCAACTGCTTCAGCTTTAATTTTTTTTCCGTTCTCATGTCAATGGGCTCACGGATGGTGCCGTGAACTAAAATTATTATTGTACGGTCTTGCCTTCCTTGCGCTGGACGTGCTCGCCGACATAGCGCACGCCCTTGCCCTTGTAAGGTTCCGGCGGATAGAAGCTGCGGATTTCGGACGCGACCTGGCCGACGACCTTTTTATCCGGCCCCTCAATCGTGAGCTTGGTGTTTTCCTCGACGGTGACCTTGATCTGGTCAGGAATGGTGTAATTGATCGGATGCGAGTAGCCGAGCGCGAGATTGACCACCTTGCCCTGGACCGCAGCCTTGAAACCGACACCCTGGATTTCGAGCTTCTTGACGAAGCCCTCGCTGACGCCCTTGACCATGTTGTTGACCAGCGCGCGGCTCGTGCCATGCAAGGCCCTCGATTGGGCGTCTTCACCGGCGCGGCTAACCACGATCTTGCCGTCCTCCACTTTGAGGCTGGTGCGGTGGGGCAGTTCCCAGTCGAGTTTTCCCTTCGGGCCTTCCACGAGAATTTTCTGCCCTTTCACTTCCACCTTCACTTTGGCCGGAATGGCAATTGGTTGTTTTCCTATGCGCGACATAAATTCGTAATGAGTAATGTGTGAGGGGTGAAGTTACCAGATATAGCAGAGTAATTCCCCGCCTAAATTCTTTTTGCGCGCCTGCGAATCGGTTAAGAGACCTTCCGACGTGGAGACAATGGCCACGCCGAGTCCGCCGCGCACGCGGGGGATTTTGGTCGCGCCCACATAGCGGCGCAAGCCCGGCGAGCTGATGCGCTTAAGGCCTTCAATCACGCTCTTTTTGCCGTTGAACTTCAGGCGAATCTTGAGTTTTTTCTTGGTTTCGCCCTCGACCGCCACGTCGGTGACATAGCCTTCGGCCTGGAGGATCTTCGCGACGCTTTCCTTGATGCGCGAATGCGGCAGTTCCACGGCGGGCAGATGCGCGGCCCCCGCGTTGCGGATGCGCGTCAACATGTCAGAAATCGGATCACTCATATTATTTTCATTCTCGCGCTTGGTTTCGGCCCCGTCATCATGGCGGAACCGACAGCAAGCCCGAATCAAATTGTTTACCAACTGGCCTTGGTCACGCCGGGAATCAGGCCGTTCAACGCGGCTTCGCGGAACGTGAGGCGGGACACGCCGAACTTGCGCCAGTAGCCGCGGCGGCGGCCGCTCATGGCACAACGGTTCACGACGCGGGTCGGGCTGGCATCGCGCGGCAGCTTCGCCAGACCGGCGTAGTCGCGTTTCGCCTTCATTTCGGCGCGGACGGCGGCGAATTTCTTCACCGTTTCCGCCTTGCGCTTGTTGCGCTCAATCCATGATTTCTTGGCCATAGCAAATATTATTTTTCAGCGAACGGAAAGCCCATCAGTTTCAGCAGATCGTGGGCCAGCGCGTCGTTCGGCGCGGTGGTCACAATCGTGATGTCCATGCCCTGCTGCCGCTTAATCTTGTCCAGTTCAATCTCCGGGAAAATGGTCTGGTCGGCCACCCCGAACGTGTAGTTGCCGCGACCGTCAAACTTGCGCGGCGACAGCCCGCGGAAGTCGCGAATCCGAGGCAGCGACACGGCGACGAGGCGGTCAAAAAATTCAAACATCACGTCCTTGCGGAGCGTCACGCGGCAGCCAATCGCCTGGTGCTTGCGCAGCTTGAAATTGGCGACGTCCTTGCGCGCGTGGCTGACGACCGGCTTGCGGCCCGTGAGCATCGTCAGATCCTTCGAGGCGTCATCCAGGGCGCCCTTTTCCAACGACGCATTG
>Ga0302320_10015137_pt1 | contig 15875 bp, 16 predicted proteins | sample Bog_T0_3_FD_202130 | JGI IMG/M metagenome (GOLD analysis project Ga0302320, IMG submission 202130) | Peat permafrost microbial communities from Stordalen Mire near Abisko, Sweden - Bog_T0_3 | ecosystem: Environmental > Terrestrial > Soil > Wetlands > Peat | place: Sweden: Abisko, Stordalen Mire... | reverse complement strand
GCCTCATGCTCAACGCTTCGACCGGGGTTATCTCCGGCCCGGTCGGCGCCTCGGCGACGAGCGAGACCTTCACCGTCACCCTGACCGACCACAACGGCACCACCACCTCCAAGCAGTTCACGATCAGCGTGTGCCATCACCGGTGATCACGTACCAGAACGCGGTGATCACAACAAAGGTCTGAATCTTGGTTCACGCCTTCCGGATGACTGCGTGAGCGATCGGAGAACCTCACTTTCCTGCCATCCGAGCTGAGACAGGCACGCGAATTCTTCGGTGAGCGGTCTTCGCCGGGATTACCTGAGGACTTGAATTGGTGATGCTGATCTATTGAGCGGTCGACGCAAATCGAACTCGCGTTCTCAGCTTAGAAAGCTGAGCGATCTTCACGCAGGGTGCGTAATTAATACTCGAGCAACTTAGAGTCGCCCTCGGCGGCGGCGCATTCATTTACCTATGGATGCGCCACCGGGCGTCACGACAGTCCCTTGGGAAGATCGACCCACGCGTGGCGATTTCGCTGATCTGCGAATCACTTCGCCGTCATTCCCCCGAGACTCAAGCCCGCGTGCAGGCAGGTTTTTTCTTTGGAATCGTGTGATTTAGTAATGATATGGACATAACGATTGCCATTGCCGCTAAGAGGCTTGGTACTTCGGTCCCGCGCGTGACGCGAGCTATTGAGCGACTGGAAATTCCAACTTCAAAAGCCAATGTTGAGAGAGGTCGCCCATCTCGGGCCCTCACCGAACAGGGCTTTCGGCGACTTCGCGACGAACTGGGGGTTACCCCCCAGGGAAGCTCGCGTCGACGCGAAGTGTGGCTGGTCTTGGCCGCGTTCACTATGAATCCATTTGGGTTCCGATCGCGACGCGCTGTCGCCGACGCGGCGAGGATCAGCCCAACAACGGCCTCTCTCATTGTCGATGAACTAAAAGACGAGGGAATCGTGAGGGCGGTACCTCGGCTACTTCGCCACGGCGGTCGCGTGCTCGAAGGGACGATTCTTGAGTTGGACCCGGAGAGCAAACAACTGGACGAAATTCTCGCAGGCGTGCTTGCCACACGCCTTCCCGCTCCTCGAGCGGTGAGTGAACCGAAGATTGTGCCCCGTCGATTCTGGCATCTGTTTTGGAACGCCAGTCCTGCGCAACTGCCACTTCGCGAACACGCCGATTTCATTGCGTCTCGAATGCTCCTGAGTGAAGACCCCCTCGCCATATCCTGGGCCGCGGCGCACCTTCCGGCATCGTCGATTGAGAAGGCGGCGTCGCTCCGTCAGGTCAATGACTACGAGCGCAACTGGCTGAGGAGCTTGGCGCAGGCGCGCCGCGCGAGCGCCATTGCGTGACGAAGCCTCGTAACTCGAAAGGTCGACCAACCGCTGAACGAGTCACGCCCATGTGGTCGCCTAGAACGAACCTCGGCGCCTCGTCCCCTGGCGATCTGGAATCGCTTCCGGCTCATATTCTCGCGATGTTGCCCGGTGATACCGCGAGTACGTGGGAAGTCCTTGCTCCACTTATGCCCGACAGCGCCTACCTCGTCGGAGGGACTGGACTTACGGTGCACCTACAACACCGGGTGAGCCGCGATCTCGACTTCTTCCTCGAACAGCCCGAGGACCTCGACGAGCTTTGGAGAGCATTCCAGCGCGCGGGCAAAGTCGTGGCTTCGAGGCGGGATGATGGGACGATCAATTGCCTTTTCAATGGAACCATGGTGCAGGTGCTCGATGCTTCAACGCAACGGCTCATCTCGCCGACGATTCGAGTAGCGGGCATGAGAGTTGCGAGCGTCGAGGACTTGATGGCGACCAAGATCAAGGAAATCGTCGATCGAGGCGAGATGAGAGATTATTTCGATCTCTTGCGCATCGAACAACAAGTTGGACTTCAGGCCGAGGCCGGAATCGTGCTCGCGATTCAAAAGTACGAACCGCGGGACAAGGAGGCATTCGTCTTCTCTGTCCTCACGGCATTGGGCGGTTTCGACGACGTTGCGGACGACCCTGACCTTCCGCTGGGTCGAGAGGAGATTGAGTCGTATTGGGTGACACGACAACTTGAGGTGGCTCAGCGTCTCAACTCTTTCGGCGGTGGGTGAAAGCGGTCCGTGGCGACACCAAGCGTGGGCAACGAGCGCCAAACTTGCGTTCTCAGCCTGTGAAAGCTGACAGCAAGCTGCCCACGTCGACGTCCCGTCGAATCCCGAGCAACGCCGAACTGCTAAGTGCTGCTACTCCTCGATCGCTCGGCGTTCCGTGAACACCAGAAGTAATCTGACCGCCAACTTCGGACTCGATATGAGGGTTCGTCCGAGTCTCGGGAATCGGTTCTCTCAATCTGTATCGGTGGAGCGGGTGGGGGTCGGGTTGGTGTCGTACCAAATGAATCACTGGTGAAACTCGACGAAGCCTTGCGATTGCATCTAGCGCTGTAGCTCTGACTTCAATCTCTTATGCAATCGCGCCAACGGGTGAGGGGCTATCTGCTTCACCACAACCAACTCCGTGACAAGTGCGTGGACTGTCGCCGGGCGGAAGACGTCGGTCGAAATGGCCGAGACACTATGAGCCTCATCGACGTTAGGGGGATCGGTCCGGTCCCGATATGACGACGCAGAACTCGTTACCGTCCGGATCGGTGAGCACGACCCAGCGCACGTCGCCCTCACTGACTCGCCGCACGAGATCGCCGCCCAGTTGGAGCGCTCGCTCGGCGACGTCGTCGGGATCGTCGGCGTAGAAGTCGACGTGGCAACTACCGCCAACGGCGTTAGAAACGTCGCTCTGCTGAAACGTCAAGTTCGGTCCTCGGCCGGACGGGTCGCGCAGACCGACGGAGGATCCGAAAAGAGTCCGGGGCTCGTACCCCGTGAGCGCGGCCCAGAACTCACTCAGCCGTTCGGGATCGACCGTGTTGAACACGACGTTTCCGGGTCGGAGTATTGCGGACATTTCGTCAGCCGTCGACTCCCGCACCACAGCTCTGTCACTACGAAAATTGAAGCTCACCTGCACGAGTGTATGGACACCCATGGACGCTTGGCTTTCGGAAATGACGCACGTGACACAGAGGGAAGGGTCGATGAGATTTGTTTTGACGCGAACTGTGTAGAAACACATCGATGTATCGGCCGTTGGGTCGTGGTGAAGGTGCGAGACGTTGTAAAGGTTATTGAAGCCGACGGCTGGTACCTCGTCCGCCACAAAGGTAGCCACCGCCACTTTCAGCATTCAATCAAGGGAGGCACTGTCACCGTGCCCGGGCATCCCGGCGATGAGATGGCGCCAAAGACCCTCGGTAGTATTTGGAAACAGGCGAAGTTGAAAGGGGCACGATGATGAGGGAGTACACCATCGTGATCGAGGATGCCGGTCCAAATCTAAGCGCCTACGTCCTTGACTTTGACGGCTGCACTACCACGGGCAAGAACGTCGAAGATGTGATCAAGAACATGAGAGAGGCAATCGAGTCCCATCTCGAACTCATGATTGAAGCAGGCGAAGATCTTCCTGAACCCCTCGAGTTCGTGGGAACTGCAAAAATTTCCGTTTGACGGGCCGTATTGTCACCACGAGTGTCCAGCTATGCAAGTCGGACTGATTACCATCCAATCCTGAATACGACTGAGCAGCCCGGGGGACTCGTTGGAGCGGGCGACGAGAATCGAACTCGCGTTCTCAGCTTGGGAAGCTGATGTTCTGCCGCTGAACTACGCCCGCGCGAATCCCATGGTACCTGGCGTGACGAATACTTGATGAAGGCGATTCCTAGGTCAGTTAAGAGTTTGGGAAAAGCTGCGGGCGGCACCGTGACCTACGACGTCTACTCCAACGACACGTGCTCAGGTTCCCCCTATGTCCTGGGTTGGGTTACGGTCACTAACGGCGTGACAGCAGGTCCAATTTACCAAACCGTTCTGGCCGGTTTTGGCGCTTACTACTACGTGGCCGTGTATGGCGGCGACGCGGATAACGCCGCCGCACAGAGTGATTGCGCCGGCGCACCTCTGACTGTTCTTTAGAGCTCGGCTCGCCAAAGGCGGGTTTGTTCGACACTTCAAATTGCGGTCAGTTGCGGGGATTAGAAGACGCCGCAAGTATTTCTAATTCGAATTGAACTTGCGCCTGCATCGAAAATCAGCCGCCCCGGGGTCGTCAGCAGCCGACGGCGTAATTGATCGCTGCGCAGACTCTGCGCATGACCTCATCATCAACGCGACCGAGTGGCCCCGTGAGAGAACTTTGTAGAACGGTGTGAAGGCCGTCGCAGTTGATGACCGAAGGTTGATTAATGCCTGCGTCGTCGTGTTCGAAATCGACCTCTGCCGCCAGGCCCCTTATTGACGTGGAGATCTCGGCAACGGTTGCGAGAGCCCGCACGTCAATGACTTCCGATCGAGTGAGTAGCAAAACGGGGCGGCGCTTCTGACCGACCTCAGCCAGCCAGATCTCTCCTCGCCTCACGGCTGGCCCCACGCTTCGACCTCTGTCCAAGAGGCGTCAGCGCTTTCTGGATGTTTCTCATATGCGTCTCGGTCTGCCTTCTCAAGGGCAGCGCGAACCGCGTGACTTACTCCTTGGCGAGCCGCCGCCGAGATGTTCACGCCCAACACGCGGGCGCGCTCCGCGAGATCTTCGTCCATGGTGAATGTCGTCCGGATGGATGCTATATAAATATGCTAGCAGAGAATACTAGCATTGGATTTCAATCGGGCCCATACTCAGTCCGAAAGTCAGAAACGCGCGCGAGGATCTTCAGGCTTCGCCTCGAGATCGCCGATGCCATTCGGATCCATCACGTCCTCGAGCGCCTTGGCCAAGACGCGATCTCGGTCCCTTGTCGCGTGTTGGTATCTGAGGGCAGCGTCGGTTGACGCGTGGCCGGCCCTTCGCATTAGTTCCGCTGTCGTCGCGCCGGTGGCGGCAGCGAACGTCAGACCCGTGTGACGCAGATCGTGTAAATGCATATCCGGCCGTCCGATACTCACGCGTGCGCTGTTCCAAGCCCGTTGCAGCACACCCACTGACAGTGGTGGGCCGTTAGGAGAACAGAAGAGGAGCGAGTCCGGCTCTGAGTTTGTATACGACTCCATGTGATCAACAAGGGCTTCCATTACCGGCGCGGATACTGCCAGCGACCTTCGCCCTGCACGAGACTTCGGAGACTTGATTATTGAAGTCCCATTTCGCGAGATGGTGCGGCTCTGCTCAATACGGATTATCGAGTGAAGTGGGTCCACGTCTTTCCGCCTTAAGCCGAGGATTTCGCCTCGCCTCAACTGACACCAGGTCGCTAGGAGAACGACGAGTCGTAAGTGGTCGGGCATGGCGTCGGCGAGCGCCTTCACTTCTGCGACCGTTGCAACAGGTCGCTCGTCAGCGTGCTCGATTCCAGCCCCACGCACCCTGCAAGGGGAGCTCACGATGATGCCGTCCGACACTGCTGTGTTCATGATCGTCGAGAGCAACCGATAGGACTTCGCAGCCGTACTTCGGTGGCGTTGCGCCAACTCAGCGTGCCAACCTCGGACCATTGAGGGCGTCAGGCCCTGAAGTGACGAGTTCCCGAGGGCGGGATAGATGTGATTTTCGAGCAGATATTCATAGAGTTCCTTGGTTCGGATCGCCAAGTTGAAGCGGTGCTCGAGCCAAGGGTCGGCGTAGTTTTTGAGCGAAGTTTTCTCCGTGGGGTTCTTCAATGTCCGCTCCTCACTGCCCAAAGGTCGCTGGGGAACCGCCTTAGAAGGAGTGAATAGGAGTTGTAGCGGAAACTAAAGAGTTGGTGTGCCCGGCGCGAGGCCTGTTTCCGACGTGTCTTGCCCGCTCGCATCGGACGATGAGGTAGGAGGTTGTTCTGAAGTGCCGGGCGTTGACGTCGAAGGAGGCGTTACATCGTTCCCGTGTGCCTCGTTGGTGGGTGGGGGTGAGGACGCGGGCGCACTCCACGGTTCCGGTGACGGCACCGGTTTCACTCCCGGTTTGAGGTGACCAATGCCGGCGCCCAGCAGGATTGAATTGGGAACGCGCAAGATGCCGTCATCCGTCATCACGGTGACGTAGGTCAAGCCAATGCCGAGAACCTTGACGTCCAGAACACCGGTGACGCCCGAGCGGATACGAATGTTGTCGCCCACGACGAACGGTCGGGCAAAGAGCATCACAATTGCCGCAAAGACGTTTCCTAAACTCTGTTGGGCCGCGACGCCGAGGATGATCCCAGCGACACCCGCTCCAATCAATAGGTGATCTAGTGACACGCCGAGCACGGCGAGGAGCGCGATAATCAAGACCACGTAGCCAAGGCCGTAGGTCACCAGTCGAATAGTGGCGCCGGCGCCCTGGTTGGACTGTCGAGTGACAAGTCGACCGATGGCTCGAGACAGATGGACAATGGAGTAGACGCCCGCGATGATCAAGACGACCGCCGCGGCCCAGGCGTCGAGCTTTTGGTCGAGCGACGAGCGCTGGATCTTGCCAAACGCCCTGCCCAGGCCGAGCGCGGCGAGCGCCACCGCGCCCGCAGTTGAACCGAGCAGCCACTCCGTCTTGAGCGTGTGTTTTGCCCCAGAAGGTACGCCTTTACTCACTCAGCCACTGTATAGAGAGGTCACTCCGGCGTTCAATTAGTACCGAAATGGCGAGGATCGGCGGTGTTGTCCGGCCCCTAATGTTGGTCAGAGCGACGACGGAAAGTTTGATGACGACCACCGACAACGAAGTCATACGGACAGAGAACTTGACGAAGTTGTACCCCGGTATGGACGTGGCGGCCGTCGACGGACTGAACCTCACGGTCTTCCAAGGCGAGATCTTCGGACTCCTCGGGCCCAATGGCGCGGGCAAGACGACGACGGCGGGCATTCTCACGACTCGCGTCGTCCCCACGTCGGGACACGCGTTCGTCGCGGGTATTGACGTGCGACAGCACCCCGCGCTCGTGAAACAGGTGTCCGGCATCGTCTCCCAGCAGAACACCCTGGACCGCCAACTCACGGTGTGGGAGAACCTCTACTTCCACGGTCGACTGTTCGGCATCGGCGCGAAGGAGTCGCGTCGGCGGTCCGACGAACTGCTCGAGCGCTTCTCGCTGTCGAAGTGGGCCAAGGCCTCGGTCTACGCACTCTCGGGCGGGATGGCCCAGCGTCTCATGGTCGCTCGCGCGATCTTCCACAACCCCGCGGTGCTGTTCTTAGACGAGCCCACCGCGGGACTCGACCCCCAAAGCCGCTTGGCGCTCTGGGAGATGCTCCAAGAGCTCAACCACTCCGGTCAAACGGTGGTCCTGACGACGCACTACATGGAAGAGGCCGACCAGCTGTGCACGCGAGTGGCGATCATGGACCACGGCAAGGTGCTCGCCCTCGACACGCCCGCCAATCTGAAAAAGAGCACCGGGGCTGACACGATTGTCACGGTCAAGGTTGCGCGCGACGGCGAGCGGCTCGCGCGAGCGCTCGGCGACGAACTCAGCGGTGTAATGGCGACACGGGTCGTCGACAACGTGGTGACCCTCCAGGTCGAAGGGGCCGACCGCCTGGTGCCCCGAGTAGTGAATGTCGCTGAGGGTATCAACATCGAGATCATCGACCTCGCGGTCGCCGAGCCGAGTCTCGAGACGGTCTTCATCAATCTCACCGGCAAGGAGTTGCGAGAGGTATGACGACCGACACGATTGTGACCTCTCCCACCCGCTCGGTGTTCGAAGCGAGTCGTACCGCCCTCGGCGCGCTGATCCTTCGTGACCTCGTGGTACTGCGCAAGACGTTTCGAGAGTTCGTGTTACGAACCCTCATACAGCCCTTCCTTCTCTGCTTCGTGTTCCTCTTCGTGTTTCCGAAGATCGGCCAAGCCGTGGGTGGCGGCGGCACCGCCGCGTCCATCGCCTTCGCGACGGTGCTGGTGCCCGGGGTCGTCGGGATCACCATCATGTTCCAGGGCGTGCAGTCGATCGCCCTCACCATGGCCCAGGAGTTCGGCTTCACGCGCGAGATCGAAGACCGCGTCCAGGCGCCGTGTCCGATCTGGCTCGTGGCGATCTCTAAGGTGCTCTCGGGCGCCGCGCAGGGTCTGATCGCCGCGGCGATCGTCTTTCCGATCGCGTCGGTCGTGCACGCCGCCGGAGTCAAAGCCGACGTCTCCCTGCATTGGCTCATCATCTTGACGCTGGTGCCACTCGCTTGCGTGACGATGGCCGGCCTGGGGTTGATCCTCGGCACGTCCTTCGAGCCGCGCAACATCGGACTCATGTTCGGTTTCATCATCTTGCCCATCACGTTCCTCGGTGGTACGTACTATCCCTGGACGCACCTGGCGCCGGTGAAGATCGGGGGATTCCACTGGCTCCAGACGCTGGTGTTGATCAATCCCCTGGTCTACGTGAATGAGGGGATGCGCGCCGCCTTCACGAACGCGCCCCACATGCACCTCTACGTGGTCTATCCCGTGATGATCGGTTTCTGCGTGGCGTTCTTATCGTTGGGGCTTCGAAACTTCCGGCGCCGGGTGCTGTCCTAGCGCTTGCCGCTCGCTGGGCCATCCGGTCGAATCAGGTGAAACGAGTATCGTGACCTCTTAATGGTGCTCTCGGATCGGTCCATCAAAGAGGCGCTCGCCATAGGCCGACTGATCATCGAACCCCTGGGCGAGGACTGCATTCAGCCCTCATCAGTGGACGTCCACGTCGATCAGTACTTCCGCGTCTTTCGCAACCACTCCCAGCGCGTCATCGACGTGCGCGAGGCCCAAGAGGACCTGACCGAGCTCATTGACGTCGGAGCAGAACAGCCGATGATCCTGCACCCCGGTGAGTTCATGTTGGGCTCCACCACCGAGCGCATCGCGATCCCCGACGACATCGTGGGGCGACTCGACGGCAAGAGCTCGCTGGGTCGCCTCGGCCTGGTGATTCACTCAACCGCGGGGTTCATCGACGCCGGCTGGGACGGGCACATCACGTTGGAACTCTCGAACGTGGCGAATCTGCCCATCACGCTCTACCCGGGCATGAAGATCGGTCAGATCAGCTTCTTCGAGATGACGACGTCAGCCGATCGCCCCTACGGCTCGTCGGGACTGGGATCCAAGTACCGCGGACAACGCGGTCCCACGCCGAGCAAGTACTCCGAGAACTTCAAGAAGTCATGACCCTTGCGCACAAAGGAGCAGCGTGTTAGCCCGCATCATCATTGGACTGGCCATAACGATTGTCGGATTCGGCCTCGCGGGCCGACGGTTCTACTGGCTCTCCACGCTGATTCGCAGCGGCCAGCCCGCGCCACGGCGTTGGAGCGGTTTTCGCAGGGTCTCCGACGCTGAGTTAGTTGAGGTCGCGGGCCAGCGCAAGTTGCTCAAGTGGACGGTGCCGGGACTCGCGCACTTCTTCACGATGTGGGGCTTCACCGTGTTGTTGACGACGATCCTGGAGGCCTACGGCGCGCTCTTCGACCGCAACTTCCACATCCCCTGGATTGGGACAGACAACTGGCTCGCCTTCGTCGAGGACTTCTTCGCAACCGCAGTGCTGGTCTCGCTCGTCGTCTTCTCGATTATCCGACTGAAGAACGCCCCGTCAAAGAAGGATCGTCAGAGTCGCTTCTATGGGAGCCACACCGAGGCCGCGTGGTTGGTCCTCGCGATGATCGCGTCGGTGATCGTGACGCTCTTGCTCTACCGCGCCGCTCAGATCAACACGGGGCACTTCCCCTTCACGCACCTTCGTGGCGGTTACGTATTCTCGGGCTCGCTGACCTCGTTCTACGCGGCCCACGCCTCCTCGTGGGCCTTCGCCTCGAAGCTCGTCGCGAGTTGGCTCGCCCCGCTCGGTTACGGCGTGAACAGCGTGCTCGAAGCGGTGTTCTTGTTGCTGAACGTGGCGGTGATCTCCGGCTTCATCGTCTTCGTCGCCTACTCCAAGCACCTGCACATCTTCTTGGCGCCCATCAACGTCGGTGTGTCGCGCCGTCCGCGAGCGCTCGGAGGGCTCGACAAGACCCCCAACATGGACATGGAACAAGTCACCGAGGACACGGTTTTCGGCGCCGGCCACATCGAGGACTTCACCTGGAAGCAGATGCTGGACTTGGCGACGTGCACTGAGTGTGGACGTTGCCAGAGCGTGTGCCCGGCGTGGACGACGGGCAAGCCGCTCAGTCCGAAGCTGCTCATCATGGGTCTGCGCGACAACATGTTCGCCTCGGCTAATCGCCTCATCTCGGGCGAGAGCGACGGCGACGTCGCGACGTTGGTGCCGACGACCATTGACCCCGACGTGCTCTGGTCCTGCACCACGTGTGGCAGTTGCGTCGAGCAGTGCCCGGTCGACATCGAACACATCGACGCCATCATCGACATGCGACGCTACGAGGTGTTGATGGAGTCGCGCTTCCCGTCTGAGGCCAGTCTCTTGCTGCGCAACCTAGAAAATCAAGGCGATCCGTGGGGCCTCGGATCATCCAAGCGCACCGAATGGCTGGGCGCGCTGGACTTCGAGGTGCCGGTCTTCGATGGCGTGATCCCCGAGGACATCGAGTACCTCTACTGGGTGGGCTGCGCTGGCGCACTCGACGAACGTGGACGAAAGCAGATCGAGTCAGTTGCGCGCATGCTCCACCGCGCCGGGGTGACGTTCGGCATCCTCGGTCCAAAGGAGTCCTGCACCGGGGACCCGGCGAGGCGCATGGGCAACGAGTACCTCTTCCAAGAGATGGCCAAGGCGAATATCGCGACGCTGGACGACGCGGGGGCCAAGAAGATCGTCGCTAGCTGTCCGCACTGCTTTAACACGATGAAAAATGAGTACCCCGCCCTCGGTGGCAACTACGAGGTCATCCATCACGCCGAGCTCCTCAGTCACCTCGTCGCGTCGGGCAAGCTCGTGCCCGGGGTCTCCTATACCGGCACCGTCACCTACCACGACCCGTGCTACCTCGGTCGACACAACCGTGTCTTCGACGAGCCGCGCGACGTGCTCGACGCGATCCCCGGTCTCACCAAGGTCGAGATGGGGCGCTGTCGCGAACGCGGCTTCTGCTGCGGCGCGGGTGGTGCGCGAATGTGGATGGAAGAGACGATCGGCAAGCGCGTCAACATGGACCGGACCGAAGAAGCGCTCGGCACCGGGGCCGACGTCATCTCGACGGCCTGTCCGTTCTGCATGATCATGCTCGACGACGCCGTCAAGGCCAGCGGGCGCGGCGATGACGTCAGCGTGCTCGACATCGCTCAAGTTGTGGAGCGGTCCCTACGCTAGGTAGATGACCCATTCACATACAACGCTGTCGGGGCACGCCAGGTTGTGGGGCGCACCCGCGCTCGCCGGACTTATCACGGCACTCACGATGTTCGCTCCGATATCGGCGGGCGCCGCGACGCCGACCGCCCGGTCGTTGGTCGAACGAGCGCTCGCCGACGCGAAGGCGTCGAGGTGGGTGCACGAGACCGTGGACATCTATCACGGCGGTGTCGTCATCGAGAGTTCCCACGACGTCATTGGAGTGTCGGGCGGTGAGCAGGAGTCGATCCTCTCCAACGGGGGAACGTCAGAACTCCTCGCCCTCGACGCCATGAAGACGCTCTACGTGCTCGCCGACGCGGCCGCGTTGACCACGACCTATTCGATGTCGAGCGTCGACGCGACCACGTTTTCCAATCAGTGGCTCGAACTCACGCCCTCTTCGTCCATCTACGACTCGGTCGCCTTCGCCACCACCCTCGCGTCGGACTTCTCTCAAGTGCGCTTCGCCGGTCGTCTCCACCTGGGCGGTGAAGGAGTCGTCGCGGGCAAGCGAGTTCGCGTGATCGCGGGCACCGTTCCGGCGATCGACGGCGCCCCGAGCTTTAAGGGGACGCTGGACGTGACGGCGAACGGGAGGGCACTCCCGGTCCGGTTTCACGAGATTCACGGTTCGACGGTCATCGTCGTCACCTGGAGCAAGTGGGGTCACGGCACGAGCCTGACGGCCCCCACGGGAGCGGTCGCGTACCCCACTTCGTGAGGGCCCGTTGGGCGGCCGTTGTTCACACGCCTGAAACACACCGCTAACGATTATGAAATTCTTACTTGCCACACTGATTTCAACATCCGAGGTCAGCGCTGCCCTCTCTTAGTTGAAAGGGAGTGGTCGTGCAATTTGCCGCGAACTATATTCCGTATCCCCATTGGCTAGTCCCGGCGGACAACACGTGGCAGCTCGTCGCCGCGACGCTCGTCGGACTCATGAGCCTGCCCGGACTCGCCGTTCTTTACGGTGGTTTGGTACGTAAGAAGTGGATCGTGAACACCATGTTCATGTGCTTCGCGGGCTTCTCGGTCACGCTGATCGTGTGGATGCTCTGGGGCTACAACATGGCCTTTGGTCCGCTGTCGCACTTTGGTTCGACGGGTTCGTTCTGGAGCGGCTTCGTTGGTCACTTCGAGCCGCTGGGTACCGCGGGTTCAGAACAGGGACAGGCGGTGTCGGGCGCGAACACGCTGATTCCGTTCCACTTCCCGACCGCGACGCTGACCTACTTCCAGTTCGTCTTCGCCGCGATTACGCCACTGCTCTTCCTGGGTGGCCTCGTCGGTCGTCTGAAGTTCAAGGCCTGGTTGCTCATCGTGCCGCTGTGGATCACGATGGTCTACTGCATCAACGCGGCGCTCCTCTGGGGTGGTGGCTTCTTCTCCCAAAAGGGTGCGGTCGACTACTCGGGTGGCTACGTCATCCACCTCTCCGCCGGTGTCGCGTCCTTCGTCGGTGCCTGGATGCTCGGGCCCCGTCGTTGGCAGGACAAGGAGAACGCCTTCCCCAGCAACTTGATGATGGTGGCGGTCGGTGCGGGAATCCTCTGGCTCGGCTGGAACGGGTTCAACGGTGGTGACCCCTTCTACGCGGGGGCCGACGCCGCGTCAGCGGTCCTCAACACCAACGTCGCTACGGCGGCGGCGCTCCTGACCTGGATGTTCTGGGACATGTTCCTTTCCAAGTCGAAGAAACCGACGTTCTTAGGAGCGATCAACGGCATGATCTGTGGTCTGGTGGCGATCACCCCGAGCGCCGGTTGGGTGAACGGCATGGGCGCGATCTACGTCGGCGTCATCGCCTCCTCGGTCGTGTGGTTCGCCTGGACCTACCTCTCGAAGTGCCGTCCCTTCTCCAAGGTCGACGACGCCCTCGGCGTGGTCTACACCCACGGCTTCGCCGGTCTGACCGGTGGTCTGTTGGTGGGCATCTTGGCCGACCCGAACATGGTGGAGTACGGCACTCCCGGTAAGGCCTTCAACGCCGCGGGCAACATTCACGTCGACGGCTGGTTCTACGGCCACTCCTTCCACCAGCTGTGGGAACAGTTCCTGGCGGCGGTGTGGATTATCTGCTGGACGGCCTTTGGGACCTTCGTGGTCTTCACGGTGGTTAAGTTCGTACTCGGCGGACTACGAGAGTCCGAAGAGACACTGCGTGAGGGTGACCTCGCGATCCACGAGGAAGAAGCATTCCCCGAGCCCACCTTCGGTGAGCCCGTGGGTACCCCCAGCCACACCCACGCAGACAACGTCTAAGGAGAGAAGAGCATGAAGTTAGTTACCGCAGTCGTCAAGCCCTTCAAGCTCGACGAAGTCAAAGAAGCCGTGAAGCAAGCGGGCATCACCGGTCTGACCGTGAGTCAGGCAAGGGGCTTCGGCCACACCGGGGGGCACGTGGAGGTCTTCCGCGGCAAGGAGTACCTGTTCGACTTCGTCGACAAGCTCCAGATCGAGATCATCTGCACCGACGAACAGGTCGATGGGTTGATCGAGGCGATCGTCAACGCCGCTCGCACCGACACCGTCGGTGACGGCATGGCCTGGGTGACCGACGTCGAGCACGTCGTGCGCATCCGTACCAACGAACGAGGGCCCGACGCCCTGTAGTTAGCTCAACCGGCCTGGCGTGCGACAGCCTCGGCGGCCCTCGTGGCGGCCTCAGGGTCGCCGAGGTAGTTCGCCGCCAGGACGGTGAGTTGTGCATCGAGACGTAACCGGTAGGGGATACCCGTCGGGATCTCGATCTCGGTGATCTCTTCCTCGCTGATGTTCTCTAACACCATGCGCAGCGCCCTCAGTGAGTTACCGTGCGCGACGATGATGACCGCACCGCCGCGGACGCCTTCGGACTTGAGGTCCTCGGCGACCACGTCACGGAAGTAGGGCGTGACCCTCGCGACGACGTCCTTCAAACACTCCGAGCGCGGGATGAGGTCCTTCGAGACGTCGCGGTAGCGCGGGTCCCCGTCGCTGGCGCGCGGGTCCCCGAGCGGGAGGCGCGGCGGGGCCACGTCGTAGGAGCGGCGCCAGAGCTTCACCTGGTCGAGGCCGAACTCCTCGGCGGTCTCCTTCTTGTCCTTACCGGTCAGGTCCCCGTAGTGGCGCTCGTTCAGCCGCCAACTGCGTCGCACGCCCAACCAGGAACGGTTCGCTTCGTGCAACGCGATCTCGGCCGTGCGGATGGCGCGGGTGAGGACCGAGGTGTGCAGCACCCGCAGGTCCAAGTCGGCTTCGGCGGCGAGGAGTCGACCGGCGGTGGCGGCTTCGACCTCGCCCTCGGGGGAGAGGTCGACGTCCTGCCACCCGGTGAAGAGGTTCAGGTCGTTCCACCGCGAGCGTCCGTGGCGCAGCAATATCAGGTCGGGCACCGGCCAATGGTAGCCCTGGGGCTTAAATCGGCTCAGGTCGCCCCGTCTCGCGGCAGGGTGCGGTCAGTGAATCTTTACTTAATACTTATCTTGTAATTGTTCTTGACAAGAGAAGACTCAACTCTGTACTATGGAGGAAGAGAAATCCGCGGTACCGGAACGACCGGTGTGGCGGAGCGAACAAGGAGTTTTCATGGCAAAGGCAGTCGGTATCGACCTCGGTACCACGAACTCGGTGGTCAGCGTGTTGGAGGCGGGCGAGCCCGTCGTGATTCCCAACGCCGAGGGCAGCCGGACCACACCGTCGGTGGTGGGGTTCTCTAAGACCGGCGAGGTCCTCGTCGGCGAGGTGGCCAAGCGCCAGGCGATCACCAACCCCGACCGTACGATTCGATCGGTGAAGCGCCACATGGGCGAGAACTGGACCGTGGACATCGACGGCACCAAGTACACCGCCCAGGAGATCTCGGCGCGCATCCTCCAGAAGCTCAAGCGCGACGCCGAGGCCTACTTAGGCGACAGCGTGAACCAGGCCGTCATCACGGTGCCGGCCTACTTCAACGACGCCCAGCGCACCGCGACCAAGGAAGCCGGCCAGATCGCCGGACTCGAGGTGTTGCGCATCGTCAACGAGCCGACCGCGGCGGCCCTCGCCTACGGCCTCGACAAGGGTCCGGCCGAGCAGACCGTGTTGGTCTTCGACCTCGGTGGTGGGACCTTTGACGTCTCGGTCCTAGAGATCGCCGACGGCGTCTTCGAGGTCAAGTCCACCCACGGCGACACCCACCTGGGTGGCGACGACTGGGACGACGCCGTGATGAACTGGTTGGTCAAGACCTTCAAGGACACCGAGGGTGTCGACCTCTCCGCCGACAAGATGGCGGTACAACGCTTGAAGGAGGCCTCGGAGAAGGCGAAGATCGAACTCTCCGCGGTCCAAGAGACCCAGGTGAACCTGCCCTTCATCACCGCCACGGCCGACGGCCCGAAGCACCTCGACATTAAGTTGACCCGCGCCAAGTTCAACGAACTCACGGCCGACCTCGTCGAGCGTTGTCGCAAGCCCTTCGACCAGGCCATCAAGGACGCGGGACTGACCCTCGACAAGATCGACCACGTCATCATGGTCGGTGGCTCGACGCGCATCCCCGCGGTCCAAGAGCTCGTCACCAAGGTGACCGGCAAAGAGCCCAACAAGAGCGTGAACCCCGATGAGGTC
>Ga0302320_10015134_pt1 | contig 15877 bp, 13 predicted proteins | sample Bog_T0_3_FD_202130 | JGI IMG/M metagenome (GOLD analysis project Ga0302320, IMG submission 202130) | Peat permafrost microbial communities from Stordalen Mire near Abisko, Sweden - Bog_T0_3 | ecosystem: Environmental > Terrestrial > Soil > Wetlands > Peat | place: Sweden: Abisko, Stordalen Mire... | reverse complement strand
CCGGGCATGGGAAAACGAATCGGGAGCGGCGCCCGTCCAGCAAACGATCGACGAAATGCTCGCGGCGGTCGGCGCTTTTCCTGCCACACTGGTGCTGGTCAGCCCCGAAGTCGGGCTGACCGTGGTGCCGCCCACCGCGTCCGGCCGCCGGTTCGCCGACGAGCTGGGCAGCCTCAACCAGGGCATCGCGGCGTTGTGCGACCAGGTGGTGCTGGTGGTGGCCGGACAGGCACTACCGATCAAGCAGTCGGGAAACTGATGGAATTCCCGCCGGTGTTGCCGCCCGATGTGGGCGCCGCTGTGGCCGCCCGGGCTCGTCAAGACACCCTGACCAAGCCGCGGGGCGCGCTGGGCCGGCTCGAGGACCTGTCGATCTGGATCGCGTCGTGTCAGGGCCATTGTCCGCCAAGGCAATTCGAGCGCGCCCGGGTGGTGGTGTTCGCCGGCGACCACGGTGTCGCCCGTTCCGGGGTGTCGGCGTACCCGCCGCAAGTGACCGCCCAGATGGTCGCCAACATCGACGCCGGCGGAGCGGCGATCAATGCGCTGGCCGGTATCGCCGGCGCGACGGTTCGGGTTGCGGATCTGGCGGTGGATGCGGACGCGCTGTCAGAGCAGATCGGCGCCCACAAAGTGCGGCGCGGCAGCGGCGATATCGCCGTCGAGGACGCGCTGACCCACGACGAGGTCACCCGGGCCATCACCGCCGGCAAGCGGATAGCCGACGAGGAGGTCGACGCCGGCGCTGACCTGCTCGTCGCGGGCGACATGGGAATCGGAAACACCACCGCGGCAGCGGTTGTGGTGGCGGCGCTGACGAACGCCGAGCCCGTCGCCGTGGTCGGTTTCGGGACGGGAATCGATGACGCGGGCTGGGCACGCAAGACCGCCGCGGTGCGCGACGCGCTTTTTCGCACCTGTCAGGTACTGCCCGACCCGGTGGCATTGCTGCGCTGCGGTGCCGGTGCGGACCTCGCGGCGATCGCGGGCTTTTGCGCGCAGGCCGCCGTCCGGCGCACCCCGCTGCTGCTGGACGGCATGGCGGTGACGGCCGCCGCGTTGGTCGCCGAGCGAATGGCGCCCGGCGCCCGGCTGTGGTGGCAGGCCGGTCACCGGTCCACCGAACCGGGTCACGCGCTGGCCCTGACGGCTCTCGATCTGGACCCGATTCTGGACCTACGCATGCGGCTGGGCGAGGGTACCGGCGCGACGGTCGCACTGACGGTGCTGCGCGCCGCGGTCGCCGCGCTGACGTCGATGGCGACGTTCTCACAAGCCGGGGTAGCGGCCGTGGCTGAGTCGTGATGCGCGCTCTGGCAGCGGCTTTCACGTTCGAAACGGTGCTGCCCGTCCCGCGTGCCCGGGGCACCCCGCTGGGCCGCGGTGCCATGACCGCGCTGCCGCTGGTCGGCGCCGCGTTGGGGGCTTTGGCCGCGGGCGTCACCTGGTTCGGCGGGCTGGCCTTCGGCTCGTCCAGTCCGCTGTCCGGGTTGCTCGCGGTGACGGCGCTGCTTCTGGTCACCCGCGGCCTGCACATCGACGGTGTTGCCGATACGGCCGACGGGCTGGGCTGCTACGGGCCGCCGCCGCGTGCACTTGCGGTGATGCGCGACGGATCAACCGGGCCGTTCGGGGTGGCGGCCGTGGTCCTGGTGATCGCGCTGCAGGGGCTGGCTTTCGCGGTTCTGCCCGCGGCGGGCATCTTCGTGGCGGTGTTCGCCGGCCGAGTGACCGCGGTGCTGGCATGCCGCCGCTCGGTGCCGGCGGCCGACGGCAGCACCCTGGGCGCCGGTGTTGCCGGCACCCAACCGGTGCCGGTGGTGGCGGCGTGGGGCGCGGTGCTACTCGGCGTCTCGGCACTGGCGGGTGCGTGGCAGGGGCCGGTTGCGGTGCTGGTCGCGGTGTCGTGCGGCGCGGGCCTGGTCGCGCACTGCGTGCGCCGCTTCGGCGGCATCACCGGCGACGTGCTGGGGGCCGCGATCGAACTGACCACAACGGTTGGTGCGGTCACCCTGGCGGGCCTGGTCCGGCTCTAGCGCGAGCAGACGCAAAAGCCCCCGACACGCCGGGCGTGCGGGGGCTTTTGCGTCTGCTCGGCGGGCTAACCCAGTCGGACCATCCAGCCGTGCGTGTCGGCGAAGGTGCCCCGCTGTATCCCGGTCAGTGTGTCGCGCAGCGCCATCGTCACTTCGCCGGGCTCTCCGTCGGCGATGGTGAATTCGCTGTCGCCGTACTTGACCTGTGAAACCGGGGTGATCACGGCGGCGGTGCCGCAGGCGAACACCTCGGTGATCTCGCCCGCCGCGGCTTTCTTCTGCCACTCATCGATATCGATCTTGCGCTCTTCGACGCTGAAACCCGCATCGATCGCTAACTGCAACAACGAATCTCGCGTAATGCCAGGCAGCAGTGAACCCGACAGCTCCGGAGTGACCAGCCGGGCCGATCCGCCGCTGCCGAGGACGAAGAACATGTTCATCCCGCCCATTTCCTCGACGAAACGGCGCTCGCTGGCGTCCAGCCACACCACCTGGTCGCAACCGTGCTCGGCGGCTTGGGCCTGAGCCAGCAGCGAGGCGGCATAGTTGCCGCCGAATTTGGCCGCGCCGGTGCCGCCCGAGCTGGCCCGCACGTACTCCGTCGACACCCAGACGGTGACGGGGCTGATACCGCCCTTGAAATACGCGCCGGCCGGCGAGGCGATCAGCAGGTAGCGGTATTCCTTGGCCGGACGCACCCCCAATCCCGGTTCGGTCGCGATGATGAACGGCCGCAGATACAGCGCCTCTTCACCGCCCGCCGGGGGCACCCAGGCACTGTCCAGAGCGACGAGTTGACGCAGGGATTCGATGAATAACTGGTCGGGAAGCTCGGGAATCGCGAGCCGCCGGGCCGACGAGCGCAACCTGGCGGCGTTGGCGTCGGGGCGAAACGACACGATCGACCCGTCCGCCCAGCGATAGGCCTTGAGCCCTTCGAAGACTTCCTGCGCGTAATGCAGCACGATTGCCGACGGATCCAGCTGAATCGGTCCATACGGGAGCACCCGCGCGTTGTGCCAGCCGGGGCCTTCGGTGTAGTCGATCGACACCATGTGGTCGGTGTGATATTTGCCGAAACCCGGTTCCTGCAGAATCGATTCACGTTCGGCGTCGGTGGCCGGATTTTCCGAGCGCAAAATTGTGAACTCGAGGGAACCGCTGGACATGGGGCCGATTGTATATGCGCGTGCCAAAGGATTTTTGCCGCTCGAACCTGCGGTCAGCGCGTTTTCAGTTGCACAAAGGGCGGACGCACCACTTCGCAGTCCACCGTCCGGCCCCGGACGTCGACGGTGAGTTGCTGGCCGTCCTGCACGCCCGCATCGGTATCGATCAACGCCAGCGCGATCCCCGCCTGCAGCGTCGGAGAGAACGTTCCCGATGTGGTCACCCCAACAGTGGAGTCCCCGGCCAGCACCGTCAATCCGGGACGCAGCACGCCGCGGCCCACCATCCGCAGACCCCGCAGCAGCCGGCGCGGGCCGGCGGACTTCTCGGCCAGCAGAGCTGCACGGCCGAAGAACGCGTCCTTTTTCCATCCGATCGCCCAGCCGCATCGGGCCTGCAGCGGGGAGATGTCCAGCGAGAGTTCATGCCCGTGCAGCGGATAGCCCATCTCGGTGCGAAGAGTGTCGCGGGCGCCCAGTCCGGCCGGCTGGCCGCCCGCGGCGGAAACCGCGGCCACCAGCGCATCGAACACCACACCCGCAGACTCCCAGGGCGGCAGCAGCTCGTAGCCGTGCTCACCGGTGTACCCGGTGCGACAGACCCGCACCGGTACTCCGGAGAACGAAGCATCGGCGTAGCCCATGTAATCCATCCCGGTTGGCAGCCCCAGCTCACTGAGCACCGCGGTTGATTGCGGCCCCTGCACCGCCAGCACGGCGTAGGAACGATGCTCGTTGGTGATCGTCAGTCCGGCCGGTGCGGCGGCCTGCAACGCCTCGACCACCGCCGCGGTATTGGCGGCATTGGGGACCAGAAAAATCTCGTCGTCGTCGACGTAGTAGGCGATCAGGTCGTCGACAACCCCGCCGGATTCGTTGCAGCACAACGTATATTGCGCCTCGCCGGGTCCGATTCGGCCCAGATCATTGGTCAGCGCGGAGTTGACGAACGCGGCAGCGCCGGGTCCGCGGATCAACGCCTTGCCGAGGTGGCTGACGTCGAACAGTCCGACGGTGCTGCGTGTCGCGTTGTGCTCGCTGACGGTGCCGGCGTATGCCACCGGCATCAGCCAACCGCTGAACTCGGCGAAGCTTGCACCCAACTCGCGGTGGCGGTCTTCCAGCGGTCCCTTTAGCAGTTCCGGCGCATCGCTCACGACGTTTCACCCTAGTGGCAGACTTGGGAGGGTGTCCGACTCCCTGGACTTCGAGGCGCTAGAGGCCGGCGGGGTGGCGAACGCGCGCGAGCGGGCCGACCTGATCAAATACCTGGACGACCTTGGCTTCACCGTCGACGAGATGGTTGAAGCCGAACTCCGCGGCCGGCTGTTCGGCCTTGCCGGCGATGTTCTGTCCTGGTCGGGCCGCCCGATCTACACGTTGGAGACCGCGGCCGAGAGACTCGGGATACCAGCCCACGACGTCGCGCGGGCCTGGTCGTTGCTCGGCCTGACTGTCGCCGGTCCCGATATTCCTGTGCTGAGCCAGGCCGATGTCGACGCCCTGGCAACCTGGCTCGCGCTCAAGGCGGTCGTCGGCCAGGACGGCGCATTGGGCTTGTTGCGGGTACTGGGCGCGGCCATGGCCCGGCTGGCTGAAGCCGAGTCGACAATGATCCGCGCCGGGACGCCGGACATCCAGATGACCCACACCCGCGACGAACTGGCCACCGCGCAGGCGTACCGCTCAGTCGCCGAATTCGTCCCCCGGATCGGAGCATTGATCGACATCGTGCACCGCCATCATCTGATCAGCGCTCGGACGCACTTCGAGGGCGTCCTTCGCGACACGTCGGCGGCGGTGGTGTGCGGCGTTGGTTTCGCGGACCTGTCTGGCTTCACCGCGTTGACTCAGACGCTAACGCCGGCGCAGTTGTCGCATTTGCTCAATGAGTTCGCCGGCACCGTCTCCGACGTCGTACATGCCGACGGCGGCCGGGTGGTGAAGTTCATCGGCGACGAGGTGATGTGGGTGAGTTCGGCGCCCGAGCGGCTGGTGCGGGCGGCGGTTGATCTCGTCGAGCACCCCAAGGCGCGCGAGGAGGGACTGCAGGTCCGCGCCGGTCTTGCGTACGGCACGGTGGTGGCCATCAACGGCGACTACTTCGGCAACCCGGTCAACCTGGCTGCCCGACTCGTGGCGGCAGCGGCGCCCGAACAGATCCTGGCCACATCCGAGCTGCATGACGAGTTGCCCGACTGGCCCTCGGTCGCCCAGTGCTCGTTGACACTCAAGGGTTTTGCTGCCCCGGTCACCGCCTTCGATCTGCACACGGAGACGCTGCCGAGCTAGGAATCACCCCCGTTGACTAGGGTAATTGCCCGTGAGTACCCAACCGGCTTACCAAAGCCCCTCCGTTAACGTCGCCACATCGCTGCCGAAACGTGGTGTGGGTTCCTCGGTACTGGTCGTACCGGTCGTCTCGACCGGTAGCGGCGATGAGTCGGACGACCGGCCGGGCGCGGTTGTCGCCGCCGGCGAACCGTTCCTGCCCGCCGACGCGGTCGCCGAAATCGAAGCCGGTCTGCGCGCACTGGACGCCACCGGTGGCAGTGAAGAGGTGCACCGGCTGGTGGTGCCGTCGCTGCCGGTGGGCAGCGTGCTGACTATCGGCCTGGGTAAGGCGCGCCCCGAGTGGCCGGCTGACACTATCCGTCGCGCCGCGGGTGTGGTGGCACGATCGCTTGGCAGCGCCGAGGTGGTGATCACCACCCTGGCCGATCTGCCCGGCGCCGGCGTCTGCTCGGCCGTCGTCGAGGGGCTGATCCTGGGCAGCTACCGGTTCACCGCCTTCCGTAGCGCCAAGAGCGCGCCGAAAGACATAGGGCTGCGCAAGATCACGGTGCTGGCCAGCTCACAAGACGCCAAGAAGCACGGCGCGCACGGCGCCGCCGTCGCGACGGCGGTCGCCACCGCCCGTGACTTTGTCAACACTCCGCCGAGTCATCTTTTCCCCGCCGAATTCGCCAAGCGGGCAAAGGACTTGGGCGAATCGGTCGGTCTCGAAGTGGAGGTGCTCGACGACAAGGCGCTAAAGAAGGGCGGCTACGGCGGGGTGGTCGGCGTCGGCCAGGGCTCATCGCGCCCGCCGCGGCTGGTGCGGCTGATCCACCGGGGTTCGCAGCTGTCGAAGAAGCCAAAGCAGGCAAAGCGAGTGGCGCTGGTAGGCAAGGGCATTACCTTCGACACCGGCGGCATCTCGATAAAGCCGGCGGCGTCAATGCATTACATGACCTCGGACATGGGTGGCGCCGCCGCGGTCATCGCGACCGTCGTACTGGCAGCACAACTGAAGCTGCCGATCGACGTGATCGCGACCGTGCCGATGGCCGAGAACATGCCGTCGTCGACGGCGCAGCGACCGGGCGACGTGCTGACGCAGTACGGCGGAACCACGGTCGAGGTGCTCAACACGGACGCCGAGGGCCGGCTCATCCTGGCCGACGCCATCGTCCGCGCGTGCGAGGACAACCCGGACTACCTGATCGAGACGTCCACATTGACCGGTGCCCAGACGGTTGCGCTGGGCGCTCGCATACCCGGAGTGATGGGCAGCGAAGAGTTCCGCGACCGGGTGGCAGAGATCTCGCAGCGGGTGGGCGAGAACGGCTGGCCGATGCCGCTGCCCGAAGAACTCAAGGACGACCTGAAGTCGGCGGTGGCCGACCTCGCCAATGTCAGCGGGCAGCGCTACGCCGGCATGCTGGTGGCCGGGGTCTTCCTGCGCGAGTTCGTGGCCGACGGGGTGAGTTGGGCGCACATCGACGTCGCCGGACCGGCATACAACACCGGCAGCCCGTGGGGATACACCCCCAAAGGCGCCACCGGCGTGCCCGCCCGCACCATGTTCGCGGTGCTCGAGGACATCGTCGAAAACGGTTAGAAAGTTTGCTGGGTTTAGACACCCGGCCGCGCGGATAACCTCCCCTCGACTCGTATTCGACGGAAGGCAAATTGTGACTACGCGACGGTTGATCATTGCGGTGGGGGCAGTGCTGTTGCTGGCCGGACTGATCGGGCTCCTGGTGCCGGTATCGGTCTCGGACGGCAACGGCAATTCCGTTGCATGCGGAAACGGGATCGCCTCAGACCTTTCAGCGGCCAGGAGCGCCAACGACAAGAACGGCGCGAACATTCCGGTCCTCAACCAGGTCATCCCGCACAACGACTATGTCGCCCTGTGCGAGTCGTCGCTGTCGGGCCGGCGCTCGTGGACCCTACCGTTGACGCTCGTCGGAGTCCTCGGGATCGGCGGTGCGCTGCTGATGCGACGCGCCGAAGGAGCGCCAGCCGTCTAACGCGCCAGGTCGGCGAGTTCATGCACCGCGGCGGCCATAACCGCGGGATGCGACATCGGCGAGAAGTGACCGGCTTCGATGTCGCGGCGCCATAACCGCGGCACCCAGCGCGCGGTGTCGTCATACCCGTACGGCCGCACGTACTTGTCTTTGGTGTTGACGATCAGCTGCACCGGAACGTCGATGACGCGGATGCCGTCCCCGCGGCGCGAGAATGACCGAAAATAGTTGGCGGGGTAGGTTTTCACCGAACGGGCGGCGTCCCTGGCCAGGTCCGGCGAATGATGTATCTGTTCGGCGGGGATATTGTCCACCGCGTTGCGCCGCAGCGCGGCGACCGACAGCGTCAGCCGAAGAAACATCGGCGCCACCACCGGTATCGAGAAGAACAGCATGTAACTCAGCCGCAGTGTCTGGCTGACTGACCGCGCAAACCTGCGCAGCCGCCAGGGCCGGCGCAGGCCGCTGAAGATGTACTCGACCAACTGGTCCTGACTTGGACCGGACACCGACGTGAACGAGGCGACCCGGGCGCTCGCGCCGGGGCGCTTCAGGTACTCCCACATGCCCACCGAGCCCCAGTCGTGGGCCAGCACATGCACCGGCCCCGCGGGGCTCAGCTCACCCGCGACCGCGGCGAAGTCGTCGGCGAAGCGGGCCATGGTGTATGCCGAAACCGGCTTGGGCGCCGACGACAGGCCGACACCGCGGTTGTCGTAGCGGATGATCCGGAATCTCTCGGCGAGCAGCGGGACGACCCCGTCCCACAACACGTGCGAATCGGGGAAACCGTGCACCAGCACGACCGCCGGGCCGTCGGGGTTGCCCTCCTCGTACACCGCGATACGCACGCCGTCCGCGCTGTCCACAAACCGCTGGGGCACGTGCTGAGCTGCCGGCATCGCCACACCGTAGCAATCGCGGCCGGGCAGCCCTGCGCGCCCTGGATGTATGCCCGCTCAGGCGCAGTGACAGGATGGTTTCGGACATCTACCGCAGTTCCACGGCGGTACACAAAGGTGTGGTAAGTCAGATGTCGACCTACGCCGACCCACGAGTAATCGAGGAGTCAAAAGAGATGGCCTTCTCCGTCCAGATGCCGGCACTCGGTGAAAGCGTCACCGAGGGGACAGTAACCCGCTGGCTCAAGCAGGAAGGTGACACGGTCGAACTCGACGAGCCTCTCGTCGAAGTCTCGACCGACAAGGTCGACACCGAAATCCCAGCGCCCGCCGCGGGTGTGCTCACCAAGATCGTCGCCCAGGAGGACGACACCGTCGAGGTTGGCGGCGAGCTGGCCGTCATCGGCGACGCTTCCGAATCGGTTTCCGAGTCCGACACGGCACCGCCTGCCCCGCGCGAAGCGGAGGCTCAGCCCGAACCCGCCGCGCCACCAGAACCGGAACCGGAACCGGAACCAGAACCGGCCGCGCCGGTGCAGCAGTCTTCCGGTAGCGGCACCACGACTCCGGTGCTGATGCCCGAACTCGGCGAATCGGTGACCGAGGGCACCGTGACGCGCTGGCTCAAGAAGGTCGGGGATTCGGTACAGGTTGACGACGCGCTGGTGGAAGTGTCCACCGACAAGGTGGACACCGAGATCCCCTCACCGGTGGCCGGCGTCTTGGTCAGCATCACCGCCGACGAAGACGCCACCGTCGTGGTCGGCGGCGAGTTGGCACAGATCGGTGCGGGTTCCGACGCCAGCGCGGCGCCAGCACCCGCGCCCAAGCCCGAACCCACTCCTGAGCCCAAGCCCGAGCCCAAACCGGAGGCCGCCAAGCCGACCCCCGCACCGCAACCCAAGCGGGAGCCGGAGCCGGAGCCGAAAGCCGAACCCGCACAGGCCGAGCCGGCGGCGGAGTCCGGCGACTCGGGCACAGAAGGCGCGCCGTACGTGACCCCGCTGGTGCGAAAACTGGCCAACGAAAACAGCATTGACCTTGCCCAGATAACCGGCACCGGCGTGGGTGGTCGCATCCGCAAGCAGGACGTGCTGGCCGCAGCTGAGGAAAAGCAACGCCAGAAGGCGGACGCCACGAAGGCGCCCGGGCCGCCGGCGCAGGCCCCCGCCGCCGAGCCGGCCGCGAAAGCTCCCTCGGCGACGCCGCTCACCCCGGCGCCGGCGCTGGCGCACTTACGCGGTACCACGCAGAAGGCCAGCCGGATCCGCCAGATCACCGCCAAGAAGACCCGCGAATCCCTGCAGGCGACGGCGCAACTCACGCAGACCCACGAGGTCGACATGACCAAGATCGTGGGGTTGCGGGCCAGGGCCAAGGCCGCCTTCGCCGAGCGCGAGGGCGTGAATCTCACCTTTTTGCCGTTCATCGCCAGGGCCGCGATCGACGCCCTCAAGATTCATCCCAATATCAATGCCAGCTACAACGAAGACACCAAAGAGATCACCTACTACGACGCCGAGCACCTCGGCTTCGCTGTTGACACCGAGCAGGGTCTGCTCTCCCCCGTCATCCACAATGCCGGCGACCTGTCGCTGGCCGGGCTGGCCAGGGCGATCGCCGACATCGCCGCACGGACTCGGTCCGGCAACTTGAAGCCCGACGAACTGTCGGGTGGCACCTTCACAATCACCAACATCGGCAGCCAGGGCGCATTATTCGACACCCCGATCCTGGTTCCGCCACAGGCCGCGATGCTGGGCACCGGGGCCATCGTCAAGCGACCGCGGGTGGTCGCCGATGACAGCGGCAACGAATCGATCGGGGTCCGCTCGATTTGCTATCTCCCGCTGACCTATGACCATCGGCTCATCGACGGCGCCGACGCCGGACGCTTCCTCACTACCATCAAACACCGACTCGAAGAGGGCGCGTTCGAGGCCGATTTAGGACTCTGAGAACGTGGCTCGAGCTGGTCATAAGGCCGTCGTCGCGATAGCGGGTTCGTCCGGCCTGATCGGATCGGCCTTGGCCGCGGCGTTGCGTGCGGCCGACCATCCGGTACTGCGCATTGTGCGCCGGGCCCCGGCGAATTCCGAAGAACTGCACTGGAATCCGGAGAGCGGCGAGTTCGACGCCGACGCCCTGAGCGGTGTCGACGCCGTGGTGAACCTGTGCGGCGTCAACGTCGGTCAGCGTCGGTGGTCGGGCGCCTTCAAACAGAGCCTGCGAGACAGTCGCATCGCTCCCACCGAGGTGCTGGCCGGCGCCGTCGTCGACGCAGGGGTCGAAACGCTGATCAACGCCAGCGCGGTCGGCTATTACGGAAACACCAAGGACCAGGTGATTGACGAAAACAGCCGGACGGGAAGAGGTTTCCTGGCCCAACTGTGCGAGGACTGGGAGGCCGCCACGCTGCCGGCCCAATACGGCGGTGTCCGTGTCGTGCTCGCCCGCACCGGCCTGGTGCTGGCGGCATCGGGTGGTGTGGTGCGCCGGATGCGGCCCCTGTTCTCGACTGGCGTCGGCGCCCGGCTGGGCAGTGGCCGCCAGTACATGTCATGGATCAGCCTGGAAGACGAGGTGCGGGCGCTGCTGTTCGCCATCTCGAACCCGTCGCTGTCCGGCCCGGTCAACTTGACCGGACCGGCACCCGTCACCAACGCCGAGTTCACCACCGCGTTCGGCCACGCGATCAACCGCCCGACGCTGTTGACTGTGCCGGGCTTCGCGGTGCGGGCCGCCTTTGGAGAGTTCGCCGACGAGGGGCTGCTCAGCGGGCAGCGCGTCATCCCGTCGGCTCTTGAGCGCGCCGGTTTCCAGTTCCACCACAACACCATTGGCGAAGCCCTCGGGTACGCCACCGCCCGGCGCGACCACGATTAGTCTCCGGGGCCGCACGACTCACGGCGTGGCGACGGTATACGGGCGGCTTGGTCGTCATTTAGTTGAGCGTCGGAAAAACACGAGTAGTGGACTACTCATCCCAATTGCGTTGTCGGGTGCCACCCTCGAAGGCAGCCAATGGCAAAAGAAGTCAGGGCGGGTAAACCCCTCCTGAACTAACTCTTGTCGTCCTGTGGTTCGTTGACGCGGAAGGAGGACAGCCATGTCGAGTGTGATCGCAGCGCCGGAGTTGATCTTTGCGGCGGTAACGGATGTGGGGACTATCGGGTCGACGTTGAATGAAGCGCATGCGGCTGCTGTGGCCTCGACCGTCACGGTGCTGCCCGCGGCCGCTGATGAGGTATCGGCTGGTGTCGTGCAGATGTTCTCGGGGTATGCGCGGGATTACCAGGCACTGGCTGCGCACGCGGCGGCGTTTCATGCCGAGTTTGTGCAGGCGCTGACCAGTGCGGGGCATGCGTATGCGGCTGCGGAGGCGGCGAATGTGTCGCCGTTGGCGGCGGCGGTACAGCAGGCCCAGAGCCTGGGACTGTTTTCGCCGGTCGAGGATCTCACGGGGCGCCCGCTGTTTGGCAACGGCGCCGGCGGCGTGGCGGACACCGGACAAAACGGCGGCAACGGCGGCTGGCTGTGGGGCAACGGCGGCAATGGCGGCTCCGGCGGGCCCGGCGGCCACGGCGGCAAGGGCGGCAGTGCCGTTCTGTTCGGCAACGGCGGGGCTGGCGGGGCTGGCGGGGTTGGCGCGACGGGCATGACCACCACGGGGGGCATGCCGGGCGCGAACGGCGGCCATGGCGGTGTCGGTGGCGCCGGGGGCACCGGTGGTTTGCTGATGGGCTCCGGTGGTCACGGCGGTGCTGGTGGCACCAGTGGGAATGGGGGCTTCAGCGGTAACGGTTCGACCGGCGGCAGCGGCAGCGCCGGGGCTGCCGGGACTGGGCCTAGCGGTCGCATCGGCGGCACCGGCGGCACCGGTGGGACCGGTGGGAGCGGCGGGGAGGGCGACCTCTACGTGGCCAACTACAACAGCGGCTCGGTGTCGGTGATCGACCCGCTCAACAACACTATTGTCGGCACCATCGCGGTCGGCAGCGCCCCGGATGCGTTGGTGGTCAACCCCTCCGGCAGTGCCGTCTACGTCGCCAATTACGGCAGCAACTCCATGTCGGTGATCAACACCGCCTTCAATGCCGTCTCCGCCACAGTCCAGGTTGGCAGCCAACCGTACGCGTTGGCGGTCAACCCGACCGGCAGCGCCGTCTACGTCGCCAATTACGGCAGCAACTCCGTGTCGGTGATCAACACCGCCTTCAATGCCGTCTCCGCCACAGTCCAGGTTGGTAGCCAACCGGATGCCTTGGCGGTCAACCCCACTGGCAGCACGCTCTACGTCGCCAATAACGCCAGCAACACTGTGTCGGTGATCTACGCCACCAGCGACACGCTCACGCAACAAGGCATAGTCCAAGTCGGGATCAATCCAATTGCGTTGGCGGTCAACCCCACTGGCAGCGCGGTCTACGTCGCCAACCTTAACGGCAGTTCAGTGTCGGTGATCAGCCCCTCCGGCACCACCGATGTAATCTCCGGCACACTCCAAGTTGCTGACGAACCGTACGCGTTGGCGGTCAACCCGACCAGCGGCGACGTCTACGTCGCCAACCTTAACGGCAGTTCGGTTTCGGTGATCAGCACCAACGGCACCGCCCATGTAGTCTCCGGCACAGTCCAAGTTGCCGAAGAACCGCGCGCGTTGGCGGTCAACCCGACCGGCGGCGAGATCTATGTCGCCAACAGCGGCAGCAACACTGTGTCGGTGATCAACACCGCCACCGACTCCGTCGCCACCGTGGCGGTCGGCCTCGACCCGTACGCGCTGGCGCTGGCATGACCAGCCACTGAAACGCTGTGACACAAGTGATTGCAACCCCGGAGACGGCCAATCGTCGACGCGGGAAGCGACGGTCACGATCATCCGAGTAACCTCGCGACCATGAGCTCCATCCGATCGCAGTCGACCGCGATCGACGTCCGCCAGCTGGGAACGGTCGAGTACCTGGCCGCGTGGCAACTGCAGCGCGACCTGGCCGAAGCCAGGGTCGGGGGCGGTCCCGACACCCTGCTGCTGCTCGAACACCCACCTGTCTACACCGCCGGTCGGCGCACCCAATCGCACGAAAGACCCCTCCAGGGCATTCCCGTCATAGACACCGACCGCGGCGGCAAGATCACCTGGCATGGGCCGGGGCAATTGGTCGGCTACCCGATCATCGGACTGTCCGAACCGCTGGACGTCGTCAATTATGTCCGGCGCCTTGAGGAATCGTTGATCAAGGTATGCGCCGACGCGGGCTTGGAAGCAGCCCGAGTCGACGGCCGGTCCGGGGTCTGGGTGCCGGAAAGAGAGGGTGTGCCGGCGCGCAAGGTCGCGGCCATCGGCGTGCGGGTGTCGCGTGCGACCACACTGCACGGGTTTGCGCTCAACTGCGATTGCGATCTGAACGCATTCACCACCATCGTGCCGTGTGGCATCAGAGATGCCGGCGTGACGTCGTTGTCCGCCGAGCTCGGACACAGCGTCCGTGTCGATGACGTCCGATCGGCGGTCGCCGACGCCGTCTGCGACGCCCTGGATGGTCGGCTGGCCCTTACCTGGCAGCCCACCGCTGCCCGCGTAACATCGAATTCGTGAGTGTCACACCCGAAGGCCGCCGTTTGCTACGGCTGGAGGTGCGCAACGCGCAGACGCCGATCGAGCGCAAGCCGCCGTGGATCAAGACGCGAGTCCGGATGGGACCGGAATACACGCAACTGAAGAGCCTGGTCCGGCGCGAGGGTCTGCACACGGTCTGCGAGGAGGCCGGCTGCCCCAATATTTTCGAATGCTGGGAAGACCGCGAGGCCACCTTCCTGATCGGTGGTGACCAGTGCACCCGCCGTTGCGACTTCTGCCAGATCGACACCGGCAAGCCCGCCGCCGTGGACCGCGACGAGCCGCGGCGGGTCGCCCAGAGCGTGCAAACGATGGGCTTGCGCTATGCCACCGTCACCGGGGTCGCCCGCGATGACCTGCCCGACGGTGGGGCCTGGCTGTACGCCGAGACGGTGCGCGCCATCAAGGAACTCAACCCGCAGACCGGCGTCGAACTGTTGGTCCCCGACTTCAACGGCGAGCCCGACCGGCTTGCAGAGGTCTTCGAGTCCCGTCCGGAGGTGTTGGCGCACAACGTCGAAACCGTGCCCCGCATTTTCAAGCGGATCCGGCCCGCCTTCACCTACCAACGCAGCCTGGACGTGCTGACCGCGGCCCGCGACTTCGGCCTGGTCACCAAGAGCAATCTCATCCTGGGCCTGGGTGAAACCCCCGACGAGGTGCGCACCGCGCTGGCCGACCTGCACGATGCCGGCTGCGACATCGTCACCATCACCCAGTATCTGCGTCCGTCGACACGTCACCACCCCGTCGAGCGCTGGGTCACGCCCGAGGAGTTCGTCGAATTTGCGCGGCACGCCGAAGAGCTTGGGTTCTCAGGCGTGCTGGCCGGCCCGCTGGTGCGGTCGTCGTACCGGGCCGGCCGGCTCTACCAACAAGCCGCGCTGGCGAGGCCGGAGGCCCTGCGTCGGACTGGCTCCAGTGCCTAGGCATTCCCGCTCGCTCGCATATACGTATCCTTAAGGCTTATGGCTAAATCCCGCACCACCGCCGAGACCAAGGCCGCGAAAGCGCAGGCACAAGCCGCGCGCAAGGCCGCCGCGCGGGAACGCCGCGGCCAGTTGTGGCAGGCGTTCAACATCCAGCGCAAGGAAGACAAGCGTCTCTTGCCGTACATGATCGGCGCGTTCGTGTTGATCGTGGGCGTGTCGGTGGCGGTGGGTTTGTGGGCCGGCGGGTTGACCGCGCTTACGTTCATCCCGCTTGGTGTGGTGCTGGGCGGTCTGGCGATGTTCATCATCTTCGGTCGCCGGGCCCAAAAATCGATCTATCGGAAGGCCGAGGGCCAAACCGGCGCGGCGGCGTGGGCATTAGACAACATGCGCGGCAAATGGCGGGTGAGCCCGGGCGTCGCCTCGACCGGCCACTTCGACGCGGTGCACCGGGTGCTCGGCCGGCCCGGCGTCATCTTGATCGGCGAAGGATCGGCAGCGCGGGTGAAGCCGCTGCTGGCCCAGGAGAAAAAACGCACCGCCCGGCTGATCGGCGACACACCGATCTACGACATCGTCGTCGGCAACGGTGAGGGTGAGGTTCCGCTCGCCAAATTGGAGCGCCATCTCACCAAGCTTCCGGCCAATATCACCGTCAAGCAGATGGACTCGCTGGAATCCCGGTTGGCCGCGCTGGGTTCGCGGGCCGGCGCCGCCATCATGCCTAAAGGTCCACTCCCCAACGCCGGCAAAATGCGGGGCATTCAGCGCACTGTGCGCCGCAGGTAAGTCGCGCGCTAGCGCCGAACTACAGCCGTGCCGGTCACCCGATCGTGCAACCCGCGCCCGTCGGCATCGGTGAACAGCGGCGGGATGACCAAACCGATGAGCAGCCCCCGGGCCGCCACCCGACCAAT
>Ga0302320_10015133_pt1 | contig 15877 bp, 15 predicted proteins | sample Bog_T0_3_FD_202130 | JGI IMG/M metagenome (GOLD analysis project Ga0302320, IMG submission 202130) | Peat permafrost microbial communities from Stordalen Mire near Abisko, Sweden - Bog_T0_3 | ecosystem: Environmental > Terrestrial > Soil > Wetlands > Peat | place: Sweden: Abisko, Stordalen Mire... | reverse complement strand
TAGGCCAGCAGCCAATGCGCCACCAGCACCGGCTCAGCCCTCTGCAGATGGGTGTAAGACGGCATGGCCGCCGTACCCGCCTGGTTCGCGCGCAACGTAATCGTGCTTACAAGACCACAGAGCAGGCTGGAGATTTCGTCACACGATGTGCGCACAAATAGACGCAGGGCGGTCGCAATCTGCTCATTGCGGCTGCGTCCAGCATGGAGCTTGAGCGCGGTCTCGCCGATGATCTGCTGCAACTGTTTTTCGACGAAGTGGTGAACGTCCTCGGCCTCTTCGTCGTCCAGAAGATCTTGCGCCGATACGGACAGTGTCTCCAACCCACTGACCATGGTTGCGTATTCCGCGCCGGAAAGAACGCCAGCCGCGAGCAGAGCTTTCGCGTGCGCGCGGCTGGCTAGAATCTCTTCCTGGATGAGACGCTGATCAAAGGGAAACGACCTTTGCCATTGTTCAAATTCAGGATCGAGCGGCTGCCTGAACCGCCCGGACCACATCTTCACTTTGTCACCTCGACAGCGTTTTTCTTCTTCTTCGCGTTCGCGTTCAACACGCGAGCCCGCGCGGGCAGCGCCAGAATCTTGATGAATCCGGCGGCATCCTTTTGATCATAACTGTCGCCCATGGTGAACGACGACAGATCGGCATTGAAAAGCGAGTGCTCGGATTTACGGCTGCTGATGCCAACGTTGCCCTTGTAGAGCGCAAATTTCACGGTGCCAGTCATCTCCTCCTGAGTGGAGGCCACAAAAGCGTCGAGCGATGCGCGCAGCGGCGTGAACCATAGGCCGTTGTATACGATTTCCGCATACTTGAGGCCGACGTGCTGCTTGAAGTGCGACAGCTCGCGATCCAGGCAGAGCGCCTCCAACTCGCGATGAGCCAGCAGCAGCAGGGTGCCACCGGGAGTCTCATAACAGCCGCGCGACTTCATGCCGACGAAGCGATTTTCAACCAGGTCGATGCGTCCAATTGCATTGCGCGCACCGATTTCATTCAGCAGTTCGAGCAACTGGACGGCGGGCAACGCCTGTCCATTCACCGAAACCGGAGCACCGTGATCAAAGCCGATCTCCACATCCTCAACGCGATCGGGAGCGGCCTGCGGAGAGTTTGAAATCTGCCAGGTCGTATCCAGAGGCGGATTTGCAGGGTCTTCCAGTTCGCCGCCCTCGTGCGAGATGTGCCAGATGTTGCGGTCACGCGAATGAATCTTGGTGCGGCTGGCAACGATAGGAATGTTGCGGGCTTCGGCGTAATCGATGCAGTCTTCCCGCGATTTCAGAGTCCACTCACGCCACGGAGCGATGATCTGCAACTCCGGCGCAATCGCCTGGAACGCGTGCTCGAAACGAACCTGGTCGTTCCCTTTTCCGGTGCAGCCATGGGCAACGGCCTCTGCGCCTTCGGCCAGCGCGACTTCCACCTGGTACTTGGCGATGATGGGACGCGCCATCGAAGTTCCCAGCAAATACTTGTGCTCATACACGGCGCCCGCTTGCAGACACTTCCAGACGTACTCGGTCAGGAACTCCTCGCGCAGATCCTTCACCACAACTTTGGACGCGCCGGTCTTGATTGCCTTGGCGGCAACCTCATTCATGTCATCGCCCTGTCCCACGTCGGCCACAAAAGCGATCACGTCGCAGTCGTAGTTTTCCTTGAGCCACGGAATAATGATCGAAGTATCAAGACCGCCCGAATATGCCAGTACAACCTTCTTCTTAGACATTAAAACTCCTCGTCGGGAAGCGGCGAGCGCCTCCCAATAATTGCAGTAGGATCGCCTTCTGAATGTGCAGGCGGTTCTCCGCCTGGTCAAATACCACGGACGCGGGCGAGTCGATCACAGCCGCTTCCACTTCTTCGCCGCGATGCGCGGGCAGGCAGTGCATGAACACAGCCCCCGGTCCGGCGTTCGCAAATAATTCCGGAGTCACCTTGTAGGGCTTGAAGATTCGCGCGCGCTCGGCGATCTCGGATTCCTGTCCCATGCTGGCCCACACGTCGGTGTACACCGCATCGGCGCCCTTCACACCTTCCACCGGGTCATTCGTCACCTGGATCGTTGCGCCGGTTTCTTCAGCAATCTCACGAGCCATTGCCAGAACTTCGGCGTTGGGCTCGAATCCCTTGGGAGTTGCAACCGTGATATGGGTGCCGAACAGCGCCGCCCCAAGCATCAACGAGTGCGCTACGTTGTTGCCGTCGCCCACATACGTCAGGTGAACCTTGGTGAGGTCGCCGAATTGTTCGCGCAAGGTGAGAAAGTCCGCCAGTGCCTGGCAGGGATGCTCGTAGTCGCTCAATGCGTTGATCACCGGAATCGACGAGAAACGGGCCAACTCGGTAACCGTCTTGTGCTCAAAGGTGCGCAACACCATCGCGTCTACCCAGCGCTCCAGGTTATGCGCCATGTCGCTGAGCGGTTCGCGTTCGCCCATGCGCGAGGTCAACTGGTCGACGAACATCGCATGTCCGCCCAGCGAGTAAATACCCGACTCGAAGGTGAGCCTGGTGCGGAACGAGGGCTTCTCGAAGAAAAGCACGATCTGCTTTCCTGCCAGGGCCGAGCGGAAATCCGCGGGGCGCGCCTTCACCAGCGTAGCCAGCTCCAGAAGGCTTTCGCCTCCAGCCGGAGTTAAATCGCTCATCGCGGTGAGATCGCTCAGGACCGGCGGGATGCCGGGGTTGTCAGCTACATCGTTTTCCACTGGGTGTGTTGCCATGTTCTTGTCCTCCAGGACTTCTTGTTCCGGATCGAAATCCGGGGACTTCAATTCGCGCCGCTCGCTAGTGCCTTGGGGAGTCTCCGCCGAGGGCTGCGCTTGGTTGCGGGCGCAGCGTCGTCAGATGACGCGCAGGAGGACAAAATTTGATCAAGCGCATGTACTACTACTTCAACTTGCTTTTTCGTTACGATGAACGGCGGCAAAAAGCGCAGTACCTTTTCATGTGTCCGGTTGATGATGATCTTGTGGTCGAGCATCGTTTTCTGCACGGCCTTGGCGAGATCGGCGGAATCCAGTTCCACTCCCACCATGAGTCCTATGCCGCGCACATCCACAATGCAGCCATGGCGAGTATCCAGTTGCTGCAACAGATCGAGAAAGTACCCGCCAACTTCCTTTACATGTGCCAGAATCTTCTCGTCCTCGAATACCTTCAGCACCTCAAGCGCTACTGCACAGGCCAGCGGACCGCCGCCGAAAGTGGTGCCGTGCATCCCCGGATGAATCGCCTTAGCTACGTCCTCTGTCAGCAGGATCGCGCCTAAGGGCAGCCCCGCCGCCAGCGGCTTTGCCACGGTAACGATGTCCGGCTTTACGCCGTAATACTGGTAGGCAAACATCTTTCCCGTGCGCCCCAGGCCACACTGGATCTCGTCGAGCAGCAACAGTGCGCCGCTCTTTTTCGTCAGCTCGCGGGCAGTCTTGAGAAACTCGCGGCTGACCGGATGAATGCCACCTTCGCCTTGTATCGGCTCAATGCAGACGGCGCATACGTCGTCGTCGAACTTCTGTTTCAGATCGTCCACGTCATTAAACTTTACAAAGGTCACGCCGGGCATCACCGGGGCGAACGGTAGCCGGTACTTCTCGGTGTGGGTGGTCGCCACTGAACCCATGGTCCGTCCGTGAAAGGAGTTCTCAAGCGCCAGAAACTTGGTGCGTTTCGTCAGTCCCTTGCTGCTCGCTACGACGCGTGCAAACTTAAGCGCGCCCTCCCAGGCTTCAGTGCCGCTATTGGAAAAGAACACCCGATCGAGGCCCGAAAGCTTCGCCAACTTCTGCGCCAGCGCCGAAGGAAATTCGGTGTAGAACAAGTTCGACACATGGACCAGCTTGCCTGCCTGCTGCCTGATCACCTTGGTGATCGCCGGATGCGAATAGCCCAGGGCCATCACGCCGATTCCGCTCAGGAAGTCAAGGTACTTCCCGCCATCGTCGTCATACAGATATGCGCCCTTGCCATGGGTCAGCAATACCGGATGCCGGTCGTACGTGTGGAGCATATATTTCTCTTCCGCTTTCAAAACCTTACTCAAACTCACGACGCCATTACCTCCGTACCGCACTCAATTTTTGTCTGGTAAAAAGCCGGCAGCATATCCGCTTCCATTGCCGGCAGAATGCGGACCCGATGCACTCCCGAGCGCAGCGCGTCCTGGCAGGCCTCCAACTTTGGAAGCATTCCACCGGCGACCACGGCGCTCTTCACCAGTTTCGGAATGTCGCTCACGGAAAGCCAACGGATGACCGTGCCATCGGCACCTTTCACTCCTGCTACGTCGGTCAGGAAAATCAATGCGTTGGCCTGGCATCCCGTAGCGCACGCCGAAGCCATCTGGTCGGCGTTCACGTTGTAGTACTCGCCGTCGGAACCAAGCGCAAGGCTGGAAATCACTGGAATTCCATCGTTTGCCCAGATTGCCTCGATCCAGCGCGAATCGACCGAGCTGATCTCGCCGACAAAACCGAGGTCGGCGCCGTTGGTCTTCTTCTTGCGCGCCAGAAACGCCGCGCCATCTCCGCCGCATAGCCCAACCGCAGCCTGGCCGGTAGCGGTGATCGCAGCCACAAGCTGCTTGTTCACGCGCCCGGCCAACACCATCAGGGCAACGTCGCGAGTATCGGAATCGGTGACGCGCAGTCCGTTAATAAAAGTCGACTTCTTGCCCATTAGCGCCAGCGTCTGGGTCAACGCCTTGCCTCCGCCATGCACCACTGCAACCTTGTGCCCCTCGGCGGCAAGGTCGGCGATGGCTTGCGCGCATTTCTTCAACAGCGCCTTATCCTCCAACGCCGCGCCACCAATTTTCACCACGAGCTTCATCATCAGAATCCTTCTTTCTCGCTCCACCCAAACATTACGTTCAGGTTCTGGAGCGCCTGGCCGGCAGCGCCCTTCATCAGGTTGTCCAGGCAAGACACCACGATGAGACGCTTTCCATCCGGGGCCAGTTGAAACCCCACATCGCAATAATTCGTGCGCACCGAGTACTGAATCTGCGGCAGCTTGCCATGCTCAAAAATTCGTATCCATTGAGCGCCACCGTAGAACTCGCGCAGCACGGCTTCAATTTCCTTCGGAGCTACGGGCCTGGTTAGCCCTAGATAGATCGTCGAAAGAATGCCGCGTGGAATCGGCAATAAATGTGGGGTAAAGATGAGTTCATCAGCATGTAGTCCCGCCTGTTCCAGAATTTCGCCTGTGTGACGATGTCCAAAAACCGAATATGCCGAAAAATTATCGGCGGCCTCCACAAAATGCGTCTTCTGCGTAGGCTTCTTGCCCGCCCCGGAGACGCCCGATTTGCAATCGCAGATCACGCCCCGCGTCGTATCCACCAGCCCTGAGCGCACCAGCGGAGTTAGTGGAACAATTACCGAGGTCGCGTAGCATCCCGGATTTGCCACCAGCTTCGCGCCGCGAATCTCGTCGCGATGCAGCTCAGGTAATCCGTAAACCGCGCTCTGGTCCAACTCTGCCGCAAGCGCCGCATCGTGATCCGTAAAACCGTAAACAGCGCGATTCGCCGATTCCTTGAGCCGCCACGCGCCGCTCAGGTCGACAATCCGCAGTCCTCTCGCCAGAGCCTCTGGCACCAACTCCCGCGAAAGCTCGTGCGGTGTCGCCAGGAACAATACGTCAACTCCGCGCGACTTCAGCAGCTCCCACGAAAACGACTCCAGGGGATAGCTTCCATCGCCCGAAAGTTCCGGATAGTGGCTCTCCAGTGGCTGTGCCTGCGCCTCACGCGACAAAAACAGCGGAGTCGCCACTTTGGGATGGTGAAGCAATAACTTCGCCAACTCGAATCCCGCGTACCCGGTCGCGCCCATTACCGCAGTTTGTAGCTTGGCGGCGCTCACTGCATCATTCCTTTGACGCGAAGTGAAATTCTGTGAGCGTTCTTCTTGCTCTGCGAAATCACCAAAATCGTATCGTCTCCACCAACCGTGCCTACGATCTCTGCCCAGCCTTCCGAATCAATCGCCGCCGCCACGGGCTGCGCCGAGCCGGTCGCGGTTTTAATTACCAGCAAATTCTGTGCCTCGCGTACTTCCGTCACAAACTCGCGAACCAGGCGGCCTGCCGAGTGCAAGCCCGGCTCCGCCTGCTGATCGCCATGCGAAACGCTGTAGCCGTCGGGCGTCTTGACCAGCGCGAGTTCATTGATATCCCGCGACACGGTGGCCTGGGTCACATCAAAGCCCTGACGCAATAGCAGCTTGCGCAATTGCTCCTGGTTCTCAACAGTCCCCTGCTGAACCAGGTCCAGAATCAAGTTTTGACGCGACAACTTCGACATAGGCTTCACGGTAAGAATTATTATTCAAGCGACCGTATAAGTATGCATCTTTCATGCAAGCCGCGTCAAACTTTCTTGCCGTGAAATTTCGCCTTTTTGCCCGTACGCCGGCGCAAGGATCGCGCAGAAACGCTTGGGCGGCCCGCAGGCCGCCCAAGCGTGCATAAACATTGGCTCCGGATCAGTTCGGAACCTCGGCTCTTACCCGCGCATTTCTGCTCCGCGCCACCAGCCAGAGCATGTAGCCAACCGTGGCCAGTCCGCCCACAAAGAGAAAAACGAATAATACGATCACGCCGACTTGCGGGCGCACCGCCAAAGCTCCCAGGCGTACATAAGGTTTCAGATAGGCCAACCGCAGCAAGTAGCGCAGGCAAACCATCAGGAACAGGGTGATCAGCGACACGCCAAAACCGGCATGAACCAGCGGCCCGGGCTTCTCCGCAAAGCTGCCCAGCAATACCAGAAGCACCGCGCAGACCACGGACATCAGCGCCAGCCCAAAGACCGCGCCCGTCAGCGGATCGCGCAGGAGAGACATCGCAATCTGTCGGGGAATTGCCAGCAGCAGCCACATTCCGAGCAGGAACTGTAGCCCGCTGCAAGCCGCGAATACCAGGGCCGAACGCTGCACAATCCACCGCCCATATTCCGCATCCACCTTCATCTTGCGCATGCCGAGGTGCGCCAATATGGCCGAGAACAGGACTATCGCGCCGTTGACGATATGCAGGTAACGCGGAACGAGGCTGTGGTCGCCGAGATTCAGATTCCATCCGTTCGGATGGGCCCGGTACATCTGCAGCCAGCGCTCGGGGCTCTGCATCAGAGTCATGTTGTTAACAAAGATGAAGGCGATGCCGAGCAGCACGCACACCGAAATTGCCAGCACGCATCCTGCGATCCCCTTCCCTTTTTCCGCCGTGTAGGAGAAGTAATAAAAGCCATAGTAGGCCACCATCACCAGCGGGATCACCGTCAGCCAGAGAGCGCCGATCAGGATAGAACTCGTATATAGAAAATTGCCGAAGAGCACTTGAACGAAAAGCAGCGCGGCGACTCCAAGGGTCACCGTGAAGGCCAGAAAGGTCGGCAGCATCGCGGCGAGTTCACCGGCCAACCGGCGCGAGAATGGATGCTCCGAGTGACGGCCGCGCAGATAGTTCCACAGAGCCCAGATGCTGCCTCCAAGCGCGGAGTTCATGGCCGCGACGTGCAGGGTAAACACCACCAGCAGCAGCACCGTAAATAGCCACACTGGCCCGGGCAGCGGCAACGGATCGACATGAGGAATCGGAAGGGTCTGCACTAGCGCACCTCCTGGCGAGGCAGGGCTGGCCGAGCCAACTGGGAACGGGTAGTGCCGGTCGGCATCTCCGCCGGAGCCGATTTCTGCGGCAGCGGCACGTTTGCCTCGTGCGAAATGTAAAAAGCCAGCGCCTGCGCCTGGTCATCCGGTGCATTGAAGTTTGGCATGTCGCTGTTGATCGAGCCGAGTACCGGGAAAATCTCTTGCACCTGGCTAGCCGTCTGCTTCTCGAAGGTGCCGCGCAAAGGACGGAAGTTTCCGTTGACCGTGTGGCAATGTCCGCAGCGGGCAGCGAAAACCTTCTCGCCAACATCCAGGCGATTTGCGTCCGTGATATTGAACTTCCAAGGCGGATTCAGCGACGCAAGATAACCTCCCAGGGCTTTGCGGTCGTCTTCATTTCCCGCGTAAGGAGGCATGGTCCCGCGCAGCACGTGAATATGTTGCAGAATATCCGCCGCGAACTCAGCGTCCCAGCCGTCGACGCGCCGATTCATGCCGCGATATCCGTGGGCGGCATGGCAGCTTCCACACTGCAGGTGAAAGAGATTCTCGCCGTAAGCCGCACTCGCCGTGTCGGTAGTAAGAAGAAAATTCGCCGTATGGCTGACACCCTTCGCTTGCAGGGATTCCACCTGCGCGGCGCGCAGGTCGTTCGCGTAGATCACCTGATTGATCACCCACGGCTTGCGGACAAATTCACGCAGATACTCGCCGGCTCCAATCATTCCCAACCCGCATACCACCAGCAGCGCCACCACGGGAGGCCGCATCCAGCGCGGCTTCCAGACGCCACACACCAGCGCAATCGCCATGGCCAGTAGCGTAAAGCTCACGCCGCCGCGAACCGCATGGCGCACTCCGGTCAGCACTCCATTCAGATACAACTGCGAAAACTGTGGAATCCGCTCAAAGTACCACCATAACGAAAGTGGCAGTACCATTCCGCCCACCATCATCCAGAGCGCGGCCCAGCGTGCCACCTGTTCGCGACCCTCGTGCTTCGGCAGCGTAATGTAGCCAAAGATGCCAGCCAGAATGAAGCTCACGGCCGTGCGTGCCACGAGGGAGGGTAGGAAGGTGGGATTAAACATCCCGTCCCAGAAGCTTTGCGTCTCAATCCAGCGCCCGGGGGTCAGCATAAAGGTGAGAATGCCGTTGATTACGAACAGGCTCATCCAGGCCGCAACAAAGTAGATCCAGCCGACGATCAGGTGGTCGCGCGCGGGCAGGCTATCCCAGGTTTTGGCGTAGATGATCGCTGCCGCGATCTCGACAAAGAAGAAGACCCACTCGATTGCCCAGGCCCAGACAAATGTGTGGATAAGCGACGATGTCGCTTCCGGACTGACCAGTCCAATGGTGAACCAGATGCCGACGCCGCTGATTGCGCCAAAAACCAGTGTGAGCAGGGCAAAAAAAGTGGAGTGGCGGCGGCAGTAGTCGAGCAGCGCCGCGTCTTTCTTGCGTCGCGCGAAGCTCTCGGTGACGACAAGAAAGAAACCGCCCCCAACCGCAAAGTGCGAGACAAAGACGTGCAGTACCGCGACCAGGGCTATCAACATGCCGCCCGGAATCGCGAGTTGCCAGTGTGGATAGTTCAAGGGTCAGTCTCCGGCAAAGGCGAACGAATCTTCTGTATCTTCCACCCCGAGCCGCGTTCAAAGCAAATTCGAAAGCGACTCGGAATCCCGCGAGCCGATTCATCCCAGGACGGAAACGCCGGGATGAATCGCTTTCTTCTCGCAGGTGAATACGGCGCTTGGAGAGGCGCCTCTTTCGCAGCTTAAGACTGAATCTCGAAATCTAGCTCTTGAAGTAATCCGCGTTCTTCTTGGCTGCGTCGAGTTTATCGGCGGGCAGCTCTTCCGCGGCGAAGATCGAGTTGGTGGGGCACTCTGCGGCGCAGGCACCGCAATCCATGCACTCTTCAGGATTGATATAGAGCTGGGTCGCCGCTTCATAGGTCGCGTCACTGGCAGCCGGATGAATTGCCTCGGAAGGACAAGAATCCATACAGAGATTATCTTTCTTGCAAGTATCAGTGATTACGTAAGCCATTAAAGTTCTCCTTAGCGCGACTCCGGGTTCAACATATCTGGATTGTGGGATCGATCCCTTCGCGTAGATCGATCATAACGGATTGGGACGCTGCTGGCTCTGTGATTTCGGTCACTTTTCTTCTCGATTTGACGCAAAATTTAGTTGGCTCATCGCCTGAAGCGTCTCCGGAGCCAGCCCCGCACCACGCAAAGTGCGCAGAGAAAGCGCGTCGTGACGCTTAGCCAAACGGACGCCATTCTCGTCCGTCATCAACGCGCAATGGTAGTGTTCCGGAATGGGAAATTTCAGTGCCCGTTGCAGCAAAATCTGCCTTGCGGTCGAACGCAGCAGATCCGCACCGCGCACCACCTCGCTCACTTGCATTGCGGCATCGTCCACCACAACCGCCAACTGGTAGGCCGGAACGTCGTCGCGCCGCCACACCACAAAATCGCCGAAGTCGCGGCCAGCCTCAAATACTTGCGGCCCCATGCTGCGATCCACAAACTCGATGCGCTCGCCGTCCGGAACGTGAAAACGCCAGTTCACGCCACCGGGAGCCACGGCTGCCAGCCGCTTGCTCCGGCAGGTCCCGGGATAGAGCGGCTCATCATTGTCGTCATGAGGCGCGCTGGCCGACTCCGCCAGTTCTTTACGCGAACATGAGCACGGATAAATCCATCCTCCGCTGAGCAGTTTTCGCCATGCGTCGAGGTAGAATTCGCGCCGTTCGCTTTGGGCATAGGGGCCAAATGGGCCGCCTACATCCGGGCCCTCCTGCCATGAAATTCCGAACCAGCGCAGATCCTCCAGCATAGCCTTTGCAAACTCGGGACGGCAGCGCTGCGTATCCAGATCTTCGTTGCGAAAAATCAGGACGCCCTCGTGCTCCCGCGCCCGCTCAAACGCCCGCCAAAACGTGCGAGCATGGCCGAGATGCAAGTATCCGGTTGGCGACGGAGCGATGCGCCCACGATATTTCCCCGCTGTTCCCATCGCGTAATTCTATCGCCATGCGCAAACCTTCCTGCAGTCGCATTAAGCCTTTTCCACGATCTTCCGCGCTTCGCCGACTGCGCTCTGTATCCCGGCAAACGAATCAATTGCGAACAGTTTCTTGTGAATCTCGTCCACCTTGACGGTAGTTTTCAACACCTCGGCAACGTTGAAGTCCCGAATCTCGCAGCCGCCTGAGAGGACGTTCGTGCATTCCGCCTGCGACGATGCAACCCCCGAGCCATAGACCTTGACAGCGCCGTCTTGCCTGATCAGGCCGAATTCAAACGTGTACCAATAAAGGCGGCCCATGAGTTCGAGCTTCTCCTCGTTTTCCATCGAGACGCATACGCGCCCATACTCCGCCACGGCGTCGGCGAAACCCTGCTCGGCAAACATCGGGAGATGCCCAAGCGCGTCGTGCAGAATGTCCGGCTCCGGCGTGTAGTCCATTGACTCACGGCTGCGCAGCCAGGTGGTGGTCGGGAACTGCCGCGCCGCCAGCATCTCAAAGAATGCGCGCGATGGCATGAAGCCCGAAACCGGCTGCACCCGCCACCCCGTGCGCTTCGCCAGCCGCTCGCTTATCTGCGGCAGATGGGGAATGCGTTGCTGCTCCAGGCCAAGCGCGCGCCAACCTTCCAGGTATTCGCGGCAGGCGCACTGTTCCAATTGCGCCATGCGCCGCTGCACCAACTCGCTCCACAGCACATGCTGATCGGCTGTGTATTTTGTGTAATCCTGTTCAATCAGAAACGGTTTCGCCGCGACTAGCCCGGTATCATCCAAGCTTCGCATTGGTCACCTCACGCCTGCCCCCACTGGACCGGGGATGATATCTGAGATGCCGCGCGGGAACAATAGGGACAGATATCGGATAGTGCCCTAATTTGAAATCCATGCTGGGTACAATTAGTAATTATGCTCAAATATTTGACCTTGATGGCTGTCTTACTCGTCCAAGCGTTTGTTTTGTGCGGAGATGCCCCAGCATCAGAGAATCCCGCCCAGGAGAGCAGCAAGCACGCCGACCCCGCACAGAATCCATCCAATCGTCCGCATCCCCTCGTGAATAAGAATCAGTCTGCCAAGAATGCCGAAATAAAGCAGCCAGAAACACCCCCCGACGATAAATCCCAGCCATCGGTAACGATCAAGGAAATCCCTCCCGTTGACGTCAAAAGAGACTGGATAGATTGCGCTTCTCTGGCCGTTGGATTCTTGCTGGTAATCGTTGGGGCGATAACTGGATATTTCATCTATTGGCAGGCAAAGAAAACCGCCGAAGCCACAGATGCCATGCGCGATAGCATTCGCTTGCAAGAGATTGGTATGCAGCAATGGGTGTCGCTCATCAATTGGCAATGCAGCCGCGTGTCTTTGGAGGGGCTCGAAGCCGACAAGAAGCGCTTTCAGGCGCATATCATGGTTGACTTGGTGAATCAGAGCAATTTCCCGCTCACCCTTGCCAGTTCCTATATCGCTTTCACCAAGATGGGGGCGGCAGTAAAAAGCTGCACGAGCTGGGGGTTCGATGAGCTGTTTCTCCCCCCGCACACCCCCCATCACCTCAACACCCCGGTTGACCTCACGGATGAGCAAGCGGACGCATTCCGAAACCTCGGTTTCGTCGTCAAGCTTGAAGGTAAATTCCAGTACGTCACGATTCTTGGCATGCGGATGGAGCAGATAATTAAGGGCATTCTTGTGTGTAGCGAATCCGAAACTAGATTTCTAGCAGACGTGACAATGCACCCCAAGCAGGCAGAGCCCGATCAGTAGAATCCAAATTAGGACACTACCAGTTCCGCGCCAAACTTGTTAGGCTGTCTTGCGGAGACTCTCCATGTCTAATTTCAACGATCAACCCGAGATTCGTATTCAAACTTCCGCCGACTATCGCGAAGGCTATGCCAACAGCGTACAGGTCCGCATGAGCGTGTGGGATTTCTTCCTCGCTTTTGGAAAGGCATTACCGGGGAGCGGCCCCGGCATCGATCTGCTCAATTTTCAAGGGATCTACTTGAGCCCGCAACAGGCCAAGGCTCTGTCGCTCATGCTGCAGCAGAATGTAGCGAACTACGAGCAGACATTCGGCGAAGTCAAGCTCGATCCGCAATTTACGCAAACCGGACCAATTCACTAGGTCATGCTCCGGAAGACGCCGCACCCTCCCCCCGGCGCTTCGCTGGCTCCGGCCCTGCTGGGTTTCGGTGCCCTGTTTGCCGTGCTATGGCTGATCCACCTTCCGCTGCTGCGCTTGCCCTATTTCTGGGATGAGGCCGGATATTTTATTCCGGCGGCGCGCGACATTCTGCTCACCGGCGACCTCATCCCGCACACCACGCTTTCCAATGCCCACCCCCCGCTCGTGATGCTTTGGCTGGCTCTCTGCTGGAAGCTGACCGCATATTCGCCGCTGGTCACCCGCACGGCCATGCTGTTGGTCGCCTCCTTCGGTTTCACCGCGCTCTGGCTGCTGGGGCGGCGCGTGGCCAGCACGCCGGTAGCTACGGCGACCGTGGTACTTACCGCGCTCTCGCCAACCGTCTTTTCGCAGTCCGCGATGGCGCAATTGGATATCGCCGCATTCGCGCTGGTGCTTTGGACTCTGTATTCGCACGTCGCGGGCCGGCACTGGCAGGCGATTCTCTTTGCGGCTCTGGCCGCCGTGGCAAAAGAAACCACGGTGGCCGTCACCCTTACCTTGTTCGGAGCCGACCTGCTGGGCTGGTGCGCCTACCGCTGGTGGCCGACGGTGGCGTCCAAGTGGTGCCTGCCGCGGCGCACCCTGTTGCAGTGTGCCGCATGGCTGCTGGCACTGCTGCCGCTGATAGGCTGGTACGCCTACCACTTCCACCGCACCGGGCATGTCTTCGGCAACCCGGACTATCTGCGCTACAACGTGGGTGCCACCTTGACGCCGCTGCGAATCCTATTCGCGGGGCTGATGCGCCTGTGGCATGCCGCCGGATATATGAATCTGTTCGTGCTCACCTCTGCGGCGCTGCTTGTGCTATGGGATGGGCGACGGCAAATCCGGCAGCAGCCCCACATTCGCCAAAAGATGGCGGATGTGGGCCACCAAGCCGATCTGGGCCACCAAGCGATCGCGTCTAACGTGCAATTGCTACTGGTTCTCGTGGTGCTGGCGCAGGCGGCGGAGTTCTCCGTGGTGGGCGGAGCACTGCTGGCGCGCTACATGATCCCGGCGGTTCCGCTGGTGATTCTGCTGGCGGTAAACGTTTTGCGAAGATACGCGCCGCAATGGCAATGGTGGGTAGCCGGATGCGCCGCCGCGTTCCTGGCCGCGCTGTTCTTCAATCCCCCATGGTTCATCTCGCCGGAGGACAACCTGACTTGGACGCAGTATGTGCGCATGCATCAGGAGGCTGCTCGCTACGTCGAGCGGCACTACCCGCAAGACCGCATTCTTACCGCCTGGACAGCCTCGGACGAATTGAATCGTCCTTTCCTCGGCTATGCCGCCAAGCCGCTGAGCGTGGTGCGGTTGGAGAACTTCAGCGCCGAAGAAATTCTGCGTGCGCAGCAGCAGCCGGAGAGCTTCGACGTCGTGGTGGCGTTCTCCACAAAGTACGAGCCGCCGCGCGGTCTCTTCCAGCGAATTCCCGGCTGGACAAACCTGCAGACCCGCTACTTCGACTTTCATCAGGATCTGCCCGCAGCGACAATTGCAAGGATGCTGCATGGCCGGATCGTCTGGCAGGAGGCAACGACGGGTGAGTGGATTGCAGTGATCGAAATCGAGAAGATAAGAAATGCCAAGCTCGATGATTCGAGGTTTCAGAGTTTCAAGCTTTCAAAGTTGCGCGTGGCAGACTGACCGAGAAGGAGTGTTGCATTGATTGTTGCTGGAGTGATGAGCGGAACCTCCGCCGATGGCGTGGACGTGACCTTGGTGCGGCTGACGGGACGGCGCTTCCGGACGCGCTTTGAGCTGATCTCGCATCGTGCGTTTCCCTACCCTTCGGCGGTACGCGAGGCCGTACTGGCGGCGATGAATGCGCGCTCGATTGCCGTGAGCGAACTGGCGCGATTGAACTTCCTGCTGGCGGAGATTTATGCCGGCTGCGTGCGGCAGACAGTCGCGCAAGCGGGCGTTCCCTGCGAACTGGTGGGATGCCACGGGCAGACGATTTATCACCAGGGCAAGCCGGCAAAATATCTGGGCCGTAACATCGCCTGCACCTGGCAGATTGGCGATGGCTCGGTATTGGCCACGCGGCTCGGGATTCCGGTGGTGAGCGATTTTCGTCCAGCGGATATGGCTGCGGGAGGCTTGGGCGCGCCGCTGGTTCCCTTCCTCGACTTCCTGGTGTTTCGCCATCCGCGCCGCGGACGCATCGTGCAGAACATTGGAGGGATCGGCAACCTGACGGCGATTCCTGCGGCGGCTCGTGCCGAACAGGTGCGCGCCTTTGATACCGGTCCGGGCAACATGGTGATTGACGCAGTGTGCGAGAAGCTCTTTGGGAAAGCGTTTGACGATGAGGGCAAGTTGGCCGCAAAGGGGCATGTGCTTGGCGAGGTGCTCGCCGCGCGCATGAAAGATCCGTTCTTCCGGCGCAAGGGGCCGCGCACGGCAGGACGCGAGGAGTTCGGACGTGAGTACGTGCGCGAGTTCTTGAAGCAGTGCGGGCAGGCGGACAAGCACGACATCCTCGCGACGGCGACGGCGCTCACGGCGCGCTCAATCGGCATGGTCGTGCGAAGGCTCTCGAAGCAGGAGGGGTATCACGATCTGTTTGTCTCCGGCGGAGGCACACGCAACCTCACGCTGATGGAGATGATTCGCAAAGAAGTGGAAGAACTTGGCATCGAGGTGTCGACTACCGATGCGGTGGGCGTGCCGTCGGCGTCGAAAGAGGCCATCGCGTTCGCGGTGCTCGCCTATCAGACCTGGCATCGCGAAGCGGGGAATGTTCCCGGAGCAACCGGTGCGGAGCGTGGGGTGATTCTGGGTAAGGTGAGCTATGCGTAAGTGGGCACTGGATCAGGGCGAGATTCATGGCGTGGTGACAACCCACATGTGCCTAAGGCGGAAAGATATGGGGCACTTATTCTTGCCGTCTGCCATCGCCCAGGAGCAAGAGCAAGAGCAAGGTCAAGAACAAAAACAAGAGCAAGAGCAACTACCCCACCCTAGCCAAAAGAAGGCTAGGATGGGGCACCCTCGCGGGATCCTCTTA
>Ga0302320_10015132_pt1 | contig 15879 bp, 11 predicted proteins | sample Bog_T0_3_FD_202130 | JGI IMG/M metagenome (GOLD analysis project Ga0302320, IMG submission 202130) | Peat permafrost microbial communities from Stordalen Mire near Abisko, Sweden - Bog_T0_3 | ecosystem: Environmental > Terrestrial > Soil > Wetlands > Peat | place: Sweden: Abisko, Stordalen Mire... | reverse complement strand
CGCCGGCAATCTCGGCGGCGGCGGCTTCATGACCATTCACCTGGCGGACGGTAGGAACACCTTCATCAATTTTCGCGAAAAGGCGCCGCTGGCGGCGCGCGCCGATATGTTTCTCGACGACAAAGGCAATCCCGTCAGCGATCGAAGCCTGAACGGCTATCTCGCGGCCGGCGTGCCCGGAACCGTGATGGGGTTGGAAACCGCACGCCGAGAATACGGCACCTTGCCGCGCACTACCCTCATGGCAGCCGCTATTCGGCTGGCGGCAGACGGATACGTACTGACTCGTGGCGACGTGGACGTACTCGACGCCGCCACCGCGGAATTCCGTGCACAACCCAATGTAGCCGCGATATTTCTCAACCAGGGGGCGCCTTTCAAAGTCGGCGAGCGACTGGTGCAAAAGAATCTGGCCGCGACATTGCGCGCCATCAGCCGGGGCGGCACTCAGGCGTTTTATCGCGGGCCCATCGCCCTGGCCGTGGCTGCCGCCTCCCGCGCCCACGGCGGCCTTCTGACGGCGCAAGATTTCGCCGCCTATACGGTGACCGAATCCGCGCCCATAGCCTGCCGCTACCGCGGCTACACTGTTTTATCGGCACCTCCGCCCAGCTCAGGCGGCGTCATCCTGTGCGAGATGCTGCAAGTGCTGGACGGATTTCCCTTGAGGATCTTGGGTTATCGCTCCGCTGAGTCGGTGCATCTGATGACCGAGGCCATGCGCCACGCCTATCGCGATCGCAACACCTACTTGGGCGACCCCGCGTTCGTGCACAATCCCATCGCGCGCTTATTATCCTCGCATCATACCGAGGAGATCCGAGCGCGAATCCAACCACATCGCGCGACTCCGTCCTCGGCGCTGGACACCGAGGCGGCGGCCGATGAAAAGGCCACCACCACCCACTATTCCATCGTCGATGCCCATGGCAATGCCGTGTCGGTCACCTACACCATCAACGACGATTTCGGCGCCAAAGTCATCGCGGGCGATACCGGCTTTCTACTGAATGACGAAATGGATGATTTCGCGGCGAAGCCCGGCGCTTCGAATCTATTCGGCTTGGTGCAGGGAAACGCGAACGCGATCGCTCCGGGCAAGCGGCCCTTGAGCTCCATGACTCCGACCATCCTCCTCAAAGACGGCAAACCCGTGCTGGTGGTCGGCTCGCCCGGTGGATCGCGCATCATCACCACGGTCCTGGAAATCATCGTCAATGTGGTCGACCACGGCATGACCCTGCAAGGCGCCGTCGATGCGCCCCGCATCCATCATCAGTGGTTGCCCGATACTCTCGCAGCCGAACCACAGGCCCTGTCCCCCGAGACGGTCAAGGCACTGATTCAAATGGGCTATGACGTGGTGCCCCTGGAACCCTGGGGAACCGGCAATGCCGCCGAAGTCATCGGCATCGCGCCGGCGGCTGCGGCAGAGGCCGCTAAACTCGGATTCCAGCATCCGGGAGTCTTCTACGGAGCAACGGACTCTCGAGCGCCCGCGGGCTCCGCGGCTGCGCCCTAGTAAATGTCACCCCCCACTCATCGAGGCCAAGTCCATGATCAAAGTCAGTGTGCTCTATCCGAACAAGCCCGGTACCCACTTCGACATGAACTACTACGTCACCCAGCACATGCCTCTCGCCATGCGCCTGCTCGAGAAAGGACTGCGCAAAACCGAAGTGGATGCAGGGATTCAAGGAGCCGCTCCCGGCGCGCCAGCTTCTTTTTACGGCGGCTGCCAGTTCTATTTCGACACCATCGAAGCCTTCGCCGAGGCTTGGGGTCCGGCCGCCAAGGAAATACAGGCCGACATTCCGCGCTACACCGACGTGACCCCAATAATTCAGTTCAATGAGGTCAAGCTCTCCGTCTAGCGCGGCTCGGGCGATTGTGACGTTGCCGCGGCAACGTCGGGCACGTGCTCGGGCTCCCCCTTCGGCGCCGTGTCCCGGTGATACGGCAGCCATGCGTAAATTTCCGGCGATGTCTGCGGGTAAGCGAGAAAGTCCTCGCGCGACTCCACGATGCGATCGACCTTGCGGCGCGACAGCCGCCATAGGGCGAACAGAGTGAACGCCAGAGTCAGCGCGATTACATAGACGAAGAACGCGCTCGGCCTGAGAAGCTGGATGGCATAAGTTCCGATGGTCGGGCCCACGGCCGAACCCAATGCCCAGACGAACAACAAGGTCGAAGACAAGGCCACGTAGTCGGTTGCAACGGCACGATCGTTGGCATGAGCCACGCCCACGGCGTAGAGACTCTCCCCCAGGCCTCCAAAGACCCCGAACAACAGAGCAAGCAGCGCGAACGGCATGCTGTGGCTGGCCCACACCAGCGCGGCGGCCACGCAAAGAATGCCCAGGCCCAGTCCGATCAGTGCATGCAGACGGTCGACTTTGTCGGAGACATAGCCGATGGGCCATTGCAAGAACAGACCGCCCAATGAGACACAGGCCATCAATTGCACGATGCGCTGCTGCTCGAAGCCGATGCGCGCGCCGAACAGGGGACCGACCGTCGTAAAGGCGGTCAGAATCAATCCGTTCAACAGACAGGCGCTGACGCTCACCGGCGAGGTGCGCATCGCCTTGAGTATTTCCAGTGTGACCCTGCGCGGTAGAACCGGAGCTCTCACATCGATGGCTACCATGGGCAGCAAAGCCAGTATGGTCGAGATACCGGCAATCAATAAGAGTTCGGGACCCCGCACATTGAGGTTTTGGCTGAATAACTGCCCCACGCCGAAGAACAGACCGTACACCAGCACGTAGATCGTGAGAACGCGCCCGCGCTGCCCGTTCGGCACCAAAGCGTTTAGCCAGCTCTCCACGATGACGGCAAGTCCTGCGGCATTCATGCCGATCAAAAATCGCAACACCGACAGCGCGGGGACCCCCTCCGCGAAATACAAACCCAGTATGGCAACGGACTTGAGGCCTGCAAAGGTGGCATATGCGCGTTCCAAACCCACCGGCGCGATCAACTTGTGAGCGTATAGGCACCCCACTAGGAACCCGAGAGCTTCGGCCGTGGCCAGAAGGCCAATCACACCGTCCGACATTCCCATGGCCGAGAACCGCAGCGGCAACAGCGAGCCCAAGAAGCCGGAGCCCACCATGAGCAGCGCCGTGCTGATCAACGGCGGTGCAACACGCCAGGGAATGCCGGGTTCGGAAGTCGGCAGTGATTCGCTCTGCGCGGCGCTCAAGCTCTTCGCGTCCCGGTTTTCGAGGCACGCGGCTGAATGTAGACGTCGAGGCGCATATCGCCATCATTTTGCCAGCTTACTGAATTCCAAGTACGAGCTGAATTCCCGGCACGAGGGAGTTCCCTGGCGACCCGATGCCCGTTAGGCTGGTCGAATGACCATCCACGCTCTGTTCCCCACTCTCGTCTACTCCGCTGCTCTGCAAAAAAAGGGCGCTGTAGCCTTCAATCGACAGCTTCTCAAGGAGTGCCGGCAATTACGCCTGGACGATGCGGCCGGGCGCCGATGGTCCGCCGAGAATTACCCCGGCGGCTATACGTCTTACGGTTCGGTGCATTGGCTGCAACGTATTTCGCCGACGTTCAAGGAGCTGCAGCTCAAGCTCGAGCGTCATGTCAAGGCTTTCGCCAAGGCCGTGGAATGGGATCTCGAGGGCCGCCAACTCAAGATGACCGATTGCTGGCTCAACATCATGCCCAAGCATGTGGTGCACGGACTGCATCTGCACCCGCTGTCGACGGTGAGCGGTACCTACTACGTGCATGTTCCGTCGGGATCGCCCGGAATCAAGTTCGAGGATCCGCGCCTGGATCGGTTCATGGCTGCCCCTCCGCGCAAGGCGACCGCCAAGCGCGAGAGCCGCCCCTGGGGCACCTTTCCGGCCACTGCCGGTGAATTGGTGCTGTTTGAAAGCTGGTTGCGGCACGAAGTGGTGCCGAACCGTGTCGATGCCGAACGCGTCAGCATCAGCTTCAACTACAACTGGTTCTAACCGAGTAGACTTGAAGGCAATGACAACCAAATCCTCCGACGCCACCATGGCCGTTTTCCTCGATCTCGAGAACATCGCCCTGGGCGCGCGCGATGCCAAGTTCCCGAGTTTCGATATCAAGAAAGTGCTGGAACGCCTTCTGCTCAAGGGTCACATCGTGGTCAAGAAGGCCTACTGCGATTTCGACCGCTACAAGGACTTCAAACGCGGCCTGCACGAAGCCGCCTTCGAGCTCATCGAGATTCCGCATGTGCGTCAATCCGGAAAGAATTCCGCCGATATTCGCATGGTCGTCGACGCGCTCGATCTGTGCTACACCAAGGGACACGTCGATACTTTCGTCATTCTCAGCGGCGACTCCGACTTCTCGCCCCTGGTCAGCAAGCTGCGCGAGAACGCGAAAACAGTCATCGGCATGGGCGTCAAGAACTCGACCTCGGACCTGTTCATCAACAACTGCGACGAGTTCATTTACTACGATGACCTGGTGCGCAGGGAACCATCCAGAGCGCGCCGCCGCCCCGCGGCGCCCCGGTCTGCCACGGCTTCCCCCACGCCCGGTGCGTCGACTACGCCCCCCGCATCCGCAGGCTCAGCCGCATCTGCCGCATCTGCCGCATCAGCCGCATCAGCCGCATCAGCCGCATCAGCCGCATCTGCCGCCGCTGCGACGTCCGGCGCCGCCGCCGACAGCACCCCCGCAGAGAACAAAGGTCCCGACCTCAACGACGCGCTCGAACTCATCGTCGACACCTTGGAAGCGGTGGCCGAGGAACGCGGCGAGAACGAACCCATTTGGGGCTCGATGATCAAGCAGGCAATCAAGCGCCGAAACCCTGGCTTCAACGAACGTGCTTATGGATTCAGATCTTTCAACGATCTACTGGCCGACGCCGAGAAGCGCGGTCTGGTAACGCTCCGCGCGGACGAGAAATCCGGGGGATATACGGTGCGAGTCGCGGATCGCGCCCAGCAGGCCTGAGTTAAGCAAATCTGGATCGTTGCGGGCCGCAGCATCTGATGGTCTGCACTATCTGACGACAATCCGATCCTCGAACTGCGCGATGCGTGGTGAGTCGCGTGAGCCATTTGACATAATATAGCCTCGTCTGTGATTGGCGACACACTTTTGCACGTGAAAGGTTGCGCTAAGTCACAAATGGCGTAGTACGCAGATGAGCAGCAATTGGCGGGCATGCAGGCTGCACTGTCGCACGGCGCTGAACGAGACGGGAAACGATAACTAAAATAGGGGAGACGCCTGAGTGAAAATAATCTCAAAATTTGCCGGTGCACTGACGCTGCTCGGCGCACTCGGGCTGCTGTGCGCCGGTCCGGCCAGCGCCTCGACCAATTCGGTCCGGGTTACAACAACCGACCAACTGATCGCGGCCATGAACGCAGCCGAGCAAACACATACACCCACCCAAATCAATGTGTCCGCAGGACACTACGTATTTACGCAGGTGTTCAATTCGACCTACGGCGGAAATGCGCTGCCGAATGTGACGACGCAGATTTCGATTATCGGCGCGGACCCCACTACGACGATCTTAGACTTGGGAGGCAACAATAATTTCTCGACGCCGCGATTTTTCACGGTGCTGCCTTCCGGAAACCTCGCGCTGCGCAATCTCACCCTCACGGGCGGCGGCGGCTCTGCTGCTTGCGAAGGATTTGGACAAGACTGCAGTGAAATGGGTGGCGGGGCTGTTCTCAATATTCGAGGGGTGCTGACCATCACCAACTGTGCGTTGTCGGGGAACTCAGCAATCACTGGCGAAAATCTTGGCCCCCTCTACGGTGGCGCCATCGAGAGCGTGAGCGGCATCCTGACGATTGACGACACGACGATCGAGGGCAACACAGCAGAGGGTAACGGCGGCGGCGTGGCGTTGCTCGGCGGCTCGGCAAGCATTTCCCATTCCATCATTAGCGGCAATACCCTCTATACGGGCCAATTATTCGATGGCTCATTCTTTGGATTGGTAGGCGGCGGAATCTTTGTATCAAGCGGTGAATTGACCGTCGATTCGAGCACGATCAGCGGTAACTTCGCGGGCTTAACCCCATCCGATCAGTTCCGTATTTATGGATTGGGCGGCGGAATCTATAATGGTGGGTCGGTCCTGCTGACGAACAGCGCGGTGGTGGATAACCAGGTCCTCGATTACGGCGAGGGCGCCGGCATTTACAATAGCGGCGGCATGAAAATCGAGAACTCCACCATCGCGAACAACGTGGCGGGAACTGCGGCCGGCGGCATTTTCAATACGCATGACCTGCTCTTGCAGGGCGTGACGCTCACCGACAATAGCGCCGACGGCTATATAATTTACGGTCAATTCGAGCCCTACCCTGCTTTCCCCGCCAACTGCTACTTCGGCTCGACGTTGCCTTGCGATGTCAGCGGTACCGGGCTGCACAGCGATCCGGGCGCGAATACGCAGGTCGCCACCTCGGTGCTCGCGAACAATAACGGCTCGGATTGCGACGGCGTGGTGATCTCGGATGGACGCAACGCGCTCGGCACCGATGCAGGCTGCACGTGGACGAAATCGGCAAGCCTCAATGGGCACAGCACCTACGATCAAATCAACGTAAATCCGATGCTCGGCGCGATCCAGGATAACGGGGTCGCGGGCAACGCGCATTATTCGCCGCTCCCCGGCAGTCCGCTGATCGATGCGGGCGGAGCGATCGGCACCTTCTGCACCCCGCTCGATCAGCTAGGCAATAGGCGCGTCGGCATTGCTAATCGCGATGCATGGTCGATATGCGATCTGGGTGCAATCGAGTTTCAACCGTAGGCTTCGTCTTCCTCGGCCATCCGAAAGCCATCGCATATTTCGATTGCCAGGAAGCGGTCGTTGGTAGTCGTCCGGTTAAACTGGTCACTGGCGCACAGAACTTCCCGATGTCGATCGGCGAAATCCGGCTGGCTGACGTAATTCTCAGGAGCCGGCAAATAACGTGCTTCATTGCCGCCCTTGAACTTGCCCCCCACCGGCCACATTCATGTAGTCCATGAATACCTACCGCAGAAAATCCTGGATGTGGGCGGAAGCTTGTGCACGCCTGGATCAAGCCGAGCGCAAGCATAGGCATTTTTTCGAACTGGCCGTGCCCTCTGCACCGCCGGCGTGGGAGCCCCCGGCCGACATTTTCGCGGACGGATCTGAACTCCAGGTGGTGGTGGCACTCCCCGGCGCCCGCGCCGAAGAGGTTGCAGTGCAAATAACGCCCACCGGCCTGCAGATAGAGACCACCGTGCCGCCGCCCGCCCTGCATGCCCGCGTCAATGTGGTGCGTCTGGAAATCCCCTACGGCCGGATGCGAAGGCGGATCGATTTACCACCGGGTCACTATGCGCTGATCGAGCGCCGCCTCGATCGCGGCTGCCTGTTTCTGCGGCTCACGAGGGAGGCGCCATGAACGCTGCCGACAATCGACCGAATAGCGGTCCCACGGAAGACGTGCTCATCATATTGCCCGTCAGCAACGCGGTGCTATTTCCGGGCGTGGTATTGCCGATCGCCATTTCTGACGGTCCAGCGCTGGCCGCGGCACAGGAGGCCGTGCGCACCCAGCGCCGGGTCGGCCTGTTGCTGCAAGTCGAACCGGGTGCCGCGAAGCCGCCGAACTTGGTATCCGATGCCGCTGCGCCGACCGACGCCGGTGCGCCGACCCCGGACACCCTGCATCGGGTGGGCACTGCCGCCAGCATCGTGCGTTTCATCACGGCCGCGGACGGCACACATCATCTGATCGCCCAGGGCGAGGAACGCTTCACGGTGTTGGATTACGTCAGCCACGAACCCTTCCTGGTGGCGCGAATCGAGACGCACAAAGAACTCACCGTCCTCGACAGCGAGATCGAAGCTCGCGGGCTCAATTTGCGCGAGAAGGCACTCGAAGCCGTGCAGTTACTGCCCCAGGCTCCGGGCGAATTAGTCAACGCCATTCGCGGCATCGAATCCATTCCCGCGCTCGCCGACATGGTGGCGAGCTTCATGGATCTGAAAGCCGCCGAGAAGCAGGAAATCCTGGCCACCTTCGATCTGAAGACGCGGCTCGATCGCGTGCTTGCCCTGCTCGGCCGCCGCATCGAAGTGCTCAAGGTGTCGCGCCAAATCGATGAACGAACCCGCGAGGCTTTCGACGAACGGCAAAAGGAAGCCGTATTGCGCGAGCGCCTTCGCCAGATTCAAAAAGAGCTGGGGGAGACCGACAACTCTTCGGCCGAACTCGAAGAGCTGAGACAAGCCATCAAAGACGCCGGCATGCCGCCGGAAGTCGCCGAGCAGGCGCAGCGCGAATTCAAGCGACTCGAGCGCATGTCGGATTCGGCCGCTGAATACTCCATGGTCAGAAGCTATCTCGATTGGCTGCTGGCCATGCCCTGGTCGAAGGTCGATCCCGAGACCGTCGACATTGAACAGGCGCGCGCCATACTCGACCAGGACCACTATGGCCTGGAGAAAGTCAAACGCCGGATATTGGAATTCCTCGCCGTCAGAAAACTCAATCCCGAAGGCCGCAGTCCCATTCTGTGTTTCGTCGGTCCGCCGGGCGTGGGCAAGACCTCGCTCGGCCAGAGCATCGCAAAGGCCATCGGACTCAAGTTCGGCCGCGTGAGCTTAGGGGGAGTACACGATGAGGCGGAAATCCGCGGCCATCGGCGCACCTACATCGGTTCGTTGCCGGGCAACATTGTCCAGGCCATGCGCAAGGCGGCCCGGCGCAATCCCGTGCTCATGCTCGACGAGGTCGACAAGCTGTCAGCGAGCCACCAGGGCGATCCCTTTTCTGCATTGCTCGAGGTGCTGGACCCGGAACAGAACAACACCTTCCGCGACAACTATCTCGCGGTCCCCTTCGATTTGTCCAAGGTGCTGTTCATCGGCACCGCCAATGTACTCGATTCCATTCCGCCGCCGCTGCGCGACCGCATGGAAATCATCGAACTCACCGGCTATACCGAAGAGGAAAAGCTGCAAATCGCCCAACGCTACCTGCTCAAGCGGCAATTGCAGGCCAATGGGCTGACCGTGGACCGAGTGCAGGTCACCGAACAGGCTCTGCGCCGTGTCATCGTCGACTACACCCGTGAGGCCGGCGTGAGGAACCTGGAGCGCCAGATCGGTGCCCTGCTGCGCAACGCCGCTGTCGCCATTGCTTCCGGCAGCGCGCAAAGCGTGTCCATCGACGCGGACGATGTGACCCGCATACTGGGCGCCGCGCGCTATGAAAGCGACGTGGCGCTGCGCACCAGCGTACCCGGCGTGGCCACGGGCCTGGCATGGACACCGGCGGGCGGCGACATTCTGTTCATCGAATCCAGCCGGGTGAAAGGCAGCGGCAAGCTCATCCTTACCGGACAGCTCGGCGACGTAATGAAGGAAAGTGCTCAGGCCGCCGTCACTTGGGTGAAGTCTCAGGCAGATCGCCTGAGGATAGACCCCACGTTCTTGGACAATAGCGACTTACACATTCATGTGCCGGCCGGTGCCATTCCCAAGGACGGCCCCAGCGCGGGGGTTGCCATTGCCACCTCCTTGACGTCGCTGCTCTTGCAACGCACCGTGCGAGCCGATGTGGCCATGACCGGAGAAATCAGCCTGCGCGGTGTGGTGATGCCGGTGGGCGGCATCAAGGAGAAATGCGTGGCCGCGGCGCGCGCCGGCATTCGCACCGTCATTCTGCCGGCGCGCAATCGCCGCGATCTCGAAGACATTCCCGAGAGTGTGCGGACCAAGCTCGAATTCGTCTGGGCGGAGAAGATAGACGACGTGCTCGCCCGCGCGCTCGAAGACGTCCCCGCGCAACGGGCGGCGGCCTGAGGCGCGGGGCACGCTCATGAACCCTGGCCTCAGCGCATGGCGACTTGCGAAATGTGACGTGGATCACAGTTCTAAACCCCTACTTCCGGATGGCGCGCAAATGCCCTTGGGAACGTTCCCGTGGCGCCGCAACCGCAGCGCTATCCGTATCAGACGATGACAATAGAAGCGATGCCATATGATTTGGCAACGCCGTCATCACGGACAAGATCTCGTTGGCGGCTACCGGGCGTGCAAGCAGGTATCCCTGCAGGTGAATGGGCGCGAGGTCTGCCAGCAACACTAGTTGCTCGGGGTGTTCAATACCTTCCGCCGTCACCTCCAGACCGATGCTGTGGCACAGTCCGACAAGACCCTTGGTGATAGCGGCCGAGCGTGCACTGGTATGAATGCCTGCGATCAGCGTGCCATCGAGCTTGACGCGCGTCAAAGGCAGTTTCTCGAGCGATGCCAACGAGGAATATCCGATACCAAAATCGTCGAGCGCGATGGCTATCCCCTGGTCTCGTAACCGATGCAATACATCGATGGTAGCCGCGCCGGTTTGCAGTACATTCTCCGTGAGCTCAATCTCGATACAACGCGGCGGCAGTCGATGCTCGCGCAGCAGGTCCATGACGTGATCGACGAAACGCTCGTCGAGCAATTGACGGGAGGAGAGATTGATGGCGACGCGGGCTTGCGGCCACGCGCCGTGGTGCCAACGCGCCGCCGTCTCGATCGCAGTGCGAAGCACCCAGTCGCTGATTTCCATGATCAGGCCCGATTCTTCGGCAATCGCCAGGAACTCGCCGGGCGATGCGCGGCGTCCGTCCGGGAGGCGCCAGCGCAGCAACGCCTCCACGACGCTCGTGCCGAGCGTGGTGGCGTCGATTTCCGGCTGAAACACCAGCTCGAATTCACCACGCTCCAGAGCGTAGCGCAGACCTTGTTCCGTACTGAACTTAGCCGACGCCTCGTCCAAGAGCGCCGGACTGAATATGCTCAGTTGGCTGCGTCCCAGCGCCTTGGCACGGAACAACGCGGCGTCCGCGGCGCGCAATAGAGCCTCGGCGTCACGACCGTGATCGGGATAGACGCTGGCGCCCACGCTGATGCTGATCATCAAGTCCTTACCGTCGACTGCCACCGGTTCTTGAAACACCTGCACCAGCGCCTGGCCGATTGCGGTGGCACCGTCCATGTTCACCACATCGTCGAACACGACGGTGAACTCGTCGCCGCCAAGACGCGCCGCGAAACCGCCGGCACCTGCCTTTGCGCGCAAACGCTCGGCGATCGCGCCCAGCACGCGGTCACCGAAGGCATGACCGAGGCTATCGTTGATGTTCTTGAAATTGTCGAGATCGACGAAAAATACGCCGACGGACGCGAGATTCGCCTGCGCCCGTGCAATCGCGGCCTCCAGATGCATGAACAACTGACGCCTGTTCGGCAATTGCGTCAATGGGTCATGCTCGGCCAAATGCCGTAGTTCGCGCGTACGCAGAGTCACGGTCGCCTCCAGTCCCTCCTCGTATTTGCGCGCCATCGTGCGTGCGTCGGCCAATTGTTCAGCCATCTGATTGAATGAGACGGCAAGATCGTCCAACTCTCGGATGCCGCCGCGCCTCACCCGAACCCGGGTTTCACCCGTCGCCAGCCGCAGCGTCGCCGCTCTCATGCGCCGTACAGGCCCGACCACGCTCATGACCGTGCGAATCGAGATCCATAGCAGCAGCGATAAGACGCCGACACTCAGCCAGAACATCAGCGTCACCTGCGCAGGCTGGCCGGCAGAAGTCGAGGTCGTCTCCGTAGTGCGTTCACTGGGGGGCACGTCTCGAGCCCCCGGAGCGACGTTCATGGCGGGCGCCTCGTGCGCCGTCGACGGCGCTTCAGAGACGTTGGCCAGCGCGATCAGGTTGCGTGATTCCTTCGCAAAGTTGCTTTCGATCGCACGACGCTGCGTGTCCGACCGGATGAGGGATTCCTGCAGCGCGGTAATCCTCTCCACATCGGCATGGATCTGCGCGACCCAGGTCTCGCCTTGCGAGTGCCGCAGCGCCGCATCGTTTGTCTGCAGACTGGCCGCGAGCGCCCTCTCGCTGGCAGTGATTGGGTCGAGAGCGCCCAGATCGTAAAGGCCGGTGGTCGGCAGGCTTGCGAAGCCACGCCGGATTTCGTCCAGACTTGAGTTCAGATCAACGAGTGATTTGCGCGCAATGACGCGGCCAAAAATCTTCCAGGAGCGGGCCAGCGCGGCCTTCGTGCGCGCATCCAACGACCCGAAGGTATCCCAGAATTCCTCGAGCAGCTTCTGTCGGCTGTCGGCAACTCCCACGAGCTCTGCACCGTGCAAGCGGTACAGCTCCAGGCGCGCGCCCAGCTTTTGCCGGTGCTGGGTCGCCGCTATCCCGGACGGCTGCGACTCATAGGCCCGTATTTCACCTTCAAGCTCACGGTTTGCACTCGCCAGTTGCGTATCGCCATCGTTGTTGCGGACAGTCAGCCGGCCGCGTATCGCAATCTCATAGTGGTGGATCGCGGCGATCAACGATTTAGGGCTGCCCTCTTCTGTCAGCAGCGGCGATGTGCCGGACAACCGGGAGACGATTCCGGCGGGTATCCATGACGCAGGCACAGGAATCCGGATCACCCGCGTACGCGTGATCAAAATCTCATGCTCGATCAGAAGATTTGCCGCAACCGCAAGACCCGCCACCGCTGCAAATGCAACGCTGAGCCGTGCGCCGATGCTCCAGCGCCAGGTCAATGAGAACGCGCGCAATCGAGCGGGGTTGATACCTCTCTCCCTATGAAAACCGCTCTCGGATCTGCCGCATGTTACTAAGTACCCTGACTGTAAAACTGAGATGCAGTCGCCGACATAGTGCGATCGCCCTGTGTGCGCCAGCGAACATTGGGTAAGTGCGACCGGACGGCGGCGCGCGTTTGAGGTACCGGGTGCCTGCTTACGCGATCAGGACATGACTTATTCCGGCGTTTTGTGTTGCGCCAGGAATTTTTCGATCCGTTGCGCCGCATCGGGCGCCAGGCCTTCGTTCTTGAACAGCTCCAGTCCGTGAGCGTCGTGCAAGCTCAATCCATCGATTTCGATCAGCGCGCGTTTGTTGACCTGGTTGGCGTACCAGGAATTACTCAAAATGTCGGCTGACAACGCAACCAGTTCCGCATCGAAACTCTCGTCGGCGAAGCAAAAATTGGCAAGGTGCATGGCCTCGGCCTGCGTGCCGGTATAGCTTCGGCAGCTGAACATCATTTCGCTCGCCTTCGCGGTGCCTATGCGGTGCGGCAACCGCAGGCTCAAGCCCCAGACCGGCGTCAGTCCCCAGCGCGCGTAGACGTCTGAGAATCGCGCCGATTGCGAGGCCACGATCAGATCGGCGGACAACGCGAGCTCCAGTGCTCCGGTCGAGCAATGACCTTGTACTGCGGAAATCACCGGTTGCGGCAAATTCGCGATCTTCTGAATCACCTCCGAATGAAAGTGCGGCTTGGCATGCGCCTTGACATGCTCCAACACGTCACTCATGTCATAGCCCGCGGAGAAATTCGCGCCCGCACCGCGCAAGACGACCAGGCCGATGGTCTTGGTCTCGCGCGCCAGTGCGTCGACATGCACGTTCAACGCCTCGAACACCTCCTTGGTCAGCGCGTTGAGCTTCTCCGGCCGGTTCAGCCACAGCGTGGCCACACCACCGCTATTTTCCCGACGGACTAAATTGTTCATAGGTCGGCTCTCCCCGTCGATTCCACCATCCGCCCCCAAGCGCCTGAAACAGACCCGCCGTATCGGCGTAGCGACTCGCCTGCGCCTGCAGCAGCGCCAGTTCGGCCTGTCGGTACGCCTGCTCGGCATTGACAACGGCCACCCAACTGATAGTTCCCAGCGCTCGCTGGCGCTGCGCCAGCTCAAATGTAGTCTTGGCCGCACGTTGCGCATCGGCACTCGCCTTCAGCGCATCGGCGTCCGCCTGCAAGGCCCGCAAGGTATCCGCCACATTCTGGCACGCAAGAATCACCGCCGCGCGATATTGCGCACCCGCTTGATCCAAGGCCGCGTCCGCTGCGCGATGTTTGTGCAGCAGCGCACCGGCGTCGAACAGGGTCTGGGTCAGAGAGGCGCCCAGGTCCCAGAATCCTGTATAGGGTGTGAACAGCTTGCCGAGTTTCAACGAGCTCGAGCCCACATCGGCGCTGATTGCGAATTGCGGCAGCATATTGGCCAGCGCCACCCCGGCTGCGGCCGACGCGGCATGCATGTTCTCCTCCGACTGGCGCACGTCGGGGCGCTGTTCGATCAGCTCCGAGGGCAGCGACACCGGAACATCCTTGGGCAAGGTCAAATCCTCGAAGCGGAATGTCTCTTCCGGTTCATCGGACGGCAATCGGCCGAGCAAGGCGGTCAACGCATCGCGGGTCTGCCCCAATTGCTTTTGCAGGGGCGGCAGAGTCTGCGCGGTTTGAGCCTGCGCCGATTGTTGAGCGAGTACGTCCAAATCGCTCGCGGTTCCAAGCATCCGCTGATGTTGCACCGTCTGCGTCAACTGCTGCTGCAACAGCAGCAATCGCTCCGTCGCGGTGATCTGGCCGCGCAACGATGCCTCCTGCACGGCCGTCACCACCACGTTGCTGCTCAGGGTCAGGTAGGTAGCTTCGAGTTGAAACCGAGTGCCGTTCTCTTCGGCCTTGGCCATTTCCGCCGCGCGCCGCGTGGCACCGAAAACGTCCGGAGCGTAGCTTAAGGTCAACTGGGCCGTATAGAGCGTGTACGTGGAGCTCGAGGCCACCGTGGGGCTGGTCAGGGTATTGGTGGGAAACTCGGCACGATCGCCGCCGAAACCGCCCTGCACGGTCGGGAAATAACCGGCGCGCTCGGCCAGATACAATTCATGTGCCTGACGCAGTGCCGCCTGCGCGGCGCCGACATTGGGATTGGCCTTGAGGGTCTGCTCGACCAAATGATCGAGCTTCGCCGACTGAAACAAGGTCCACCACTGACCGGGAATATCCATGCCCGCCACAAAATTCTGCGCGCCGCCTGCTGCGACCGGCGTCGCGGCAGGCGTTGCGCCCGGCGTCGACGCGCTGCCATAGTCCGTGGCGGAGGGCGGCGTCGGTCGCTTGAAATCGGGTCCGACGGCGCACGCCGACAAGGACGCCAACGAGCTTGCGATAAGGGCGCCGATCGCGAGCCGGGAGAAGCTCATCGGCCCCACCGTGCCTGGCCATTGCGTTGCTCGGCCCAATGCTCGATCACGTGATACATGGAGGGCAGAACGAACAGAGTGAGTACCGTAGAGATGGCCAGACCGCCGACGACCACGGTCGCAATCCCGCGCTGCACGTCGCTGCCCACGCCGGTGTGAATGGCTGCCGGAAGCATCCCCAAGGTCGCGACGGTGGCGGTCATCAAGACCGGCCGCAGGCGTTCAGTGGCACCCTTCATGATGGCCTCATGCAATTCAAAGCCGGACTTCCTCATGCGATTGAGGTTCGACACCATGATGATGCCGTTCTGCACCGCCACGCCGAACAGGGCGATGAAGCCGACGCCGCTGGCCACGTTCAGGTTCTGGCCCGTCAGATGCAGCGAGATCAATCCGCCCAGCGTAGCCAAAGGCACCACGCCCAGAATCAGCAGCGCCTGCCGGAATGATTTGATTCCGACGGTGAGAAATATCAGCATCATTCCCATCACCAGCGCCAGTATCACCAGCAGCCGCGCCTCGGCGCGGCGCTGATTTTCGAACTGACCGCCCCACTCCAGCCGGATTTTGTTCTTGTCGAAATGCACCTGGGCGGCAATCTTCGCCTGTGCGTCCGCCAGATACGTGGTCAGATCGCGATCGCGATTGTCTATGCGTATGGTCAGATTGCGCTGGCCGTTCTCGCGCGTGACCGTGCTCTCACCCGATTGCACCCGGATATCGGCCAGCTCGGACAGCGGCACCTGAACGCCTCCGGCGGTATTCACGAACAGACTGCCCAGGGCTTCGGGTCCGTTGCGCGAGGCTTGCGTGAATCGCACGGTGAGAGGGTAGGTTTTT
>Ga0302320_10015130_pt1 | contig 15880 bp, 13 predicted proteins | sample Bog_T0_3_FD_202130 | JGI IMG/M metagenome (GOLD analysis project Ga0302320, IMG submission 202130) | Peat permafrost microbial communities from Stordalen Mire near Abisko, Sweden - Bog_T0_3 | ecosystem: Environmental > Terrestrial > Soil > Wetlands > Peat | place: Sweden: Abisko, Stordalen Mire... | reverse complement strand
GTGACCATCCACGCTCACCTTGAGCTGCGTCGCGCTCTTCAGGGCGTCGTTGATGTTGTGGAATCCGTCGAAGCTCACCAGTTGCCCGTCGACCACCGTGCGCTGTCCCGTCGCCAAGGTCACCTCCGAGCGCGTCACGTAGGTCGTGGAAGTGACGATGCCGAGCGCCAAGACGACGACGCCCAAGTGCACGATCATCCCGCCGGTCGAGGGCGCGCGCAGCACGCTGCGCCACGACCCTCGTCGCAGGGCCGCGACCAAGGAACCGCGCAACGTGCGCAGGGCCGCGCCCGCGGCCAGGACCGCGAGAAACACGGCGATCACCTCGGCCGGGCGACGCACGCCCGCCACCAACAGCACCACGACCGACAAGATCGCCGTCCAGGCGCTCACGCGCGTGCGCGCCCAGAGCACCTTCGCGTCGGCACTGCGCCAACTCACGAGCGGCGCGATCGCCATCAAGACCAGCAAGAGAACACTGAGGGGCGCCGCCACGGTCGCGAAGTACGGCGTGCCGACGGTGACCTGGGTCCCATTGATCGCCTGGTACAACAGCGGAAAGACCGTGCCGAGCAGGACGACGATGGCAAATCCCACGAAGAGGATGTTGTTCGCCACGAAGAGCCCTTCGCGCGAGAGCGGGTGATCGACGCCGACGGGCGCGCGCAGTCGGTCCCCGCGCCACGCGAGCAGACTCGCGCCGACCACCACCACCACGAAGAAGAACCCGATCAGTATCGGCCCGAGGGTGCTCGAGGAAAACGCGTGCACGCTCACCAACACGCCCGAGCGAGTGAAGAACGTGCCCAGAATCGTCAGGGCGAAGGTCGCGATGGCGAGTGAGAGGTTCCAGACCCGAAAGAGGCCGCGACGGTCTTGGACGATGACCGAGTGGATGTAGGCGGTCGCGGTCAGCCACGGCAGCAACGCCGCGTTCTCAACCGGGTCCCAGCCCCAAAAACCACCCCAGCCGAGCACCTGATAGCTCCACCAGGCCCCGAGCACGATCCCGAGCGAGAGCGAGCCCCACGCCAGCACCGTCCATCGGCGCTGTTCTAAAGGCCAGCGCTCGTGCACCCGACCGGTCACGAGCATCGCGATGGCAAAGGCGAAGGGCACGCTGAAGCCGACGAAGCCCAGATAGAGCAACGGAGGGTGCACCGCGACCAGCGGGTTGTCCTGTAACAAGGCGTTGGGGCCCGCGCCCTGGAGGACGTGGGCCGCGTTGTGGATGAAGGGATCGGCTGGCCCCATCATGAGGAAGGTGAAGAACGCACCCACGCAGAGCAGCACGATCGCGGCCCAGCCCACCACGGGGCTGTCGCGGTCGCGTCGGTAGTAGAGCAGTACTCCGAAGGTGATCGCGCTCTGGAGGAGCACCCAGAGCATGAGGGAGCCTTCGAGCGCCGACCAGAGTCCGGTGATCGAATAGAGGAGCGGCGTGAAGGTCGCGTTGTTCTCGGCGACGTAGGCCAACGCGAAGTTGTGGGTGACGAGCGCGAACTCCATGACGCCAACGGCGGCCGCGATACCACCGAGCGCCCCGAGCGCCCACCAGCGCACGTGTGACGTGCGGTGCGCCCTCAGCGCCCTGGCCTGTTCGATCACTCCACCGACGGCGCCGACGAAACAGACGTACAGGGCGGCTCGACCGAGCCACGTCACGATCATCGAGTGGACCCGTTGGGGGCCTTCACGCGTTTGGGGTGCGCGGCGATGTAGGACGCCGTGTGCTTCACCAAGATCTGCGTGCCGTAGAAGTCGTTCGAGGTGGCACTCGTGAAGTGACCTTCGACGACCACGGGGATGTCGGCTTGGAAGAGTTGCGGGGGTGAGCCGTGCGCGTTGACGAAGACCTCTTGGCCGTGGCCACCGGTCATCCAGAACGACGCGCCGCTCGAGGTTCGGTCGATGCTGTGGGGCTTGACGACGCCCTCTAAGCGAATGGTCGTCGTGCCCAACTTGGCCCGCGCCGCCATCGCCTGGTCGATGGTCTCGAAGTAGTTGAGGGAGTGCAAGAGACCTTGGCTCAAGAGTGCGAGGACCGCGAGCGCCAGTACCACCAGTACGCCGATGGTGCGTCCGCGACCCCGGCGCTTTACTTCGGGGGCGGGAACGGGGGTGAGATCGGTGAGGTCAGCGCTGGGCACGTCGTCCTCGCCACCAGATCGAGAGGGCGTAGAGCCCCAATCCCCCAAAGGCGAAGGAGTAACCGGCCGCGACGTAGCCCACTAGCGCACTCCTTCTCGGCGGCGCTGGGCGAGCGCCTCATCGAGGGCGACGTCGTAGCGTGCTGCGCGCAGCACCTCCACGCGGTACCTCGCGCGCAACAACCAGAAGAACAGCAGCGTGAAGGCGAAGAGGCTGATGAAGAGGGTCCAGAGCATGATCCCGTGCACCAGCAGATTCCCGTTTTCGGTGAAGACCGTGGCACCTTGATGCAGCGTGTTCCACCAGTCGACCGAGAAGTGGATGATCGGCACGTTGATGGCGGCGATGATCGCGAAGACCGCACATCGCCGGGCGCGCAGTTCGGGGTCGTCGTTCGCTCGTCGCAGCGCGAGGTACGCCAACTCAAAGAGCCCGAGGATCGCCGTGGAGGTGAGGCGCGCGTCCCACGCCCACCACACGCCCCAGGTCGGGCGACCCCAGATCGAGCCCGTGATGAGCGTCAAGATGATGAAGACCGTGCTGACTTCCATCGCGCAGTACGCCACCCGGTCCATCACCACCGATCGCGTGCGCTGCCACAAATACAGCGCGCTGGCGATCGCCGCGGTGCCGAAGGACACGTAGAGCGCCACCCAGGCGATTGCCGGGTGCACGTAGAGCATCCGCGCGAGGTTGCCCTGGATCTTGTCAGGCGGCGTGACCCACAGTCCTAGCCAAAACGTCAGCACCAACAACACGAGCGTGACGGGTCCGAGAAGGCGTTGAGAGAGCGTCTTTATCATGATTCCTCCAGAACACCGTAAAGCAGAATGCCAATCGCGAGGTAGGCGGCCAGAGCGACGAGGGAAATCACCCACCAGCGCCACAGCGAGCCCCCGTGCAGGGCGTCAGAGAACGATCGCTCACCGGCAATCAGCAGTGGCGCAAAGGCGGGTAGCGACAGCATTGGCAGCAACGTCGCGGGACCCTGTCCCCCACCGCTCAAGGCGCCGTACAGCGTCCCCGCGGCGGCCAGCGCCGCGAGCGTGACGATGACACTCGGAACCGCGCTGAGGGTGCCGGAGAGGGCCGTGTGGAGAAACAGCACCGAACCCGCCAGGACCACGACCCCGGTCAGCCACAGTTCGACGGCCAAGGCGAGCGCCTTACCGAGGAAGACCCCCGCGGGATCGAGCCCCAACGTCGCCACGGACGCCTTCGTCCCGGGCGAGCCCTCGATCACCTGGGCGCGATTGATCATGAGCAATGCCACGAGCAGCATCACCAAATAGAAGAGACCCGGGGCCGCGCTGGAGTTCCCGGCGTGTAGGGGACCGAGCGCCAACCCACACAGCACGAGAGCGGTCACCCCGAAGGGCAGCACCTGCCAGAGCAGGACCCGACTTCGACGTTCGATGCGCAGGTCCTTTCCGGCAACGAGCAGCGCGACGCGAATCACGAGTGGTCGCCCACGACGAGTCCTCCGGCCAGGGTGAGGGTGCGAGGACGCAGCGACGTCGAGCGCAGCGGATCGTGCGCGCTCACCACCACCGTCGCGCCGCCGCGCACGACCTCGGCAATGAGATCGTCGAAAAACGTCCGCCCCTCGTCGTCGAGAGACGCGTAGGGCTCATCGAGCAACCAGGTCTCGGGTCGACGAAGCAGGAGCCACGCCAGGCCCAGGCGACGTCGTTGGCCGGCGCTCAGCAGCTTCGCGACGGTCGTCGTTCGCGAGGTGAGGCCCACGCGCTCGAGCACGCGAGGGATCTCCTCCGTCGGTCGGCCCAACGCCTTCGCGGCGAAGGTGAGGTTCTCGCGCACGCTGAGGTCGTCGTAGAAGGATCCTTCGTGACCGAGCCAGCCCACCCGTCGGCGCAGCTCTCTGAGGTCGCCCGTCTTGAGGTCGATACCACTCACGACGCCCGCGCCACTGGTGAGGGTGACGAGACCACCTAGTAGTCGCAACAGACTGGTCTTACCGGCACCGTTCGCGCCCGTGACGACGGTGAGTGTTCCGGGGTCGAGTGCGAGGTTGACGCCACTGAGCAGCGGGAACCCACCGATGAGGACGACCGCGTCACGAAGTACCACCACCGGCGACGTCCCGTCCATCAGGGCGGACTAGTGCTGCAGTGCTTTGACGTCGGCGTCGACCATCATCTCGATCAACGTCCGAAAGTCGGTCTCGCACTTCCACCCGAGTTCCCGATAGGCCTTCGACGGATCGCCCACCAGCAAGTCGACTTCGGCGGGCCGGATGAAGGCCTGGTCGATGACGACGTACTCGTCGTAGTCGAGTCCCAGGCTCTCGAAGGCCACCTGGCAGAGTTCGCGTACCGAGTGCGTCTCGCCCGTCGCGATGACGTAGTCGTCCGGGCTGTCGCGTTGGAGCATCAGCCACATGGCGCGTACGTAGTCCTCGGCGTAACCCCAGTCGCGCTGGGCGTCTAAGTTGCCGAGTCGCAGCTCGGTGTCGAGACCCGCCTTAATCCGCGCCGCGCCGTGGGTCACCTTGCGCGTGACGAACTCGATGCCTCGGCGCGGTGACTCGTGGTTGAACAAGATGCCACTCGAGGCGTGCAGGTCGTAGCTCTCGCGGTAGTTCACGGTGATCCAGTGTCCGTAGACCTTCGCGACGCCGTAGGGGCTGCGCGGGTGGAAGAACGTGTTCTCGGTTTGGGGAACCTCGCGGACCTTGCCGAACATCTCAGAGGAACTCGCCTGGTAGAAGCGGATCCCTGGGTCGACGATGCGAATCGCGTCGAGCATGCGCGTCACCCCGAGGGCCGTCGCCTCGCCGGTCAGGACCGGCTGCGCCCAGGAGGCCTGCACGAAACTCTGGGCGGCCAGGTTGTAGACCTCGCTCGGACGGTGATCGCGCAGGACGTTGATGAGCGACACCTCGTCCATCAAGTCGCCCGAGACGAGCGTGAGTCGCTCCTGGATGTGGCTGATGCGCTCGATGTTGACCGTGGAGGAGCGTCGCATAAGGCCGACGACCTCGTAGCCCTGGTCAAGCAGCAACTCGGCGAGGTAGGAGCCGTCCTGACCGGTGATACCCGTAATCAGAGCGCGTGTTGCCACCAGAGTTCCTCCACAGCCCCGGAACCGACGGGGGGTCGCTTTCCCCGTCAACTCTACTACCGGCCAATTGTGGGCTCTCCTTCTAACCTGGGCCCGTGTCCCGCCTCGTCGTCGTGAGCTATCGACTCGGCGCGAGCGATGGCGTGAGCATCGAAGCGGCGAAATGGATAGCCGCGCTGCGCACGCTCGGGCACCACGTCACCACGTGTGCGGGCGACGGCGTCGGCGACGTCGTCATACCCGAACTCGCGATGCACGCGACGTCGCTCCTCGAACGCGGCGACCTGGCGGCGGTGCTCGAGGACGCGGACGTCGTCGTGGTCGAGAACGTCGTCTCGCTGCCCTTCAACGTCGCCGCACGCGACGCGCTCTACGAGATCCTCGATCGGCGTCGGGCCATCTTCCACCACCACGACCTCCCCTGGCAACGTCCGCAGTGGCGAGACGAATCGGCCCCGCGCGACCAGCCGACGTGGCGTCACGTCACGATCAACGACCTCTCTCGCAACGAGCTCGCCGCTCGCGGCGTCGAGGCGACGACGATTCACAACAGCTTTGACTGCGATCCGCCACTCGGTCGGCGCTCGGTGACCCGCGCCGCACTCGGCGTCGGCGACGAGCGACTCGTGGTGTTTCCTTCACGGGTGATTCCCCGAAAAAACGTCGAGGGCGCGATCGAACTCGCCACCTCCCTCGGCGCGGTGCTCTGGCTGCTCGGTGACGCGGAGGACGGATACGGCGCGACGCTCGAGGGCCTCATTGACGTCGCACTCGTTCGCGTGGTCCGAGGGATGCCGCCGGGTCTCGATATTCACGACGTCTACGCCGCGTGCGACCTCGTGGTCGTCTCGTCCACGTGGGAGGGATTTGGCAACCCCGTTCTTGAGTCAGTGACCCATCGGCGCCCGCTCGCCGTCTACCCCTATCCGGTGCTCGAGGAGATCCGCGCCTTCGGTTTCACCTTTTTTGACCTGAAGGACGTGGCCGACCTCGAGGAGTTCCTCGCCCGACCCGACGACGAGCTCCATACGCACAACGCCGCAATCGCCCGTACGCACTTCAACGTGGCCGACCTGCCCGGCCGGCTTTCGGTGTTGTTAGAGAATTTGGGAGTCAAGTAACGCCCACTAGGCTTTGCGTGATGGTCATTAATGACGAGCGTGCTTCACAGGGCGAGCGCACTCCACACGCGGAGCGGCGCGACCAACTCCTCCTCGTGGCGAGGAAAATCTTCGCCGAACGCGGTTTCCAGGCCACGACGATGGACGACATCGCCAAGGAAGCGGGCTTCACCAAGCCAATCTTGTACCAGTACTTCGAGTCCAAGACCGAGCTGTACCGCGAGATCGTCAACCAGACCGCTCAGAAGTTGCTTGACTCGCTGCGCGACGGGGTCTCCCAGGTTGAATCGCCTCGCGCCAAGATCGAAGTGGCCTTTCGCGTCTACTTCGAGATGGTCGTGAGTGAGACCGACGCCTTTCGTATCTTGTTCATCCACTCTCACGAAGGTGAGACCCGCGGCGACCTGCGCAACGTCGAGCTCGGCCTCGTCTCGTTCTTAGAACCCCTCATCGCCGTGCGCATCAAGCCCGACCACCGACGACAGTTAGCCGCCGGCGTCGTCGGTATCGCCGAAGGTGCCGCGACGGCGTGGTTGATTCAACAAGAGGGTAAGGGATGGCCCACACCGACGCCCGGCGTCGCCGAGCGTTTGGCGGCGCGAAGCGCCACGCTCGCCTGGGGCGGACTGCGCTCGGTCGAACTCGACTAAACGAGATCCTCGCTGTCGACGAGGGTGAGAAAGACCAGCGCCATCGCCCAGAGTTGCGTGGCGCACGCGTCGTAGACGTCTTGATTGCCCCCCGCGGGATCGATCACGTCGAAGTCCTCTTCGGGCACGAGTTCGGCGACGACGCGCACCTGTTCGAAGAACGGTGCGTCCAGCGGCGCTTCGAGGAGAAACTGACCAAGCAGCACCGTCTTTTCGACGCCATCGTCGAAGTTCGCGCGCACGAAGTTCACGTGGCTAGCTTCCGCGGTCACGATGACGTCGGCCCACGAGACATCCTGCGCCGTTATCTGGTGGCTGCGGTGGGATCCGTAGCGATGTTCGCCGAGATCGGGCAGCGTGAGGAGGGCGTCGCGCGTGCGAGCGCTCATGGCGCTGCCTTCGATGACGTGCGTACCCGCGGTGCGAATGCTCCAATCGAGCCCATTCGCCTCGGCGAGACTGGTGAACATATAACCGAGCATCACCGATCGCGCGACGTTGCCGGTGCAGAGTGTCATGATTTTGATCGACGAGGTCATTGGCGTTCTTCTACTCGTGGCCCGTCGATGATCTCTTGAAGAGTCTTGACTGCTCGTTCTTTGATTGCGTCATCTTCGTCGAATCGCTCAATCTTTGCGACGGCGCCCTCTTCTTCTCGGGTCATCATCAGCCGCAGGGCAACTCGTCGTGACCTTCGCTACTTGATCTGGACGCCCGAGATCGCCCTCGCGACGATCAGACGTTGGATCTCGCTCGTGCCTTCGAAGATCGTGTAGATCTTCGAGTCGCGGTGCCAACGTTCGACCGGGTAGTCGCGGACGTAGCCGTAGCCCCCGAGGATCTGGATCGCCTCCTCGGTGACCTTGACGGCCGCTTCGCTGGCGAAGAGTTTGGACATCGATCCCTCGCCACTGGTGAAGGGTTTGCGCGTTGCCGCCATCCAGCTCGCCCGCCAGATCAGCAGGCGCGCCGCGTCCACGCTCATCTTCATGTTGGCCAGTTTGAAGGCGATGGCCTGGTTCTCGATGATCGCGCGGCCGAACTGCTTTCGCTCCTTCGCGTACTCCAGCGAGTACTCGTAGGCCGCGCGAGCGATGCCGAGCGCCTGGGCGCCGACGGCCGGTCGCGTCGCTTCAAACGTCGCCATCGCCGCCTGGCTCGAGGCGCGCTTGCCCTCGCGCACGGCGGCCAGCTTCTCGTCGAGCTTCTCCTTGCCGCCCAGGAGGCAACTGCCCGGCACGCGACAGTTCTCGAGCACGACTTCGGCGGTGTGACTGGCGCGGATGCCCATCTTCTTGAACTTCTGGCCCATCGATAGACCCGCGGTGCCCTCGGGCACGATGAAGGACGCCTGGCCCCTGCTGCCGAGTTTGGGGTCGACCGAGGCGACGATGACGTGCACGTTGGCGATGCCGCCATTGGTGATCCACGTCTTGGTGCCATTGAGCACCCACTCGTCCTTCGCCTCGTCGTAGATCGCGCGGGTGCGCAAGGATGAGACGTCACTGCCGGCGTCGGGCTCGGTGACCCCGAAGGCGGCGATCTTGATGTCGTCCGGCGTCCCGTAGCACTGGGGCACCCACTCCATCTGCTGAGCCGGCGTGCCGTTGGCGACGATGGCCGCCACCCCGAGACTCGTGCCCATGATCGACATGCACAGCCCCGCGTCGCCCCAGGCGAGTTCTTCGAGGGCGATCATCATGGATAGGCCCGTCGGGTCCTTGATGGCGTTCAAGAGAAAATCCACGCCGTAGACGCCGAGCTTGGCGGCCTCTTGGATGAAGGGCCACGGCGTCTCTTCGCGCTCGTCCCACTCAGCGGCGATGGGCCGCATGTAGTCTTCGGCGAATCCGTGGACCCAGTCACGCAGCGTGATCTGGTCCTCGTTGAGATCCATTGAAAAGTCGGACATGGCCACACCCCGGCGTTGAAGTTACTTGCTAGTAACCAACGTACCGTAAGGAATAGCGACGTGACAAAAGCAGAACCGCCGCCCACTGGGCGGCGGTTCTGTACTTCGAAGAGTGGTCGTTAGTTTAGGACGACGCGCTTGGCCAACGGTCCACGATCGCCGGGTTCGATGTCGAACTCGACGGCCTGACCTTCGACGAGCGTCTTTCGCCCGTCACCTTGAATCTCCGAGTAGTGAACAAAGACGTCGGGCTGGCCATCAACAGCGATGAATCCCCAGCCCTTCTCGTCGTTGAACCACTTGACGGTTCCTGCAGCCACTGTGGGCCTCCTTGATTACTTTTACTTCCGGAACTCCGGTTTTGGGAGGGAACCACAACGGCAACCTCACCTTTAACGCTACTTGGTCGAGGCTTTGGATAACAAGAGTAATTACGGGTGGCGAATGACGGTGCCGGTGGCACCGTCTTCGACGACCCACCCACGGGCGACCAATTCGTCGCGCAAACGGTCCGCTTCGGCCCAATTCCTCTCCGCGCGGGCGGCGTCGCGCTCGGCGACCAGCGCCTCGCTGGTCGCATCCACCTGATGGCTACCGGCCAGTAAGGCGAGCCCCAGCGCCCCAAAGAGAACGCCGATCGACTGCGCCAAACGCCGCGCGCTGCCCTCGTGACCCTCGTCCGCGGCCGTATTTGCGGCCGAAACCGCGTCGAAGAGCTCGGCGACCGCCAAAGGCGTGTTGAGGTCGTCATTCATGAGGGCCACCACTCGCTCGTAGAGCTCGAGCGACTCCTCCGCCCAGACGTGCGCCGACGCGACTTCGAAGTCCTGTCCCGCCAGGACGGGCAGGTCGAAACGGCGAGCGAGCGTGTCCAGTCGCGCCAGGGCCCGTTCGGCGTCGGCGATGGTGTCGACGGTGACCTCGATGGGCGACCGGTAGTGCGAACGCAGCACCAGGAGCCGGTAGGCGCGCGGATCGGTCCGTGCCAACAGATCGGTGAGGGAGGTGAAGTTATTCAGTGAGGTGCTCATCTTGACCCCATTCACCATCACCCAGCCGTTGTGGCCCCAGTGGCGAGCGAAGGGCGTCATCGCCGCTTCGGCCTGGGCTCGCTCGTTCTCGTGGTGGGGGAACTTGAGGTCGAGCCCTCCACAGTGCAGGTCGAAGCCCTCGCCGAGCAGGTCGAGCGACATCACCACGCACTCGGTGTGCCACCCGGGGCGGCCCTCGCCGAAGGGCGCGGGCCAGCGCGGCTCGTCGGGCTTGGCGTTCTTCCATAAGGCGAAATCGAGCGGCGAGCGCTTCTCGTCGTTCATCTCCACTCGCGCGCCGGCGCGCAGGCTCTCCAGGGGCTGTCCGGCCAGGAGGCCGTAGTCCTCGACGGTGCTGACGTCGAAGTACACACCGTCGCTCGTCTGATAGGCCACGTCACGCTCGAGGAACGACGCGATCAATTCGACCATGTCGCCGATGTAGTCGGTCGCGTGGGGGGCGTCGTCGGGGTCCTTCACCCCGAGACGAGCCATGGCGTCCCACCACTCGCTCTCGTACTCCTTGACGACGTCGACTTCGTCGCGGCCCTCGTCCTTCGCGCGCGCGATGATCTTGTCGTCGACGTCGGTGATGTTGGAGACGTAGTGCACCACGAGACCCTGGAACGTGAACCAGCGTCGCGCGATGTCCCACACCAGCGTGAAGCGACCGTGACCGAGGTGGGGCAGGTTGTCCACCGTCGGTCCACAGACGTACATCGATACGCGCCCGGGGGTGCGCAGGTTGAGGTCGCGGACCTCTGCGCGAGCCGTGTCGTAGAGGCGAATCACTGTTCTAAACTACGCCAACCATGCCCGACTCCCCAACGCCCGCACCGTTCTCGGTGCCCGAAAAGCCGACGGTCGACGGCCTGGAGGCGACGTGGACCCAGCGCTGGGACGAGGAGGGCACGTACCGCTTTTCTCGCGAGGCGACGCGCGAGAGCGTCTTCAGCATCGACACCCCTCCCCCGACAGTCTCGGGCGAGCTCCACATCGGCCACGTCTTCAGCTACACCCAGGGCGACGTCGTGGCGCGGTTTTGGCGCATGCGGGGCAAGGACGTCTTCTACCCGATGGGCTGGGATGACAACGGGCTCCCGACCGAGCGACGAGTGGAGAACTACTACGGGGTGCGCGGTGACCCGACGCTCCCCTACGACCCCACCTTCGAGCCGCCCGCCAAGCCCGACAAGCAGAAGCTGTCGGTCTCGCGTCGCAACTTCGTCGAACTCTGCCTGCGACTGACGGCCATTGACGAGGAGGCCTTCAAGACGCTCTGGCGAACTCTGGGGGTGAGCGTCGACTGGAGCCTCGAGTACACGACGATCTCGCCCTTGGCCCAGGCCGTCTCCCAGCGAGCCTTCATCGAGATGCTCGCGCGCGAGGAGATCTACTCGAGCGTCGCGCCGACGCTCTGGGACGTCGACTTTCGCACCGCCGTCTCCCAGGCCGAGCTCGAGGACCGCGAGCGCCCCGGCACGTACCACCGCATCGCCTTCGAGCGGAGCGACGGGCAGCGTGCCGTCGAGATCGACACCACGCGTCCCGAGTTGCTGGCGAGTTGTGTCGCGCTGGTCGCCCACCCCGAGGACGCGCGCTTCGCCTCACTCTTCGGCACGAACGTCATCACGCCGCTCTTTCGCGTCGAGGTTCCGATCCTCGCCCACGAACTGGCCGATCCCGACAAGGGTTCGGGTATCGCGATGATCTGCACCTTCGGTGACACGACCGACGTCACCTGGTGGCGAGAGCTGCACCTCCCCACGCGCGCGTTGATCGGTCGCGACGGACGGTTCCTTCCGGCGGACTTTTCCTCCCCAGAGTTCCCCTCCCTCGAGCCCGAGGTCGCCACGGCGCTCTACTCCAGGATCGAAGGGTCCACCATCAATCAGGCGCGCACCACGATCGTGGACGCCCTGCGCGACGCGGGGGCGTTGATCGGTGAACTTCGCGAGATCACCCACCCCGTCAAGTTCTACGAAAAGGGCGAGCGACCGCTGGAGATCGTCACCTCGCGTCAGTGGTTCGTCAAGACCCTGGAGCACCGCGCCGAACTGCTCGCGCGGGGCGATGAGTTGAAGTGGCACCCCGATTTCATGCGCCACCGCTACCGCTCGTGGGTAGAAGGGCTCAACGTCGATTGGAACATCTCGCGACAGCGCTTCTTCGGCGTGCCCTTCCCCGCCTGGTATCCCATCGACGAACACGGTGAGGTCGACTTCGACACCCCGATCCTCGCCGAGCTCGACCGCCTCCCGGTCGACCCCTCCAGCGACCTACCCCGCGGCTACGACGAATCCCAGCGCGACCAACCGGGCGGCTTCAGCGCCGATCCCGACGTGATGGACACCTGGGCCACGAGTTCGCTCTCGCCACAGATCGCCGGACGCTGGGGCAGCGAACTCTTCGAGCACGTCTTTCCGATGGACCTTCGCCTCCAGGCGCACGAGATCATCCGCACCTGGCTCTTCTCGACCGTCGTGCGCAGCCACCTGCAGCACCAGAGTCTGCCCTTCACCAACGCGCTGATCTCCGGTTGGGTGTTAGACCCCAACCGCAAGAAGATGAGCAAGTCCGTCGGCAACGTCGTGACCCCGATGCCGTTGCTCGAACAACACGGCGCGGACGCCCTGCGCTACTGGGCCGCGTCGGGCCGTCCCGGCACCGACACCGCCATCGACGAAGGGCAGATGAAGATCGGCCGTCGTCTCACGATCAAGATCCTCAACGCGTCGAAGTTCGTGCTCGGTCGTCTCGAGAACGCGGAGGTGCTCAGCGCACAGGACGTCACGACGCCACTCGACCGCGACGTGTTGGCGCTGCTCGCGCAACTCGTCGCTGACGCGACGACCGCCTTCGAGGGCTACGACTACGCGCGCGTGCTCGAGCGCACCGAAGCGTTCTTCTGGAGCTTCTGTGACAACTACGTCGAACTGGTCAAGACCCGTGCGTACGGGGAGGGCGCGGAGCGTGACGTCGCGTCGGCTCGCGCGACCTTGACGCTCGCCCTGTCGGTCGTGCAACGACTCTTCGCCCCATTCCTGCCCTTCGTCACCGAAGAGGTGTGGCGTTGGTGGCACGACGACTCGGTGCACCTCTCAACGTGGCCTACGGTCGCCGAGGTGGGCGGACTCGGCGTGGACGCAGGCTCGACCTACCAGCCCGTCTGTGAGGTCCTCGAAGCCATTCGCCGCGAGAAGAGCACTGCCAAGGTCTCCCAACGGGCTCGCGTCGCGCGCCTCGAGGTCCACGCACCCGAGGAGTACGCCAGTGCCCTTCGCGCCAGTGAAGCTGACCTCGTCGCGGCGGGCAACGTCGACGCGTTCGTGGTGAGCGACGCGAGTGAACTGCGAATCGAAGTAACGCTCGAGACGAGCTAGACGAGCACCTCGTCGCTGTCGGCGGCGCGCACGACGACCACGTCGGCGTTCACTTCATAAAAGGCGTTCTGGTTCCACGCCACCGCCAAGGCCTGGGCGTCCTCGCGCGCGACGAAGAGGGCGACACCGAACTCATCGGGCCAGGTCCCCTGGGTGTCGTGCGCTCGACTCGTACGAACCAGGACCCCGCGGCGCGACAGGAACGCGCGGAGCTCGTCGCGGCGTCGAACATTCTCCTCGTCGCTGACGACGTTCGAATATGGGTTGTCCGGGGTCACGACAAAGAAGGGACCATCGGTGCGGGCGAACTCGCGCGCGTCACGCCACTCGCCCTCGACCTCGACGCTCAGCTCCGTCGGGGGCACCTGGTAGCTAGCGATGAGTTGCGCAGAGAGCGGCGAGCGAAGTCCGGCGACGGACTCCGCGAAGGCGACCGCCGCCCGCGTGGTCGCCGAGGTCCTCGGGCTCGCGGTGATATCGAAGGAGTGCTGGGTGAAGGGCAGCTCGACGTAGTAGATCGGCGCATACGCGACGCGGCGAAACTTCTCGACGAAGTCACGGGCGACGTGCACGTCAACCAACGTGTCGTTACCTCCCTGGACGACGAAGAATGGAGGTGCGTCGGTTTGGATGCGGTCGTAGGGAGAGAGGGAGCGGTAGAGGTCCTCGTGGCCCTTGACGGGCACCTGGACGACCCGGCGCTCGAGGAGGTACAACAGTCCCCGGCCGCGCCCGTGCCAGTGCGCCTCGTCCCCGGTCATCTCCAACACGCCGTAGAAGGAGAGCGCACCGCGTACGGACCAGTCCGTGACGTCCTCCATGTCCGCTGGTCGCCAAGTGGGGTCCTTCTCGCCCAGGGCCAGCAACGAAGCCAGCTGCCCACCGGCAGAACCCCCCGCGATGACCAGGCGCGTCGAGTCCCCGCCGTAGCTCGCGATGTTCTTCTTGATCCACCCGAACGCGCGAGCGGCGTCTTCGATCTGCGCGGGCCAGGGAGAGCGGGGGGCCAAGCGGTAGTTCGCCGCGACCACCACCCAGCCGCGACGGACGAACTCGTGCAGCATGGGCCGACCTTGTTCTCGCTTATCGCCGAAGGTCCACGATCCGCCGTGGAGATAGAAGATGACAGGCGCGCCCTCGGGCGTGGTGGAGGTACGCCACACGTCGAGTCGGTGCCGGGGCTCTGGCCCGTAGGCGAGGTTGCGAATGAGTTGCATGTCGCGCGGGTGGTAGGGGATCTGCAGCGCGGTGCGCCACCAGCTCCCGAAGGCGTCGTCTCGAGGTCGGGGGATCTGCAGTGGGCGATCGGGCGCGTCGGCCATCGAGCGACGAACGATGGAGCGTGACCGAAAGAGGATGACGATGAGGGCGAGGTTCTCCAGCACCGCGATGGCGGCCACCACCAGCACCGCGATACCGAGCCAATGGGTCGAGGGCCAGCCCCACCACCAGAGAAGACCCAGCAAGAGCCCCTCGACGACGATGCCCTGACCCGGCAACTCACCCGCCGCCCAGCCAACCGGAAAGGCCAGCGCCGCGAAGATCCCTCGACGGCCCGGTCGCAGTGCCGTCCCGGCCGACAGCACCAAAAAGGCGCTGGCGAGCGCGACGAAGTAAGCCATCTCCACATTCTGACGCTTCGCCACGCAATCGTGTCCCTCTATGCTCGTCCTCGTGTCAACGTGGCCCGTCGCACTGGAGAAGCTTCGAGGGACCGTGGGTCTGTGGACGATGTACCTCGACGCCTTTTCCCCTCAGCGCAGCGGCGAAGCGGCGCTGGAGATCGAATCACTCGGCTACTCCGCGCTCTGGATCCCCGAAGCCTGGGGACGCGAGTCCTTCACTCACGCGGGCCTGCTCTCTTCGGCGACCAGCTCGCTCGTCATCGCGACGGGTATCGCCAACATCTGGGCGCGCGACGCCGTCACCACCTCGAACGGCGCCAAGACGCTCACGGCCGCCTACGGCGACCGATTTGTGTTAGGACTCGGCGTGAGCCACGAGCCGCTGGTCTCGCGACTACGTGGACACGACTACCAGAGCCCCCTCTCGACGATGCGCGACTTCCTCACCGCGATGGACGCGGCTCCGATGTACGCCGAAGAAGGTACGACTCGAGTGGCAAGGGTGCTCGCCGCGCTCGGTCCCAAGATGCTCGAACTCTCGGCAACCCAGGCCGATGGAGCACACCCCTACCTGGTCACTCCGGAGCACACTCAGCTCGCGCGGGGCGTCCTCGGCGACAAATTCTTGGGTGTCGAGCAGGCGGTGGTACTCGGCCAGTCGCGTGAGGAGTTTCTGCGTCGCGCGCACGAATACCTGGAGATCTACACCGGGCTCGACAACTACAAGAACAATTGGCGACGGCTGGGCTTTGACGACGAGGACTTCGTTCGGGGCGGCTCTGAACGCCTCTGCGATGCGATGGTCGTCCACGGCGACGAGGGTGTGGTGCTCGCTCGCATCGAGGACCACCTCGACGCCGGGGCCGATCACGTGTGCTTACAGGTCCTCGGCAGCGACCTCTTCACGGCGCCGTTCGAAGAGT
>Ga0302320_10015129_pt1 | contig 15880 bp, 15 predicted proteins | sample Bog_T0_3_FD_202130 | JGI IMG/M metagenome (GOLD analysis project Ga0302320, IMG submission 202130) | Peat permafrost microbial communities from Stordalen Mire near Abisko, Sweden - Bog_T0_3 | ecosystem: Environmental > Terrestrial > Soil > Wetlands > Peat | place: Sweden: Abisko, Stordalen Mire... | reverse complement strand
AACCACCCACACCGGCAAGCAAACGAACGGCAAACCCAACAGGGAAGTAGAAACCATACGTTCAAGGGAAAGCCCAATCGCATGGAAAACGGAAGCCCGTAACATTAAATTTTAGGTTGACACCATCCCCTAACGATGGCGTTAGGAAAGGCCGCCGCCCGAAAGAAGCCGCAAAAAGCGGCAAATGGCGGCAATGAATTTGCCGCAGTTGGCCGCATTCGCTTCGGCGGAGTTGCCGGCAGTTGCCGCCCTTTGACACAAGTAGTTGCCATCTTTTGACGGAATTTGTCGCCGTCACAACTCCATTTAACTTTCAAGTACTCCTTAGCATAATTTGCTGCCGTCGCGTTATGCTGTCGGTTGATGACGGGAACGGCACAACCAAAACACGGCGGCAGGGCGTACCACAGCGTCCTGGAATCGCACTTCGATTTCATCCGTGAGTTGCGCCAACGACGCAAGACGTGGAAGGAAATCGCCGAGGTACTGTTCATTGAACACGGCGTTCACGTCACGCTATACGCGCCCTATCGCTTCTATCAGCGTCAATTGAGACGCCGGGCCAAGGGGCATTGGGAAGACGCGGAAAATCAAACAGGACTCCCACCCGCCCGCCCGATAGCGGTGGCCAAGGGGCCGCAGACGCAACCAGCGCCCTTGCCAGCGAAACCCGATTTCAAACAACCTGACCGCAACAAACTCAACGATGGAGACTTCACATGAACACCAACATTACCAAACGCATCCACATCAATCCCCAATCCAAAGGCAGTCTCGGCAAAAGTTTCGAGGCGGAATTTCGCGCCGCTTGGCTCGATTATCACCAAATCACTTGGGCCGGTTCCGACCTCGATGACCGGCACCATTCCTTCGCCGACCGCCATCCCGACCAAGTGCTGTCCTACCAACTTGGCAGCGAAGACGAGAGCAAATCCACCTTGCTGGGAATGTTCCGCAAAGTCCTGCACAGTGACCCGCCAATCCATATTGTTGATTGCCGGGCGCAGGCCGACGGCCTCATCGTGCAGGCATTGGAATCATTGCAGTTGCTCGAATCGCTGGCCCAACAAGGCGTGCGATTCACCTTCTTCCTGTTTCCAAGTGAAGACACCGAGAGCATGAGCAACCTGCTCGACCTGTTCTTTTTCGCGGGCGACCGCGTGGATTACATAATCGTCCACAATCCGGCCCAGGTTCGCACCAATCTGTTTAAGAAATCGAAGATCGAAGCGGAACTGAAAAATTTCGGTGCCAGGGAGATCACGATGCCGGTCGTTACCACCGTCACCTTGCTGGCAATTAAACGCGCCGAACGAACCGCCGGCCGCAAATTGAGTTTCGCCGATGTGGCGACGCCCGGCAATCCGCACCTTGACCTGGAGTTGACCGGGGAAATGCAATGGGCGATGCAAAAGATGTTCCGGCAATATGACGCCGTTGCCGATTTGCTGGTGCCGGAGGAATTCAGGCCGGATATTCAACCCCCGTCCGAGCCGGAGACCAAGCCAATCCGCCCCAACGGGCCGATGCTCAATTTGGGGGAATGAGGTTATGGATATAGACAAGGACGATTTGGCCGTCCTGACCACCCGGATGACGAAAGAGGAGGTGGACAGGGTTTACCGCCTGCTACACGAATGGCGCGTCGGACCGGCGGACAATTTTCCGGTGCAATTGACCTTGTTGACCTCCGCGCAATTGCTGGCCGCCGCCAGCGTGCCGCGCGCCATCGCCGACAGCCGGAAATGGCTGGAGCAACATCTGGCCGAATATCGCCAACAAACCAAGCTGCTGCTGGATGGCTTTTCCAGTAACGGCAAACAGCAGCAAGCCGAGACAAAAACGGCCCTCGAAGCCCATGCAAAAGCCATCCAAACAGCCGCCGAGCAAATCCAGGCGGAGCTTGCCGTGGCCGAGAAAGTTGCTGGGCGGGTCAAATCAGTGATGGACGGCGCTGTATCTGAATGGAACGGAGCAAAGGCCCGTATGTCGGTTCAGTGCGAACGGTTGGAAGAAGTTTCCAATGATCTTCAAAGCCGTTTCGCGTGGCAGACGATCATGTGGTGGGCAGTCTGCGTATTGCTTGCATTTGGTCTTGGCTATTGTCTTGCCATTACCTCAATTCACCCAAAATGACCCGGTGAACGCCCGCCTTGGCTTGCCGCGCGAGTTAATCATCAATGGCGGCGCTTATGACGGGGGAATTTGGTGGATACTTTTAGACGCAATGCCGGGTCCAGTTTTTTCAAATCCAGCTTGGCGGGAAACAAATCCATGACCTCGACGCCAAGAACTTTGGCCAGAAACAACAGTTCACAATCCGGCACTCGTCGGAATTGTGATTCCAACTTGGCCAGCGATTCGCGGCTGACATCCCAATGCTCGATTTGCAGCCTGGCCGCAAGCGCTTCTTGGGTGAGCTTTTTCTTGATGCGAAATCGCCGCACCTGGGGGCCAACGAGATTGAGCGGAGCAGTCATCCAGCGTCAAGACTATGCCAGCGCCGGAAACATCTGTTCTTTTACAAGAACAGTATTGACTTAAATTTCAGAACTGATACTCAATTTCCAAGACGTGGGTTCAAGCACGCTTATTTGAAGCCCCGGTCCCTTGAAAGTCCGAAAATGGCGTGAACGTCGGTCTGATGAAAGCTAAAACAAGAATTCTGGTGGTGGACGATCAAATCGCCGTGGCGATGATGATGGTCTTTATCTTGACGCGCGCCGGTTGCACAGCGGAGGCGGCACTGAATGCCGACCAAGCGCTGCGCAGGGCACAGGCGGAACCGTTCGCTTTAATCACGGTTGACATTGGAATGCCCGGCTTGGATGGCTTCGAATTGCTCAAATGTCTCAGAGAAATCCCTCAACTAAAGGAGACCCCCGTGGTGTTTGTTTCCGGGCAAGCCACCCTTGAAGATCGACAACGCGCTTTTAGTCTCGGCGCGGCTGATTTCATTGAGAAGCCTTTTGACGCCAAAGAATTTGTGTCGAGAATTCGCTCCGCCATCACTCGGAGGGCATCAGCCGCTTGTAGGGACAACGCAGCGCCAGTTGAATCCTGAACACCGTGGTGGCCAAAATGTTTATTTCCCCAGCCTCAATTTTTTGCAGATTGCGTGTGGCAATTTCGGCCCGCTCAGCCAGTTTCTCCTGCGTCAAGCGTTTGCGGACCCGCTCCCGGCGCACGTTCGCGCCGAAGGCTTTGATTCGCTTCCATTCTTTTCTGGCAATGGCCACGACATATTACATCGCTATTCAGCCCGAAATATGAACGATACATATATCGTAAAAAGAAATTTGGATTTGGCTTGCAACGCAATCCAGTATTTGGAAAATGGATGTGCGCCAAAGAAAACATAAGTTATCTGACTTCTTAACATGAAAACCCTTCAAACAAGAATTTCAGGTTTGCCGGGAATGCCCCTGGTTCGGGGGCGAACGCCGTGCCGTCCCCTTCACTTTGAGCGTCTTCGCGAGGACCATCAATTCAGTGTCCGTGACGCGCATTCACATAATTGTAACGTGACCGCCTTTGGACCACCGTCAAGAGCCGTCACAATACCCAAGCAAGTCAGATGAAAATCCTCAGCCACGGAAAGCAGTTGAGTTCCCAGGCGCTCAAGGAAAGATTCCTTCGATGCTTTGGTGTGCGCGTCAACAACGCCGCGCTGCTGCAAGACTTGGTCAAGGATTTGATTGGCGAAGGCGTTTCTCGACAAACGCTCGTGGCGTGGGCCGTCGAAGCGGGTTACTCGAGGGCATCTGTCCGAAGCACCCTGAGCCGTATTTTTGTGTCACTTGGGCTGCGGGAACGGGAAAGGGGAGCAGGGCGCAAGCCTTCGCCTGCTGCCTTGGAATTGGCGGCCCATGCACGCCGTCTCTACGGCAAGAGTTTCGTAAATATGTTGCGCGCAGCCTGGCGAGTTGGAAAGGCACAACTTGCAGCCGAAAATCATGGAACAGCGCCGGACGGAGACGCAGCGGGCATAATTGAGGCTCCGCAATCAGTCACGGTGCGCGCCAATGCTGGTGACTTGCAGAACCGCAGGGGGCGAAGCTCCATAGCCATCAATTTCAAACGAACCTTTAAACCACTGGACGTAGTCAGTAACAGGAGACGTAGCACAGTATGAAAAATCACATTAAACGAAGCGCCGTTTCGCCATCGATCATCGGAAACCGTTTGCGTCTGTTTCGCGGATTCGTGCCCGGAACCCTGTGTCTTGTCGCCGTCATGGCGGCTGAGGTTGTGCGAGCACAGGAATCGGCTGACACCTTTTCAAGCATCAACCTTTCCGGTCTCTCGGAGAACGGAGTGCTCGTATTGAGCGGCACGAATATTTCTTCGTTCAAGACGTATTCGGACAGCGAACTTTCGGCTTTGGCAAACGTGCTGAACGCCACCCCCGCAATACCGATGTCGTCACTTCCCAGGAGCGGTATCGGCGGGACGTATTGGAGCCTCCAGCAACCCTCGATGCCACCATTACCGGGGGACACGATTGGCGTGGCCGCATGGCCAATGAGCGATGGCAGCTTCCTCCTGAACGATTTAAATTATCCTTATGATTCGCTTTCGACTGCAAGCCCGATGACCATGAGCGCAATGGACTCTCCTCCACTGCCGGGTTCCGGCGGTAGCACAAATTCCTATTCGCCTAATGGCCTTACCAATTCACCCGTGATTATATACGGGACAAATCTGTGGATTGCGCAGGCAGCGGTTGCCTCCGGTTACCTGAACGGAATCGCAACCAACACGGCGGCAGATGTTACTTACGATATATTCTCTCGTACAAACCTCTTACAGACAGATTGGCAGTATGAGAATAGCATTCTTGGTTCAGAAACGGCAAACTGGACGCCGTTGAGCGTTTTCCAAGGTGGGCGCACCAATCTCTTCATTCGCCTGCGGTCGGATGCTGACGACGGAAGCGGCCTGCCTCTTTGGTGGCAATTACAATATTTTGGAACAACTGGCGTTGACCCCAACGGGGACCCAGCCGGCGACGGTTGGAGTAATCTACAAAAGTTCCAGAATGGATGGAACCCGACCAGCTTTTATAGACCGCCTGCGCCCCAAGCATTCTCAGTCTTGTACAATACACATAGCGGAACAGTAACAGCAACGTGGCAGCCTTCACAAGGAAATGTCACCGGCTATTCAATCCAGCGTTTCAATCCCAACCCATACAGGAACACACAATTCGCTTTGTCAAGCAACGCAACCAGTTTTGTGGACAATTCGCCCATCACCAGCTTTGTGCCGGAATCCGGCGAACCGACGTACTCCATTCATGCCATATATTCGCAGGGAAATTCTGCGACCAATACCCTGACGATGTTCAACGCCGGCAATTCGGTTTCGGCTCAAATATACGTCGGCTCACAGGGGCAAGAGCAATTAATCGTGCAAGGACCGATACCTGCTGGTACAACAAGCCTGCTTCTAACTTGCAGCGATTATAATTGGGATACATATTCCTATTCGCAAACTACACACAGTTTGCCGCTAAGTTCCCTCAATAATAATAGCGCCTTGTTGCCTGTGGGCTGGTTCAATAGTTCTTCAATGGCTAATGGCGATGAGGATTGGTATGTGCAAACGGCCAATTCAAACGGAAGCCTCAGTGACATGGCCGAGGCCGACTCGTTGTCGTGGTATCAAGGCGCTCAATATAGTCCCACGCCTTTTTACGATGGCCGGCAGCAGCTTGCGCAGAACGCCACTTTTCTCCTTCGATCTGCCAATGCTTACTGGGCGTTAACCTATGAATATCCGTGGGCGAATTACTTTGGTTATAGCTATTACTATCCAAACTATGCTTATGCGGGGTTATATGACGTGACGCTCATTAGTTCCCCGTATAGCAAGATACCAAACAATAGCAACCCCGGCCCTTATTTGAACACTTTGCGCCCGTTTGTGGAAAACTACTTTTTCCATAATTTCGTTTTCTCGGCCAATGACCTCGACCCGACGACCGGATATTTGACGACCGGGCTTGGTCTGGACGTGTGGGGTTTCGACCCGGAGCCGTGGCCGGGGCCATGGGAGACGGTCGCCAACGTCACGATGACCCAACAACCAACCTATCAATTTCAATTGGCAGACACCAATTCCACAACAATTCCGGCGATTTTGGATCCAAACCAAACAACATGGACGTGTTTCCTGCCCCAATCGGAGCCCGATCTGGGTTATCCGTATCCCGGCTCCCTCTCGTGCTATGGCGTCAGCGGCTCGGCTGGTGATTATTCCATGACGACCCCGGCCACAAATTTCTTTGGCTTGCCGTTCCTTTCGGCGCGATTCGCCTATTATACGAACGGAATGCTGCAAACACCGGTCTTGCAGGCTGGGCATAGCATTTCGGGCATCCCGGATGGGGGCTTTTATTCGCAGACGGCCATCCCCCAAGTGAAGACGGTGGACTACTATTTTGCGCAGCCTCAATCCTATCCATTGCCAGGGGAGGATTCGTTCACGCCAGACCTCCCGAACAACACGAATAATCTTGTGGCAGGTTTTGGCCAGGCCAGTTTATTTGCTGGATACGCAAAGCAAGCGTTGCTCAACGGTGCGCCCGGCTTATATTCCTATTTGGGCCAATATTTTGAACAAGCTTATCAAATTGATTCCAATGGCAATGTAACAACAAACAGCGCGGGAGCCGTTTCGCCGTATGGTGAATTTGTCCCGACAGTGGTCGGCCCTGCCGCTCTGGTGACGATGACCAATTGGGGAGAGAATGTACGCGGAACAGGGGTGGTGCAGGTGGTAAAGCTGGTTTTGGACGTCAACCACGACGGCATGATGGATTTGTCATTCACCGGACCGGATAACACTTCGCCAAACTCGCCCTACATTCTCTGGCGGAACAACAATTTCGACCGCTCGCTCTACGACGCTGACGACGGCACGAATTACGACGATGATGCGTCGCGCAACTCTTATGCCGCGTACACGGCCGACCCCCACACCCCGACTCCGGATTACGATTATACCTACTATAACATTAATCCGCTAGGTGTCCGTGTGATACCGAACGAACGTGACCTTGAAGATTTCTCCCGGTTGTGGGTTTGCGGTTTTACGACGAACCTTTTGGCCAATCTTCCGTACGGCAGCGTTGTGACACTGAGTTGGGGTGACATGACAAATCCCAATACAAACAACCCGACGATTGACTTGTTCACATCTGTCGAGACTGATGGCGGTATTGGCTACCTGACCAACAGTGATCTCGCCTCAATTCAAGTCCAACAATCTCAACTCCAATTGAACAACGCCTACGTTGGAAGGCTGGGTCCAGGTCAAAGCATTCCGCTCAGTTCCTTCGACAACGACGGCAACCCCATCTGGCTCGGAAATCATTACATCTGGTGCGGCGTGAGCAATGGCATTGGAGGATTGACATTGACCATTTGGGATGCAAATAGCAGTATTCTGGCACAAACGACTCAATATATTCAAATCAAAGACATCAAGCAAATGTACGAGCGCTGGACGGTGGGTGACACGCCGAGCAAGGCGCCATCGTCCGTCGCAACGAATGCGATGAACGATTTGGCAGTGAACTCCATGACTACCCCGTTCAATTACGAGGCATCACAAGACACAAATACGCCTTATATCCTTTTCGTGCATGGCTGGAACATGAACGCGGAGGACAAGGATCGCTTTGCAGAGACGGCGTTTAAACGACTTTATTGGCAGGGTTATCATGGTCGCTTCGGCATTTTCCGTTGGCCGACGGATTACGATTTTAACGGCACGCTCATCGATGCGATTTTGCAGCCTCACAATTTCGACGGCAGCGAGAATCAGGCATGGAATTCGGCTCCTGGTCTTTTGCACAAGTTGCAAGACTTAAACGTGAAATATCCGGGCCATGTATATGTTTTGGCACACAGCATGGGTAACGTCGTGACCGGCGAGGCGTTGCGGTTGGCGGCGCAGCAAGGGTTGGGGCAGATCGTGAACACGTACGTTGCGAGCCAGGCTGCGATACCGGCGCATGTCTATGATGCGTCTGTGACTTCACCCTACTTGATTGACTACACTTACTTTGCACATGGGTATCCGGCACCCGGTCACCCGCTCACGCCTAACATTTACGGAAATCGGCTGACAAACACCGTCGCTGCCGTTGGACGCAAAGTCAGTTTTTATAACATCAACGATTATGCGCTTAAGAATAGTGCCTGGTGTTGGGACCAAGAACACAAACCAGACACATTCCTTGGAAGCGGGCAATACCTCTATGCGGGCAGCACTAATGACCCGCCTCCATGGAATCATTTTGAATATGACTATACTTTTGGCGGTGTTCGGTATTTCGACATCGTGAACAGTGTGACCGACCTCTACGATGTTTTGGCTTATGCGGCCAATCCGTACTCAACGGCGCTGGGCGCAACGCCGGGAATTACCAATATCGTCAATGTAAATCTAGCGAATGCCAGCGGCTCAATGTGGCCGTCGCCTGATCCACTCAACAACAACTACAGAGCCCATTTTTGGCACAGCGCCCAATTTCGCGGCGACTGCTGGATGGAATGGAATTACTGGAATACATTATTGTTCTCTTCCCAATCGGGATTCGGAATTAACAATCCATGAAGATTCGACCTCAAATTATAGGATTTATTGCCGTTATTGCGGTATTGATCACATTGGTACTTTGGCTTGGAAAACGAAAGGCTGTGGTGGCGGGACCGACGCCGGAAACCAATGCCACACATACAAGCGGGGAATCCACCGCACCGCAAAGCGCGCACGCCCCATCAAATGCGCCAGTTGCGCAAAGTTCTGCAAACACTGCGACCCCAACGCGGCAATTGGGAACCACAGAGCCTCAAATGCGCGAAGAACTAGCCAAGCTCAACGATCAGGAAATTCTTTTGTATGGACGCGTGGCTGACCAGTTTAACGCACCCGTTGAAGGGGCGATTGTATCGGGCATTATTCAGGTGAATAATGGAACCCGTGTGGGGACGGATAGAATGTCAACCAGGACGGACGGGAATGGCCACTTTACGATAAGCGGACATCGAGGCGAGAACCTTGGAATTCATGTCGAAAAGATCGGGTATGTTATGGCCGCAACCAATACTTCTTTTATTTTTTCGTTTTTATGGCCGGAGTCGCAGAGATTTTCTCCGGACCCAAACAATCCTGTTGTTATTAAAATGTGGAAATTGCAAGGTGTCGAGCCGTTGGTTGGCATAAAGAAGGAATACAAGTTGCCGTTTACAAACGCACCAATGATCTTTGATCTAGTTTCTGGTGAGATCGTCGCAACCGGCGGTGACTTAAAGATCACTATCAACCGACCTGATGGTGTAATATCCCAACAACATCCGCAAAACTGGAACATTAATATTGAAGTGGTTGGTGGCGGCTTTATTGAAACGTCTGACGAGGAATCCAGTATAACATACGTTGCTCCAGGAGACGGGTATCAAGCGAATGGAAGTTTTGGAAACAACAATGGTCCTGACCTAGTGGAAAAGACTTTCTTTATTAGGAGCCGCGATGGCCGAGTGTATAGCAAAGTTCATTTGCTATTCGGCATCAATGACACGCCTGGAAGTTTCATGGACATTATATTCAACGGTATGGCTAATACGAACGGTTCGCCCAATTGGGAAGCGACAGTGCCACGTTAACTAAAATCATGAATATTTCACCCGGTGACGCCAAAGTTCTATCGTTTTGTATTTTTAGCGGTCTGACATTGCTAATGCAAGTGGGGATTGTGGTTTTTGCCTTCTTAGCGGCACGGCGGTACAAACTAAAAGGATTGTGGTTTTTGGCCACTGGAACGATTATCGGTTTAGTTCAAGGAGCAATGTTCTTCTTGATCTCATCGCCGTTTAACTTGGTGGAGCACGACATCGCAACGAAGTACATGCATTTTGGAAGTGGCTACCTTTCCTTTGCGATGATGATAATTGCGCTTATCGGTTGGTCCATCTTGGCATTCAGGCGAGACAAATGAATCCCGTTCCATGATCCGGGCTTGGTCAGCGCGCTGTTGCGTCGTTTCTTGACACTTCGGTAGCCGTTTCTCAGACTGCGCGACGTGAGATCATTTGACCAGGACAGTCGCGGTCGTTTGTCGAGGGCCGTGACAACGGTTTGGAGAAAATCCCTTGGCCAACCGAACCGCGGGGATTAAAAATGGAAGCTGCGGAGCATATTGGTCTGCTTACCCGCGCGCCCAAGCTTATCCGAGGGCGTTGCCGTGCCGCTGAGGACGGAGCACCCTGCTCCGCCGAAATCTTCATGCGGGGCTTATGTATGCGTCACTATCAGGCCGTGAAGTCACGCGGTCTGCTCGAAAAGATTGGGCTTCCGGTCAAGCGCAAGTACGAAATTCGGCTCAAAGCTGCTGATCAACTCCAGGCCGGCATTTGCCGGGTGGTTGTCAATGGGGAGCCGTGCGTGGTGCCTGCGCAGCGGCGCGGGTTGTGCGACCGCCACTATGCGGCGATCTGGCAGCGACCGGACTTGAGGTTGGACGATTTTGCGGCCCACTCAGTTGATTCAGGGGATTTTCGTTTGCGGCGCAAGCTGGTGCCGAATTGCTGCCGGGTGGTGGAGCGTGACGTCGCGTGTAACGAATTGCCCCATGCACGGGGGTTGTGCAAGCGCCACTACCGATGGCTGCGGGAGCACGACTTGGAATTATTCGAGCGTTTGGCGGAGCGTGACCGGAGTACTGTCGTTTACATTCTGCGCCTTCGGTTGAAGCCAGGGCGCTGTCGGGTCTGCGAGGATGGCAAGCCCTGTGGGGAAGTCGCTTATTCACGGGGCCTGTGTTCGCATCATTACGTGGTGTTGTTCGACCGGCGCGAATTGTTTGACCAGATCGCCGAGCCGTCCAAAGCCAGGGTGGCCGCCGTTTTCGACCGGAGGCCGACGCCCGAGCCGGGGACCTGCCACATTCTTGAGAATGGCATCGCTTGCACCGCTCCGTCCGAATACCGGGGCCTTTGCCAGCGTCATTACCGCATCTTGCGCCAGCGGATGCGTTCCCGGTTGGGCGATTTCCTCCTGCCGGAGCGCGAACCGGCCTACACCCTCAAAGGTCCGGCGCAATTGAATTCGGCCATCTGCCGGGTTGTGGAGGATGAGGAACCATGTCAGGAGAGTGCGTATGGGCGCGGCCTGTGCCGACATCATTATTATGCCCTCCAAAAGCTGGGACGCATCAACGAATTAGGCGCGCCCGCCCATGCACTGGGCGGATATAAAAGACGTGTCCCTCACAGCTACTTGGACAAAAACGTGCTCTTTGACTGGTGTGACGCGGAGGCGTTTGGAGCAACTGGGCAAAAAGCATCTTGTGAATTGGTCGAGCGAGTACAGGCCGGAAGAATGGTGGCGACGATTTCGGCATCGGCCATTACCAGCAGTTACAATCATGTACGCTATCGTGCTGGCCGCCCGGTGGCCGAGGGTGGGCGTCAACTCGCGGAAGATGCTGCTGAATCGTTGGCCCGGCAAACGATCCGCCGGATGTTGCAAGGGGCTTGGCGCATTCTCTCGCTGGCGGCCCACGACCTGCGCGCCGTGCTGGCCACCGCGCCGGAAACCCGCTCTTACGAAGACGCTTTGGAATGGGCCGCCTATCAGGAAGCCCGGCGAGGACATCACGGCCCACGCTGGTTCGTGACGCGTGACGGGGACTTTCCCGAAGGCGTCCCGCCGTGGACGCTGCAAGAACATCTACAGCAACAAGACAGCCAATGAGGAATCACCAGCCGCCGCGAAACCCACAGGATACCAAGTTACCATCTCGGCGTAAAACGAGTCGCGCGCTGTCGTCGTGGGTGATTATATGGCGGGGGCGAAAAACTCAAGGTATTGCTCGCCCCTTTGCCCTCTGCGCTCCACCTTGACTTTTCCGCCCCCGCCAAAGCCCTTGCTTTTAGGATCAGCGCGCGTGGAAGTGGCGCAGCTTTTGTCAGTGGGCAAAGGGCATTCTGAGGGCTGACGAAAACAGACGCACTTGACGGCGCTTCGCTCGAATTGCCATTATACGCTCATCTGAATTAATTAATGATGGCAGTTCAGCACATGAACGGCACTGTTAAGGGCGGCACTCCGCCGAGCGCATCAGAATTAGAATCGCCCGATCCTTCCAAAGCTGGACTCTGGTGGTCCTCGGCAGACCGCTGCTTGCTCGGCCAGGCATCCGACGCGGAAATTGCCTCGCAACTGGGAAGGTCGGAAGTGGCCGTGATACAACAGCGGCACAAGCTCCGAATCGCAAAGTTCAATGCCCGATTGCGCCGTTGGACGCCCGAAGAAGACGAATGGCTCCGAACGCTGCGGAACAAGGATTTTTCCAGCCGGTTCAATCGCACAACGGCGGCCATTCAGCAACGCCGCTATGATTTGGGAATTCCCCAACCGAAGCGGCCGGAACGCCCGTGGACAACCCAAGAAGATGCCTTGCTTGGAAAGCTGAGAGACCGGGACTGCGACCGCCAACTGGGACGGCCTTGGGTCGCGGTCATCCGCCGCCGTCGGCAACTGGGAATTCCGGGCTTCCATCCCCGGCACAGGGCATGGTTGAAAGCCGAGGACGAGCTGCTCGGAACAATGAGCGACCGCAAGCTGGCCAAGCGACTGGGGCGCACCGTGATTGCCGTGCAGGTCCGACGCGTCAAGCTGCGGATTCCAGTTATCAACAGCCAATGCCGACCGTGGCGACTGGAAGACGACCAACTGCTGGGGAAGCGCCCGGACGAACAGATTGCGATGTTGCTCCGACGAACAGTGATGGCGGTCAAAGATCGGCGCATCCGCCTTGGCGTTGTGACGCGAAGGTTGAAACATCGGCGATGGTCTCCGGCAGAAGACCAATTGCTTGGGACGGCTCCAGACAGCGAGATTGCCCGCCAGTTGGGCTGTAACGAATCCGTCGTGCAAGTTCGTCGCTGCAAGCTGGGCATCCAGTGCCACCGCCACAAATGGACGCCGAAAGCAGACGGTTTGCTGGGGCAAATGCCTGACCAAGCCGCCGCCAAGCGGATCGGGTGCAGCGTTTATGCGGTTAAAGGTCGGCGATTCCAGTTGGGCATCCCGATGTTTGAACCGCAGTGGAAGTATTGGACCACAAAGGAAGATGAATTGCTTGGGACCATGCCGGATGCAGCCGTCGCCAGGAATCTGGGACGTGGAGTATCGGGCGTTCGGTCCCGGCGGTTGCAACGGGGGATTCCCCGGTGGAACAGTCCAGCATTCCGTGGCCGTTGGCTGGCTTCAGAAGTACGCTTGCTTGGCACCATGCCCGACAAAATGGTGGCTGAAAAGTGCGGGCGGACAGAACGGGCGGTCAGAATGAAGCGCTTTTTCTGCGCATCCCGGCACCGAAGCGCCGCCCGCATCCCGGTTCATAAGCCCGGCCTGAATTATAGCCTGACAAAGACATCGTCTAACTCGTGAAAAGTGCCAGCGAAAGTGCCAGCAAACCCTCTCAGTAGGGAGTAAAATGGAGTTAAAATCAGTTAGCCAAAGCAGGTAAAAGTTAACGTTGACAAAACGCAGGAACGCCTTTATTATCAAGGCAACGGTGATGATTTAGACGGTTGATTTTGAGTGGCTTGTGGCAGGCGGGACGCGTCCGATTCCGACCTCCGCCTCCAAACCTAAACGCTTCTGCGTCAAGGTTTTACCACGGCAGGATGCCACAACGGGCATCAAAACGGGCACCAAATCGCCTGCGGACGCCAAACCGTGTCAAACCACGCCAACACGTCCGTAGCACCGTAACAGTTCGGAGAACTTCTTTTATAGGCTGCCACCCAGTCTATGAAAAATCGTTATCGTCTGTTGTACCGCGGAGAACGCGGAACCTTTTTCTGCTTCGACAACGTGACCCGCAAGCGGACCAGCTTGCAAACCAAGGATCGGGACGCGGCGGAACAAATCGTCCTCGCCAAGAATCAAGCCCTGCGCCAACCCGTCCTCAACCTCCAGATTGCCAAAGCCTACCTGGCCGGCACGGACTCCGGGACGGCCTCCCGCACTTGGCAGGCCGCCCTTGACGCGCTCGTGGAGACGAAGAATGGCCCAACCAAGGAACGCTGGGTGCGGGCGGCCAAGGACAAGGCACTGGACGGGATTCGCCATCAAACCATCATCGAGACGCAGGCCGAAAGTTTGTTGCAGGCGCTCAAAGGCGGCACGGTCAGCACGAATGTTCATTTGCGGAAGCTTCACAACTTTTGTCTGGCCATGAACTGGTTGCCGTGGCCTCTCATCCCGAAACGACTCTGGCCGGAGATCAAATTCAAAGAAAAGCGCGCCATCACGTTGGCGGAACATCTGGCCATTGTCGCCCGCGAAAACAATCCCGAACGCAAAGCGTTCTACAAGCTCGCGTGGTATTTGGGCGCGTCGCAATCTGATCTGGCGTTTTTGGAGGCGGAGAACGTTGATTGGCAAAACCATGTCATCAGCTACCGTCGCATGAAGACCGGCACAAATGCCATGATGCGGATGGATGAAGACATGGAGGAAATCCTGCGCGACCTGCCGGGCAGCGGCCCGTTGTTTCCGTATTTGCGCACCGTCCGTTCAGGCGACCGCGCCACGGAGTTCAAACAACGCTGCGTGGGACTTGGCATTAGAGGGGTTTCGTTACACAGCTACCGCTATGCTTGGGCGGAACGCGCTAAAACGGCAGGCTATCCCGAACGATTCGCACAGGTGAATCTTGGGCATAATAGCCGGGCCATGGCACGGGCGTATTCGCGCAAAGCGCCGGTGGAAATGCCGTCCCTGAGCGAATACGAACGGCAGCAAAAGGCCATTTCCGGAAACCGCAGTCCCGAATCAGCGGCGCCAACCGTTGCTGCATAGGAGGACATCATGCAAACGTGGCAAATCAAAGCCTTGAAACTGGAGGTATCGGCATTGGATGCCCTCAGCGAGTTCATTCGGCAGCACGCCCTTGTGCTTTTTGGTTGGAGTCATCGGTCTCTTGATCGTTCTGTTAGCGTGGGTGTTGGGCGGCGGATTGAGGCAAAGGTCCAAGCATTTGCCTGGCACGGTTCACCCGGCAATCGTCATCCGTTTGCCGGGACCGCCGCCGCCCGAACCGGATGATTTTAATCCGTTTCCGCCGCCGCATTTTAATGCGCGGTACGATCATGACGATGATGATTGGGATTGAGGAGTGGAGATGCAGATTAGGATTAGGTAGCGTGATTCTTAAAAGCTATTGCCGCAGCCAGCGGGGGCGGGCATCCCGACCGTCTCCCGCTGGCTGGACCACAAAGACGGCGGCGCACTGGCAATGAAACTTTACGGCCACTTGCGGGATCAACACTCCGCAATGGCCCAAAAGGTCAGGTTTTCCAGCATTTCGCAAAATGACAATGCCGGAGCACCGCCTAGTCACGGCTGGAAGCTGGAAGCAATTGACGGCATTGATCCAGCGCATTATTTGCCCCTCAATTTGTTGAAAGGCAAGGTTATTGGCCACTGCTGCCACGGCCCGGCATCGTCATCAAGAGTGGCTCAAGTTTCCTCAATAGATCACCTTGCATTTGGCTCTGTGAGCGTGAGCGCGATAATTGCGGTGAAAAGTAGCTTCCCCGGTCACGAAAAATGAGGGAGTGCCATTTTGCCCACCGCGTAGTGGGCATTTCCCGCGAACGGAAATCCGCATTGCCGCGCCGTTCCATTCGCGCGGGGCCGGCGAGCGGCGGGGACGGGCTCTCGAGCTCTAGCCTGAATTTCCACGGAACAAGATTTCCCTAACGATTCCCACTATCGCGAATGGAAGCTTGGCACTGTCGCCATGGGGTTTTCGCGGTGTACTGTTAGATAAATGGTTGTCTTAAAAGTATCA
>Ga0302320_10015128_pt1 | contig 15881 bp, 12 predicted proteins | sample Bog_T0_3_FD_202130 | JGI IMG/M metagenome (GOLD analysis project Ga0302320, IMG submission 202130) | Peat permafrost microbial communities from Stordalen Mire near Abisko, Sweden - Bog_T0_3 | ecosystem: Environmental > Terrestrial > Soil > Wetlands > Peat | place: Sweden: Abisko, Stordalen Mire... | reverse complement strand
GTGACGCTCGGAGGTGTATCCCTTGGATCCCTAAGCGTGGTGATTCCAATACTCGCCATTGCTGCTGGAGTTTGTCTTTTGATCGGGAAATGAGGCTCTTCGCGATAAGTGGGATAGAACTTTGATTTTATGGGGAGCGCCTATGGGGTGCGCACAATTGACCTGATGTTGGACGGGCAGCCCGGCTTGAATGCACCTTTTTTTGTTTGCGAGAAATCGTAAACGCATCCTAAAATCATGATTAGTTGCTGTGTGGAAATTTAAATTAGGGCTCTATCGCAGTCCGCTGATTCTTGCGTTTCGGCGATCCAGTGAGCATGGTGGGCGGCCAAAGCCAGCCACTATGCCCCAATTTTTCATCAGGTTCCTTGCCCTCGCCGGCGTTGCGCTGTGGCTGTGTGCTTCCTGTTCGAGAACGCCGGGGCAGCCGGACGGATTGCGCGTGGGGATGGAGCTGGCCTATCCGCCCTTCGAAATGCAGGACCCGCAGGGCAACCCGGTCGGAGTGAGCGTGGACCTCGCAAGGGCGCTGGGGGCGTATTTACATGAGCCGGTCACCATCGAAGCCATCCCCTTCAGCGGGTTGATCCCGGCGCTCAAGACGGGGAAGATAGACGCCGTCATCTCCTCGATGACCGAGACGCCGGAGCGGGCGCAATCGATCGATTTCTCGGATCCCTACCTGAGCACCGGGCTTTGCCTGCTGGTGAAAAAAGAATCGCCCATCCAGGGGATCAGCGATGCGGATCGCCCGGGCGTGACCATTGTAGTGAAACAGGGGACCACCGGGCAGGCCTACGCGCGGGATCGCCTGAAGGCCGCGCGCGTGCTGGTGCTCGACAAGGAGACCGCCTGCGTGCTCGAGGTGACGCAAGGCAAAGCCGACGCATTTATTTACGACCAGATGTCCACTTACACCAACTGGAAGCGCAACATGGACCGGACGCGGCCAATCCTGCGCCCGTTCCAGGCCGAGTCCTGGGCCGTCGGAATCCGGCAGGGAAACAACGAATTGCGGGAGAAGGTAAACGCCTTCTTGAAGAATTACCGGTCCAAAGGCGGCTTCGAGCAACTGGGAGACCGCTATCTCGCCGAGCAAAAGGCGGCGTTCAAGCAGATGAACGTGCCGTTTGTGTTTTAGCATTTATGAACAACGACAAAACCACACAACCGGGCGCCCCGCTACCCTGGAGCGCGGAGGGGATGCGCCCGCGGCGCGACTGGATTTTCACCGAGGTAAGACGGTGTTTTCGCCGCTTCGTGGACGACGACGCCAATTGGCTCTCGCCCCCCGCCAGCAATGCGCAGCCCGATGGGCGCGTCTATGTCCAGGTGGCTCTGCCGTATCTCCTTGGCGACGAAAAGGACCGGGAGCTGGCTGGGCGCCTCCTTCTTTCCAAAGAAGTTACAGATCGACTTATGCGCGCCGACCGGTGCGCTTTTACGGCGGAGTATGTTGCCATTGTGTTATTGGCGGCGGGGGATCGGGTGCCTGTCGGGCTCCGGGCCACTCTCGTGGACCGGATCGGGACTAACCTTCTCTATTTTGCAAACCGAAGTTTGCGACATCACGGTTACAATGACAACCATGTCACGCTTGCCACTTCGACGCTCGTCCTGGGCGGACAACTTGCCGGCAACCGCGAGGCGATCGAAGAGGGGCGGGCCAATCTCGAAAATTTTCGCGATACATTCCTGCGCCGCGGGTTCATGCATGAAACCAACGACTGTTATATTCCCCATTCGCTCTATCCCATTGCCGCCGTCGCAGAATGGGCGCTGGACGAAGATATTCGCCAACTCGCCAGGGACTGTGAAGCGCGCATCTGGGCGGACTGGATAGGTCACTGGCATGTCAACCTCTCCCGCAAACCCGGCCCGAGCGCGCGGGATTACACCAATGGCCGCCTGCATGCCCTCACTTTCAGCACGGCGCTCTGGACGGTTTTCGGGGAGGGGTTCGGACAGCCGGTTTATCCGCCGGCGGACTCCTTCCTGCCCGAGCTGCCTCCCGAGCGCTCGTTCGGGTTCAATGGGCACCCCAGCGATGGAAGTTGGAACCTCGGCTTTCTGACGCGGATGGCGACTCAGCCCTACCATCTATCCCCGGAACTGGCGGCGCTCATGTTTGAGAAGACTTATCCCCATATCATTTGCGGCACCCACGAGACCGGGAACTTTGTCGAAAGCACCGCGGCGGTGACGCGCGACGACAAGGGCGCCGAGAAAACCGGGACGCGGCTCCTCCCCGGCGCACTCCCGTTCTCCGCGCGGGAGATATTCACTTACCAATATCAGGAAAAGGATTGGGCAATGGGCACTGCCAGCCAGCGCATGATAGGCAATTGCGGCAATAATAACTGGGGCGTTTATTACCGGAAGGCGGCGCCGCTGGAAAAGACAGCGGACCAGGGACTGGTCTTTTCCTCATTCACCATCAACGAGAAGAGCACCACGGGAAATCACGTTTTCGTCATGGACCCGGCTGATCCGCTCGCCAGGAACCGCGAGGATGTCGAGCATTGGTTCGACAACGGACGCTATGCAGGCATCCAGCACGAACGCACTTCGATCTTGCTGTATCGGCCCCGTATCCATGAGCGCCACGCCGTTCATGCCTACGCGACGACTATCGTGTTCCCGCTTTGCTTCGGGAATCGCATCGAGCGCATCGAGCTTGGAGACCGCGTGATCGAGGATTTTACCGGCGAATCGGATTCCCTCTCGGATCTCTTTATCCAGGATGGCCCGCTTTATATCGCCATTCGTCCGCTGATCCCGCTTGTCCTGCCCGCCGATATCCGGGTGCGTTTCGAGAAGGAGCCTTATTGGGGTTCGGTCCATTTCTACACTTACCGGGGGCCCGCTCTCGAATTGGAGGAAGTCGATCTTTGCCGCCTGGGCGGCGGCTTCCTCTGCGAGGTCGCAACGCGCGACGATTTCCCTTCGCTCCCTGAATTCAAGAAATGGTTTCGCCGCGGCAGGATCGTCGATGAGCAGAGCCACTTTATGAGGCATGTACGCTATCATCGCGAAGGCCTTGACCTCGCCATGCGGTGGGAGGTCTGGGCCGATAACATCATGTATCGCGCCTTGAATGGCCGCGCCTATCCCACGCCTCAGTTTGCCTGCACCGGGGTAAGTCCGGAGACGCTTCCCTGGCTGACCGGCGACGTATCCGGTCTGGACCACTTCTCGTGGGCCGAGCATCAATCCCAACGCACGCGGATGTTCTGGCCCGGTGTTCCTCTCAACCTGAAACCGGCGACGCTATAACCCGGCCTAGCCGAAGTGCTCCATAAAGCACTTGCGGCAGAATACGGGATCGGGCTCCTCGGGGGCTTCCGCCCAGAGTTTTTCGAGGTAGCGCTTTGTCTTGAGTTTTTCCTCGATTCCCACGCCGCGGAAGTCCTCGTCGAACCAGTAGCCGTCGAAGCCTGTCCATTTCACTGTTGCCACAAAGAGGGGCCATTGGGTGGTTCCCTCCCAGAGCGGCGTCTTGCCGTGCTGGCGTTTGCCGGCATCGTTCTTCGTCAGATAAGAATCCTTCACGTGGATATGGGCGGTATAGTACCGGAGAACATCGACGCTTTGTTTGGAGCCCTCGTGGCCCTGCATTGCGAGGCCCTGGGGATCGAGCAGCGCGCCCACGTCCGCCGGCGAGCAATGCTCGATCAACCGCAGCATCGCCGATGGGCTGTTGTGGATGTAATAGGGATGAATCTCGAGCAAAAGACGGACTCCGTAAGCGTGGGCTTCGGAAGCCATCCTCGCGAGCAGCTCGCGGCTTTCCGCGAATAACTCGTGGAAACGGACGGTCCCGCGATGATAACTGGCGCAAACGTCATCCATGCCTGCCAATTGCGCGGGCGGAGCGGGCGGATCGTTATAATGGACGCCCGACATCCGGACGCCTGTGCCTCCTGTCTCGCGCACCAATTCGAAGACCTGGCGCACGTAGCCGATATCCGCAGTCATATGGCGCGGGGTCAGCCCGACACCGACCGCCTCGGCCACGATGCCGTGATCGTCGCCGATGCGCTTGATGCGCCGGGCCTCCTCGCGCAGTTGCTCGATCGAGCGGGTTTTTGCGCGGAGCTCGAGCACCGGCAGGCCGATTTCCCATGCGGTGTAACCGTTCTGCTGAAGGATGGGCGCTTCCTCTTCGAGCGTCATCCCGGGAAGGTGGGAGGAGATTGCGAATTTCATAGGTTTGTCCATAAGTCAAAAGTAAGTTAGAAAGGATAGGTGTTCACCCAGGTATCCTGGGTTCCGCCCAGGACGTTGAAGACCGGGAACGGCCGGGGGCCGTCGTCTACGAGAGCGACCGTGCGGCCGGTCTGGCTCGATTTGGTGGCGGCCTCGTAAATCTTCGCGATCTGGCGTGTGTGCTCCGGCGGAATAAGCAATGGCGCGCCGTCCCGGATGCTGGCGGCAAGGCTTTCCCAGTAAGTCGGGATTTTCCAGCGGTACTCGAGGAAGTGCGGGCGCCGGGGCGCATAGTAAGGGACCTGTCCTTGCTCGGAGCCCACATAGCCATGCTCGCGCATGAGATCGACCAGTTGATCGACCCGCCATCCGATATAGTGCTCCTTGGTTCCGACGATCTGGTACCTCGCCCCAAGGTCCCTGCGGGAGCTTGCGTTGAGGGAGGGAGGCAGCATGTTCAGGGAAGTCATGACGCCGCTGCTCATCCGCATTTGGATCGCATAACTGCCCTGCTTGTCCGGGTCGGTCTCCTCCGGGCTCCAGAACGTGGCGGAGACCTCGACGGGGTAGCTGCCCGCGAGCAGAAGCAATTGGTCGATCCAATGGCTGCCCCACGTATAGAGGTTGTCATTGGGGCCGTGACCGCCCCCGGGATGGGAGGCGACGTAAAGCAGCCTTCCGAAGTCGCGAGCCTGGATGGTCTCCATGGCGAGCAGGAAATCCATGGCCCATCGGACATTTTGAAAGCATGAGACCAGCCGGCCCGCATCCTTCGCCGCGCGGATCATCGCATCCGCCTCCTCCACGGTGTAACAAAACGGCTTGATAACCACGCAATGCTTGCCCGCCTTCAAGGCCTGGATCGCGTTCGAATAGTGGGCGTGATGCGGCGTGGCCACGAGCACCAGCTCGACCGCCGGGTCATCGAGCAGCGCTTCGCAGCTTTCGTAAAATTTGCGGCCCGGATACTGCGCCGCGGCTTGCTCGACCGATTTTGGGAAAGGATCGTGGAACCCTATCAAGTCGTACAGCTTCGCATGCTCGGCGATATCTTTTCCCATGATAGTCCTGCCGGCTCCCCCGGCGCCTAGAATCCCGACTCCTATCTTTTGCTGGTTTGTTTGAGGCATAATATAATTGGCGTATTTGATTCAGTTTAGCGGCTCGATTTTGATGGTATGGGTTACCGGCTTGACCGCGCTTGCACAAGCCTCCTGCAACTCCCCGTTGATCTCGCGAAATCCGGCATCGAGCGCCTTGAAACTCGCGGTGCTGGCGGGAAGAATCGGAACGATATCGGGCAGCGTCTTGCCCATATAAGTAGTCACCTCCAGGACTTCGAAGTCGCACTTGGCGGTCACCGCCTTGTCCACTTCCGCAAACGCAGGCGCGAAGGGGTTATCCAGGAATTCCGCCGCAAGATTGATTCCTTTTTCCAACTGCGCCGCGGTGAATTCCTTCGATTCCTTCCCCCATGTGATTTTCGCCTTTGCCGACTTCAGGTTCTTCACTACCAGCATATACCGGTTCAACTCATCGTTGAAGGAGAGATAAGGCAGGATGCTTGGGGTCGGCCCGAATGGATGGTTGTCGCCGTGCGTGAAGCAATACGGATAACGCATGCTCTCGATCGTCACTTCTCCATTTTTCGACGACACGAGACGGTGGCCCTCCGTCGCTTCCGCGTTGCCGCTCCCCGCATCATAAGTGATCGTCCCGATATTTCCGTCGAATCCCATCGCCTTGAGAAACGCGTAAGCCATGACGAGATGGCCGTTGGGCGTCGCGTGAATGCCGTCCGCTTCGCCGAACACCGCAAACTTATCCCCCCGCGCGGCCTTGGCTTTCGCCATCGTTTCCATCATTGGCGTATGCAGGTCGGCGAACGGCATTCCCTTCGCAGCCGCAACCTGCTTTGCAATGTCCGCCAGCCGCTGGAGCGTCTGGTGGTTATAAACCTCCGCAGTCGCGTTGTGGCCTTTGAAGTAGAACGAATCGACCGCGCCCGGAGAGCCGACGATCACCGTGCGCGTCCCGCCGCGCTGAAAATTATCGATGACCTTCGAAAGACCCTCGCGATAATGCGCTTCGTTTTCGGGGGAGGGAGGCGACATCTCGCCATCGTTCATCCCATAGTAGACGGTGGCGACAGTGGGAGAAAAGGTCAGCGCGCCCTCCTTCATGTGATCGGCCAAATGAGAGGCCGTGGTGCCGCCCCATCCGCATTGGATCGTCCTGATACCGCCGACCGGCTGGCACATGAGGATGTAATCCTCGACAAACACGGAATAGACGCCCTGCGCCGTGATCGAGTCGCCGCAGATCGTCAGGACGTCGCCGGGCTTGAACACCGATGCCCCCGGCGAGACCGGGGGCGCAATAAGAAACAGGAGCGCCAGCGCCGCGCGGGAGATTAGACGTGAGAAAGCCATCGAGGAGATTGAATTTCGCGGATTCAACTCCCTTGCGCACCTCTGGTCCAGCGGTTTCGTGGAATTCCCGCGGGGCGGGATCGGCGGACTTGCCGCCGCTAACGCCAATTATGCAGCGGCGCCTACATTCTTGCGTGGGCGATGCCGGCGCTCGACTTGCAATACAAGCTTATTAACGGCCCACCACGTATCGGCGCCGCATATGCCGCCGTTCACATGGACGTGGCAGTATTTGTCTGGCGATTTCTTGAAGGCAATTTTGTCCGCAAGGTGTTCTTCCGCAAATTTGTCCCGTAGAGCTTGTGACAAAGTCGGACTGTTCGGCGGGACAAGAACGCTGATGATAACTTCTTCTTCCATAACCAGACAATCGTAGGATCACACCGGTGGTTTTCAAGCGACAATGCGGCCCGCATCTTGGCGCATCGTAGCTTTCTATTGGTTATGAAGGATATTGAACCGAAAGAACGGGACCGCCAGAAAGGACTTATCCGAACCTATCCGCCGGTGCCGCTGGCGCGCAGCAGGGCGGCCTTGCGCTGGGCGGCCATGGCCCGGGCGCGGTCGTGCATCTGGTCGAGGATGGCGGCGAGCATCATGTATTGCTCCGGTTGGGCGGGGCCGCGTGCGATGGCAACGGTTTGCGCATCGAGGGCCTCCGGCCATTGCCGGGCCATGACCTCCGTCTTGGCGGCCTGATCGAAGGGGGCTGCGCTGTGGATGTCGAGCGTGGCGGCTTCCTGGAAATCGGCCAGCGAAGCGGCGTAATCGCCGACGTCGGCATGGAGGCGGCCGAGCATCAGGCGGGAGTCGATATGCCACCAGTGATCGTTGGCAAAGGCCGCCACGGAGGGCAGCGCGGCATTGGGCCCCTGGGTCGCGCCGAGAATTTCCGCTCGGTATTGAACCAGCTCCCAGATATCCGGGTAGCGCCGTATGGCATCGTCGAGGACGGCGAGCGCCGGCGCCGGCTGGTGTCCGTTGTATCGGACCCCAGCGAGGTTAAGGGCGGCGTGCCAGCTTTGCGGTGTCGTCGCGGCGATCAGGTCGGCGCCGTGCGGACTGAATGCGAGGTATTTCTCGGCCTCCGTTTTGCGGCCCTGCTGAAGCAGGTTCATCCCGAGTTGGATGCGCGCTTGCGGGAAGTCCGGGAACTGCGACATCGTGTCGCGGAGGATCGCCTCGGACCCTTTGAGATCGCCTTTGCCGGCGCAGACTTCGGCGAGGTTAAGGCTTACCCGCTCGGGGAATCCCCCATCGGCGATGGTCCGCCTGAAGAATGTTTCGGGATCCGCCCAATCCGCGGCGCGACAGGCGGTGCGGACGCCCAGCGCCAGGACAGCCAGCGGCACGATGGCCGCCAGGCGCCACTGCAAGCGCGCGGGGATCGCACAGGCAAAACCGGCCAGCATCACCAGGTAACCGGCGCTTGCCATGTAAATCCAGTGTTCGGCCACCTGGGCGTTGAGCGGGAAGAGATTCGAGATGGGCAGAAAGCCGAGCACGAACCAGCTCACGCCCAGGATGCGAATCTTGCGGCCGGGCAGCCGGCTCCGGCACGCGAAGACGAAACCGGCAATCGTGAGCAGGCCGATGAGGGAAAGATATTCCTGGCGGAGATTCTGCTGCCACACGCGGAGGCTGCCGTAGGCTGACGGGTTCCAGACCTCGCGCTCCATGTGCAGGTTGCCCGGGTAGAAGATGAGGCTTGTGTAATCCCCGAGCGCCCGCAGCATCAGGATGAGGCGATCGGCCAGAGGCGGAGTGACAAGGCCGTTTTGAGCGGTTCGGGCGCCGGGCAGGTGGCGCAGCCACAGATAGGCCCCCAATACGGCGAGAAGCGAACCGATGGCGGCGAACTTTGCGCGCGGAGGGACCGCTCGTTCGAAACCGAAGAGGTAAATTGCGAAGAGCGCGATCCAGATAACGGCGATCTCCTTTGCGCAAAGGGCCGCGAGCACGCACACCGCAGCCAGCGCCAGGGCAGCGATGCGCCGCCATCCGCTCCAGTCGTTCAAGTACAGCAGCCAGCCGGCGAGGGCGAACATCATGGCGATTGAATCCGCTCGTCCCGCCACATAGGCGACGGCCGCGTTGTGGATCGGGTGGACGGCCCAGAGCAGGCCCACGGAAAACGAAGCGGCGTCCGTGAAACGCGCCCCTTCCTGGGGCATTGCCCGCAGGCAGCGCCGGATTACCAGGAAGAGGAGGAAGGCGCTCGCGGCGTGGAAGAGGATGTTCGAGAAGTGGTAACCGAACTCATCCCGGTTCCAGATCGCGTAATCGACGATGTAGGAGAGATTCTGGACCGGGCGATAGTAGAGGGAAAAGGAATCGATGAACAGCCAGTGGCGGAAAACCTCGAACACGAACCGCGGGCTCTTGAAGAAGGGATTGGCTCCTACGAGGTAGAGATCGTCCCAGAGGAACTTGCCGTGGAGTACCGGCGCGTAGGCCAGCATACAGGCCACGAGGATGAGCGCGCCACCGCCCAGAACGGGGAGGAGGCGGCCGGAAAAGGGCGATTTCGTCGCAGGCGGCGCGGGCATTACCGCTATTGCTTTAGCACGAGACTTGCCAGCAAGGGGAAGGAAATGGGGGTGGTCTATACTTGAACCTACACTTGAACGTGAACTTGAACCCTCTGGAGGGCAAAAGCGGATTTTTCCAAAAGGTTCATGTTCAAGTTCAGGTTGGGAAACGAAAAACCCGGTGAGCCACCATGAAGGCGACCACCGGGTGTTTCGGGTTGGTTGGACGGAATGTTAGTTGTGGTACGGGGACCAGAATGCACCGGGAGCCACGTCCGAGAGGGTGTTCCAGGCGTTCGTGGGGATGTTGGGGAGGGTGTCCACGGTGAAAGTGCCGCTGCTGTTGCCGTAGCTGTCACCGAAGATATCCGCACCGGTCGAATAGAGGACCGTGCCGGTCTTGATGTAGTTCTTCAGGTCGGTCCAGGCCGGGTTCATGCCGGTGGTCTTGTTGTTTTCGATGGCATACTGGTCGGTCGCGCTGTCAAGCATGCGCAGGTCTTCCAGGACGCGGGTCGCCTGCGAGCGTTTGCGGGCGCGCAGGAAGTTGGGGACCGCGATTGCGGCCAGGAGTGCGATAATGGCGACCACGATCATGATTTCCACGAGGGTGAAACCGCCACGGCGGGTTTGAATTTTTTGTATCATATTAATGATTGCTTTTTTATGGTTTTTATTGCCATTAGCGGTATTGCCAGTGGTCATGGCTATTAAGAGCAGAACCAATGCCAACTTTCCCCGCTCGCTCTTCACTTTTCCCTTTCCCATTCACTTTTCTGCTCCCACGGCAGAAGGGTTGCTAAGTACAATCACCAATGCCAAATCGCCATTTTTCACCCTTACAATGGCTTTTCTTACTTACTTTCTGCGTACGTATCTACGTAGTTATGCGGCTTTCTGCCATGCCTTTCTTCATTCCAAACGGTGGCGATATGAAGTTTTACAGCGATTGGGGATTGCATGTGGCGCATGGCTTTTTGACCGATTATAAGGCTTTTTACGGATTGCCGGGCTACCCATTCCTGCTCGGCCTCTTATTTAGGATTCTCAACTTCGACCGGTTCTGGGTCTCGATAGTCGCAGGATTGATCCAGGCCCTGGCCGATAGCTGCACGGCCGTTCTCATCTGGAAGATCGCCGTCGAGGCATTTTCCGGCGAGGAGGAGGCTGCGGGGGGATCTCCGGGTAACGCGATTGGCTGTATGGCCGCCGTGGCGTGGGCGCTCTACCAGCCGGCACAGACATTTTCCGCCGTCCTGATGCCGACGGCGCCGGCCGTGGCGGCATACTGGTATTGCGTGTGGGTCTTGATGCGGCGCCGCGAGGGGTCTTTTTCCCTCTGGAAGCCGTGGCTGCCCATCGGCGTGCTGATCGGGTTTCAGGCGATGTTTGTGGCGACGATCCTGTTTGTCGTGCCGCTGGCGCTTGTGGCCATCGCGCTCTGTTTCAGGGAGAACCTGGGGAAAAATTCGAAATTCGAAATGGCCGGCCTGGCCTCGCTTCGCTCGTTGCAGCGAAACTCGAAGGATATGGAGCGCGAGGGCGCGCCCGGTGGCCGTTCTTCAAACACTTCTTTCGAATTTCGAGTTTCGAATTTCGAATTTCCCGCGAGCTTGCTGCGCCCGCTCATAGCTGTGGCGCTCCTGCTCGCGGGCATTTTCGCCGGGACGTCGCCCTGCTGGCTGCACAATTACTTTGTCGCACGGGAACCGGTAATGCTCTCGGCGCACAGCGGGCTCAATTTCTATATAGGCAACAACCCGCTGGCCACCGGCTACCCGAAGATACCGCCGGGGATGAGCGCGGGCCAGCAGGGCATGCTCAAGGATTCGATCGCCATTGCCGAAAAGGCCGAGGGACGCCCGCTAAGGCACTACGAAGTGTCGCGATACTGGGCGGCTAAAGCCCACGATTACATCTTGAGCCACCGGATGGAGTGGCTGCGGCTCATGGGGCGGAAATTCGTGAATTTCTGGAACAGCTTCCAATATGACGACTTGAGCCTGATCACGCTCTTCAGCCGCGCGGGGTTGCTGGTTCCCGGGCCGCGTTTTGGCTGGGTGGCGGCGCTTGCCATTCCGGGCATGGTCATGGCGCTGGTCAGGTGGGGGAGGGTGGGCCGTGGCCGATCCACCGGCTGTGGCCGATCCACCGGCTGTGGCCGATCCACCGGCTGTGGCCGATCCATCGGCTGGATAGTCGCAGCGGTGCTGCTCCACATGGGCGCGCTGATGCCTGTGTTTGTGACGGAGCGCTACCGGCTGGCCGCCGTGCCGGGGCTGTTGCTGCTGGGGGCATATGGACTGTGGGAATTCTGGAGGTTCCTGACCCGGGCCCGTTGGATCCCGGCGGTCGCCTACGGGTTCGCGGGGCTGTTGGCGGCGTTTTGGGTGGCGACACCCCCGGCCGATGCGGCGCTCTGGTCGCTCGACTATTATAATACCGGGATCAAAGCGCTGGATCAGCAGGATTACACCGCCGCCCGCCGGGACCTCGAGACAGCCTACCGCTACGTGCCGGACAATTCCGAAGTGAATTTTGCGTTGGGGCTCCTGTGGCAGAGCCAGGAGGACTTGAGGCGGGCCGAGACTTTCTACGCAAAGGCGCTCACGCTCAACCCGCGGCACGTCGGCGCCTGGAACAATCTGGGGGTGCTGGCCAGCAAGCACAAGGCCTGGTCAATGGCCCGACATTTCTTTGAAAAGGCGATCGAGATCGATCCCACTGACGCCAAAACCCAATACCTGCAAGCCCGGGTCTATGCGGAACTGGGCCAATGGGACGATGCCCGGGCCAGTATCCAGACCGCGCTCCGGCTGCAGCCGGACCAGAAGGAATTCGAGGAACTGGCCGGGAGAATCGAGGCCCACGGGCCGCTTCCGCAGGAGTAGAGCAATGAACCGTACCGCCGACCATCTTCCGAAACTGGAACGCCTGGCTCCGATCATTCTGCTCGCCGTCGTGTTCCTCATCGGCGCATGGATCCGTATCGAGGGCCTTGGCGGCGCCAAGAGAACTCCGGACGAGAGTTGTTACATGGGGTACGCCGCAGTCGCGCTCGCCGCACCTCTCGAAGCGCCGCGCAATTTGGTCAGCAGCTTTAACCGTACGCCCAGCGCGTGGATTTACCCGATCCCGCTGCGCATCGGTTATTACTACTCGCTCGCAGCGGTCGCAGCGCTGTGGCACTTGAGCGTGGAGCGCGCCGGCGCGATGCTTTCCGCCGCGGTCAGCATCCTCCAACTGGCGTTGGTAGGGCTTGTCGGGATCAGGTTCTTCAATCGTTGGGCCGCGCTCGGCGCACTCTTGCTCCTGAGCGTATCTCCCGAGGATTTGCTGATGGCGCGCCATATCTGGAGTGATGGTGTTACCGGCTCGATGGCAATGGCCCTCGTGTGGTTTTGCGCCGAGATCGTGGTCCGTCCCCGCAACGAGGGCAGGCCGTGGTTCGCCGGATTCTGCGTTTGCAGCTTCTATTTTCTGCTGCTCAGAGAATCTGCCGTCGTCTTTTTCGGGCTGTGCGTTGCGGCCCTCGCCATTAACGCTTGGCTGAGAGACCGGACATGGAAATCCGCGGCCTGCCTGCTGGCTGGCGCCGCCGCGACCGCCCTTTGCGCCTTTTCCACCATGGCCATCCTCTGCGGCGGCGTGGCTCCAATGCTCGAGGTCGTCCGCAAGTGCTCCTACGGCATCGTGACCAACCCCTTCGACATCGGTTACCAAAATGGCCCGTGGTACTCGTTTCCGATCGGCCTCTGGGTGCTGAGCCCGTTGACCGCTTTCGGATGCGCGGTTGCAATGGCCGCCGTTCTCCTCCCGGGTAACCGGCTGGCCCGCGCTCTGTCACTCAACCGCGAACAGGCCCGCATCCTTCCCGGCATTGCCGCCGCCATCATCGTCATTATGATCGCCGGCTCCATACCCCCATGCCTCAAGAACATCCGCCTGATCAGTTTCATATTCGGACCCTGGCATCTCATGGCCGGGCTTGGACTGTCCTACATTGCGATCGCGGCCGGGAACCGGATGGTGCGGCGGGCCGGCCTTGCCGCGGCGGTCATTGTAGCCCTCATCGTTCTTTGCTCCTGCTTCGCCGATTACGCCCGCTTCGAGCAATACTTCTCCAACGGCGCGGTTCGTGACTTGAATATCCGCCAACTGATGGACCTGCCGTTTGCCCAAGGTTCGTGACGGGCCCAGGCGCCTATCGCAAATCGAGGCGGAATTCAATCGAAGCCTGTTATGTTTCAGGCAACCCCATTCTGCGCGGCAGCGGTTGGGGAGACCAAAAAAGACCTCATCTTCGGTTTGGCCGATGGGGTGAAAGAGAGTGTGACTGGGCGGCTGGCCGGTCGAGTCCCGCAAGCCGCGGGCCAGGGTGGGGTACTCAAGATTCTGCGACAACCATTGCGAGATCGCCATCTTTTCAGTTTTCAAGCGACCCCGTCCGCAGACGGGCCGACGGCGTGCGTACGGTCGTCATCGTCGAGGTAAATTCTTTCCCGCCTGTTGCCTCGTGCCATCACCTGGTAAGCGGCTCCGGGATATTCCATCCGAATGCTTCGCGCCATGAGGACTTCGCAACAAACGGAAAGCAAACCTGTCAATATATGTCGCCTGACCCGAATGGCACTCGGCCTCCGCGCGTCAGCGCGAGCGCCGGGCGGTTTGCTTTATGAATGCCTCTGCCCAAACCGGGCGAACCCTCCACGGCGGCGGCAGGTCCATCTAACTGCGGCCATTGAACCTACTGTTCTCCGGGAGCCTTGTTTCCTACTGCGGGACTTGGCCTGGCATCAGCGGGATTGTCGTTGAAATAGGCTTCCGCGCCTTTCTTGGCTTCTCCCGAAAGCGCCGCGTCGCAGTATTTGACCATGCTCGGATCGTCAGCATAAAGAACCTTCACCCTCTGCAATATGTCCTTTGCCACTGGCTTTTCGTAATTGTAGTCGAGCACCCCCCTTACGTTCTTGTCCGCCGGGAATAGCGCCCACTTAAACAACCGCTTATTTATCACATTGGTTTGGGCAAGACTTGCGGCTTTGTCCAAAAATTGAAGGTAGCTTTCAGAGGGCATGGACTGAAACGCAGCAAAGAGGATTACCTGATCTGTTTCAGATGGCGCTACGCTTTTAAGATTGCCTAGCAATGTTCGCCAGTTTGCTTGAACCGCACTTTTGAGTTGCGTAAATTCAGGGGCTTTCTTCCAATTTCCGCCTTCCATCACGGCTTCTGGAAATCGGTAGCTTTCAGGAATCTTGCTTTCCACTAGCGTCAGCAAGTGGCTTATCTGTGACATCTGCGTTGTATCTGCTTTCACTGTAATAATTCCAAAAAAACCAAATACCGCCAGAAGGGTAATCAGATTTGCTCTTTTCATTTTCATATAAATCGCAGTTAGGGCTTGTATGTGCGGATGCCCGATGTGCCATCGTAAAAATCAGGGTAGTTTTTATTCACCGAGCCCGAAACTCCTGCCCCAATACCGCCGCCGTCATAATCAGTAATAGCACAATGTCCCGCATCGGATGTATCAGGATGAGCAATAACGTATCCAGGTTGAGGAAAAGAATTCGATAAGAGGGGCCAACCTGTAATTGAGGTAGAGAAAACACCCGGTATGTGACTGGTGCTCGTTGCCCCGGCCCACTGATTTGCCAAGGGTGGATAGCTATGAAATATACCATTGATCGCCGGAACGGTCGCCCCAACTGCACAGCAGCGATGAGCAACAAATATGTTGCACCTAATAATTGCGTTGCCCGTCGTTCCAAACCCGGAAAAACCATACTCGGCGGGAATGGTCACGTTAGACGCATAAGCTGTGCTCCCAAGATAGTTGTTGGCTTCATTTCTAATGCTGATTTGCATCTGAGTGTCACAAACACCGATTTCGTCAGGATCGCCTTTCTTTCCCGGCCCCATAGGACCGTTACTCGTTTTTAGCTCATCTTGCTTCCTGACGTATTTTGGAGCGTCGGCATCGTCGCCGAAAAACACCGCCTCGACCTGAAAGATTCCGCTGGTACTCGGCGTGTAATCGAACTTGGTGCCCGTTCCAAATTGCTGCCACGCACCATAAGTCCCGCTCATCAATAGTTGCCGATATTTCCATACCGGCTGGCCTGCGGGAAGCGAGTAGTTAGGTTGTGAGGTTCCAGTTAGGCAAAATGTAAGGGTGTCAGTATTCGTGACAATCACTCCATCGTCCGGCCAGATGCCGCTGGGCGGACCATTGTTGGCCTTCTTCCAAATGGTTATATCCACCGGGAGGAGAATTGTTTCACTGCGCACCCCAAAACTCACGCGCTCGTGCGCGTGTTCCCTCAGTACGGCCATGGTGCTCATGATTGAGCCAGCAAGGATGACAGCTAGGGGATGGGAAGTCGAGTGCTTCCCGGTGGAGTTCAGCGCCGGGCGCGGGTTCGCCTCTCCCGCCAGCGGCGCAACTCGAATGCCGGCACGTCGATCACTTTCCGCCGCTCGCTGGGGGCGGTGCGATGGTGGACCTTCTTGAGGTCGCTGGGGACTACGCGGGTGTATATCTGCGTGGTGGTGATGTGGGAGTGCCCGAGCATCTCCTGGACGTGGCGCACGCTGGCCCCGCCCTTGAGCATTTCGGTGGCGCACCCGTGGCGCAGGGAGTGCGTGGCGGTGCTCCTGGGCAGGTGAGCGGCGTTGGCGTAACGCATGAGGATGCGCCGGAGCA
>Ga0302320_10015127_pt1 | contig 15881 bp, 19 predicted proteins | sample Bog_T0_3_FD_202130 | JGI IMG/M metagenome (GOLD analysis project Ga0302320, IMG submission 202130) | Peat permafrost microbial communities from Stordalen Mire near Abisko, Sweden - Bog_T0_3 | ecosystem: Environmental > Terrestrial > Soil > Wetlands > Peat | place: Sweden: Abisko, Stordalen Mire... | reverse complement strand
GGCGAGGATTTTGAGGGTTGCGCCAAGAAACAGATGTCCGCCCAAGGCCCCTGTCGGCCGTTTTTTTTGTCCTCATGCGCTTAGGCGAGGATTTGGGAAATTCACTGTACTCGCGATTCGGCGCTTCGGCCAGGGGACGGACGCCTGGGCGGTACCCAACGCCATCCCGGACGCATTTCACTTTTTTGGGTGGTGGTTTCCGTTTCTTAATCTTAATCTTAATCCTAATCTTAATCTCCCATCGTTAAGAGAAGAAGAGATTAAGATTGGGATTAAGATTAGGATTATGATTGAGAGAGGATACCTGTGAGTTGGCGCGTCTTCGTATGAAAATTGGCATATTAGGCGGGTCATTCGACCCCGTGCATTTGGGGCATTTGCTGGTCGCGCGGGCGGCGCGCGAGGAGCTTGGCCTGGACAAGGTCTGTTTTGTTCCGGCGGCTCAATCGCCGTTCAAACCGGGAACCTCACCCGCGCCCGCGCCGGAACGCCTGCGCTTATTGCGGCTGGCGCTCGCAGGCGAAATTTCCAGTGAAATTGACGATCTGGAACTCCGGCGCGGCGGCGTCTCGTACACGGTGGACACACTGCGGCATTATGCGGAGAAGTACCACGGGGCGGAGCTTTTTTATCTGATCGGCGCGGATCAGACGGTTCTGTTGCCGCAGTGGCGCGAGGCGGCCGAGCTGGCCCGCCTGGCGCAGTTTGTCGTGGCGCCGCGTCCGGGCGAAGGAACGCCCGCGCTTCCCGCGCCGTTTCGAGGGCACGTCTTGCGCGGGTTCCCGATGGTGGTGTCGTCCTCGCAAATCCGGGCGCGCGTCAAGGCGGGACTGCCGGTCAAGCTTCTGACGCTGCCCGCGGTGGCGGAGGCGATTGCGAACAATCGGCTTTATCTTTAACCGCTTTGGGAGTATGGTGAGAGCGAAAATGGAATCCAAGAAATTGGCGCTTTTGTGCCGCGACCTGGCCGAGAATAAAAAGGCCGAAAACACTGTCATCCTTGATGTGCGGAATCTTTCCTCCATCACCGACTTCTTCGTGATCACTTCAGGGGGCACCGAACCCCACCTGCGAGCCATCGTCAACGAGATTGCTGACCGGCTGCGCGAGGACCACGGCCTTTCCCCGCGCGCCATTGACGGGGACAGCAGCGCGCCCTGGCAGGTGATGGATTTCTTTGACGTGATCGTGCATGTCATGCGGACGGACGTGCGGGAGAAGTACGACTTGGAAGGACTGTGGGGCGACGCGGCCAAGGTCGCACCCCGCCGCGCAAAGTCTCGCCAGCCCGGCGTCAAAGCCAGGACCGGCGCGGCGGTTGGGGGAAAAAAGCGGGCCAAAAGGAAGGCGAAAACGCCGCCCGGGGGTTCTATTTATACTTGACAGTATCCGCCCGCCGTCCTCTCCTCCTGCGGAGGCCCGCCGCGTTCCATCGCGGCGGCCCGGATGACTCGGATTACTGCGGCTGCTGCTCTTCCTTGGGCGGCATTTCCGACGCGGCTTTCACCATCTCATTCAGGACTTTGCTGAACTCGTCCAAGCCTGTGGAGGGAATGATGACGTTGTCGCGGCGGCCGTTGACGTCTTCGGTGATGCGCAGGAACCGGCCGCGGGGATTTTCCTTCAGGGTAAAGATGAAGGTCTTGCGCTCGATCTGGATCTTCTCTGTTTTTAAGGTGTCCTCGTTAACCGGGGGACGGGGCGGGCCGGCGCTGTAAGACCGGTAACCCTGGGGGTATGGGCGTTCGTTTGAGATCATATCTGTTTGTCTTTCACTCGCTGTCTGTCTTCTGCGCCCGCAAGCGACGCGCTACAATATCAGCTAATTTACTCATGGTCATTAGTTCAGTACTTCGATACACTACACTGTTATTATTCAGCTTCAAAGGCGGTATGTCAACCACGGATTTTGTCCAGGTTCAAACTCTCGAACCGCGCGTGTCCGGCTGACCGGCTGACACGCCACAGATAAACCAGCAGCCCGCCAATAGTCACCAGATTGACACATTCGGCGGCCCCGTGCCAAGCTTTAAATGCGCGACGGGCCGCATCTTGCGCCACCGGCTTGGTGTCGTAATACATGTGATGGTGCAAGTCCGCCAGTTTGGGCTGCATCACCAGCCCGCCGGCCAGCGCCAGGCCGCCCAGAACCGCCAGGATGGCCAAGTTCCGCTGCCATAGAGGCTTGTTGCTGTAGAGCCATTCCAGCGCCAAATGCGCCAGCCCGACGCCGCAGCAGCAGTATTGCAGAATGAAAAAGCGGGCGAAAATCCTCTGCGCGGCCAAGCCCACATAGTAGTTTCCTCCCGGACCCATCTCGGTTTTGAATTGGGCCGTAGTCGCAAAAATGGCGGGCAGGCCAACGATGAGAAAAACGTCCGCGCCCAGCCACAGGGCCGCGTTGACAATGCCGATGTATCGTAAAAAAGCTGTCACAAACCCAGCGTAGCGGGTATGGGATTAAAGTTCAATCCTCCCTTGTCTTTTCCTTTCTTGATCTTAATCCTAATCTTAATCTTAATCCTCATGCCGAAGCGGAGAAGAGATTAAGATTAGGATTAAGATTATGATTAGGAGTGAACTCCATAAGCCGGATGCATACGCCCGCCACTGAGATACAGGAGGAAATTGTCCAGAGCGGGGCGGTCACCTTCGCGCGCTTCATGGAACTGGCGCTTTACGCGCCGGGTTGCGGCTATTACGAACGGCGGCGGGAAACGGGCCGGCGCGGCGATTTTTTCACCAGCGTCAGCGTCGGACCGGTGTTTGGCGAGTTGCTGGCGTTTCAATTCGCGCGATGGCTGGAAGAAATCGCGCCGCCGCCGGCCCAATGGCAATTGGCGGAAGCGGGCGCGCATGACGGACAGTTGGCGTTGGATATTCTGCGCTGGCTGCGCCAACACCGCCCGGATATTTTCGCGGGCATCGAATACCGGATAATTGAGCCGTCGCCCGTTCGCCGCGCCTGGCAGGAGGAAAAACTGGGGAGTGAATTCGCCGGCGTGAAATGGGCGGGCGGCTTGGACGAACTGGGGCGCGTGCGCGGCATCCTCTTTTCCAACGAACTGCTCGACGCCATGCCGGTCCACCGCCTCTGCCGGGATGCCGCCGGAAAACAATGGCTCGAGTGGCGCGTGAATTGGGTCGGGAACAGCTTTGTCTGGGACCTTGGGCCGCTCTCGCGTGAGGCGGCGGCGTGCCTGCCGGACATTCCCGGCGAATTGGAAGCGGTGTTGCCCGGCGGATTTGTCATCGAGGTCTCTCCGAGCGCCGCCCAATGGTGGACGCGCGCCGCCGCCAGCATGGATTGCGGCAAACTCCTGACCTTGGATTACGGCATGGAGGACGATGAATGGCTCCGGCCCGAACGCGCCGCCGGAACGCTCCGCGCCTACAGCGCACACCGGATCTTCGGCAATGTCCTGGCCAATCCGGGAGGGCAGGACATCACCGCGCACGTCAACTTCTCCGTGCTCCGGCGGGCGGGTGAGGAGGCCGGATTGCATACGAAGGGCGTGATCCGCCAATCCAAATTGTTGACGGACATTTTCCAGCGCACCCTCGCGGACGCGGCGGGATTTGAAGAATGGACCCCGGGGCGGGTCCGGCAATTTCAGACCCTGACCCACCCCGACCATCTGGGCCATCGCTTCCGCGCGCTCATCCAGGCGCGGTGAGACTTTGTTGGGTAACGTATCTTAATCTTAATTCTGATCTCAACCATGGTCTCAGATTTCAAAATAGATTAGGATTAGGATTAGGATTAGGATTAAGATTAGGAAAAAATGAACATTCACGAATTTCAAGCCAAACAACTCCTGGCCCGGCACGGCGTCGCGGTGCCTGAAGAAGAGGTGTGCGCCTCGGCGGAAGCCGCGCGTCACGCCGCTGGACAAATCCTGGCCTGCGGGAACAAACGCATCGTCATCAAGGCCCAGATTCATGCCGGCGGACGAGGCAAGGGCACTTTCAAGAGCGGCTACCAGGGCGGCGTCAAACTTTGCCAGACGGCAGACGAGGCTTTTGAGATTGCCGGGGCGATGCTGGGCAATGTCCTGGTCACCAAACAAACAGGACCGGAAGGCCGCCTGGTGAGCAAGGTCCTGGTCGCCGCCGCGCCGGTGATCCTGAAGGAACTATACTGCGCCGTTTTGCTCGACCGCGCCACCTCGCGCCCGATGGTCATGGCCAGCACGGAGGGCGGCATGGACATCGAGGAGGTCGCGGCCAAACACCCGGAGAAGATTATCAAGGAGCCGGTGGACCCGTCCCTGGGCTGGATGCCCTTTCAAGGGCGCAAGATCGGGGCCGCGCTGGGCATGAAGGGCGATTTGATCGCTTCCGCGGCAACATTCTTTGGCGGCCTTTACAAGACGTGGCTTGAATGCGACGCCGGGATGGTGGAAATCAATCCCCTTTGTATCGTCGCCGGCGCGGATGGCCGGGAGTCGCTTATGGCGGTGGACGCCAAAATCGGGCTGGACGACAATGCGCTATATCGCCATCCCGATTTGCAGGCCATGCGCGATCTGGCGGAGGAAGCGCCGCTGGAAATCGAGGCCGGAAAACACAAGCTCAACTACATCAAACTGGACGGCAATATCGCCTGCCTGGTCAACGGCGCGGGTCTGGCGATGGCAACGATGGACATCATCCAGCATTATGGCGGCATGCCGGCCAATTTCCTGGACGTGGGCGGCGGCGCAACCCGCGAACAGGTAACTGCGGCCTTCAAGATCATTCTGAGCGACCCAAATGTGAAAGGGATTCTGGTCAACATTTTTGGCGGCATCATGGATTGCGACGTCATCGCCGCCGGCATCGTCGCGGCGGTGAAGGAGACCGGCTTGCCATTGCCGCTGGTCGTGCGGCTGGAAGGCAACAATGTCGTCGCGGGCCGGCAGACTCTCGCCCAATCCGGCGTCGCCATCATCACCGCCGGCTCGATGGCCGACGCGGCGGAGAAGATTGTGAAGGCGGTTGGAAAATGATAAATTGGAAACATCGAAATTTATGATCAAACCCATCGAAATCGCGTTTAGTTGTTACGCCGTCACCGACATGCCGCGGGCGCGGAAGTTTTACGAAGAGGCGCTGGGCTTGAAACCCAGCCACGCCCACGATTCCGAACATGGCCAGTGGGTGGAATACGAGTTGGGGCCCCATACCCTGGCTCTCGGTTCCGCGCCGGGAGCTTTCAAACCCAGTCCCGACGGCTGCTCCGTCGCGCTGGAAGTCGAGGACTTCGACGCCGCGATTGCCCATTTGCGCGCGCACGGGGCAAAGTTCCGCATTGAGCCGATGCCCACACCCGTCTGTCACATGGCCATGATTTTCGATCCCGACGGCAACACCATTTGCATTCACAAACGAAAGAACTAACATGTCCATCCTGGTCACCCCTCAAACCAAAATTCTCGTCCAAGGCATCACGGGCAGTTTCGGCGCGCGTCACACGCAACTCTCCCTCGACTACGGCACCCAGGTAGTGGCCGGCGTCACTCCCGGCAAAGGCGGCCGGACCTTCGATCACGCCGGCAGACAAATCCCGATCTTCGACACCGTGCTGGAGGCCGCGCGCCAAACCGGCGCGACCGTTTCCGTTGTCTTCGTCCCCCCTCCCTTCGCCGCCGACGCCATCCTCGAAGCCGCGGACGCCGCGCTCGATCTGGTCGTCGCCATCACCGAAGGCATTCCCGTCAATGACATGGTAAAAGTCAAACAGGCACTGCGCGGCGCGAAAACCCGGCTCATCGGGCCGAATTGCCCCGGAGTCGTCACGCCGGGCGACGGAGAGAATTCCACCGGCGGCTGCCGCATTGGCATCGCCCCCGGCTACATTCACAAAAAGGGCCACATCGGCGTCGTCTCGCGCAGCGGGACCCTCACCTACGAGGCCGTCTGGCAACTGACTTGCCGCGGCGCCGGCCAATCCACCTGCGTCGGCATCGGCGGCGATCCGGTCAGCGGCACTTCGCACCTGGACATCATCAAAATGTTCAACGCCGACCCGGACACTCACGGGATCATCATGATCGGCGAAATCGGCGGGTCCGCCGAGGAGGAGGCCGCCCAGTGGATCAGACGATATTGCAAAAAGCCGGTGGCCGGGTTTATCGCTGGCGCGACCGCCCCGGCCGGGCGGCGCATGGGCCATGCCGGAGCCATCATCAGCGGCGGCAAAGGCACGGCGGCGGCGAAGATCGCGGCCTTCAAGAAAGCCGGCATCGGCGTGGCGGCGACCCCTTCCGACATGGCGGACACGCTCCTGAAAATGATGTGAGGCGGGGCTGGCGACAGGCGCGAGTTTTTTGTTTTTCATTGAAGCGTCGGCGCGGAATGGGTAAATCATCCCAACGAATGCTGGCGGATGAGTTGGATTGATTTCATTCTGAACATTGCCGGACTTTTGCTCTGGCTCAACTGGCGCGCGGTCCCGCCGCTCACGGCGGCCCCGGCGGGCGCGGCGGAACCTGCCCTGCCCCGGCGCGCGGACCCTCCGCGCGCGCGCTGGCGGTATCTGCTGGGACTCCTCGCGCTGCTGGTAGGGCGCGCGGTTTTTTACTGGCAGGCTGGTTCGAGCCTGAAGTGGGACCCTATCATCCCCTTCAGCTTCACTTCGCTCGCGTTCCGCAGCGATCTGCCGGGGCGCATGGTGCTCTTCTCGTTTCTCAGCTTCGGTGCGACTCTCGGCTTTTTTTATCTTTGCCTGCTGCTGCTCTCGTGGGTCAATGCTCCTGTCTCTGATGCGGATCCCGCCCAACGCCTCGTGCGTCTTCACCTCGGCTCTCTGGAACGCTGGCCCTGGCTGCTGAAAATGCTCCTCCCGCTGGTTGTCACAACCGCGCTCTGGTGCGCGCTCAACCCGCTGCTGCTCTGGATTGAAATGGTGCCGCCAGTTTCAAACTGGCAATTGCTGGCGCAGGGCGCGGTCATCGCCGTCGCCGTCTATTTCACGCTGCGGTTCCTGGTGCTGGGGTTTCTCGCCTTGTACGTGCTCAACAGCTACATCTATCTGGGCAACTCCCCCCTCCTAAACTACGTCAACACTACGTCGCGCGGCCTCTTGCGTCCTCTCCGCTGGCTGCCCTTGCGAATCGGCCGCGTTGACCTCACCCCGCTGGCGGCCATTGCCCTCGTCATACTCGCCTGGTGGCTCTGGCATCTTTGCATGCTTGCGGCCTCCGCCAGAGTCGGCGTCATGGCGAATTTCTGGCATCTTCTGTGGGGGTCACAACTCAGGTGATGCCGCTCCGGGAACCGGACCGGCGCGGTATGGACCATCTCCGCCCGTGATGACCGGCCGGCCAGGAGCCGCTCAAACGTCGCAAATGCGGACGCATTTCTCCAGCGAGGCGAGTGGATCGGAACCGCGCGGAAGGAATTCCTGGGCCACAAAGCCTTTGTAACCCGTGGCCACGATGGCTTTCATGATAGCCGGATAGTTCAACTCCTGCGTCTCATCAATCTCATGCCGCCCCGGCACGCCGCCGGTGTGGTAATGGCCTAGGAACTGGTGATTGTTCTGGATGGTGCGGATGACATCCCCTTCCATGATTTGCATGTGGTAAATGTCGTAGAGGAGCTTGAAGCGTTCCGAGCCGACGCGCCGGCAAAGTCCCGCGCCCCAGGCAGTATGATCGCACATGTAATCGTGATGATCCACCTTGCTGTTGAGCAGTTCCATGCAAACCGTCACATTGTGCTTCTCAGCCAGACCGATGAAGCGTTTCAACCCCGCCGCGCAGTTCTCCAGCCCCTCTTCGTCGCTCATCCCCTGGCGGTTGCCGGAAAAGCAGATCACGTTCGGGCACCCCGCTTCGGCCGCCAGCGGAATTGTCTTCTCAAAAAATGCGGCTATCTGGTCGTGGTTCTCCACGCGGTTGAGTCCTTTTGGAATGTCGCCCGGCACTCCGGTGAGCAACGCGCATATAAGCCCGTGTTCTTTCAGCACCGGCAGGTCGTTGAGTGTGACAAGCTCCACCGATTGCAGCCCGATCTGTTTGGCCTTCTCGCAGAGGGTGTCCAGCGGGATGTTCTTATAGCACCAACGGCAGACCGAATGGTGGATGCGGCCGGTCAATGGTTGCGCCACGGCGGCGGCGGTGTGGCGCGGGAGGAGCGTGGCGCAGGCGGTGGCCAGGGAGGCGGTCTTGATGGCTTGGCGTCGTGTCATATTCGCAGGTGGTTTATGGATTGGGTTGCGGTTTGGGTTTGAAATTGGCCCCGATGAACAAATTGCAAAACTCGAATTTCACCGGGATCGGAAAGTAGCTCGAATGGACCATTTCAAACCACGGCGCAATTTCGCCCAAAACCTCCCACGGCAGGTTGATGTGCTCGCGCGAAATAAATATGTGGTAGGGCCGCTTGTAGCGCTTTTGAAACACCCGCTTGGCCGAAATCTCCCGCGCCAGCGAATACGCCAGGCTCCCCTCGCAAGGAATAACTATCGAGAATACCCCGGACGTCTTGTTGCACAGCCGGTACATTTCCGCAATCGCCGCCGGCAGGTTGGGCAAATGCTCCAGCACATGCACCGCCAGCACGCGGTCGAAATGCCCATCCGGGAAATCAATGCGCTTTTGGCAATCCCCCAGATAAACCTGAATCTTCGGGCACGCCTTTCGCAGCCGTTCGGCCATGTTCTCCCGGTATTCCACAGCCACGTAATTCCGCTCCTGCTCCGGCGTCAGAACTTCATATTTAAGATGCTCGCCCAGCCCCGCGCCGATTTCCAGCGTGCGCAGGAAATGCGCCGGCCGGTTCCGGGCCGGATAGCTGTGGCTCCAGCGGTCGGCGATGCCGTACTTATTGGGGAACACATCGTGCCAATGCTCCATGAAGTCGTCATTGATCCTCTGGTCTTCCGGCGACAGCGGCGGCAGTTGTTTCGGCCATTTCGGCATAAGCCAACCATTCCAGAAATCCGCCGCCACGCAAGCCGATTCCGCTGCGGGCTTTCAGGGGGCGCAGGACAATAATCTGCAGCGGAGAGGCACGCGGCTGATCAGCCTGGCCTCCAACGCTTCAATGCGCCGGGGGGAAACCGGCGGCACACCCGTTACACCGTTACATTACCTATGAGAAACGGCGCTCTTCAACCCGTTACACACCCGTTACATCCCGTTACATGGCTGAGGCATGGGGGTTGGCGGACGTGCCAACGGCTGCTGCCGCCCTTGCGCCGGGGGGAAATCGGCTGCACACCCGCTACACCGCTACACCCATTGATTACCAACGACTTACAACTTCCTTCCCCGCTACATTGTAGCGCTGTGTAGCGTTACAATTCTCTTTGGTAGGGCAGAGTTGCCGCTCTGCCCCGATTCGACGGCGGCGCAGCAGCACCGCCCCGCTATGAGCGTGAAGAAATTTGACCTGCGCCCAACATCCGTATCGAAATCGCGTTTCGCCTCGACAGAGTCTTATCCTCTCATTACCCTCCAAGATCAAAGCACTGATTCTCACGGCAAAGGATTGAACCATGAGCGAATTTAAGTTTTCCTGCCCGGGCTGCGGACAGCATCTCGCAGCCGCCGACGCCGATGTTGGCCGCCAGATTGCCTGTCCAGCGTGCCAAAGCGCAGTGGTGGTCCCCGCAAATCAACCCTCTCCCCCACCTGTGCCCGTTTCCACTTTTTCAACCAGATCGAATTACGTCGTCGCGCCGCAAAGCCCTCGCCCCAAATCACGTAATCTCGCTCTGCGTTTTGGGATCGCCGTGGGTTCGATTGTCCTGCTGGTTCTGTGCTCATTCGTCGTCTGGCGCATCGTCCTTAACCACGAGGTCAACACCCAATTCGCCAAAATTCGGGCCGCCGGCTATCCGACCTCCGGCGCGGAATTGAACACTTGGCGCGCGCCAGTGCCCGACTCGGAAAACGGGGCGCTGGTAATTACGCAGGCCTTTGCCCTTTTTCGAACCTTCCCGGACAGCCGTTCCAATCTGATCTTCCACGTCAAGACTGGCCGAACCAATCAATGGTCCGCGGAGACGCGAGAGTTGGTCAAAGCGTATCTTCAGACCAATGGGCCGGCGCTCGCCAAAGCCAGGGGAGCCTTGCTGCTGTCGCGATTTCGTTATCCGCTGGACTTTTCTTATGGGCCGGAAACATTGATGCCGCATCTCCCGAAATTGAAACAATTCGCGGACATGGCTGATTTGGAAGCCGCTCTTAATACCGGCAACGGGCACCCCGACCAATGGCCTCAAGCGGTGGAGTTTCAATTAAAGCTTGGGGAGACCCTCGACGATGAACCGACCCTCATTTCCCATCTGGTTCGCAGCGCGATTATTAGCACCGCCACCAAGTCTGCCGAGCGAAGTTTGAATCATTCCAAGCCTGGCGAAGAAGCGTGCCGGAGCCTTCAAGCCGCATTCACCAGCGCCGGCGGCACAAATTTGCTGCCGCTTGCTTTGGTCGGCGAACGCGCAGTGACAATCCCAATCTTCCGGTTGAGCCTTCAAGAAGCCAACAGCGTGAGTCAAGACGATTCCAATTTCTTCACGCCCGCCCCCCCAAAACAGCAGCGTTTCGCTGGCAAACCCATGCCGGGCCTCTGGCTAACGGGATTTTGGGAGCGGGACCTGAATTTCTACCTCGAAACCATGGATAAGTTCATTTCGCTCGCGGCCCTGCCAGCCCCGGCAAGCTTCGCGCTGACAAATTTTTCAGAATCAGTGTCCATCGTGGCGCGGAAAAGACTCTACATCACATCTGCATTGCTTCTTCCAGAATATAAAATTGTCAGCGTGAAAGAGGCTCGCCTGCAAGCCAACATCAGGCTCGCCGCCACGGCCTTTGCCGTCGAACGTTTCCGCCTCGCCAAAGGGCGGTTGCCGGGCGCTCTTTCCGAACTCGCGCCACAATTTCTCGACGCCGTTCCCACCGATCCTTTCGACGGCGAACCTCTCCGCTACCACACCCTCCCGCGCGGTTACGTCATCTACAGCGTAGGCCCCGACGGCCACGATGCCGGCGGCCGCGAACCACCGGAAAGCAAGCCCTCCGGCGACAAGACCCACTACGACATCACTTTCACCGTCGAACGTTGACCCGCCCACAATGAGAAAACCGGGCGTTCTTTGTAATTGATGCCCGGAGCCTTGCCATGCACAGTGCGTGGAAAGCCGATGGCCAAACGCATCAAACGCAGCAAACGCATCCGCCTTATCCTGTTGAGCGGCCTTTCCGCGGGCGCGCTGGCCGGTTGTTCCCCCGAGGGCAAACCGCCGTTGAGCGCGGACAATGTCTATACGAACAACTATTTCGTTCCCGGCGCGGGTTATTATCACGCGCCTTTCTGCGCCTGGTATCCCATGCAGTATAATGATTTCGATGCCGCCAGGCAGCAGTATTACTACGGCGGACAATGGGGGTCGGAGCCGTGGCAGAGCATTACCAACGTTTCCTCCCCATCTGCTCAGGCGGCCGCCTCCGCCGAAGCGATGCGGACGGACGTGGCGCGCGGCGGTTTCGGCTCAACAGGCCACGGCGTCTTTATAACTTCCTGATGAAACGCCACGCCATCCAATGCCGCGCCGACTGGCCTGCCCGCGTCGAGAGTGTCGGGCTGACCTTTCATTCCCACGAGAACGGGCCATATTGGGACGAATCGGCCTGCTATGAATTGACCGCGCGCGAAGTGGACACCCTCGAAGCCGCCGCCAACACGCTCCATTTCCTCTGCATTGACGCCGCCGAAGCGGTGATCAAGAACGGCTGGTGGGACCGCCTCGCCATTCCCTCGGCGGCCGTGCCGGTCATCTTGCGATCCTGGGATCGCGACGACTTCAGCCTCTACGGGCGGTTCGATTTTAGTTTTGACGGCGACTCGCCGCCGAAATTGCTTGAGTACAACGCCGATACCCCGACCGCGCTGGTCGAGGCCTCGGTGGCGCAATGGTTCTGGCTGCGCGACACCCATCCCCGCGCCGACCAGTTCAACTCCATCCACGAACGGCTCATCGCGGCCTGGCGGCGCTGGCGCGGCACAACCATCCACTTCAGTTCCGTCCGGGAAAACGTCGAGGATGAAATGACCGTGCTCTATCTCCGCGACACCTGCGAACAGGCGGGCGCCATCACGCGGCCCATTGTCATTGACGACATCGGCTGGGACCGGCAGCGCAACCTGTTTGTTGACTTGGAGTGCCGGCCCATCGAGCGGTGCTTCAAGCTCTACCCGTGGGAATGGCTTTGGAACGAGGAATTCAGCGCTCATCTCGGCAAGGATTCCGTCCGATGGATCGAGCCGCCCTGGAAAATGCTCCTGAGCAACAAGGGCCTGCTCCCGGTTTTGTGGGAGTTGTTCCCCGGCCATCCCAATCTCCTCCCCGCCTACGAATCAGCCGCGCCGCTCGAAAACCATTACGTGCGCAAACCAAAACTCAGCCGCGAAGGCGGCAACGTCATGTTGGTCGAAGGAGGCGTCATCGTCGAGGAGACCGCCGGCTCATACGGCCGGGAGGGGCACATCTATCAGGCCCCCGCCGCGATTCCCGATTTTGGAGGGCAGCACCCGGTCTTCGGCGTTTGGGTCGTGGATCACGAGGCGGCGGGCCTGGGCATCCGCGAAGACACCCGGCGCATCACGGGAAATCTCAGCCGGTTCATACCCCATTTCTTCGTTTGACATGAACTTCGCCAACCCCACAAAGATCCGCATTGGCATGACCGCCGCCTTTTTGGGCCACACCTACCGCGTCATCGGGCGCTCGGTGCTGGGTGAAACCGAGGCCAGCGGCACCTACTACTGGAACGAATTCAACCTCGAAAGCCCCGGCGGAAAATACGCGACCCTCGTCTTCGAGGAATCCGGCTCCCGTGGAAATTGGAAGCTCTTTGAAATGTTCGAGCCGCGCGCGCCCATGACAGCCAAGGAAGCCGCCGAAATATCCCAAAACGGCCAGGTCAATCTCGACGGCACGCCTCTTACCGTGACGCTCGTGGACCGGTCCCGCGTCTATTTCGTCGAAGGCAAAACACCCGAGGGAGTCCTGGTCGGCCAAAAGGCCGATTATTTTAACGCCGAGGCCGGCGACAAGATGATCGTCGTCAGTTGGACCGGCGACGAAGTGGAGTACTATTCGGGAAGGACGATCTCCGTCGCCGCCGTCGCCTCCGCCTTCAGTCTAAGCGCTCCGGGCCGCCTTGCCTTCGCGCTGAGCGGAGGCCGCGGTTTTCTCAACTCCCGCATTTTGATACGCGCCGCGCTTCTGGCCATGTTCGCCGTCGTGTTTATTGCAATCTTCAGTGCCGTCCATTCGCCCGCCCGGCCGCCTGGGACCATCGTTATTCAAGCAGGCCCGCCCACTTTGGCTGTCGGACAATCGGGCGTTCTGGAAGGCAGATACTATCATATTGACAGCCAGGCGCTGGTGGAAGTTGCCGAATTCGGCCTTCGCTTCTCGCGCCACGAATACGAGTTGACCGATGATGACCGGCCCACCTCCCTCCTTCTTTCCGGAGCGGGAACCGGCGCGGCGACCTGGCTCTTGTGCGCGCCCATTGACACCCCGCCGCCGCTGACGCCCCAGGAAGCCGGCAGCCTTTCCGCAGGTCAGATCATCCAACTGGACGGCGATTCGGTGCGGATCTCCAAACTCTTTCGCTCGACAATCCGCGAGGCTGACGGGGCTTCCCCGCAAGCGCGCCAGTCTGGCGACGTGTTCTACGGCTTGTCCGGGACGATGTCCAGCAACACTTTGATTGTCCAATGGAACGCCACGAACATCCTGTGGCTCAAAGGCACGCCCCTTCCCGAACGCGCCGTGAAAGCAGCCTTCGCGACCGCAGCCGGGCGATGAATTCACGCCCCCAGCGGGTCGCGCGCCTTTGCCGCTTCGTGTTGCTTTATCAAATAATCGCACCAATCGTCCATGCCGGTGCCCGCCTTGGAAGAAACCTCGAACAGCCGCGCGTGCGGCGCGATGTGGCGTATATTCGCCGTCGCCGCATCGCGGTTGAAATCGCAAGGGCCGGCCAGATCAACCTTGCTGATCACGACCGCGTTGGCCAAATGGAACATCGGCGGATACTTCAGCGGCTTGTCCTCACCTTCTGTCACCGATAACATCACCACGCGCAAATCCTCTCCCAGATCATAACTGGCCGGACAAACCAGGTTCCCGACATTCTCGATGATGAGCAGGCCAAGCCCAGTCAAATCCAGTTGCTTGACAGCTCGCGCCACCATCTCCGCGTCCAGATGGCACACCGTGCCGGTGGTGATCTGCACGACAGGCGCGCCCGTTTCGCGCAGCCGCCGCGCGTCGTTGTCCGTGGCCAGATCGCCGACGATAACGCCCGTTTTCAAGCGCCGCCCCAGCCGCCGGATCGTTTCCCCGACCAGCGTCGTCTTCCCCGAACCCGGAGACGAGAGCACATTGAGGACCAGCAATCGGCGCGCCCGGAAGAACCCGCGGTTCCGTTCCGCGAGAAGGTCATTCTTCTCCAAAATGGCGTGCCGCAAATTCAGCGTCTGGTGCGCCTCGGCGCCAGCGTCGTGCGTGTGCTCATGTCCGTGGTCATGCGCGTGTTCATGTCCGTGCGCATGTCCGTGCTCGTGTTCGCCGTGCCCGGCATGGCTATGCGCCGACACCGTCACAGGAATACCGCCAGTCAAACCGCATCCGCAATCTTCACACATAAAACACCTCAAATAAGAGACAACCGATATAGCCTATGCGTCCCATTCTTCCCACAAACTCCTCACTCACGATCCACCTCCATCGAACACAACTCCATTTCCCGTCCTGCGCGCAATTCCCCGCTGGGTGTACCGCAATCCGGGCACTCCGCGTACAAATTCCGCGACACAAACTCCCGCCCGCACTTCGCGCACCAAAATCGCGCCGGCACCTCCTCAATCGCCAGCACCGCGCCTTCCGCGCAAGTGTCCTGCGTCAGCGCCTCAAAAGCGAACTGCAGCGCTTCCGGCACCACGCCGCTGAGCGCGCCGATGCGCAGGCGGATTTCATGCACCCGCACCGCCCCGGCCTTCCGTGCCTCCCCCAAGGCCTGGTCCAGCGCGCTTTGCATAATTGAAAACTCATGCATCAACCTAATTCTTGTCCACTTCTTCGCAAACCGCCATTTCATTTTGGCTGCGCAGGTCAACGGCTGGAACCAGCCGCCGAGGACATCGCATTTGTCTCCTTCGCGGAAGGGGTGGCTCCGGTCCGCTGCACTTCAGCATTGGGCAGAATTATCTCGCAACCTCCGTCCTCCAGGTGCTTTCGGATGACCGTGCCCTTGGGCCAGGGCTTTACTGCGCGCGTCAGCAGTGCCTCTGGTGGGACTCCTATGGGCTTAATTGCATACTGCTCCCCAGCCACAGGTGTGATGATGCCATTCGAGGCCAGGTTCAGAGCAAGATAGGGGGCGACGTCCTGAACTGACACTTCCGTGCCATTCGAGATGTTGTTGGCTTTGCCCAAAAGCTGCTTCGCCATGTCGATTTCACTGAGAGTAAATTCGATGCGATGGCCTTTTGTCGGTCGCCTATCCACAAACTCGTTTAGCACGGCCGGAATCACTGCCCCCATCACGAACAAAATCCCAATTAACCACAACGTCATCAAAAACTCTCTGCTTGGCTTATACTGGTCAGCCATATCGCCCCCATCCTAAATCTTCTCCGCCTTTCCGTAAACCAGCATTTCGCCCTCGCAGCGCAGAAAGCCGTGGCCTCTCTGCCTTCGAACCACTCAAATCTCCCATGCTCATGGGGCTAATCTGAAAACGCCTTCATTCCGGCAGGGCGACATTCTGCCTATCCCGTTGCTCCCGAATTTGCTCCAACAACTCGTCAGTCACGGAAGACTCCAGAGGCTGGCCGGTGTGGAGGACCCACACGCCTTTTTCCTTGGTAAG
>Ga0302320_10015125_pt1 | contig 15882 bp, 9 predicted proteins | sample Bog_T0_3_FD_202130 | JGI IMG/M metagenome (GOLD analysis project Ga0302320, IMG submission 202130) | Peat permafrost microbial communities from Stordalen Mire near Abisko, Sweden - Bog_T0_3 | ecosystem: Environmental > Terrestrial > Soil > Wetlands > Peat | place: Sweden: Abisko, Stordalen Mire... | reverse complement strand
ATATTTATTTACCCTTTTCTTGACTCATGTGGGCCACATGGATAAGGTAGAAACCAACCAGCGTCGCTTCGCTCCGACTCTGGCCCACTTCACCGGAATCGGTGGCCCACTTCACCGGAATACGCAATATGCGGCAGGCTGACATTGACCACCGAGGTGTCCAGCACCTCCATGATCGCGCTGGACATGACGGCAATGACAACCAGCCATCGCCTTGAAATGAGCCGTGTTTCAATCGGAGCTGACATCGTGGACTGCTTTCAATAGTAACCAACCCACGACAATGCCGTTGTTGCGGCGCTCCTTTGCAATCCTGGCTCGACTGCGACACGGAAGCCATCTCGGAACAGGTCCTGCTACAGAGCTCTTCCAAAAACCCTCCGGAATCCTCCCGTGTAAGCGCCTGATTCCACAGCGCCGAAATCGGCTGTTTCGACCCTTCCAAAAATAGTTGTTATTGGGAAGCGACCGAATCGGGATGGGTGTATCGGATACACCCATCCCGGTTCGGCCACGGTCTTCAAACTACAGGATTAGCAAAATCTATCATTCAAAGAATTAAAAGTTCAAAGTTGCCTTAAGCTGAAAATGTCGGGAAGTAGTTTCACCACCCAAGCCAGAGCCTAAACTTGATGTTGGCGTTCTGGCGCCACTCGTGATCGTGCCCAAGCCACCTGCGCCGATTCCGTCCTCAACATCTTTAACCGGTTCCGAGAAATTTGGATGGTTAAATAAATTAAAGGACTGTATCCCTAACTGTAGCTTGCAGTTCTTACAGCGCGGGGTCTTGACTTCCTTAAGTAGGCTCAGATCTGCGTCGGTGTATGCGGAACCATAGAACTGATTTCGATTTTGGACATTAAATCCCGTAGCCTTCCCAAAATAGGCAAAACCGGCAGAGGAACTGCCGACAGTTCCAAATGCACAGGGCGTTGCGAATTGGCCTGCGTGACTGGAGCCACCGCAATGATGGTTCAGGCCATAGTAAACCAATTGGTCTGCGAAAAGCGTAGCGGCACCGTAATTCGTTGGAGTATCACCATCCACCACTGAAAATGGAAAGCCGGTGGTATGGAATACAGTTCCGCTAAGCTGCCAACCATCGACGAATAACCCGGGTCCATATATATGTGGAATTGTTATAACATACAGTCCGTTGACGTTTTGGCGAGTATCATAATCCGCATTTCCGTAATTCTGCGACAAACTAGAAGGATTGTTGATTTGTACAACATTGACTCCAAATGAGGCAAACCCCGCATTGGAAACATCATCCAGTGCATGCCCATAAGTATAGTTCGCCTGTAATAGTAACCAATTCAACTTCTGAAAAATCGATGCCACCAGGCCATTGTAGTTAGATCTGGCAGTACTACTGTACTCAGTGACCGTGGAAAAGCCGGGGCTCGGTGGTACTGTGGGCAAGCCGGCAAATGTGGGCGAATAGGCATTGATGTTATCGTTGCTCACCAGCTCGTGATAGCCGTGATTCCCGACATAGCTGACCGACAGGACTATGGTTCGAGGAAACTGATGCTCAACCGTCAAACTGTACTCCAAATAGGACGGATAGCGCATATTACGATCAATCGAGTGAAACGTGGGCACAACAAATCCTGGTACAGCAGCTTTCATCGAAGTGTAGCTGCCGCCGGATCTATAGTCTGTCTGAAAAGTAGCATTTGACTCGGTTACGGCCTGGGCCGCGCTTCCGGGCAGGGAAGATTGAAGGAGATAATTCGCTTCAACGTAGTACGCAATAGAATTCGGCGGATCCACGAGTTCTTCATTGCTCAGCTCCATTTCAAATAAATCGGCGAATATACCAAATCCACCACGGACGGCAGTGCGCGAATTCGCGCCAAGCGGAGACCATGCGAACCCAACCCTGGGCTCGTAAGCAATCTTCTGGTAGCTGGGTATGGAGCGGTGAAGACCTGCCTGAATCATCTGATTATAAGACGTATTTGCTGACGTCGCGGAAGCCATGATTAGAAAGTTAGAAACGAAATTAGAGTAGCAATTGGTACTACAGATCGGATCGGAGTTGAATTCCAGCCGCAGGCCAGAAGTAAGCGTCAGGTTTCCACCAACTTTCCAATTGTCTTGCACGTAGACACCCATTGCATATGAGGCTATCGGTTGTTCTTCGCGGTTTGAGAATGTCTGACGGAATCGGGTAGAATAGCCGGCTGCAAATTCCGGCAAGGCCGTATAGTTTTCCGGGGTGATGGTATTCTCGACCGGTGAGTGATCGGAGACATCATTGCGGTTCATCACCCACCCGAGCCGGATGGTGTGATTATGCAAACCCCAACTCACGTCATCATTGAAAACACTGCCGGTAACAACGCGCCCCTGGGGCCTGCTGTAGTCTGCTCCTCCAATTTCCTCTGCAGCGCCATCATTGTCCATTTGGCCACTATTCACCCACGTCAAAACAAACGGCGCAATACTGTTCGCAGCAGCCTGGTTTGAGTTTGTAAATAGTGAGCTAGTCCATGACCCTGAGTAGAGGAACTGATTGACGATATTCCGGCTGAAGCTACGGGTTTCGTTCAGTTGCCAGTAATCCTGTGGCTGCGGGCTCAATGAAGAGAAGATGGGGCTCAGCAGGTTTGTTGAGGACGCCTGTACTCCATCGTCAAACCTGTAATGAGCGAATATCTTATCATTCTGCCCTAATACTTCATCCAACCGACCCGATACTACATATTCATGGGTCAACGCCTCAGCTGTACTATTGAACGATTCAATATCCGCATTAGCTGCAGTGATAGTTGCAGACTCAGCTCCAGGAGCAGTGTTGAACACATTGAAGATAGCCTGGTACTGCGCCACTTCAGCAGAGTTGCCATTATAGGTCAGATTACCATCAGGAACCATGGTGTTCTTAACCGCAGCCGAACTTAGTATTGCTGATTGATAGGCTGGGCTGGGTGCGTATACAGTGCCGCGCACCGGCAATACAAAGGAAAGACCTTCATAGTCTACGAAGAAGAAGATCTTATTCTTTACGATCGGCCCTCCCATCGACGCTGCCCACTGATTAGCGTTGTCAAATTGTTTGGGTGTACCGGTATTGTCATTGAACCAATCATTCGCGTTCAAAAAACTGCCGTTCCACCAATAGTTCACATTGCCGCGGAACTTGTTGGCTCCGGAGCGCGAGATCTCGTTCAACTGAGCGGCACTTAGACCACCGAAGGAACTGTCGTAGGCGTTGGGAATCACGGTGACATAAGAAATCTCATTGCTGCCCAGCAGAAGATTGGATGCACCGGAATGATTCAGGTTATTATAAGGGTCGTTGAGTGCGCCGCCATTGAGCATAAAAGAATTTGACTTCGCCGGGAGGCCAAACACAGAGAAGTTTCCGCTTCCCCCTTGCGTATTCATTACCGCACCAGGCGTAAGTTGCGCAAAGAACGTCAGATCATTGCCCGGGTTTGGAAGGGCCTGTACAGGATTCTGATCAAACGTGGTAGAAAGCTGCGCGTCTTCGGAATTCAGCAGCGGGAGGGTATCGGTTACATCGATTCTTGTGGTAATCTGGCCGACGTTCAGTGCCACATCTCCCGAATTCGTTGTGCCAGCAAACACCTTGATTGTAAACAAGCTGGTCTTAAATCCGGCCGCAGCCACTGAAACCGTATAAGTCCCTGGAGGGAGGAAAGGAATGCGGTAATATCCGTCCGATCCTGACGTTAAGGACGTCGATTGCCCTGTGACAACGCTGAGCACAGAGATAGTTGCACTGGGAACTCCCGCACCGGACTGATCCTTTACAGTGCCGATGATTTCGCCAGAGATGTTGGTTTGAGCGCAGGATTCAAGCTGGAATGAAGGCAGAAGCGCACAAATTCCCACAAAAAGGAGGCACAACGCAATAGCAGACAATGAGGCGTGCCTTCTATGTTGCTCCATGATTCGACCGCTCCCTTTGAAGATGACACCCCATTCCGCTCAGAACTGCGCCACGCCTCTAGCCCGCATCTTCGTATTTTTTAGTGCGCCTACGGTCATGAACAGCTCCCGCCCTTTCGAAGTGTTCCGCTCCCGTTCAATTAAACTGATCCTCAGCATTCTGCGCTACGCAGACCGGTAGTCATTTGCAATTCTGTGCTGCCTTGCATCTAGTTCGCCCAGTATTGAGCAATCAATGGCATTAAGAAGCTTGCCCTGGCGAATTCAGTACGGTTTACGGATTTGCTGCCCGAGTACCTTAAGGTCAGCCTGCAATTGTGCGAGTGTCGTGCGAAGGCCTACTTCTATGGTCTCTGGAGAATCTCTGTCGTCCGTGGCCGAACCTGCCAATAATACCACCACTGACTCGTTGACCGTCTCTACCGAGGAATACACGCGATGTACCTGTTTACGCCAGTCACCGGCATTTTCTGAAGGCTTGACAGAGGGCGCGATTGAGTCGTCCACGATAGCATTCGCGGCGGCCGTATTGGACGAAGAAGAAAGAACAGGACCAAGCTGATTTTGAAGACGGTTGATATCCTCTCGCAATACAGCAAGGTGGTCAGTGAGCAAGCTGCGGAGGCTTTGCTGCGAAGAGGCATCAAGCAAAGCAATCTGCGGCGGACTGTAGCGCTCGGCCAGACGATTCAGCGCCCATGCGCGAGCAGAAGCGCCCTGCGCCATCGATAATGTCAGATTCACATACGCAGTCCTCTGATGTTCATCCGGGAATCTTTGCCGGAGCTGTACCTGCAACAAAGGGGTTACTTTAGTCTTTAAGGCCACAGTGCCTGGAGCTGCGGATGCGGAATTGGATTGCTGGCGCGCAGCAACCTGAGAGACAGTTTCTAACTGAGCCTGCGCATGAGGAATGCTATCAAGCGCGGCAAGTAACTGCTGCCTGCGGGCATCGTCAACAACGACTCCATCCACGAGTACCAATCCGCCGGGTATCGGGTGAAGGTCGATGTGTTCGCCAAGGTCTGCGCGAAGACCATGTAGGACAGAACGGACCTGAACCTCTGTCATCGCAAGCTGGGCATCACTGTCGAAGGTACGCGGCGACGTAATTCCAAGCGCAGGCAGCGGCAACTGGATCGGCGGCGGAGCTGCCGGAGCGCCGAAGATGTCTGGACTCAGTGCCCTGATGCCAACGACCTCATAGGAAAGCTCAGCAATCTCGATGCGATTGTCATCGCGCAAACGGAGGCTCTCCTCAATGGGATGGAAGTCCTTTTCCCGAACCGTGAGAGAGGCTTCAGCGATCGAGCCGGAAGGCGCTTTGGTACTGAGGCGAAGCAGGTTATTTCCCAAGTGATCGATCGCATCGTGCTTGACAGCAAGAGTTTCTCGCCAATGCCGATAACGTTCGACCGAAAGCGGACGATCCCAATCCAGACCGGACTGCGCAAACTCCGCCCTCACAGCCTCCTCCTGTGTAGCGCTCACGTCGGTGCGGCTTGCACTTCTTTGCTGGCTCATATCGCGATAGACCGTGCGCAGTAGGTTACAGCCCTTGGCGTGAATGCGCAGTCTCTGAACGACGACCGGTTGATCGACAACCATGCCAGAATCTTCTCCAGATATTGCTGCGCGGTTGAGCAACTCAGAGGGCGAAAGAGGCTGCTGTTTGTGCAAGAAATAAAACGACGGAACTGCGATTGCGGCCAGCAGGAGTGCGGTGATCCAAACCGGCTGTGCCGGAAGAAGTGATTTGAAGAATTGTCCGGCAGCTCGCTGCCAGGAATGAAACAAGGACGGACGGCCTAGCTCCCGCGCAAGCTCATCAAGGCGCGCCATAAAGACCGCCTTCCCAGCAGGCGAGGGGGGGAGATGCGGAGCCACAAATGCATTTTGGAAGTCAGCAAAATCGGCCATCCCGCGCTCGATCGTGTCCCTTCGCGCTAGACATGTCCAGCACGAACGCACATGAGAATCAACGATGTTCTTTTCTGTGGATATCAACTCACCCTCTAGAAATAAGAGAATGGCTTCGTCAGTCAGATGCGCCTCATGAAATAAGGCGCCAATCGACCCTTCGCCCAATCCATCGCGTCTATTTTTCACACACACCCCCTCGTCAACCGCCCAACCGCGTTGCGGAGAGAACTCGACACAGTCGAGGTACTGACACAGAGGACCTCGGCAATCTCCCGATAACGGAAGCCTTCCACGCGAAGGTGAATACAGTCTCTCTGCAAGGGGCTCAATTCATTCAGGGTCTCCTTGACGCGGGTCATCCGCTCCTTGTATAGAAGTTGCTCCTCCGGGCCGGGAGCAACATCCGAGATCGACTGGCTCAGGTGCTGCCAGAACTCGGGGCTGGTCTCGGCGATTTGACGGCCCCTTTTACGGAAATTCACCGAGAGATTATGGGCCACGCGGTAGAGCCAACCGCGGAGGTTCTCTTCTGATCCCCCACCGTGCAGGTGCCGGTAAAGACGCATAAAGGTCTCCTGAACGACCTCTTCCACGTCTTGCGTTAGCAGTCCCAAGCTGAGTAAATAGCGATATAAAGGCAGCCGGAATTCCTCATATAAGGACGCAATCCTCTCCTCGAGCCGCACAGTCCGTCGATTCTCCGTTCCGACGGAAGAAGCATCGACGCGCAGCCCCGTCAGGATGCCGGCGGCATCGCTCCCGCCAAAGAAGAGCATGTCCAACCCAAGCCGTCCCGATTCAGCAAAACGATATGTCAGATGTCCGCGCAAATCCAGGACCCACACCTCGCACCGAGGATTGTGTCATTTATAGCACAACTGAGCGCTGGCATTTTGTGCCAGCGCAAGGCTGATACTCGCATAAATAGAAGGAGCTAAAAGGCTACTCCGCCTTTGGGCCTCGCCGTTCTGTTCTTCCGTCCGAATGTCAAGGGGACTTCAACCCAACCTATCAACAACGCCTTGCAGAAAGAACGCCGGAGAATTGTGAAATTCTCCGGCGCAAATTGACAATACGCGTCTTAGAAGTCGAAACGCAGGGCGAATTGCATACGGCGCGGCGCTGACATCTCTGAACTTGCGACGCCTAGTGTTGTACTGGTTGGGTTCCCTTCGATCGAAGCCGGATCGAAACGGACGGTATTGGTGACGTTGTACACCTCCCAACTGAATTTAAGTACGCCATACTTTGCGATTTTCCAATTCTTGCTCAAACCGGAATCCACGTCGAAATATCCATCGCCGCGGAAGTAGTTCCGGTTACCTGCCTCGCCGGGGCGTGAAGTGCGAACTGGCGAGCCGTTGGTGGAAAAGCCGGTAGTAATGGCAGACGGGTTGTCGAAGAATTCCGGTTCCCCTTGTGCATTGAGGTGGCGGCGCATTTTTATGGGTCCGGTAATCACGGCAGAGGCTTCATTATTTTTGTTTGTGACATAGCCATCATCGTTAAGCGAGAAGGGCAATCCGCTTGTCCAGTGGGCTATGCCTGACAACTGCCATCCCCCGGCAAGCGCATTAAGCGGACGAGTGATATTTCCCAGGTAGGCTTTCCCGCGTCCTACGGGTAATTGATAGACCCAGTCGCCAGTGATCATGTGGCGGGTATCAAAATCAGAGGTTGCCTTGTTGAGCTTCGGATTCCAAGTGTTGATAATGGTGCTGAACTCAGTGCCGCTGCCTGCATTCATGGCTTCATCGTCCGAACCCATATCGATGGAATGGGAGAACGTATAGCTGATGTCGAACAGCAAGCCATGACTGCTTGGATGGCGCAGTGTAAGCTGGCCTGCGTTGTAAGAGCTATTACCGATGGAAGACAGCGCATGCATGGACCCAAACTGGCCTTGCCAGAATCTCGCCTGCTTATAGCTAGGGCAAGCCGCGTTCGGGTAGTTCAATGTGCAGTCGATATCAATGTCCTTCAAGCCTGCGTGGGCATATCCGGAAAGGTGAGAGGGTTGCCACTCATTCGAGTAAATCAACTGGGTTGCACTCTCTCCTCCATTTGGGAACAATTTGTTTACGTAGCCCTTCAAGTAGGAGAAGACGTTTTCAAAGTACGGGATGGGCGCCACGGTTGCCATTTGAACATTATTGTTCGCGTCAACCTCGGCGGATAACTGGGCGCCTGCCGTGAAGTAATCGCCGCCACCCTGGGGATCGACATAGTCTACCGGCTCGGCCATGTCAAGATTCTGGAACAAGTGCCGTCCCATTCTCCCAACATAGGCCGCTTCCACTATGAAACCGCCAGGTAATTCGCGCTGCACGGAAAGATCGAACGTTTCCGAATATGGAGTCTTGATCCGGTCGTCCAGTCCCCAGTTGGTGGCTAACCCCGTTACGGAAGGTTGATATGGGAAGGTAACATTTGTTTGCTGAGAACCGCCGGTCCCATAAAGTACGGAAGCGGGCACTGGCGGAAGGTTATGGATCCCCGTAAACCGCGGCGCTCCGCTTTCGCCTGCGGATATCCCTTCTAGCGAATAGTACCCGGAAGTAGACGTAGCCGTGCTGGAGAGCCCAAACTCGCCCTTTGAATTGAAGGTTTGTACGAGGGCTTCGCCAAAGTGATCGTAATACATTCCGGCACCCGCGCGAATCGAGGTTTTAGAATTGAGGGCATAAACAACGGCCAGGCGGGGAGAGAAGTTATCCTTCGCCTTGGGCCAGAAGCCCGGTTTCTTGTAGTAGGGTCCGGCCGGCGCAAAGCTGATATAAGGTTCATACACCAGCCCCTCCTGCGCTGCGGCTTCTCTTGCCTGATACATGTCGTGCATGCTGGATGTCGTAGGGGCGTTGTTCTGGCCGGAATCGATGATTGGAGATTCCTGTTGTCCGTGAATTTCCCACGGGGTTTGCAGAAGGGTATGCCGAACGCCGTAAGTCACCGTGAGGTTGGGCCGAACGCGCCACGCATCCTGCATATACCACTCATATTCATTCGCCCTGAAATTGCGCGTAATAAAAGTTCCATCGGGCATGAGGGTAGCAGTGGTGGGGCTGGTGACGTTGTAGTTGGAAACCTGGCTGTCCTGGCCAATCCCTCCGAGAATATTGTTCAACGCCTCATAGTAGCTGGTCTGAAAGCCGCTAGTGACATTCGGGAAGGACGATCCCAGAAGGTAGGTTAAACTGTTGCTATTGGTTGTCGAAGTCCCGTCATAAGCGCCAGGATCGTAAGTTGATGAGGAATACATATAGGTTGGATTTGAACTGGCGCTGTCAAAAGCTCCCGAGTTAGTAGTTGAATTCTGGCGAACTTGGCGCCAGTTGCCGCCCACCTGGACCAAGTGCTTCCCTTTGTTCCAAGTAAGGTTGTCGACAATATTGGTCACCGGACGGAATTCGTCTATAGTGCGTGATTCGGAAGTGGGCGTCGAGAGAAAACGAAGAGTCACGTAGTCTCCGCTGCCAACCCCGGTGTCACCGATCCCCTGACGGGTAAACCCGAAGCGAGCGTCGTTGACAAGATTCTCTTTGATGGTCCACGTATCACCGGCGCTAATACCCTTGTTGTCGCTTACGTTATGGCTCGACGGGCCCTGTCCGGGAAAATGTTCAGTGGCGGACGTGGCGTCATCCTGAAGATTGCCGCGAACGAATATCCGATGCTTATCCGAGGGAACGTAGTCGAGTTTTGCGATCAGCGTATTCAGGCGCTGCGGGTTGGGCGAGGAGAACGAATAAGATCCTGAGTTATAGAGATCTCCTTCTGTGAATGAATTGGCCGCCGGCATCGAGTTGAGGTAAGAGAGCGCCGCCTGATTTACGCCAGGGCCGTTCGTGTAATAGCCGTTAAAGTTGTACGGTGTGACGCCGGAAGCGCATACGCCGTATGTCCCAGAGCATCCTGCGTCCAGCGTCTTCAGCTCTGCGGGGGTAATTCCATAGGAAGCCGTGCCCGCTGCGTTGGGATACGTAAGAATGCCTTGGTCATAGCTTGCGGTCGGAGTTTCCTGGGTCACTTCCGCATTCTCTGCCATGCGAGTCCCTTCGTAATTGGCAAAGAAGAAAAGTTTGTTCTTGATGATTGGGCCGCCCAAGGACACGCCGAAGATGTTGCGAATAAGCTTGCCGGGAATATTGGCGCGCCCCTCATTCAGTTCATCCTGCTTATTGAACCAGTCGTTGGCGACGGTAAAGGTCGGCCGGTTGTATTCGTAGGCCGCGCCGTGAAATTTGTTGGTTCCCGATTTAGTGACCATGGCGATCTGCGCGCCCGATGAGCGGCCGAACTCTGAGCCAGTGTTGCCCGTGGACACTCGGAATTCCTGGATTGAGTCCTGTGTCTCGCGCAACACTGGGTCAAAGGCAAAGCCGCCTACCGGCTCGTTATCGTCCAAGCCATCAATTGTGATATTGCCTTGGTCTGAACGTCCTCCGTTCACAGATCCACTGCGGCTGTCGCTATTACCCGAAACTGGCAGATAGAGTACTCCGGGCTGCAATGCAAGCAGATCCGGCACGTTGCGGGTTTCGCTGGGAAGGGACTCAATGACCTCATTGTCCACAGAGTTGCCCAGCGAGGCATCCGTGGTGTTCAGCGTCTGGGCTTCTGCTGATACATCCACGGTGGTCGTGCTGGCCTGGATGGAGAGCGTGAAATCAATGGTCGCAGGCTGGTTGACCAGAAGTTCGGCTGTCTTGGCCTGATCGGCAAAGCCGCTAATCTTGACCGTAATGATGTATCTGGCCGGAAACAGCGACTCAAAAGCATAAAAGCCGGCCTTGTTCGATGTGGTACTCAACGTGTCGCCGGTGGCCGGAGCAAGGAGAGTGACTTTGGCTTCCGGTACATAGGCTCCAGTGGGATCCTTGATGCTGCCGCGGAGTGAAGTGGTTGCGTTCTGGCCGAACGAGAGTGTGGTGGCGGAAAAGATGCAAAGTAGCATCCATTTCCACAGGAGTCGTTTCATGTTTGTTCCTCCAAATTCTTCAAAGGACTGGCGTTGCGCTCATTGTTGTCATGCCAAAGCGATGATTGTGGCCGGAATCAAGGTACTCGGAATTTCCCACACAACTACACATGGCCGGCCCGAGTCCTCTCGTTCCGGCAAGTGATATGTCAGTTGCCCAAGCAAATCAAGAAAAAATACCTTATACCGAAGTCTTGTTACTCATGAAACAACTGAGTTGGGCATTTTGTGCCAAGGAAGCAAAATGTTTTTTTGCCGCACTTAATCTCGAAATGCGGCATTACACTTCAGCCGCAGCTTCGTGGACTTATTCGACACTCCTCGCACACGGAACAACAGCAAAGAGTATTTATTGTGGTAGCCTATACGGTATGCGCACATTTCTTATTGCTACGTTCTTGCTCGCAGCCACATTTGTCCCGGCACAAACCCAGACACTTAAAAACCAAAGCAGGGACGAGCTTCGCTTCACGCTGGTCCTCTCTCGCCACGGCATACGCCCACCTTTTATTGCCGCTTCGGCTCTAAACCTTCGCTCTTCCGACCCTTGGCCTGAATGGGAGGTTCCGCTTGGTTATCTGACGCCACACGGCGCCTTAGCTATACAACATATGGGCGCTTATATGCGCCTCGACCTTTCTAACAAGGGCCTGTTATCCGCTGTCGGCTGCCCCAACAACAGCGAGGTCTATTTCTACGCCAACACCCATGAGCGCAATATCATGAGCGCACGCAACACTCTCGCCGGACTGGCGCCGAGTTGCGATCCGCTGCCCGTCAACACGATTGTGCCCGCGCCGGGAGTTGAGGATCCGATCTTCTCGGCCCCCCAAAACATCTTTCCAGAACCATCCGTGGAAGCCAAAGCGGCTGACCGCCAAGCTGCTTTGGGCAACGACCTGACAGCTTTCTATTCACTTGTCGGGAACCCCGAACTCAATGAATTCGCCCATATCCTCGCGCCGGATCCCATTCATCCCGCCGCAAAGCCCATCCTTGACGATCGCAGGCCGCTCGCAGCAGCGTCATCGCTAGTTGAGGACTTGTTGCTCGAATATACTGACGACAAACCGATGTCGGAAGTTGGTTGGGGGCGTGTCGACGAGTCCACTCTCCGCCGACTCATACCGCTTCATACCAAGGGATTTGCTTTGCCACAGCGCACACCACTAACTTCCCGTACCGAAGGTTCCAATCTGGTAGCGCACATTCTCGACACGCTCGAACAGGCCGCACAGCGATCGCAAACTCAGAACGCCACTTCGGTTCGCGGAGCCTTCGGCCCGGTCGGCGCACGCCTTGTATACATCAACGGTCACGACGATAACCTCTGCAACATCGGCGGCTTATTAAACCTGCACTGGAACGTAGATGGCATCGACGACGATACTCCCCCGGACTCGCAGATCGTCTTCGAACTGTGGCAGAACGCGAAGTCGAAGCAATACACCATCCACCTTTTCTATCGCGCGCAGACCCTCGATCAGTTGCGCTCAGGGCAGGCCCTCACTCTGGCCAATCCGCCCGCTGAGGTCGATCTCACGCCTCCGGGCTGTCTCGCCGGCCAATCCTGCCCCTTTGCTGCCTTCGACCATGCCGCGCACGCGCTTCTCGATCCGGCTTACATCAAGGCCGACCTCCTGCCAACGGAAATTGCGCCGTCTATTCCGTAACATCCTGGCTCTAGAACCAGGATGGCCTGTTGAACTACTCGGTGCGGGGAGTTGATCGATTGTACCCGCAACATTTGTCAGTCAAGCAAGCTGCAGGCGTCAGTTCCCGCCGCGGACACCGCAACGAATGGGACTTTTGTTGTGACAGTCAACAATCCGGGTTCGCCCAGCGGAGGCTTCACCGGCAGCGTCGCGCTGACCGCCGCCATCACATCCAGTCCGGCTGGTGCCAAGTATCTGCCCACCTTGAGCTTTGGTTCACCCCCCCAGTGAGCATCACTGACGCCATAGCGGGGACAGCTACCATCTCTCAGCCTGCAGAAGCTCAAGAGCAAGCCGGCAATCTGGGTCTTCCGCTATTACACGGAGGAGAACGGACGGCGGGTCTACAAAGACTAGCCAAAGGAGTTCTGAACGATCTGGTCGAGCGACTGAAAGCCCTGCGTAAGGCCTTGTTCGCTGACTTCCAGCAGTTTGGCCTCGGTTTCGTCCAAAACCCCGAGCGCGGACTCGCCCTGGTCGGCGGCCCGCGCAATGGCCGCCGAGCAGATGAGCATAAGCTTGCGCAGCAGGCTTTTGTCCTTGACGATGCGGATGTATTCTTCGATGACCGGACGGCGCGGCAAACCCTCGGTGAGCGAGGCCAGGTAAGCCACGCCGCCGATGGATTCGATCTCCTTAAAACGGGCCAGCTCGTTGGCCAGGGTGACAATGTCCACCGCCCGCTGCGAGTTCATCAGCTCCGTCATGCGCTGGAAGATGCGGCGGTGCGAGTCGAGGGAAAAATCGTTGGATTCGAGTTTTTCGGCGGCCTCGGCGTGGGCGGTGTTGTCCAGCAGGATGGCGCCGAGAATGGTCTTCTCGGCGTCTACATTGGCCGGCAGTCCGGAGTCGAAAGCGAGATTGGGGATCGCGGCCATGTTCTTCTCCATATCTTACGAGGTGGCAGCAACACAGCAACAGGGTGTGATGCAAGCAGTGGAATGCGGGCTCCCAGCTCCGCACACCCCATCGTGATGGTGCAAGATACCTCAAAAGATTGAAGATATATCATCTTCCTGATCGTGGGTGACGGCCGCGCTGTTCCTGACGGTAGAGTCGTTGGTAGCAGCGGGCGCTGCTGTTGCGCCCGAGTGTGGTTCCGGTGCCGGCGTGAGCAGAGATATATCCGTCACAAAAATGTCGGTCCTGTACCGCTTCTGGCCTGACTGCTTGTCCTCCCAGTTGGAGGTTGTGAGGCGCCCCTCAAAAAGGATCCGGTCGCCCTTGTGAACACGATCACGGACCACCTCGGCCAGCTTGTCGAAAGCGACGACATTGTGCCATGAGGCGTGTTCGACATATTCACCGGTCTGCGTGCTCTTCCTCTGCTCGTTGGTGGCCACGGAGAATTTTGCGACCGCGTAACCGTTGGAAGAGACCTGGAAGACTGGGTCACCGCCTGCGTGGCCCAGTATTTGCGCCTTCGCGAATGACTTGGACATAAATGGAGCTCCTTTTTGCTAATTACGAAATTCGGTGTCACTGGAACCTCTCCAATGGGCAGAAATGGCCCAAGACAATCGGGACAATGAACGACCGGAGAGGGCAAGAGAAATGATGGGTGGAGAGTACGGAGTTGGCTCCTCCGCCGGGGCACGGTGTATCGAAACTGGTGTGCCTATGGGCAGCCCCTGCCAGAGTAATCACTTGTCGAGTTGGGAAGTCCCACACCGCCTGCTTCGGCAGCCGCGCTTGAACCGTTTGCGCCGAGGTCTTCCCGACCACGCGCATTCCGCGCCACGACCAGCTGTGTATAGCAGTCGGCCCAATGGCACTATTGGATCGATCTTTCATCAGGCATGGTGACGATGATGGTGGTGGCCGTGGTGATGGTGCTTGTGAGCCGCGAATACCGGACTGGCAAACGCCATCAGTAGAAGAGATACAGCAAGTATCTTTTTCATAGATTCTCCTGTGGGCATCATAGACATAGAGGAAACGCAAGCGGAAGGTCTACAGAAGCAAAATCTGGCGGCTCAAACCGCCCTCCGCCGCGCGGTAGCGCGCGAGAGGCGGCGGCGCTGGTCGGGGTCGATGATGAGGGGAACCATGCGGACGGTTGTGGCGTTCCAGAATGCGCCCTGGCAGGGGATGCGGCCGTAGCGGAACAGGCGGGTGAGCATGGAGAGCGCGGAGACCGCCAACGTCTGATTAACAAACGGTTCCTGGGCGTTGATCGCCGCCGCGGCGCTGCAGCTTGGCAACGGGTCCTCTTCCTCGTCCAGCATCTCCGGAAAAAACTCGGACACGGTCCGCAGCCGTTCTTTACGCCGACGGTTGCGTGAGTTGAAATGCTGACCGAGGACGAACTGGCCGCTGGAGATGTTGTTGCCCAGGTCCAGGTAATAGCTGGTGCTGGAAGTGGAGCTGGTTAGGGCGGCCGAGATCTCTCTGCGAGCTGTGCGCGAGTCCACGCACCCCACAACGATGTCGAAGCTGTCATGGCCGCCGCTTCTTGTGAGGAGGCACTTTCTTGTGAAATAGTCCGGGACGGCGGACCAATTCAGGCCCCAAAACAGATTGAGTCGCGACACAAGAACGGTGGCCTTGTTGTGGCCTATGTGCGGTCCAAGTCAAGGCTGGCCAAAGCCCGCCGTTACGCCGTCAGGAGCCTTGACACGGACCTCCGTCGCCTCGGCACATAACGCCATTTATCCGGGGATTGTCAGCTTCTCCCAATCCCACCGCGAAGCAGTAACACCATCAAGGCGGGCTTCATGCGAAGCGGCGAACTCCCTTTTCCTCAGCCAGTCGCGGTTGACCGTCTGACCGGCACTGTCTTGCTTGTTCGGCCACCGGAACTGCGATGCTCTATTGCGGACTGCGAGGATATAGCCCGGGCTTTGACTGACAGTTGAGACCTGCGCGAATAGCGCGAAACGTGCCGAGGAAGCGCCTGCAAGCGCTCGATAGTGTCTGGAAAGTGGGCGACGAGTTCGACAAATGTAGCGGCAAGCGGACTCACTTGGCCACCTTGTTCCCACTTTTCCACCGTGCGTGGACTGACCCGTAACATATTCGCCCACACGGCGCGTGAGACATTAAACTTCTCCCGAGCAGCAACAAAGAACTCTGCCCCTGGAGTCACTTCAATTTCCGGAGCAGCGACGGTGTGCGTGCGAAGCGTCATCTTTCCCTCGCGCGCGGCCTTCATGGTATCCACGCCTTCCATCAGTTCGGCAAACAGATTCCTCTTAGCTGTCTTTTCCTTCTTCATTTCCTGCTCCTGGCTTTTCGTGCGGCGCGTTCCGCTTCGAGCGCTCGCCTCAGTTGATCTTTCTGGTCTTTCGTCAAGTCAGCGGCCTCGTTCTTGCCGTACAAGGTCAGCAGCCAGATCTC
>Ga0302320_10015123_pt1 | contig 15883 bp, 9 predicted proteins | sample Bog_T0_3_FD_202130 | JGI IMG/M metagenome (GOLD analysis project Ga0302320, IMG submission 202130) | Peat permafrost microbial communities from Stordalen Mire near Abisko, Sweden - Bog_T0_3 | ecosystem: Environmental > Terrestrial > Soil > Wetlands > Peat | place: Sweden: Abisko, Stordalen Mire... | reverse complement strand
TCGCTACGCTCGCTACGCTCGCCATCGCTCCGCCTCGCCCCAACGGGGGGCAAGGGCGGAGGAAGGCAAAGCAATTTACAGAAACGAATTTACACCAACATGACCAACACCCAGAAAATGAAATTGAAAGCAATCATATTTCAACATCATATTTCAACAGTTCATTTAACGCGGTCAGGAGTTCTGCGGGGTTGAACGCAATCTGCCAAAGGCCTCACGGTGATGCGCTCGTCCAAGGCATAAGCGCGGGTGCCGGGATAGACCACCCAAAGTTCGTCCAAGGCAATATCAGCAATCGCCAGATGCATTGACCGGGTGGCGTTCGGAGCATCCGCCCGCTTGAATTCCACGCCGATCCGGCGTCCGCCGATTTCCATCAGCAGGTCCAGTTCAGAACCGCTGTGAACGGCGTAAAACCAAGTCTGGTCAGGCTGCTGCGCCTGAATGATTTCCTCCAGGGCAAAACCTTCCCAGGAAGCGCCCAGTTTGGGATGCGTCAGCAATTCGGCGGCGGACTGGATGCCACAGAGCGTGTGGAACAGGCCGGAATCGCGGAAATAAATCTTCGGCGTCTTGACGAGCCGCTTGCCCAGATTCGCCTGCCACGGCAACAAGCGGCGAATCATGTAGGTCTGCTCCAAGGCATCCAGATAAGCGCGGGCAGTGTTGGGGGCGATGCCCAGCGAGGCGGCGATTTCGCTGCCGTTCCAAAGCTGCGCGTGATAGTGGGCCAGCATGGTCCAAAACCGGCCCATGAGCGCCGGCGAAAGGCCGAAGCCCAGGGCGGCAAGATCGCGTTCAAGAAACGTGCGAATGAAATTTTTCCGCCAGACCACGCTGCCCTCGTCATCGGCCGCCAGATAGGAACGCGGAAACCCGCCACGCCGCCAGAGTGTATCCTGTGAGCCAGCCGGCAATTCGTTGAGATCAAAGCCGCGCATGTCAATGATTTCGACGCGGCCCGCCAGCGACTCGGCTGTCTGCCGCGAAAGTTCCGGCGAGGCGCTGCCGAGAATCAGGAAGGTTGCCGGCTGCTCCGCGCGGTCGGCCAGCACCCGCAACACGGGGAACAGTCCCGGCTGACGTTGCGCTTCATCAATCACCACCCTACCCCGCAACCCCTGCAATGCGGTCATGGGATTTTCCATCAGGTGCGCCACCACCGGATCCTCCAAATCGAAGTATTGCGGGTGTTCGGCTGGCATCAACTTCCGGGCCAGCGTGGTCTTGCCACACTGGCGCGGGCCGAGCAAGGCCACCACGGGATTGCGTCCCAAGGCCTTTTTCACCCGCTCAATATAACGCTGGCGGACAACCATACTTGAAATATTGCAACCGGATTGCAAAATTTCAAGTTTCAATCCGTGTAGCGCAGACATTCCTGTCTGCGGGTTCTGGGGACTTTCCAGTCCCCAGTTCCAACAGAACCAGAAACACCGGCTGGAAAGCCCGGTGAACCCGCAGGCTGGAAAGCCTGCGTTACCGGCGAATTGAAAACCTCACAACGCTGGCGCCGAATACTGCAGGCCATGCGCCGCAGCCACGGCGGGATGCGTAACCTTGCCGCCCATCACGTTGATGCCGCCCACCAAGGCCGGCTGAAGACGACAGGCCTCGGCCAAACCGTGATCAGCCAGCATTTCTATGAACCGGCTCGTGGCATTGGTCAGCGCCTGCGTGGCAGTGCGAGAGTAGGCGCCCGGCATGTTGGCCACGCAATAATGCGTCACGCCTTCCTCCACGAACACCGGATTCTCGTGCGTGGTCGCGCGCGACGTTTCCGCGCAGCCGCCCTGGTCAATGGCGATGTCCACCAGCACGCTGCCGGGGCGCATCAGCTTGAGCATGTCGCGGCGGATCAATTTGGGGGCCTTGGCGCCCGGCACCAGCACCGCGCCGATGAGCAAATCCGTGCTCGGCAGCATTTGCAGCAAATGCGATTCGTCGGAAAAAAGCGTGTGGGCCGCGTTCAAGGTGATGTCGAGATAACGCATCCGCTCGATGTCCACTTCCAGAATCGTCACGTCCGCGCCGAGGCCGGCGGCCATGCGCGCGGCGTTGATGCCCGAGGTGCCGCCGCCCAGCACCACGACCTTGCCGGCCAGCACGCCCGGCACGCCGCCGAGCAAGGTGCCGCTGCCGCCATAGTGCTTGGCCAGAAAATAACCGCCCACCAGCACGCTCATGCGTCCGGCGATCTCGCTCATGGGCTCCAGCAACGGCAAACGGCGATTCACTTCAATCGTTTCGTAAGCGATGCCCGTCACACCGGACTTCGCGAGCGTCTCCGTCAGGTTTTTGTCCGCCGCGAGATGCAGATAAGTGAACAGCATCTGGCCGGGACGTAGCATCGCCACTTCCGCCGCCTGCGGCTCCTTGACTTTGACAATCAGATCCGAACGATCGAAAATCTCCTTCGCGCCGTCAATGAGTCTGGCGCCGACGCGCTCGTATTCGTCATCGCCAAAACCGGAGCCGACTCCGGCGCCGCGCTGGATGAGCACTTGATGGCCGTGCTTGACGAGTTGATACGCCGCCGAGGGCACCAAGGCGACGCGATATTCCTGTTTTTTGATTTCTTTGGGGATACCAATGATCATGTTATGCATAAAATTCTCAGAATTCGGCAGTTTGGTTGTTTATCACGTGCTAAATAAAGACCACAAAGACCGCCGCGTGAGGACACGCAGCGTAAGCGCTTTGCCGGTCGTTGACGGGTTCATGGGGCACATGAATACGTTCTTAATGAGATATTTTTGGGTTAAATACAACAAAATTCTTGAATAAGGCGGCTGCAATGCGGTGCCTTCGCTGATTACCGCGCCTGGCAGCCGACGCGAGGTTCTGACTCTCGGGCGAAACGGCTGGCGATCAGGACTTATGCTTTTTATTTTAGATGGCGGCGGACATCAGTCCTCCGCTACGGTTCCGCATCCGGGGTTGGGCGCGCAAATCGAAAATCGCAAATTCGACCGGAGACTCCTTCCGCCTCAGCCTGGCTTTGGCGCGACAAGCACGCCGGCAGCTACGTCAAGGCTTTGTATCCGTCAGGCGGCCCGGGTCGCGGCGGCCGGGGCCGGGACGCTTGGTCAGCGCGTCGCCCAAATCTGCGCGCGCCTTTTCCGCCTCGGCCTCGAGTTGTTTCACGAGCTCGGGATGCTGCGCGGAAACGTCCGTGGTTTCGCCGATATCGTGGACGAGATCATAAAGCTCCTCTTTCTCGATTTTGCGCTGGGAATACGGCACGGACAATCCATTGGTGCCGCCGGGCCGCCCGGCCAGCGTCACATACGTGTGCGGCAACTGTAGCTTCCATTGTCCATCCGCCGTGGTCACCGCCTGAAGCGAGTTGACTTCGTAATAAAACCAGTAGGCTGCGTGCGGATTTTTTGCGCCCGGCTGGCGGGCGATGATCGGCCAGACATCCAGGCCGTCAATCTTGGTCTTCGGCAGCTCCGCGCCCGCCAGCTTCGCGATCGTGGGCAGCAAATCAATTGTCATCAGCATGTCCCACGAATCCGCGCCGGCGGGAATGTGGCCCGGCCAGCGCATGATGCACGGCTCGCGTGTGCCGCCCTCCCAATTGGTGGCCTTGCCCTCGCGCAAAGGTTTGGCCGAACCGGCATGGTTGCCGTAACACAGCCACGGACCGTTGTCCGAGGTGAAAATCACCAGAGTGTTATCGTCCAAGCCATTGCGGTGCAGCGCGTCGAGAACCTGGCCAACCGACCAGTCAATTTCCTCGATGACGTCGCCATAAAGCCCGCGCGCGGTTTTGCCGCGAAACTTTTCGCTCACCCCCAGCGGCACATGCGGCATGTTGTGCGCCAGGTAGAGAAAGAACGGCTCCGACTTGTGGTTCTCGATAAACTTCACGGCGCGCTCCGCATACCAGGTCGTCAAATGGTTCAGGTCGTCAATCGTCATTTCCTCGCGGAACTTTTGGTCGCCGTCCCAAATGGGAAGCTTGGGATATTCGCGTTTCATGGCGGCTTGGGTTGACGACATATTGGTAATCAAATCGGGATGCCCCGGCCACATGTCCACGGACAGGGACTCGCCAAAATACTCGTCGAAGCCGTGGCGCAATGGCATGAACTGCGGCGCGTTGCCCAGATGCCACTTACCGAGCATGCCCGTAGCGTAACCGCGGGACTTGAGCATCTGCGCCAGCGTGAGCTCGCGGTCACTGATGCCGATCTTCGCATTCGGCCCCAGCGCGCCGTGAAAGCCCACGCGATTCGGATAGCAGCCAGTCATCAACGCGCAGCGCGACGCGGAGCAAATCGGTTGGGCCACGTGAAAATTACGGAAGACCGCGCCTTCGTCCGCCATGCGGTCCAGGTTCGGCGTCGTAAATCCTTCCGCGCCAAACTTCCCAACGTCGGCGTAGCCTTGGTCGTCGGTCAAGATGATGACGACGTTAGGCAATTTATCGGCGGCAGCCGGCGCAACCGCACCCGCGGCCAGGAGGATGGCGGACAGCAAAGCAGTGACGATTTTCATGGCGAAGGCGATAATTTATCCAGCTTAGACCGGCTTGGCAATGTGCCGTTTTCGTCAATTGGCCGGTTGCATCAATGCCCGATAGAACCGCTGCGGTGAGAACGAGAGGTTGGTATAGGGCGAGGGGGCGTTGTTGGTTGTCCAAGGTCCCAGGATATTCGTCGCCTGCAACAAGGTTCCCTGCGGCCAGCTTAAAATCACCTTGGCGCCGGACCGCTGAACGTTGACCAAGATAGGCGCCGACTGACCGACGAAGGTTGTCACGCTCAAGGGCAGCAAGGGGTAGGCGAAGGCGGAGTTGGTCACGCCGACGGGCGGCTGGTTGGAGAGCGACAGCGTGTCGGAGGTAATCCAGGGCGTCACCGAATTAGCGGTAAAAGAGGCCAGGCTAAAGGTCTGCGTCACGGTATTGAAACTGGAATTGGCGGCCACGATGGCGAAGCTGCCCCCGATGGCGTCTTTGTAGGCGCTGATTTCGGTCTGGGCGTTGTTGACCACGCCGATCCGGTAAAAGCCTGGGCGGATAAACCGGCTGTAGTTGCCCAGCACATACATGCGCTTGGCGGGATTGCCGGACAGATCGGTTAAACCCTCATCGTCATTGTTGTTGTTGTCCGCGATCAGCCACCAATAATTGAAGGCGTTCACCCCGGCGACCGTCATGAAAAGATGAATGCGGTTGGCCCAATAGATGGCGTTGGTCATGCTGCCGTCAAAGGGTTCATAGGTGGAAACCTCGGATTCCCAGAATGCCGCGTTGGTGTTGGCCAACCGGGGCAGCGCCACGGGCAGGATGCTGGGCGGGGTGCCGTCGTAATCATGGCAGGCGATAATGCCAACATTGGTGGCCACCGCCGCATCGTTCATGGCCACCGCGTAATAATTGGTCTGCCAGTTTTCATCCTCGGCCAGCATGATTTTCGTCGAAGCCACGTTGCTGGCCAGCAGAGCCGATTGAAGATAGGGGACGAAATCATGAATCTGTTGCGATGTCCAGAGGCAGGATTGGTAAGAGGCTGAGACATCGGCTTCGTTTTGAATAGAAAGAGCATAGATCTTGACGCCGTAAATCTGGCCCATGCCGGCCACGAAGCCCGCCAGCACGCTAGCATAGGCCTGATTGCTCGCGGAGAGAAAACTGCCGCCGTCAAGATTGCCACTGGACTTGAACGCCGCATTCGGGCTGTAGGGCGTGCACCAGACGCGGGCTCCGCGCGCCTGGGCCATTTGCATGATATTGGTTTCCACAGTGGTTCCACCAACGACGACGGACTTCAAGAGGGAGAGGCCGACACCGGTATTGGTGGAAAAAAACATGTCGGCCTGGTTGGTGGTCAGACTGCTGCGGAAGCCCGAGGAAGCGCCAAAACCGTCGATCCGCTGATGCACGTCATTCCAATTCACAATGCAATTGGTGGTCACAGGCGCGACGCCGGAAAACTGGATGTTGTCCACCCAGCACGTGGACGCGCCGGTCATGGGGGTGTAGTATGGGCCATAAATGTGGATGATGACATTGTAGATGTTGGACAAATTAGGATCAGACATGGCATTGACGGGCACGCTGACATGCACCCAGTTGGTGCTGGCCGCCGGGACGTCGAAGCTGCCAAACCAGTCCTGGCTCCAACCATTGGCGACGCCAAAGATCAGGTGGCCGAAAAGTGCCTGGCCTCCGTTGGTGGTGGTCGCGGAGCCCGCGGCGAACCGGATATCGCATTGAAAGTTGGTGTATTGCACGCCGTTCATCGGTGGATAAATGCCGTAAACGTCATAAACCGCCCATTGGCTGTTGCCGTCGTTGCCGTCAAAATTGGCGGTGATTTCCATCGAGCCGGACCCGGAATTGGCATTTGCGTCGCTGCTGGAATCCCAGGCTAGGGACTGAAACGCTCCGCCAAACCAGTTTTTCCAGACATTGGCAATCTGGCCGCTGGAATAATCATTAGGCCCGATTCCAGCCGGATTAAACTGGTCAACCACTTGAACGCTCTGCGCCAGAATGTTCCCGGCCAAGGCCACCACCGCCAGCTCAAGCAGGAGAGACTTCCAAGCCCGGCTGCGGATGACGCTCAGGGGCGACGCTAACCCGGCGGTGATTCTTCCCGATTGATACTTTGCGATTTTCATATGAATGTGACAGGTGCGGGGAATTGATTGAGCAGGCGGGTTTAATGAGCCGGCTGAATTGTGCGAGCGCTGTGGTTCAACGGCTCAGATCAAGCGATAAGTATTAAATCGCCAGCAGACTTGGTTCCATGCTTGCGCCGCTTTATGCATCCACCTAGCGATCCCCCCGATTCATCAAGCGGTGGAGCGCACTGGGGTGTTTACGGCGGAACTGAGGAGGCATGCCCACGAGCCTGCCACAATCCATTCGTCGCCGTCAACTGATTTAATTAGTGACACTTGCCCCGGCCCCGATCATCTATGGTGTTCTCAACGCACCAGCCCAGGGATGAGTCGGCACCATTAAAGTACTCATAAGGCGGCAGAAAATCATAATTGAAACGAAGGTAAATGGATTGTCCCGCATGGTTGGACAACGAAAGTGAATAGGGTGTGAAGAGAAATTGACGAGGGTCCCACTGCTGAAATCACTTGAAAGGTTTTCAACGAAGCTGCCGGAAAGCAGCCGGCCAGTCAGCCATTGATATCCAGTCGTGGTGGTGTTGTTCAGCAGCGTGCAATTGTGATTGTTGCCCGCGTTGACGACGGCTTGGGACGGCCCATGGATGGTCGTCGGCACAAAGTCCGTGCCCGGCACAGCCGGATCAAACATCGTCACGTTGTAAACAAAGCTCACGAAGGAAGCGCCCACGGCAATATTGCTTACCGTGACGCTGTAAACCGGGTCGGTGCCGCTGAAAGGAAAGGTCGTGCATTCACAAACACCTCAAGAGTGAAGCCAGCTTACTTTTTAGATTAGCACTTGCCTAGACTGTTGACAGACTGCCGAGCCACCGGGCTGCGCGCATCCAAGCCGGACGCGCGCTCACCCGCCGAAGGTTGTCGCCCCACCTCCTCCAAAGCTGTTCCTCGACCGGCTGGCCCCTCTTCAGCGGGCGGGCTCGCGCCGGATTGATATGGACGTGATCCATTCCCCTTTCAGGGCCAAGCGGATGCCCGAGAAGAATTTCGTCTCACGCGCCGCAATCTCGCTTTGTTTTGTCTGGTCTTGAAAACATGGATTCATTCAAGTATGTGTTTCCGATGGAACACAATCGTCTCCTTCTCCGGTGCTCTGTTTTTGCCGGTTCAATCCTCTCACTATCACTGAGTACGCCGGCGGCGGAAGTTTTGGTGAATGACGTGTTTTCGCCCGCGATTCCGGAATCGGTGCACATTGCCGGGCGTCTGGGCGAGAAAATTGAGCTCTGCGTAAGCCACCGCATATTGGCGCAGGACACCGAGGATCTCCTCGCGCCGTTCCGGACCAAGGCAGAAACCACAGGCTGGGACAGTGAGTTTTGGGGCAAATGGTTCACGTCGCTGGCTCTGGCTGACGCGTACCATTCCACCCCGACGAGCCGGACCATGCGTGACGAAGCGGTGCAAGGGTTGATTGCGACGGCCGCACCAGATGGGTATATCGGCACACACGCGTCCGAACACCGGCTGGAAGGCTGGGATGTCTGGGGATGCAAATACGTCCTGCTTGGATTGCTGGCAGACTATGACCGGACCCATGACCCGAGGGTTCTGGCCGCCGCACGCCGGCACGCGGATGTCCTGATCGCCGAACTTGGTCCGGGCCGGACCAGCATCGCCGACGTCGGCGAACATAACGGATTGGCGGCTTCGTCCGTGCTGGAACCGGTTGTGTTGCTCTACCTGCGCACGGGCGACAACAAATACCGGGACTTTGCCGAGCACATCGTCGCCTGCTGGGAATTGCCATCGAAACGCGTGCCGGCGGGCATGAGGCTGGTCGAAGATGCGTTGACGGGGAAAAAGCCGGCGCAGATGTGTTCGCCTAAAGCCTACGAAATGATGTCATGCTTCGAAGGCTTGTGCGAACTTTACCGGGTGACCGGCAAGCGCGACTATCTCGACGCAACCGTGAAGCTTGCCGACGGCATCCAGCGCGAAGAGGCGACGTTGGTCGGCGTCGGCACGAGAGGCGAAATCTGGTTTGGCGGGACGCAACTACAGACAGGGCTGGTGGAAAAGCCAATGGAAACCTGTGTGACGGTGACATGGATGAAATTATGCGACCAACTCCTGCGGTTGACCGGCGACGCGCGTTATGCCGACGAGCTGGAAAAAAATTTGTACAACGGTCTCCTCGGCGCGATGATGCCGGATGGGCGATGGTGGGCTTATTTCGATGGCATGATGGGGTTTCGCGTGCCAAGCGCCACCCAGTGCGATGTGCCTTTAAGTTGCTGCGTGGCCAACGGCCCGCGGGCGCTGATGCTGACTCCATTCTGGGCGTTCATGCAAAGCGCGGATGGCCCGGTGGTAAATCTTTATGCCCCCGCCACGGCCCAGATGGGAGCGGTAAAGCTCGCGGTTACGGGCGATTATCCGGTAAACAACCAGGTCAGAATTGTCGTGACGCCGGATAAACCCAGAGAGTTCACCTTGGCGTTGCGCATACCGGCCTGGAGTGTGCGAACGCAGTTGAAAGTGAATGGCAAGGCGCAACCGGTTCAACCCGGATATGCCAGGGTTCGCCGGACATGGCGCAAAGGTGACCGGGTGGAAATCGCGTTCGACATGTCCGCCAAGGTTGTGGCCTGCAACGGAGAAGTTGCGCTTCAGCGGGGGCCGGTGGTGCTGTCGCTCGACAACCGGATCACGCCGGCCAGCGCCGGCCAGATCACGCTCGACCAGAATCCAGCGTTGAAACCGGATCCGGCAGCCGCCAAAAAGATCGGCGCTTGGATGGCGTTCGAGGTGGAAGGGTTGATATTTTGTGATTATGCCTCGGCCGGCAACGCCTTCAGCGAACAAAATACTTTTCGAACCTGGCTGCCGCAGCCGCTGGATCGTGCAACCGTTTATAACACGGGCTGTACGGTATCAACCATGTCGCATCGCAAGTATTGGACCAATCCGCCCCGGCCCCGGCCAAGGGTGGAAAACCAGCAGAATGATCTGGCGCTGGCTGCCAACGGGGCGCGCGCCAGTTCGGACAGCGAGTATGCCAAAGAGCCGGGTTGCACAGCCAAAGTGATTGACGGCGTGACCGCAACTCCGGAGGACTTTTCGAACCGCTGGCATTCGTCGCTGGAGCAGCCGCACCCGCATTGGATCGAGGTGCAACTCGCCAAACCTTCGAAGATTTCCACCATCGTGATCCGTTTTGCGGATCCAGAGGGGTTTCCGGTAAGTTTCGAGGGCATCGTGCGCTCCAACGGTCAGGAACGCCAAATCTTCAACGTGACCAAAAACCATGACCCGCGAGAATACCGGGCGCAGATTCGACCGGTCATGGCTGATTCATTCCGGTTGGTGATTCACGCCTCTGCCAATCCGAACTTGGCGAACGCGGCGCAGCTCAGCGAGATCGAGATTTACCGTTGAAAGACGATGGCATAATCATGTTGGATTGCAACTTGAGCACCGTGACGGAATTCATGCACAATCACCCTGAGAGGCTGGGCATGAGTCCCCGTGCCCTGATCTCCCGTCGCAAGTTTCTCAAGACTGCTGCCACGGCGGTCATTGCCGCGCCGTTCATTTCGCAGCGGCTGCAGGCACAACCCGCCAGCCGCACGCTGCGGCACGCAAGTTTCGGCGCGGGCGGCATGGCGTGGTCCGACCTGACCGAAATTGCGAACTGCCCGAACGTGGAGATCGTCGCCATCTGCGACGTGGACCTTGACCGCACGTTGGCAGCGAGGAAGCGTTTTCCCGAGGCGAAGATCTATCAGGACTGGCGCAAGCTGCTGGATCGGGAGGCCAAGAATATTGATGCGGTGAACGTTTCGACGCCGGACCACATGCACGCGCCGATTGCCGTGAGCGCCATGCAGCTTGGGAAACACGTTTATGGGCAGAAGCCATTGGCCCACGAAGTCCACGAAGTGCGCCGCATGGCCGACCTCGCGCACCGGCAAAAAGTCGTGACGCAGATGGGCATCCAGGTCCATTCGTCGGTTTTTTACCGCATGGCGGTCCAGCTCGTCCAGGATGGGGTCATCGGCCGGATCAAGGAGGTTCATTCCTGGTGCCCCAAGTCCTGGGGTGACTCAGCCGCCAGGCCGGAGCGAAGTGATCCGGTGCCCGCAAACTTTGATTGGAACCTCTGGCTGGGCGTCTGCGCGGATCGCCCCTTCATCGGCGGGGGATATTATCATCCAAGCAATTGGCGCAAACGGCTGGAATTCGGCACGGGCACGCTGGGTGACATGGGCTGCCATATATTTGATCCGGTGTTTGAGGCGATCGGCCTGACGGCGCCGGTCTCCGTGCGCTCGGAAGGGCCGGCGCCAAACCAATGGAACTGGGCGCTCGATGGACTCGTTCATTACCAGTTTGCCGGCACGCACCGGACTGCCGAGAAGACTCTGCCCATCACTTGGTACGGCGGCAGCTCCAAAGCGCCCGCGGAAGTCATTGCGTTAATTGAGGGAGATGAAATTCCCAACATGGGCTCCATCGTCATCGGCACCGGCGGGGTAATGCTGCTGCCCCATTTTGATGTGCGACCCGCGTTGTATCCCGCCGCGAAGTTCAAGGATTTCAAATTGCCACACATCAAGGGCGTCAATCACTGGCATCAGTTCGTGGAAGCGTGCCGCGGCGAGGGCAAAACGACCGCCGACTTCGCCTACGCCGCACCGCTTACGGAAACCATCCTGTTGGGTGACATCGCCTCGCGTTTTCCACAAACCACGCTGGCGTGGAACGCGCGCCGGATGAGATTCGATCTCCGCGAGGCGGACCAGTACCTGCAACGCAGCTACCGCGCCGGCTGGGAAATCAAGGGGCTGGGTTAACCCGAAATCCGAATTTCGAAATCCTGTCCCCCACCGCGCGCCGGTCCAAACCCAGTTTTAACCGGCGGCAAACTTGTAGTTGTAGGGCGCGCGCATTTCACGGGCGAGATGTGTGCGCGCCTCGGCCGCTCCCGAGCCGGTGAACTGTTCCCGGGCCGGATCCCAATGCAATTTCAAGCCGGTGCGCAAAGCGATGATGATAAGGTGGCCGATGCACGCGGAACGATGCCCGTTTTCAACGTTTGCCACCGGATCTTTGCGCGATTTCACGCTGTCGAAGAAGTTTCCCATGTGATCCCGGCTGGCTTCCAGTTTCACGGCATTGGCGGACAGCGGAGCACGAAGCAGTTCCGGATCGCTGGCGGTGATGCTGTCGCGGTTCACCCAGATCCAACCGTCGGCGCCGATGAATTTCACTCCATTACGCTGGCCTTTATCATCCAAAATCACGCCGTAAGGACTGTCCGCCAGAGTGGTTTTTACGATTTGTTTCACGCCGTTCGCCCAGTCGAGCGTGGCCTCAAATTCGCTGGGCGTCGTGTAGCCGTCCGGCAGCGGCGGCGTAATGACCCGCGCTTCAATTCCCACCGGCCCGTCGAGTCCGATGCCCCAGCGGGCGATGTCGTTATGGTGTGCGCCCCAGTCGGTGACGGGCCCGCCGGCGTAGTCGAACCACCACCGGAAAGTTCCGTGGCAACGCTCGGCGTAATACTCGGCAGAAGGCGCCTGACCGAGCCAGAAATCGTAATTGAATTCTGGCGGCACGGAAACTTGCTGGAAATGATTGCCGCGAATGCCCGCCGGCACAAACACGTGGACTTCCTGGAGCCGGCCCAGGCGCTGGTTGCGAACAAGTTCGCAAGCGAGGTGAAAATAATGGGTGCTGCGCTGCTGCGTGCCCGTCTGGAAAACGATCTTGTGGTCGCGGACGGCCCGGATGACGTGGCGGCCCTCATTTACCGTGAGCGTGAGCGGCTTCTCGCCATAGACATCCTTGCCGGCTTCGGCGGCGGCGATGTTGATGAGCGTGTGCCAGTGGTCAGGCGTGGCTTGGAGGACGACGTGAACCTCCTTCCGCTCCAGCAATTTGCGGAAATCGGTGAACTTGGCGGGCGCCTTGCCTTCATTCGTAAACTCGCTGACGGCGGCGGCGGCGTGGCGTTCATCCACGTCGCACACGGCCACGATTTCTCCGAAGCGCTGGGCATTGTGCGCGTCGCCCTTGCCCATGCCGCCACAGCCGATTAGCGCCACGCCGGGACGCTCGTTGGGGCTGGTGACGGGATTGGCGGTTTCCGCCGCGGCCAACTGACGTTCGACGAACCAGACCGGCAAACCGCTGGCGGCAGCCGCGAGGGTGGCGCGGCGAAGAAATGAACGCCGCGAAATGTGAAATGATTTGTTCATGCGATGAAAATGATTAACACAGGCGGCGGCGGCGTGGCAAGACCGGCGCGAAATGATGAATGACCATCCGCTCAATCCAGTCGCAGGTTTTTCAAACCGCAGGCCCACGATTCTCCCTCTTCTTGGAGTCATTACGGAAGTTGCTTCAAGACGCCGTATGCTTTGGGATCGTCCTGGGGCGGTTCTTTCAACTCCTGACGGAGGCGTGCGACTTCCTGCAACAAATTCGTTTGCACCCCGGCGTAGGCCGGGTCGCCAAAGACGCTGGTCATTTCCTGCGGATCTTTTTCGCGGTCGAACAGTTCCCAATAATCCACGTCCGGCCAGTAAAAATGCGCAAGGGTGTATCGGTCGGTGATCACGCCGTAATGCGGGCGCACGTGATGCGGCTGCGGGTACTCGTAGTAATGATAGTAAAACGCCGTGCGCCAGTCCGCCGGGGCCTCCCCCCGCAGCAACGGTGCCAAGCTGCGTCCCTGCATGCGGTCCGGCACGGCCGTGCCTGACAATTCGAGAAACGTCTCCGCGAAATCGAGGCTGGAGACAATTTTTTCACAGGCGACGCCGGGCTTGGACACACCGGGCCAGCGGATGAGCAACGGCGCGCGCGCGGACTCTTGAAAAATCCAGCGCTTGTCGAACCAGCCGTGCTCGCCCAGGAAAAATCCCTGGTCCGACGAATAAATGACGATGGTGTTGGTCGCCAGACCGGTGTCATCCAGGTATTTCAGGAGGCGGCCGACATTATCGTCCAAGCCCTTGAGGCAACCCAGATAGTCATGCATGAAGCGGTTGTATTTCCATTCCGTGAGCGCCTTGCCGCTCAGATTCTGTTTCAGAAACGCCTCGTTGCGCGGCACATAATAGGCATCCCAGATCTTTCTTTGCTCAGGCGACAAATCCGGCGGCGCGACCAATTTGCAGTCCGCGTTCAACTGCATGGTTGATTTGATCATCATATCCTGATCGTGTTCGGCCTTGCCGCGACCGGAGTAGTCGTCGTGGAGCGTGTCAGGCGGCGCATACTTGCGGTCGTGATCAAAATCAAGGTCTTGCAACGGCGGCTCCCAGATGCGATGCGGAGCCTTGTGCCAGCACAGGAGCATGAACGGCTTGGACGCATCGCGATGCCGCAACCAGTCCAGCGACAGGTCGGTTATGATTTCAGTGACATAACCCTGGTGTTTCACCTTCGCGCCGTCGCGAATCATTCCCGGGTTGTAGTAAATTCCCTGTCCCGGGAGGATTTCCCAATGGTCGAAGCCGGTCGGATCGCTTTCCAAATGCCACTTGCCAATCACCGCCGTCTGGTAACCCGCCGATTGCAGCAGTTTTGGAAACGTGATTTGCGAGCCGTCAAAACGCGAATTGGAATTGTTGTAAAACCCGTTGATGTGGCTGTAAGTGCCGGTGAGGATGGAAGCGCGGGCAGGACCGCACAGCGAATTGACGACCATGCAATGGTCGAATCGCATCCCTTCGCGTCCCAGCCGGTCAATGTTCGGCGTCTGGATCAAATGCCGTTTCTCGCCATAAGCGCTGACCGCCTGCCACGCGTGGTCGTCGGCCATGATGAACAGGATATTGGGCCGGGCCGGCGATTTTTCCGCCGCAGAGGCTATGCCGGCGCCCACGTCCAGCAGCAAGGCTGCAATCAAAAAAATCCCCGGCTTCACGTGTGAAAACAGCATAACATTGGCTGGCGAATCAGGCCTGGGTCACCCCTTCACAACTCGATCCGCTTGCCCGTCCGCGCGGATTGGTGCGCGGCATCGAGAATCTCAACCACGGTTATGTTCACGTCCAGGGAGGACAGGCCGGACGGAACGATTTCCTTGCGCACCACGGCGGCCAGGTAGGCTGCCGGATTGGCACTCGGGCCGACGATCGGCGGCGGAGTGACTTGCGTTGCCGTGGGGGAGTTGGAGTCCTGCTCGATCAATTCGTCCGCCTGCGGCACGAGCACCTGACCGGTTTGACCGTAGATCTCCATGTCTTTGCGGTTCACCGGCCAGTTCCACGAGGGCTGCAAAATGACCTGGGCCTTGGGATATGTCACCACAATCGTGGCGTCATCCTCAACCTTGGGATAAATGTCCGGCTTGAGCTGCTGCGCCACAGCCATGACGGCAAGCGGCTTTTGGCCGTCGAGGAACCAGGTCGCCAAGTCCGCGCCGTAACAGCCGAAATCATTGATGGCACCGCCGCCATTGAGCACCGGATCGGTCAACCATGCGAGAAAGTTGGTCGAACAGCCTATTTCCTTGGGCCCGCGATGCCCATGATGAAACACCATTTTGCGAATGTCGCCGATGTGGTGCTCGTCATGCACCATCGTGTAGGCCGCTTGGTTTCCGGGATACCAGGTCGTCTCATAATTGACGATCACCTGAATGCCGCCTTTCTTGGCCGCAGCAGCAATGGCCCGGGCTTGCTTCATATTTGTCGCGAGGGGTTTTTCCATCATCACATCCACGCCGTGCGCGGCGCACGTCTCCACCACCCGCTCGTGATCAAACGTGGAAGTGAATGTGGCGACCGCCTGCGCGTTGGTCCGGGCAAATAGTTCGTCCAAGCTGGAAAAAAAGAGTCCCGGGGACAAATTGAACCGGCGCGAATAACGCTCGATCAAAACCTGGTTGGTTTCCACCACGCCGACCAATTGCAGGTCTGTCTGTCCAGCTAGCCGCGGAAAAAATCCCATGGCGTGGTCGTGAACCAAGCCGACCAGGGCAAGCCGCACTGGCGGTTTTGCGTCCTGGGCCGAAGCTGCCGTGGCGCCGAGACACAAGATTCCGCAGAGCACGAGAAAGTTTTTGTTCATCAGGTGTTAGCCAACCAGAAATCACCTCGGGAGGCAATATCGAAGCGGAACGTTGTCGAAGCGGTAGGACGCGGCTTTTGAGACCGGAGCGCCGTTGCAGTGGAGGGGTTTAGCGCTTTTTGCGGGACATCCCCGTTCCATTTTTCTATGCTCTGGGAATGGCCAAATCAAAACGACCGAAACTTTCAGCTGACGA
>Ga0302320_10015122_pt1 | contig 15885 bp, 11 predicted proteins | sample Bog_T0_3_FD_202130 | JGI IMG/M metagenome (GOLD analysis project Ga0302320, IMG submission 202130) | Peat permafrost microbial communities from Stordalen Mire near Abisko, Sweden - Bog_T0_3 | ecosystem: Environmental > Terrestrial > Soil > Wetlands > Peat | place: Sweden: Abisko, Stordalen Mire... | reverse complement strand
CCAACTCCAAGGCCTTGGGATCGGGTTTGGCCTTGCCCGCGTTGGGGTTGGACTTGGAGTCGTCCGCCGGGGCCGCCGGCTTGGCCTCCGCGGCTTTGGCTTCCGGTTTGGCTTCCGGCTTGGCGGTCGGCGCGGCTTCGGGCTTTGCTTCGGGCAGGGCGGCGGGCGGCGGCTCGGACGGCTTGGCTTCCGCTTTCGGTTCGTCGGGATTCATTCAGTTCCTTTCTCCGCGTCATGCACCGTCAGATGGCCGTCTTCCATGTGGAGGATCCGGTCCGCATATTCGTTGATCCGCGCATCGTGGGTGACAATCAGGATGCAGCGGTGCTCATTCAGAATTTTTTCTTTCACAAAGGCGATGATCATCCGCCCCGTGTCCCCGTCCAGCGAGGCGGTCGGTTCGTCCAGGATCAAAATCTCCGGCTGGCTGATGATGGCGCGCGCAATCGCCACGCGCTGCTGCTCGCCGCCTGAAAGCTTCACCGGCAAAATCCCGCCCTTGCCTTGCAGTCCGACGATCTCCAGATATTTATCCGCCTCGGCAATGGATTCATCCCAGTTTTGCCGCTTCAAAATCAGCGGGATGGCGACATTCTCGGCCGTGGTCAGCCGCGGAAACAGATGGTAGTCCTGGAAGACGAAGCCGACGGTGTGCAACCGGAAATCCGCCAACTGATCGTTGTTCAGCGTCCAGATGTCCGCCCCTTTGACCATGACCTTGCCGGCATTCGGGCGTAGAATGCCGGACAGCATGCTCAGCATCGTGGTCTTGCCGCTGCCGGAGGGCCCGACGATGAACAGCATCTCGCCAAAATGCGCCACCAAGTCAATCGCATCCACCGCCACCATCCGGGTGTCCCCTTCGCCAAACCATTTGGTCACCCCGGTGGCGACGATGGCCTCGGTTTCCACGGGCTTTGGGCGGTCAGAATTCATTCGTCAACCCCCGGCGCTTCAATCTATAAGTGTTATTGCGCGGGAGTCCAGGTGTCGTCCGGGTCATAAAGGGTGATGGCTTTGGCGGTTTTGGCGGTCCTCGGGCCGAGGTTCTTCTGCCAGACCTTCCCCTGTTGGTTGACCACGAAGGTCATCACGCCGGTGTCGCCCCATTCGGCCGGCCAGGCGACCAAGGCAAAACCGGCGATCATGTGGCCGTTGATGACGTAATGATACTTGCCCCCCGGCGCGTGTTTTCCCTGGCCGGTCAAGATCTTGTAATAGTAGCCGTGGTAAGGCGCCTGCTCGTCGTCCAGCATTTTGGCGGCGTGCCGATAACCGTCCACCCGCGCCTGCGCAATGAGCGGACCCAGGGGACTCAACTCTTCGTCCGGTTGATTGGCCGGCCAGAACAGACCGTCATGGGTGCCGGGTGTGCTGCGCAGAAACTGGGCATAAGCCAACACCCCGTCGCCCAACCGGTCCTGCGCGGCGTATTCGCGCTGCGCGTCCACATAAGCGATGCAAACATCCAGCGCGCCCAATTCGTCCCGGCCGACGCGCCGGACCAGCACCTCAGCCCGGCCGGCGGCGGTGTCGAAGCGCCATTGCGCGCCCTCTTTGACCAGCGGAATGGGAAACGGCCAGGCGTCCGTCCCAATGGCCAACGTGGCATTGGATTCGGAGTTGTTGATCAATTGCGCTTTTTCCTCCAACCGTTGCGCAAACACCTGGAACTCTTCAGTGGCTTGGACAACATCCGGCGAAATCAACTCATGTCCCACCGGTCCGAAAATCAAATGGATGGCGTTTGTGTCTTTGCTCCGGGCCGCCGTCACCAAGGCGTTGACGGCGTCGTTGGGGGAGGCAAACAGTTCCTCCTCCACCGCCGCCGAAACTTGCCCGGGCAGGGCCAGTACCAGTCCCGCCACCAGCAGCGCGGGACGCCACCCGGTGCCCAAGTTCATTTTCATCGTTGAAATATTGAAAATCATGGGTGTCATATTAACGCTTGCGCGTGCCGCCACCACCGCCGCCACCCGAAGATGGCGCCGACCGCGCCGCCGGTGCGGCCCGCGGGGCCGGCGCGGCACGGGGGGCCGCCTGCAGGCTTTGCTGTCCGCGATTGCTGTAAGATCTCGTGGCCTGGGAGCTTTGGGCGCCAATGAACGCGCCGTTTGATTCCGGCCGGCTGACCGGCGCGGCCCGTTGCACCGGCGCGGGCGCGGTGCGTTGCACTGGCGTGGCCCGTTCAACCGGCGCGGTGCGTTGCACGGTCGCAGGCGGCGCGGCCCGTTCCACCGGAGCCGGCGCCATGCGTTGCACGGGTACGGACGCGGGACGGGCAACCCCCGCGGAACGTTCCGCCGCCGGGGCCGCCGGGTGGGCCAGTTGTTGTCGCAGCGCCGCCGGGGAGGTCGTGCGCGAGACCCCGGTTCCGCTCCAGCCCCGGTCGCCGCGATTGGCCGCGACGGCACCGGGATGATTATTTGGCCGCCAGACCGAGGTGTTGGCGCGGTCACGCTGACCGGCGGATTCATGCCACCAATTGGCCGGACGCGGATGGTCACGCCCCCAGAAAATAAGATTGCCGCCGCCCCAGTCAAAATCGTAGTTCAGCCACGCGCCCACCGGCCAGCCAATGCCGTAGGTGATGTAAGGCGAGCCGTCCGCCTGATCATAATAGACCTGGTCCGGTTGATAGACCGGCACGTACATCAACTCGGGATCAGCCGGCACAATTTCGATATCGTTCCCATCGGTCACCACCTGTGCCTGCGGGGAGGTTTGCAGGTTGCCCAGTTTGGAAGCCGCGGCGCGCAGCCGTTGGATGGAACTCATCACGTCCGCTTGTTGATTGAGAAAAGCCTGGCCCACTTCCGTCGTCCAAGCCAGATTGTCATCCATGTACTTCAACACCGCAGGGTAACGGGCCATGGCCTGAACGCTGGCGTCCCAGGGTTGTTGGGCAATCTGGCCGGGGTCGCCGCCGCCCACGACAAAGCGGTCGGCCAGCACGATTTGCGCGGGCAAGGTGGCGGCCGGCAGAAGTTGGGCGACCAGCGGATCGGGATAAAGCGCAATCGGGCCCAGCACTTGGTCTAGCTGCGCCGCGGTCAGCAATTGATACGCCGGCATCGGCGGCGGTACCGCCGCCTGGGCCTGCACTGACAGGGCCGCGCCGGCCAGCAGGCCCAGCCACACTGCGGTTTTAAGCAATAACTTCATCACAAACTTGCCAATATTTAAAACGCGGGGACGTCCCCGCCCCCGGTTTTCGCGCGTTCTTGAATCGGCACTGCCTCACTTCTCGGACGCCGCCGTCAGGACGCCTTCATCGGCGACGAGGGTCCAATTGCCGTCCGGATTGTATTCCGTCAGCGCCCTCGCCAGCCGGGCGGTTTTGGCACCCAGATTGCGCTGGTAGACCCGGCCGTCCTGATTGACGATAAAACTCATGATGCCCGACTGGTCCCAATGCTCCGGGTAGGCGAGCAATGCAAATCCGCCGGTGAGGCCGCCGTGGGTCAGATAATCAAGCTTGCCGCCGGGGGCCGCCTTGCCCTGCCGGGTGAGGATTTTGAAATAATAACCGTGAAAGGGCTCCGGGCGCGTGGCGTTGTTTCCGGGATACTCCCCGGTCTGGGCTTCCGCCACCAACGGGCCAAACGGGCTGGCCGGTTCATTCTCCGCCACCGGCCAATAGAGGCCGTCCTTCGTGCTGGTCGTGCTCATGAATTTCTGCGCGTATTTCGCTCCGCCGGCCGGATTCGGGTTGGCGAGGGCGTATTGTTTCTGGGCGGTGACAAACGCGCGGCAAACCCCGATGGCGTGGAATTCGTCCTTGCCGACATGGCGGTTGATGATCTCCTCCCGGCCCGCCGCCGTGTCAAACCGCCACTGACCGCCGGTTTTCACCAGCGGAATGGGCAGCGGCCATTGATTTGTGCCCACCTCGTAGGTGACCTTCGCGTCACCTTCGGCCACCGGCAGGCAGCCCTGCGCCATGACCTCGGCGAAATGCTCCGCATTTTTCGCGTCCTGCATTTGGTCGCCGGTCAACAGTTTGGGATATTCCGGGCCGAACAGTTCGCCCATCGCCGCCGGATTCTTGGTGGCGGCGGCCGTCTGCAAGGCTTGCTGAGCCTCCGCCGGCGAGGCGAACGACCGTTGCACAATAATCACCGGGTTCGGTGACGCCCCGACCGGCTCGGCGGCCCGCAGCGCGGCCGGGAACGCCCCCGCAAGCAAAGCGATGGTGATCAGACGTGAAATTCGGGCTGATGAGTTCGATGATTTCATTATTATTTAAAAATGGTTGTCGGTTATATTGGTTGCCGTGGTTAACGATGGCCGCCGCGGCTTTCAAAGCCGCGATGACTGAATCCATGCTCGTCGTGTCCCCGGTCATAACCGCCGCCGAACAGAAACACATCCGGTCCCGGCACGATCACCGCCCCGCCTCCGCCGCCGTCCACATACCCCACGCAGCCGGCCAGGGCCGTCATCAGTGCTATTCCCAGGACAATTTGGATCGGGTAAAACATTTTGCTCGGCAAATTCATATTCATATCTGACAACTTGGCCCGGAAACCGGCCTGCCACCATGGGGTAAAACCCGACTGTACCGACGGGGATCGAAGCAAAAAGAAGGCACCGGCGGACTTCCCGCCGGTGCCGGGTGGGGAGGCGTCGTTCAAAAGGCGAAGCGCACGCCGAGCCGGGCAAGCCCGTAAAGTCTCGTTTCCGCCGGCACCACGGCCCGCGCGTCCAGGAACACCCCCCAATGCGGGGTGAAACGATATTCCATGCCGACGCCGCCCTGGCCGAACGCGGCGGACACATCATCAAAACGGTAACCGCCGCCGCCCAGGGCGTAGGGGGCGAAACCGCTGTCGCCCAGCGGGTAGCGCAGGATCAGGTTCGCCGAGGCGCTGTCCACCCACGCTCCGGGGCCGTTTTCGGAGTAAGCCTCGGCACCCAGGCCCACATAACGGGTGAAGAAATAATTTGCCCCCAGCCCGGCCCCCAGCCGGGTGTGGTTGTAAATGCGCGCGCCGGACAAATGATCCAGCGTATATTTCCCGATGGATGCCGTCCCAAACCCGTCGGCGGAGAACTCACCGGTCCGGTAGAGGTCGTCCAGGTTGTTGCCGGTGGGAGCGGTGAGGGTGTTATCCGCCGCCCAGGCCGGGGTGGCGGCCAAGAGCAGGAGGGTTCCTCCCATCATTAGTTTATGGATCATTGGTTTGTCATGCATAAGTGTTTTCATCAGCGCGATCTTACCACCTCCCGGGAGGCGGGCTATACGGAATAACCCTACCCCCGGCATCCTCGGGATCCACGCCCGGCCGGGTGTAAAAAGCAGAAGGCAACGAATGCTCATTCGTTGCCTTCAGGAATTGCGGCCCCGCCGGTCGGCTCACCGTCCTGTCGCGACCGTTTGCGGCGCGTCGCTATTATTGTAGGGCTCAATCATATATGGCGAATACGTCCCGGCGGCATACCCGGGGAGCGGATAATTGGGCCATCCCGAGATGTCATAGTGGGGCGACTGGGTGAATTCCTCTTTGGAGACATCCAGCACCAGGGCGTCGTTGGCCTGGTTTAACCACACTTCCGTGGGCGGCACCGAGTACCTCCAGCCGCCGGTCCAGAAAAACCGGTCGGTGCGGATGAAGATCGCGGCCACGCGGCCCGCCTTCAGATCCACCATGACGTCTTCCACCTGGCCCAGCTTCGCCCCCTGTCGGTTCCGCAGCGCCATCCCGATGAGTTTGTGCTCGGACTGATCATAGCCCAGCACCGACCATACGCCGATGGCCGCGTGTTGATCCGAGTAGTAATCCCGGCTGGTGGTGCCGTCGGGATTGACGACCGAGATCGTGTTGTTGGGATCAACCGTCTGGCGGGCCTGTTCCGCCTCCCGGACGTGTTCCAAGGTGCGCGTGCCCAGCGGAGTGATGGTTCCATCCTGGTTGGTGGTCTGATAGTTGTCCCCGGACTGGCCGGTGACGAAGTAGGGTTGTTCGCCAAAATAGGTGTAGGCTTCCGTCACGCGGTTGGACTGGGTTTCGGCCGCCCACTGCCCGGCGTCAAACCGGGGTGCCGCTTCCATTTTCTCCGCGCTGGCGTCCAGGCGCAGAAATTTCAAGCCGGCGTCCGGATGCAAAGCCCCCGGGGGCACCGCGACGAGCTGGCCGCCGCTGGTGGACACAATCACTTCCACAATCCGCCCGGATCTTAAATCCAGGGCGAAGGTCTTCACCCGGCCCAGCTTGACCTGCTGGAGATTCTCGACGGTCTGGCCGACGACGGCGCTGGCGTGGGCCGTGCTTTTCATCAGCTCGGAGCGTTCGGCGACTTGGTGTTGCACCACCGCATCACTCGCGGCATAGGGGTTTTCAGTGGACGCCGTTTGCGCCAAGGCCGTGAATGTCAGCGCCGACGCTGTGGCGGCGCTGATCATGACTTTATATTTACGATTCATATTTTTGTTTGGTTGACTGGTTGTTGAAAAGAATTCTCTCCTTTCCATTGTCCACATATTAAGCGCGCTGTTGGTTTGGTGCCATGGGGTGTTACCCTGCCCGGGTGGTATCATGTCAAAACCGGGCGTACCGCTTTTCAAAACCGCAGCCCGTGCCGACCGCCACGTCCCCGGCTCATTGTGACCCAGTCCCCGGCGCGGGGCCCCCCGAGCCGCAGCCGGCCAGTCTGCCGCCCCAGGTGGAAAAGTAACCTGGGCCTGCCACCTGCCTCCGTCCCCGGGCGGATTCTTGAACCGGGGTGGGGACGGCTCGTCCCCATCCTTTGTTTGATATCATTCAAAACGCGGGGACAAGCCGTCCCCGCCCCGCTTTTTGCGCATTCGTGAATCGGCCCCGCCCCCGTCCCGGCTGCAGCTCAAAACCGCGAAGACCTTAAAAAGCAACTAACGCAAGCTGCTTGTCTAAAACGTGTTACAACTATATTTTAGGGTTCCGGCCGGTCTGACCACGGGGAAGGTCATGTTATGCGCAAGTTGTTTACAATCAGCGCGTTAACCAAAAACAACAATAAATAACCAAAATCACAGTTTCGTTTTTTGGGCGTCCAAAGGGTGCCGCCCAGCCGCCGCGCTTGCTCGACCCCGCGTGCGGGCGCATCGCCTCCCGCTTCGCGGGCACCAACCCGCCGCCCGGCCGCAACTTGCCGCTTGATACTTCCCCCCCGGCATTGGAAACTGTCCTCACATGAATCGCATCGAGGAACGCTTCGCGCAATTGAACCGCGCCGGAAAAAAGGGCTTGGTGGTCTACATCGGCGCCGGAGATCCGCACTTGGAAGCCACCCGCGAACTCGCCCTGGCCTTTGACCGTGCCGGGGTGGATGTTTTGGAGCTGGGCGTGCCCTTCAGTGATCCGCTGGCCGATGGCCCGGTCAATCAGCAGGCCGCCCAACGCGGCCTGGAGTCCGGCACCACCCCGCCCCGCTTGCTGGCCACCATCGCCGCTATCCGCCGCGACTCGCAAATCCCCATCGTCCTCTACATCTATTTCAACCTCCTGCACCGCGTCGGCCTGCCCCGGTTCATTGACGAGGCCCGGCAGGCCGGCGTGGACGGCCTGCTTGTCCTCGATCTGCCGCCGGAGGAAAGCGACAACTACGAATCCCTCATGCGGGCGGCCGGCCTGAGCCATATTTATCTGGTCGCCCCCACGACCCCGCCGGAGCGCATGGCGCAAATTGTCAAACGCGGTTCCGGGTTCATTTATTACATCTCCCGGGAAGGGGTCACAGGCATGCAAACCTCGGTGGCCGCCAACCTGGTGGCGCAGGTGGCCAAAATCCATGCTTGCACCGGCCTGCCGGTCGCCGTCGGCTTTGGCGTGTCCAATCCGGAACAGGCGGCGCAAGTCGCGCAGAGCGCGGAGGCCGTGGTGGTGGGCAGCGCCATTGTCAATCAAATCGCCCTCCATGGCCGTTCCCCGGAATTGGTCGCCCGCGTGGGCGGCTTTGTCCAGTCCCTCGCGGCGGCGGTGAAAGCGGTTCCAGCGTGAAGTAGCACCTGACCCCTGCCGCTGCTCGCGCTTCCGCCTTGATTTTGTGAATTAAAACCACGGATTCATCTATCTCAATCTCGATGATTTCTACTACCTGTTGCAGGTTCAATAGCGGGACCGTGCCAATTCCGCCGCGGAAAACCACGACCATGTAAACCGAAGCCTCTTCACTGGGGCCGTTGATTGGACGCACCGGGCGTGGGTGTCTGCAACTGAAAATCAGTGCCGTTGTTGTCGGTGTCGGCGCCGTCACGGGCGAGGCCCGCGCTCCGGTTGGTCGCGCCGGCGGTCGGTGCGGCCCGCCCAATTCCACCCCGGCCCGCGCCAGGCACCACCACGATGCTGCCGCCCTGGCTTTGATCGCCCTCAAGGATGGCGATCTCCGGATTGGCGATGGTTCCGCTCGCGCTTGAGCTGCTCTGTCGTGAACCGAAAACCATGCCGTCAACCAGGACTTTGCCGCTGGCGTCCAAGAGCGCAATCGAACCGGCGCTGGTGGAAAGGGGCTCGCCAAACCATTGATCGGGCGCAGGCGGTCCTTGGTAGCTTCCCGTCGTGGCCAAGGGGTTGACCACGGGTGCGCCGCGCTCGTGCCCCTTGCCCAAAGGGCGGTCGAGCGTGATGCCGCCGCCCAGTGCCTGCACCGCGTCGCCGCTCACATGCGGAAAGCGCGTGGCCGGTGAGAAGCGGATCCCCGTTCCCACATCGGAGATGTCCACACCCGACGGGTGATCGAACTTGAACGGAGCGGCCACTTCGACTTCCCCGGCCTCGCCGCCGCCGCCGCCGCGGCCGCTCGGGGCCGAGACGGAATTGACGATGCGCTTGACCGTGGCGACTTCCTTGCGTGCGCCGGTGCCCACGATCAACGTGTCCCCGACTGTCATGTCGGCGTTAGCTGCGACCTTGAGGCTGGTCGCGCCGGCCGGCACCGCCTCCGAAAGGAACGTTTGCGTGGCCGCCTTGCCAACTCCGGTGACCAACGCCACCTCATAATTGCCGCCGATGTCCATGCCGATTTTCTCGCCGACCGCGAAGCCGGCCGCACTCGTGACCGGCAGGCTGGTTGAGCCGGCGGGAACTCTCAGCCATGGCCCCGTGGAAACCGGAATGAACACGGTCGTCATGGCCGCGGCCGCCGTCCCGACGTTTGCGATCACCCGCGTCTCACGGTCTATGTTGATCTGCTGTCCGACCGCGAAGCCGTTGGTGCTGCGGACATTGACGGTGCGTGCGCCCGGGCTCGCGGGAGCTGCCAATCCCGAGCTGGAAAGACCGAGCAGGTAGAATCCGTGGGCCGCAAGTTTCATCCCGGCCGGGATGGTCGCCAGCTTGACTGGGGCCCATTGGCTCAAGGTGTTGATCAGCGTCCAGTCGGAGATGTCACCGTCCATGTCGGAGGCGTTGTAAAGTTCGATGAACTGTTCGCCGAAACGGACCTCGTTGATCTTGATGGGTAAAGCGCACCGCACCCGCTGCACAGTGGTGGCGAATTGTTTCCCACCGGTTGCCTGGCTCGTCCACTCCGCCTTGCCCGTCAGGTAACCAGAGCTGGTCGTCGCCGGCGAAGTGATTCTAAAATCGGCCTTCAAGCTGACACCCGGCGGGATCGGGCCGGCAAAAGTCTTTGTCGTTCCGTTGCCGCCGGAAACTGTGGCGGTCCAACCTCTCGGTGCGTAGACCCTCAATTTGACACCCGGCATGGCTGCTCCCGTTGTATTCTTGAAAGTCACGGTGGTGTTCTGCACGTTGCGGGGCGTAAAGGTGGTGACCCGCGACAGGCCCACCCGCTCAACCTCGTACCCGGCAGCCAGGATGTTCGCCTGCAATGCGTCCGTGGTGGCTTCGGCCGGATATCCGGTTGTCATCACCCCCTCATAGAAAGTACCGGCCGAACCGTTGCCGTTGTCGCCGCCATTGCCGAGGAGGACGGCGCCCTTCTTGTGCATCGGAAAATAGGTTGCGTTGTTGCTCGAGCCGGGGCGAACCCCGCGGTAGAACGTCTTCAGGCCGCCCGCCTGCGCGTTGCCGCCCCGGAGATCCCACTGGTTGCCGCCACCGCCGTCCACCACCGCCGTCACGAACCGCCAGGAATTGATGGTCGGATCGGGAATGTTCTGCTTGGCGTTGTATCCGGAAAACAGGCCGGCCTCCATATCAGACATGATCCACGGGCCGGGACCGTCCCCGCTGCCCCAAGCGGTGGCGGTGCCGAAGTAGACGGTTTCCATGGTGCCCGTGCCCACGGCCCGGCTGTTCGCCGAGGCGTTGCCGTAGTCAAAGCAGCAACCGCTGTCGTAATGCGTGCCATCAATCACATAGTAGATCCCTTCCGGCTCGTCGTTGATCGCGAGGCCGGTGGCATTGTTGTTGCGAAACCCCATGCCCGGCATGATGTAAACGCCGTAGCCCTTGTGGCCCATAATCGTAATCGGCGCCGTGTCCGCCATCGGCAGCGTATTAAATCCGCCCTTTGCCGGGCCTTTGAATGTTCCCGGCGGCGCTTGGTAAAGGTGGTTGCCCTTGCCGGACTGATCGTAGATGACCTTGATGAAGCAAACGGCATCGGCACAGAAGGCATCTTGTGCGGTCGCGTCGGCGTATCCGCCCGCATCCGCCGCGGAAGGCTGGACGATACCGATGTCCAAGGTCTTGCCATCCGATTGGCGCATGACTTGGTAGAGCGGGCCGTTGTAGGCGGCGGATAACGCGCGGGTGGTGCTGTGAGCCGCCACGCAGGGGGTGCCGCCGGCGGCGTAGATGTCACACGGGCCTGGTGGCCTGGGCAGAACACCACGGGCACCCTTCCTGACCAGGGAGTCGGACGGTTGGTGCGATTTGCAGGCCACCATCAAGGTGGCCGGCAGCGCGAACAGCAGTGCGAGCATGACCACAAAACTGGTTCTTTTTCGCAGATTCATAAATCTCACTCCATTCAAATTGTCCGGGACATTGACCAGCGGGGTCGGGTAGACAACGCCGACTCAGGGCCTGGGCACGCCCAGACTGTCATGCAGGATCACAACCAGATCGTCGGCATCATACGGTTCAGGGATGACCCAACGCGAGCCGAAAACGAGTTTTGGGACCGCGTTGCCGCTCTGGAGGGTCTCGCCATAAATCCCGATGGATGTTTGCAGATACCGGTCGATCCAAGGGTTGGCCCGCGCAGACTCGAATTCCGCCTGACCGACCAATTCAACCGCTTCGGCCCGGGCGGCGTCGAGGCTGCGCGGTTGCCAGCGGTCGCCGGACTCCTGCGAGAACAACCAGCGGTTGTAGACCGGAAACGCCTCGTGCTTGGCCACCCAAACCGCCAGGGCCATTTTGGCCAGTTCACACGAATCCTTGAATTCAGCCACGTCTTGGGGGATGTAAGGGTTGCACTGGCGGCTCAACGGCGCCGGACACAGGACAAAAGCCAGCTTGCCACCGTAGCGGCGCACCGCCTCATCGAGCAGGAAATGCAGATGCTGGCAATGGGGGCATTGATAATCAAAGAGCAGCGTGACCACGTAGCGGGCCTCCGGCGAACCCACGAGCGGCACGGCGTGGGAATCAAGGAGGGGCAGCTTGTTATGCGCTACGCCGCCGCGATAGACGGCCGGGGGGGCAATGGTGACCTGACAGGCCGCCACGATGCCGGCCAGGATCAAACCGGCCAAGGCCATGCCCACCGCAGGCCAACGGCCAATCAGGCGCTGCGGGGCCGCCCGGCAAACCTCTTGGACCGGTGCGGTTGAATCGTCGTCAAATTGCCTGGGCGCCCGCCAGAAGACCAACCCCGCCAGCAGCAGTCCGGTCAGGTGGGTCGCCATGCAATAGGGGCATAAGGCCCCGATGACCCATTTCTGAAGGATGGTGAACCACACGGCGCTTCCGGCCGCCGCCCCGGCCAGAACGAGCAGGGCGCGCCAAGCCAGCCGCCGGACCGGGGCCGGCGTGGCCGGACCAATGTAAAGGCTGGCGGCCAGCATGGCCAGATACGCCCCCGCCGCCAGACCGCTGACGGGCAACACCCCTCCCACCTCCGACCACCGGCTGTTGAGCACCTGGTCGCACGGGCTTCCACCGCTGCAACCGATCACCGGCCCGCCCGCCAGATAATGCCAGCCCAAGAAGGCGCTCAACCCCAGCCCCAGCGCGATCATGCCGGTCAAAACCCGGCGCCACCAGGGCCAGGACCGGCGAACCCGGGGCCTTGCTTTTTCAGAAACCAAAGTTCGATCCATGTGCGCGTTTCGGTTGCAGGGAAACAAAGAACTCCGCGACCCGATGGCGGGCCGCGGAGTTTTGAACTATTTTTTCCGGGTCGGTTCTTCCAAGGCCGCCCGGCTCAGTTTCAAAGGCGTCCTCACTGCCGTCTCTGGGCATACTGGTTGGGCGCACCGGGCGTGGGACCGCTGTCACCCATCTGCGCGCCGGCAACATGCGCCTTGGCCAAAGCCGTGGTGAAAGTGATGCCGCTGCCGGAGACCTGCGCTCCGACCGCATGCGCCAGCTTGAGCGGCGCGTCCACGGTGATGGTTGCGGGGCCGCCCCCGGCGCCGCGTCCGCCCCCAGCACCACCGCCAAAACCGCCGCGGCCGCCGCGGCCGCCGGTGATGGAAGCGACCACCGCCGTCTCCACGTTCGCGCCACTGTCAATGGTGATGCTCTGACCGGGGCTGAAACCGGCGGGATTGGCGACCGGGATGATGGTGGCGCCCACTTCCGAGGCCGTGCCCACCGTGGTGGCACCCGGCGTGCCCACCGTGGCGATGACAGCGGATTCGCGGTTCGCGCCCGCATCAATCACCATCGTCTGGCCGGCGGTAAAGCCGGACACGCTGGCCACTTTAATGTTGTTCGCGCCGGCGGCCGAATCGGCCGCCAACATCATCGCGGTCTGCACCTGGAAATCGCGGCAGTTGCTGCCGGTGTCCGTGCCGTCCGGGAAACGGCCCGCGCTGCTTTTGGCGGTGGGGCCGGCCGGCCCGCCGCGTCCACCTCGGCCCCCGCCACCGGGCACAGGCACGCTGCAACCACTCCCTTGGTAACCTTCGGCCGCCCAAGGGTCAACGAGGCCGCCGTAGTTGAGGCTGTCGGCAACCAGGCCGGCGGCGTCACGCAAAACCATGTTGCCGGCGTTGGGGGCGAGGGCGGGCCCCCCGAACCACTGGCTGGGCGCCGGCCCTTGGTAGCCGGCAGTGGTGACCGCGGCGTCACGCACCACCGCGTTGATCTCATGATCGCCGGCCAGGGGGCTTTCGAGCGTGATGCCGGTGCCGAGCGGCAGGAGCGGCTCATTGCTCGAGTGGGCAAAGGCCGTCGCCGGCTGGAAGCTGATGCCGGTTCCCCGGACGCTGAAGGGCAGGTTGTTCGCATGGTTGAACTTCAGCGGGGCCTCCAATTCGAGGCTCGCGCTGCCGCCGCGCCCGCCGCCGCCCGCCTCGCCGAGACTTTTGACCGTAACGGTCTCAATCCCGTGGCCGATGCTGTCAATATCCAAATTAATTTTGTCACCCACCGAGATGTTGGCGCTGTTCCGCACCCGGATGCTGGTGTCTCCGATTTTTGCCTCGGCCCCCAGGTAGGCTTGTGTGCCCGGCTTGCCAACGGCGGTGACGGTGACCACTTCATATTCTTCCACAGTATTCAAGACGACGGGGTAGGTGGCGCCATAGCCGAGGCCCAGCTTCTGGCCAACTTCGACCGCGAAGCCGCCACCGCCGCCGAAACTGCGGCCCGCGCCGGCGTAAGGCACGCTGGTCGAGCCGGCGGGAATGGTGATCACCGGTCCGTCCGGGAGGGATTGCCACAACGTCGTGGGGGTGCCGGCCGCCGTCCCGACACCGGTGATCTTGCGGGTCTCCACGCCGGCGCCGGTGTCAATTTCAATCGTATCGCCGACGTTCAGGCCGGTCGTGCTCCGGACGTAGAGGGTGGTGTCACCCTTGTGCGCGGGGACCGCCAGCCCGGAGTTGGCGAGGCCGAACACGTAAAAACCTTTGGCCACGAGTTTCGTCCCGGTGGGGACCTTCACCGCAGAGAAGATGGCCTGGGTGATCGGGTGCTGGGTCAGGGTCCAGCCGGAGAGGTCCACGTCACTGGCGCCGGCGTTGTAAAGCTCGATGAACGAATCCGTCGCGTTGATGGCGAATTCGTTGATCTTGACCGGGCTGACGTTCCGCACTTTCTCGGCGGTTGAATCGTACTGCGTCGTTTCATTCACCGCCAAGGAGGCATTCCAGGAGGCATTGCCAACTAGATCACCGTTGAAGGCCGCCGATCCCGAGGTGACCGTGAAGGTCGCGCTCACGCTCGCGCCCGGCGCGACCGGGTCGGTAAACGTTTTTGACGTCTCGGTGGAACCGGCAGCCACGGAAGTCCAACCCGTCGGCACGGAGATGCTCAACTTGAGGCCCGTCACCGGCGCCCCAGTGGTGTTCTTGAACGTCACCGTGCTGTCCTGCGAGGAGCCCGGAACGAACGTCTGAAGTCCGGGCGGGGCGGTGGTCGCCGAGGCCGGCGTCAGGCTCACCCGCGGTTCGGCGTAATTGGCCGCCACCACGTTGGCCTGCACCTTCTGCTCGGTGTCCTGCGTCGGGAAGGTGCCGGCGGCCGTCATTGCGGCTTCATAGACCGTGCCATCCGAGCCGTTGCTGTTGTCGCCGCCGTTGCCCATGAGGATGGCCCCCTGCTTGCGCATCGGGTCATAGCCGCGGTCAACCCGAGGGCCGTCGAACATTGTCTTCAGGTCACCCGTTTGCGCGTCGCCGCCCATGGTGCGCCAGTGGTGCGGTTCACCGTCCGCCGTGGCCGTCACGAACCGCCAAGGGATGATCGGCAGGTCGCAGTTCTTGGTTCCGTTGGTGGTGACACAGCCCACCAGATTGTTCTCCTGGTCGGTCATGATCCACGGGCCGGGTGCCGGGCCGTGATACCAAACGTTGGCATTGCCGAAGTAAGCGGTTTCCATGGTGCCGGCACCGTCGTCGCTGCTGTCGATCTCCCCGTTGCCATAGTCGAAGCAGCAGCCGCCGTTATAGTGATGGCCGTTAACAACCCAGTATTGTCCCTCCGCCTGATCATCCACTGCGGTGCCATGCGGGTTGTCATTGCGCAGCCCCATGCCCGGGGCGATGAAGACGCCGTAAACCTTGTGGCCCATGATGGTGACCGGCGCCCAGTCGGCCAGCGGGATATTGTTGAATCCACCCATGACCATGGGGGTGCCGGCGGGACCGCGGGGCGCTTGGGTGAGGTGGTTGCCGTGGCCCGACTGGTCGTAAAGGGTGGTGATCCAGCAATAAGTGTTGGCGCAGAAAGCGTCCTGCGCGGCCGCGTCGGCATAACCGCCCGCATCCGTCACGGAAGGCTGGACGACGCCGATGTCCAGGGTCTTGCCGTCCGATTGACGCAGGACCTGGTAGAGCGGGCCGTTGTAGGCCGCGTACAGCGCGCGCGTGGAGCTGTGGGCGGCCACGCAGGGGGAGCCGCCGGCGGCGTAGATGTCACAGGGGCCGGCCGGCCTGGACGGTGCCCCGTTGCCAGCCTTTCCGGCCTGGGCGGCTATCTTCATGGTGGCGACCGGCAGCGTAAGCGCCAGCCCGAGCATTATCAAAAGACCGATTCGCGTTTTCATGTTTGTTCGATTATCGATTAATTTTCAAACCAAGACCCGGCATTGACACTCCGCCCCGGACAACAAAGCGGACAAAGTGGCGGATGTACACGGAGCAGATTAATCCGCCCGCCCTTCGGCGGGAAGCAAAATCTTGCCGGTGGCGACCCCCGGTGCGCATCTTTGATTTTTCTGAGGTGGTAGCGGAGGTTAATCATTTTTCAGTTGGCGGGATATTCGGTGGTTTGAGTTTGGTGTCTTGGCCGGGGGTTAATTGAGCGCGGAGCTGGCTTTGGC
>Ga0302320_10015121_pt1 | contig 15886 bp, 13 predicted proteins | sample Bog_T0_3_FD_202130 | JGI IMG/M metagenome (GOLD analysis project Ga0302320, IMG submission 202130) | Peat permafrost microbial communities from Stordalen Mire near Abisko, Sweden - Bog_T0_3 | ecosystem: Environmental > Terrestrial > Soil > Wetlands > Peat | place: Sweden: Abisko, Stordalen Mire... | reverse complement strand
TGGATGTACAGGATTGGGCCGCGCAGTGCGGTCCGGGAGGGTCGATGCAGCCAAATGCTGCTGCCGCCAATGTGGTGCGCGCCTCAACTTCCAATGCATTGCCCGCCACCGTCAAGAAAGCCGCCGCGAGCGCAAGTCCGCTGGTGCAAATCACCTCTCCTACGGCTGGACAATCCTTTACCAACTCACAGACCATTACCGTTAATGTGCAGGTGGACGCCAGCCTCAACGCCACCGACGGCCTTCTATTCACCACCGGCCTGGACGAGTATTCGGCGACGAGTTTTTCGGCGACGAGCTTCTCGGTATCCATCCCGCCTCCAAGCTACTTCACTGGTCCACTTACCCTGACTCCAGCCGTAAGCGACATCAATGGAAATCTGACCTTTGGAGCGCCGCAGACTATCTTGATTCAATCCTCGGTTGCACCTACCTCGGTCTATCTTTCAGAGCATAACTACTATCTAAGTCCGACGGATGGTTCGCAGCAACTGCATCTAATTGGAAATTTTCCCAACAATGCGCAGCTCGATCTGACCTCAGCGGAGAGCGGCACCACCTACTTGAGCAGCAACCCGAACGTCGTTACGGTGGACTCGGAAGGCAACTTCACCATTGCCAGCACTGGTATCGCTTCTGTTACGGCCAAGAACTCGGGGCTTTCCGATTACGCGGTGTTTGTGGTGCAGAATCCTCAGAGTCCGCTTCCGCCGCTCGATGTCACCGACTCGGCTAAGATCAAGGTATCCGGCTTCACATTGAATCGTCAGACGGGCTTTTTCGTTGGCAACCTGACCATCTCCGCATCCGGCAGCGCAGCCGTTCCGGGTCCGGTTTACATTTTGCTCAATGGTCTTCCCAGCGGGGTTTCACTTGTCAACGGCAACGGAATCACGGTCAACACCAATGCAGGAACACCGTACCTCTCGCTCACGCTGCCGGGGCAAGGCCTGATCTTTGCGCCGGGAGAGAGCGTGACCGTTCCGGTGCAATTTCTGAATCCAAACCGGGTGCTGATTTCATTCACGCCACAGTTGATTCGTACCTCGCAGAATCCGTAGAGGATGTTGATGGCGGTTTGAAGATGTACCTTGGAAGTGTGTGCCGCGGGTCTGGGGAGCCGGACTCGCGGCACATGTATTTGTTCAAAACCAAGAGAGATCGACGCTTCTCATCGTCTTTCCGGCAATATGTTCAATCCATTCGTAGCTGTCACCGTTGTTCTGGTCATCGCTTCCGCCGCCGTTCACGCGACGGGAAGGCGCGGGTTCTCTTGCTGGCTGCTCGTGCTGGTCCCCGTAGCCTTTTGTGGAGGCATTCTCCATGATCTTTCCCAGGGAGTTGGAAGGCTCGGCCAAGGTGCAATCGACAGTGACCGCGATCAATTGGGATTCTGCCTTCTTGTGCTGGCGTTTAGCTTTCTTGCAGCCTTGTTCCCACGCAGGCCTTTGCTTTTTTGGACAGCTTGGCTTTTTAACGCCTTTGTCTGCTGCATCCTTCTTTACGCAATCTTCTTCTGGAAGGTCTTCAGTTAATAGGCGGTAAGTGAGAATGCTCTACAGGCGGGCGAAATCGGCTTGGACGCGGCAGCCTTTGCCTTGGGTGAAGAGCAGCGCGCCGCCCAGTTGATGGGCCAGGCTCTGGGCTAGTTTGAGGCCCATGGAGTTGCAGGCGGCGAGGTTGAAGTTATCGGGCAGGCTGGCTCCGTCGTCTTCTACAACCAAGCGGACTATTGCGCCGATACGATGAATGGAAAGCTCGATGACGCCGCGGCGATCGTCTTGAAAGCCGTGCTTGAAGCAGTTGGAGATGAGTTCGTTGGCAAGCAGGCCGAAGGGGATTGCGAGGTCCATGGTGAGGGGAATCTCGTCTGCGTTGAGGCGGAATTCGATCTGGCCGGGGCGCCTGGAGCTGGAGGCCTCGACACCTTTGAAAAGGTCGCGCAGATAGGCGGAGAGCGAGAGGTGCTCCAGGCTCTTCATGCGGTAGAGGTGCTCGTGGGCCAGAGACATGGCGAAGACGCGCTGGATGGTGGACTCGATGGCGTCGCGGGTTTCTCCTTTGGGAAGCAGCCGCGCGCGCATTTTAAGGAGGCTTTGCACTACCTGGAGATTGTTTTTGACGCGATGATGAATCTCTCGGAGCAGCAGATCCTTCTCGCGCAGCGCGGCCTCCATGCGCTGTTCGTACTCGCGCTGCTCGGTAACATCGTGGAGGGTGAGGACGATCATGACCGGCAGCAGGGAGGCGAACTTGATACGGGAGACGCGTGCTTCCATGAGAGCCAGCGAACCGTTCTTGTGGAGGCAGCGGAGGTTGATTGGGAGTGAGCCGTTCTCGCCGAGAGTTTCATAAGTCATGAGCAACTGGTCGCGGTCTTCCGGGGCGACGATCTCAAGCCAGGAATGGCCGATCAGCTCCTCGGCTTGACAACCGAGCAGGTTGTAGCAGACCGGCGAGAGATAGACCAGGGTACCGTCGCTATTGGAGATGGCGACGAGATCGCGCAGATGCTCGACGACGGCGGGCATCATGGCGCTGGTCTGGTCCAGGCGGCCCTTGATGAGCCGATTGAGCGCGACACGCTCCAAAACGCCGGGCAAGCGTTTCCAGAAGCCGTCGTCCTTTTTTACGTAGTCGGCAACGCCGCGGTGCAGGGCCTCGATGGCGACGAGTTCATCGCCCATGCCGGTGACAAAGACCACGGGAACTTCAGGGACACAGGCGAGGGCGGCATCGGCGACGGTCCAAGGCTCGCCGTCGGGGAGGCGGTAGTCGAGCAGCAGGGCATCAAAGCCCGCGGTTTCGGATTGACGCAGGGCGGCGAGGCCTTGCTCAACGCCGCCGGCAATCTGAACCGTGTAGCCGGCGCGGACGAGTGTGCGCCGCACCAGTTCGGCGGTCCCAGTGTCGTCCTCAACGACCAGCACACGCCCGGCGCCTGGCGGTGCAGTGATGGGCGCAGCGGGTCTGGACGCGGCGGTCATGGCGTGTGAGCCACCGTGGTTTCTGTGTTGCCCTCCGGCAGGCGGATGACCTGAAGAAAGAGGCCGAGGCGCTTGATAGCCTCAATGAACTGCAAGGGGTCGACAGGTTTGGTGATGTAAACCGAGCAGCCAAGTTCATAGCAGAGCGCGATTTCACGGGGATCGTCGGTGGTGCTGAGCATGATTACGGGCGTTTTGCGGGTGGCGGGGTCAGCCTTGATCTGGCGCAGTACTTCGACGCCATCGACGCTACCAGGCATATTGATGTCGAGCAGGATGAGCGGGTCGGTGCTGGCGCGATCGGCGAAGTTGCCGCGGCGGAAGACGAAATCCAAGGCCTGCGCGCCGTCCTGCACGGCGACGATGGGATTGCCGACGGCAATGCGGAGGAGATTGCGGCGGATCAGCGCGATATGGCCTTGGTCGTCATCGACGATGAGGATGGTGAAGGTGGGTTGGATGGATTCCATGATTCCTCCGGGGATCAAATCCCCGTAGATATTTTGGAGATGTGTGCGGGCTAAAACAAGCTGCGAAAAAAGGCCGGTTACCAAATGAAAAGCCTGAAAAACATTCCTCAGGGGCCAAAGCCCGGGCTTAATCTTGTGGCGTTTGCGGCAGGACTGAAGTCGTGCCCTGACGCTTCTTGCCGTTCTCAAAGAGTTTTCCCGCAGTCTGTAAAACCCATACGCTTTACCGAATCGAATTTGTTGCGCAGTCTGAAAGTCCGCACCCTTCACCGAATCGAGTTTTTTGCAGTCTGTGAAACCGGATCATCCAATCAGAAAAAATGACTTCCAATGATGACATGCCCCGAGGCCAACGGACTGCTAATAATTGCACGTTTTCGTAACTCGGCTTTCAATGGCGGAAATGGCAAACCGCAGAGTTCCACAACCGGAAACTTTCTTACAAAACCTCCTTCATTCCTGATGCTTTTAGTGTTGAGACGGGATTGGCCGACAGCGAAAAATGGAAGGTTGAGCCGAGTTCCGGGTTGTTCTCAGCCCAGATCATTCCTCCATGGCGCTCGACGATGCGATGGGCGATGGCCAGACCCATGCCCTCGCCTTCAGCTTGCTTGGGGTGCAAGCGCTGAAAGACTTGAAAGAGGCGCGCCTTGCCGGTCTCTGGAATTCCCAGTCCGTTGTCGCGCACCCAGTAATGGAGCATCTCGCCTTCGGCCTGGCCGCCGATTTCGATTTTGAGCTTGCGCTCAGGACTGCGGTACTTGAGGCAGTTGCCGATGAGGTTGCTGAAGACCTGGCCGAGCGCGGTGGCGTCGGCGGTGGCGGCGGGCAACTCGCGCATTTCGATTTCGGCTCTGGCGGCCTCGATGGCTTGCTGGAAGTTGGCGAGCGCGTTAGAGACCAACTCCCAGACATCGATGCGCTTCAACTGATAGACTTGGCGGCCCTGGCGCGAGAGCCCGAGGAGCGCGTCGATCAAACGCTCGAATTTGGTGGCGGAGGTGGAGATGTAATGCAGGGCCTCGGCGATCTCGTCGTCGAGAATCGCTTGCACCTTGGGCCAACTGCACCCCCACCCTGGGCAGGCGAGAATGGTCTCGCGCAGGTGCTTGCAGCTTTCATCGAGCTCGCGGGCAAAGCCCTGCACATTGACGAGCGGGGCGCGCAGGTCGTGAGAAACGATGTAGACGAAGGACTCGACCTCCTGATTTTTGCGCCGCAATTCAGCGACAGTGGCTTCGAGCTCACGGGTTCTGTCGGCAACGCGGAGTTCCAGATCGGCAGCCATTTTCTCGAGCGATTCCTCGAGGCGCTTCTGCGCGGTCATGTCGCGCCCGACGCGGACATAGCCGAGCACCGAGCCAGATTCGTCGCGAATGGCGGTGAGTACGCCGACCGACCAGATCGGGGAGCCATCGAGGCGCGTACGCCAGTTTTCCGTGGCGCAGCGTCCGTTGCGGGCGGCTTCGGCAATTTCGCGCTGGGGCACGCCCGTCTGAATCTCTTCAGGAGTGAAGACAAAGGAATAGTCGCGGCCCAGCGCCAGCTGAGCCGGATATCCGGTGACATTGCGCGCGCCCAGGCTCCAACTGTTGATGCGGCCTTCGGTATCGAGGGTGAAGATCACATAGTCGGCGACATTTTCAACGATGATGCGGTAGCGATCGAGCTCGGCATTGCGGCTGTGCAGCGCCTCCTCGGCTGCCTTGCGCTCGGTCATGTCGCGCGTGACTTTGGCAAAGCCGAAGAGATCGCCATCCGAACCGCGAATAGCGGTCAGCGTGATCAGCGCCCAGAATTTGCTGCCATCCTTGCGGCGGCGCCAGGCTTCGATCTGGTAGTGGCCGTCGCGCGCCGCAGCGGCCAGCTCCTGCTCAGGCACACCGGCCCGGATATCTTCGGGCAGAAAGAAGAGGGTGTAGTTCTGGCCCAGAATTTCTTTGGCCGAGTAGCCCTTGCTGCGCTCCGCGCCAACATTCCAGGTAACGACGCGGCCTTCGGGGTCGAGCATATAAAGGGCGTAATCGGTGACGCTGTTGACCAGAAGCTGGTAACGCGTCTCGATGTCTGCGATTGCCTGACCGGACTCCTGGTAATCCTCGCTAGTCTCGCGTGTATTCTGGCCGGTTTCGCGCGTGTCTTGGCTGGTTTCTCTGCTGTTCTGTTTGGACTGCCGCGAATTCTGCCTGGCCTCTCGTGAATTCTGACCGATCTCTCGTTCGTCCTGGCCGGTTTGGCGCGTGTCTTGCCTGGTCTCTCTGTTGTTCTGGTTGGACTGCCGCGAATCCTGCTTGGCCTCTCGTGAATTCTGGCCAATCTCTCGTTCGTCCTGGCCGGTTTGGCGCAAGTCTTGACCGGTCTGTTGCAAGGTTTTGTCCGGCTTGTTCTGGGGGGATGGCGTACCGGCAAGCGCGGTGGACTGCTCATGGGGATAAGGCGCACCAACTACGGGCTGAACAGGCTGCGGTTTCTCTGGCAAGGACATCGTTCCCTCCAAGGGGAGAGTCCGTGGGCTCGGGAAAGCTTGCGCTTGCAGACAGTCAGGCCGCCCGAGCAGCGAGAGAGACGCTGCGGGGATTCTAACACCGGGAATTGAGCTTTGGCTGCGCTTTGATATGAGCGGCGTTGTTTTTTGAGGACGGTGGCGGAAAGGCGGGTAGAATGTTCCCATGACGGTACAAATGTATGGGGTTTCCTGGTGCGGGGATTGCCGGGCGGCGCGGCAGTTTCTCAAATCGCACGGAATCGAGTTTACCGAGGTTGACATCGACCGGGACCGCGAGGCTGCTGCCGAGGTGGTGCGCCGCGTGGGCAAGCGGGCGGTGCCGCAGTTGGTGATTGATGGCGAGTGGTTCCAGCCGTATAAACCGGGACGCGGGCTGCTGGAGGATGAGTTGCATGAGCGGTTGGGGATTCCGCGGGAGTAATGATTCTGGCCTCGTACAATCGAGAGTTGGGGCAGGGGCGCGGAAAGCGGCTCTGGCAAGGAGTCTCCGTTGATTGAACGCTACACACGCGCGGCGATGGGCCGCATCTGGACTGAAGAGAAGAAGTACCGCTGCTGGCTTGAGGTGGAGTCGGCGGCAAGCAATGTGCTGGCCGAGGATGGTGTGATTCCTGCCGCGGCCGCTGAGGCGATTGCCACCAAGGCCAGCTTTACCGTCGCGCGCATTCAGGAGATTGAGGCCGAGGTGAAGCACGACGTGATCGCCTTTACGACCGCCGTGGCTGAGACACTGAAGGCTCAAGGTCTGGACGCTGAGTCGCGATGGCTGCATTATGGGCTGACCTCGAACGACATTGTGGATACGGCGCAGGCGCTGCAAATCAAGGAAGCCTCGGTGCTGATTCGCGCCGGGCTGCTGAATTTTCTGAGCGTGCTGAAGCGGCGCGCCATCGAGTTCAAGCACACGCCGACGATTGGCCGCACACATGGGATTCACGCCGAGCCGACGACCTTTGGGTTGAAGCTGCTGAACTGGTACGCGGAGATGGAGCGGAACCTTACGCGATTCGACGCGGCGACGGAAGATTTGCGTGTGGGCAAGCTCAGCGGCGCGGTGGGAACATTTGGACATTTGAAGCCGGAGCACGAGGAACGGATTTGCGCGCGGCTGGGGCTGAAACCGGCTCCGGTGGCGACGCAGGTGATTCAGCGCGACCGGCACGCGGCGTACATTTCAACGCTGGCGATTGTGGGCAGTACGCTGGATAAAATTGCCGTCGAGGTGCGGCACCTGCAACGGACAGAAGTGCGCGAGGCGCAGGAGTTTTTCAGCGAGAAGCAGAAGGGCTCGTCGGCGATGCCGCACAAGAAGAATCCGATTACGAGCGAACAAATCAGCGGCCTGGCGCGGGTGCTGCGCGGCAATGCGCAGGCGGCTTTTGAGAATATTGCGCTGTGGCATGAGCGGGATATTTCTCATTCGTCGGTGGAGCGGGTGATCTTTCCCGACTCGACGATTCTGGTGGACTATCTGCTGGCCAAAACGGCGGATTTAATTGACCGCCTGCTGGTTTATCCCGAGCGGATGAAGAAGAATCTTGAGTCTACCGGCGGGTTGATTTTCAGTGGGCAGTTGCTGCTGGATTTGGCCGAGGCGGGGATGCTGCGCGAGGACGCTTACCGGCTGGTGCAGTCTCACGCGATGCGGGCCTGGAAAGAAGATTTGGTCTTTCGCGACGAGGTGGCGAAGGATGCGGAGATTGCGGGGCTGCTGAGTGCGGAGAAGCTGGAGAAGACCTTCGATTACACGCGGCAGTTGGGCAATGTGGAAGCGATCTTCCGGCGTGTTTTAGGCGAGTGAAGCGGATGAACCAACTGGAAGAAGAGGATCTGCGGCGCGTGATGGAGGTGATTCGTCATGCGGTGGAGTTTGACGAGAAAGGCGACTCGGCGTTTGCAACGCAGATTCTGACGGCGGTGGTGGAGGAGTTTCCGAGGCTTGCGCTGGGGCATAGCTACCTGGGCTGGATTCTGTCGCGCGGTGGGCGGCATCCGGAGGCGATTGAAGAGGGTCGTGCGGCGGTGCACCTGGAGCCTGAATCGGAGAGGGTTTCGCTGCTTTTCTTTCGCGTACTGTGGAGCGCGGGGGAACGCGATTTGGCCTTTGAGGAGATGCGGCGGTTTCTGGCTGTCGGGCACTCGGACGAATACTCGAAGATGCTGGAGGGGTGGAAGGAAATTGGGGACGAAGTGCAGTAGGGGCGTTCGGTGGATTCAACCGCAAACGTTCGCCGCTCAGGAACTCGCGCCGTAGGCGCAGTGGTGATTAGCCCACCGTTTCAACGGTGGGTGAGGAGTTGCTGATGTAGACTCGGAGTCCTGTAGGGACGGTGCCCATGGCCCACACGTATGTTTGCAATTTTATTCACTGTGTCTTCAGCACCAAAGAGCGCCGCTCGCTGATCCCCGCCACCCGCACCGCAGAACTCTATGCCTACCTGGGCGGCATTGCGAGGGGCGAGGGTTTCTCGCTGATTGCGGCGGGCGGAACGGGCAATCATGTTCATCTGCTCTTTGATTTGCCGGCGCCTTATGCCCTGGCCCATGCGGTGCAGAAGCTCAAAGGAAGCTCTTCCCGGTGGATGGGGGATGGTTTTTGCTGGCAGGAAGGATATGGAGCCTTCAGCGTCAGCCCCTCGCAGATAGAAGTGGTGAAGGAGTACATTCAAAATCAGGAAGAGCATCACCGCAAACGGGATTTTGAGGCGGAGTTTGTTGCACTTTTGCGTGGTTGCGGAATCGTTTACGATGAACGGTACGTTTTTGGGTGAGCGGCGTTTGCGCCGTCCCTACGGGACTCCGGTGTGTTGTTGGTTGCGCTAACCCCGCGTTGAAACGCGGGGCTAATAACCATTGCGCCTACGGCGCGATTGCATTAGCCTTTCGATTTGCACCGTCCCTACGGGACTCCGGATGGTTTATTGGGTGCGCCAACCCCCACCGTTGAAACGGTGGGCTAATAACCATTGCGCCTACGGCGCGGTCGCTTCGATTCTCTCGCAAAGTCGCGTCGAACACCACTTCGCAATGCGTTTGTTGTTGTACCAATGATGGATTTTCAAGGTCTGATTTTCGAACCTTCGGAACTACGAATTTTACGAACCAAATTACTCGGACAGAAACCTTGGAGCTGCATTTCGATGAATCTCACTCTCGCAATCACCGGCGCATCGGGCGCGGTCTTTGGCCGCGAGATGCTGCGCGCGCTCGAGGCGGATGAGCGCGTGGAGCGGGTGCATTTCGTGGCTTCGGAGAATTCGCTGCGGGTGATGGCCGAGGAGCTGGGTTTGAGCGGACGGAATGATCTGCTGGAAAAGTTGCTGGGCACGGAGTCTGTGAAGACGGTGCAGTGTTCGGATGCGGATATTGGCGCGGCGATTGCTTCGGGGAGTTATCCTTCGCAGGGAATGATTGTGCTGCCCTGCTCGATGGGGACGCTGGCGGCGATTGCGCATGGGCTGGCGAACTCACTGATTGCCCGCGCGGCCGATGTGACGCTGAAGGAGCGGCGGCCGCTGATTCTCTGTGTGCGGGAGACGCCCTTCAATCGGATTCATCTGCGCAATATGACGCTGGCGGCCGAGGCGGGGGCGGTGATCTTCCCTTGCATTCCGGCGTTTTATAACAAGCCCATCGATTCGACGGAGATGGCGCGGCAGTTTGTTTATCGTGTGCTGGCGCATATCGGGCTGCCGCAGGCGGGGGCGTTTGTTTGGGGCAGGGAATAGGGATTAGGGATTAGGGATTAGGGATTAGGGATTAGGGATTAGGGATTAGGGATTAGGGATTAGGGATTAGGGATTAGGGATTAGGGATTAGGAAACAGATTGTTGGTTGAGATTTTCTTCCGCATTGATTCTTGCTCTTTTTATAGATAAAAGCAGCAAGTTGGCTCCGCTTCGCGGGGATAGCGGGTTGGCAAGTTGGCGAAAATATTTGACAATTGCCTCGTCTTCCGTGAATACTGCTTTTAATGTTGAACTCAGGGAATCACGGAATTGCGGTCATGGCCATGTGTATGTGCGCGGCGTGCGGACCGGTCCGTTTGGTTCCTGAGAGGCAGATGCGCTGAGCGCAACCGATCTTGAAGCCGACGGCCCGGTCCGATGAGGATGCGGGCCGTTTTGTTTGTGGGGTGAGTCCATGTTTCCCAGGTCCGAAAATCCGGACCTGGGGCACCCAGATTTTGTGAGAATCAGAGCCAGAAACCATAAGGAGAAGAGAATGTCCGAAGCGAAGCAGCATCTTGCCACTCTTGCCGTTCATGCCGGTCAAGTGCCCGACCCAACAACCGGATCGCGCGCGGTGCCGATCTACCAAACCACTTCCTATGTCTTCCAGGATGCCGACCACGCCGGACGGCTCTTTGGGCTGAAGGAGTTTGGCAACATTTATACGCGCATCATGAACCCGACGACCGACGTTCTGGAGAAGCGCGTGGCGGCATTGGAGGGCGGCTTGGCGGGGCTGGCCGTGGCTTCGGGGCAGGCGGCGGAGACACTGATTGTGACGACGCTGGCGGGCGCGGGCGAGGAGATCGTTTCGACGACTTCGTTGTACGGCGGGACTTACAATCTCTTCCACTACACGCTGCCGCGGCTGGGCATCAAGGTGAAGTTTGTGGATGCGGACGACTTTGACGGGATTGCCGCGGCGATCAACGAGAAGACGCGGGCGATTTATACCGAGACGCTGGGCAACCCCAAGCTGGACGTGGTGGAGATTGAGAAGCTGGCCTTGATTGCGCACGCGCACGGGCTGCCGCTGGTGATCGACAATACGTCTGCCTCGGCGGCGCTGGTGCGGCCGATCGAGTGGGGCGCGGATATTGTGGTCAATTCAGCGACGAAGTTTCTGGGTGGGCATGGCACATCGATTGGCGGCGTGATTGTGGACGCGGGCAAATTCGACTGGGCGGCCTCGGGGCGTTTCAAGGATTTTACAGAGCCTGACCCGTCGTATCACGGTCTGGTGTATACGGAGGCTTTTGGTCCGCTGGCCTTCATTTTGAAAGCTCGGGTGCAGGGACTGCGCGATACCGGCGCCGCGCTCTCGCCCTTCAATGCGTTTCTGTTGCTGCAAGGCATTGAGACGCTGCATCTGCGGCTGGAGCGGCACAGCCAGAATGCGCTGGCCGTGGCCAAGCATCTGGAAAAGCATCCCGGCGTGGCGTGGGTCAATTATCCGGGGCTTGAGTCTAGCCAATATTTTGAGCGGGCGAAGAAGTACTTGCCGGAGGGCAAAGGCGGCCTGCTGACCTTTGGAGTTAAAGGCGGATACGATGCAGGAAAGAAGCTGATCGACTCGCTGAAGCTGTTTTCTCTGCTGGCCAATATCGGTGACGCGAAGTCGCTGGTAATTCATCCGGCATCGACGACTCATGCGCAGCTTTCAGCCGCGGAACAGGCCGATACGGGCGTGACGCCGGAGTTGGTGCGGCTGAGCGTGGGCATCGAGGACATTCGCGATTTGCTGGCCGATCTGGACCAGGCGCTATTGGCCGCAAACGGGCAGAGTGCCGCATGAGGAGCCAAGAGCACGGTGCGTGTAGCACAATAGGAATCATGAGTGAAACCCGAGCCGGGACTGGAAGTTCGCCTCCCGCGAAGACATTTTTGTCGCCCACTTATGAAGGCGACTTTGTGCTGGATGAGCCTCTGAGGCTGGAGTGCGGGCGTGTACTGGCCGGCGTAACGCTGCATTATGCGGTCTACGGGCGGCTGAATGCGCGCAGGGATAACGCGGTGCTGGTCTGTCATGCGCTGACCGGTTCGGCACTGGTGGGCGAGTGGTGGCCGGAGATCTTTGCGCCGGGCGCGGTGCTCTCACTGGAAAAGGATTTTGTAATCTGCATCAACATGCTGGGCTCGTGTTACGGCTCGACAGGGCCCGGCTCGGTGAACCCGGAAACGGGCGCCATCTATGGGCGGGATTTTCCGCTGGTTTCCATCCGTGACAATGTGCGGGCGCAGGCCAAGCTGCTGGACTCGCTGGGCGTGAGGCGGCTGCGGTTGGTTCTGGGTGGATCGATTGGCGGGATGCAGGCGCTGGATTGGGCGATTCATGACCCGAAGCGCGTGGGCCGGGCGGTGGTGATCGGAGTTGCTCCGCTTTGCGCGATGGGGCTGGCTCTGAACCATTTGCAGCGCCAGGCGATCCAGACCGACCCGGAGTGGATGGGCGGCAACTATCTGCCGCAACGGCCGCCACGGCGTGGGCTGGGCTTTGCGCGGCAGATTGCGATGCTCAGTTACAAGTCGGCGGAGCTGTTTGACGAGCGCTTTGGGCGCAAGCCGAACCGCAGCGGCGAGGATCCGTGGGCAGCCGACGGCGAGGCCTGCGGGCTGCTGGGCGGGCGCTTCGACATTGCCGGCTACCTGGACCACCAGGGGGAGCGGTTCATCGAGCGCTTTGACGCCAACTCCTACCTGGCGATTCTGCGGACGATGGACATTTGGGATCCGCTGCGCGGGGCGTCGCCGGAGGAGGCCTTTGGCGGGATTCGGGCGCGGCTGAGCTTTGTGGGCATCAGCTCGGATTGGCTTTTTCCGCCGCAGACGGTGCGGGATTTTGCTTACACGATCCGCGCGGCCGGCGTGGAGGCAGATTACCGGGAGATGACCAGCGCGCATGGGCATGATGCCTTTTTGGCGGAACAAGTGGAACTGGTGCGGCTGTTGCAGTGAAAAGGGCAGGGGGCCAGGAAACAAGGAACAGCTCACCGATTTCAGGTTTTTGGTCTCCGATTTTTAGTTTTTTTTCATTAACACGTAAGAACTCTTGTCAGCGGAGGCAGGGCTTTCTATAATCCATCCAACACCGCATTGAATGCCGTGGTACCATTTATCCGTCACCCGGCATTCGTCTGTTGAAAAAAACGGTTGCACTTTCCACGCGCGAGTGCTGGAATATTGATCTCGATTTCGGTAATTCCCAGGAGCTTTGAATGAAGAAGTTTGTCTTAGCGTCAATCATGGCAATGGCGAGCATCAGCCTCGTCTATGCGCCCAGCCTGCGAGCGCAGGATTCCACGATCACCATCAAGGATCCTGCCGAGTTCAACGCTTATACAGCGGCCAATGCGGTCACCGACCCCAAGGCACAGGCTGCGGCCCTTGAGAGCTTTTTAACGACGTATCCGCAGACCGTGGTGAAGAAGTCAGTTCTGTCATCGCTGATCGACCTCTATCAGGGGCTGCGCGACGTCAACAACACGCTCAGCGCGGCCAGTCGCCTGCTTCAGGTAGATCCGGCAAACCTGGGAGCCATCTACTACTCGGTGCTGATCAAGAAGAACCAGTGCGCCAAGTCCAATCCCGTCGATACGCAGACCTGCGACGATACAGCGGTTCTTGCACAGAAGGGCCTTGTAGCTCCCAAGCCCGCCGATACCAAGGATGACGACTGGAAGAAGCTGACAGGTGGAATCTATCCTGTCTTCCACTCGGCTATCGCGCTCGATGACGTGATCTCCAAGAAGGACTACAAGGGCGGAGTCTCCGAGTACCGCACCGAGCTGATGCTCTATCCGGCGGAACAGACCACGGTATGGCCTTCGCCTGGATTGTGGGATACGCTGCAACTGGCCGAAGCCTACACCAAGTCGGATGCACCGGATCATCTGGTGCAGGCGGTCTGGTTCTATGCCCGCGCATGGAACTTTGCCACGCCGATCAAGCCTCAGATTGACGCGAAGATGAAGTTTTATTACCAAAAGTATCACGGCAATCTGGACGGCCTGGACGGGGTGAAGACATTGGCCGCGGCCACGCTCTTCCCGCCGGGAACCTTTCAGCTTTCCGCCGCGCCGACTCCTGCCGAGCTAGCTCACAAGGCGATCGTTGAGACACCGGACCTGAGCAAGATGGCGCTGGTTGATACTGAGTTCATCCTGGCCAATGGCGTCAAGGAAGACACCGACAAGCTATGGGCGGTGCTGAAGGACCAGCTTACGCCGGTTCCGGGAATCGTGATTGAAGCTACTGCTTCAGCGATCAAGGTAGCCGTGACGCAGGATGCCAAGGATGCCAAGAATGCCGACTTCATTGTCAATTTGAAGAAGCCCTTGGCTGATAAGGATATTCCGGCGGCTGGAACCGTGTTTGGGGACCACAACAAGGGGCAGGCTGAACTGGATGGAACCTACGATACCTTCACCCAGGTTCCGGCCACAGCCACTTTGGCGCAGACGGCGCAGATCGTGCTGAAAGACGGCGATATCCAACCCGAGAAGAAGAAGCCCGCGACTCCGGCGCACAAGCCGGCAGCGGGACACAAGCCGGCGGCGCATTGATCGGTCGTTCAGTATGAACTGTTTTTAAAGCCGGGTGGGAAGATCATCCGGCGCGCAAGACCCCTCCTCCTGGGAGATCAAGGGCAGCCTGCAACTGGCTGCCCTTTCTCTGTGGCGTGAAGTGGAATTAGAAAAGGCCAGGATAAGCGGAGGGGCGGGAGCAAGGCGGCGTCTGCCGTTGCTGCTAACGGCCTGGAGCAAGGCTCCGACCGGGGGGAATCTGAATCCCAACCTATTGATCCGGCGCGTTAATAGTGTCAAGGCATCCCACTCATTCCGCAAAGAACGCTGAATGAATGGGGCAGGGAGTGTCAGTATTTTCGGGCCGGATCAATGGTATGTTGCGGAGTGAGGCGCGAGGGTCGGATCACGCTTTGGGGGAGGGGCTGTTCCCACCCTCAAAAACAAAAACGAGTCGAGGGTGGGGCAACCGAGGTAGGCGATTAGACCTTGGCTTCGAGGTCCGTGATTACGTTGAAGAAGCGTTGGTCCAAACGGCGATTGGTGGCGATGGCTTCCTTGATGGTGATGTCGGTAATGTCGAGGCCCTTTAGGACGGCGATGCGGCCCCACTTGCTTTCGTGAACCATGTCGATGGCGTGCAGTCCGTAGCGCTGGCCGAGCAGGCGGTCAAAGGCTGTGGGAACGCCGCCGCGCTGGGTGTGGCCGAGGTTGACGGAGCGGGTCTCGAAGCCGGTCTTCTCTTCGATCAGCTTGGAGAGAGCCTCGCCGATGCCGGAGAGGCGCGCGTGGCCGAAGGAGTCGGTCTTGGTGTCGCCCAGCACCTGGCCGACATTGGGAAGCTTGGCGCCTTCGGCAACCACGACGATGCCGTAGTGCTTGCCGTTGTCGTAATTGTGCTTGAGCAGCTTGCAGACATGGTCAATGTCGATCTCTTTTTCGGGGACGAGAGTGACATCGGCGCCGCCTGCAACACCGGCGGCATAGGCGATCCAGCCGGCATCGCGGCCCATGACTTCGATCACGATGACGCGATTGTGCGAGTCGGCGGTGGTGCGGATGCGATCGACGGCCTCGGTGGCGATGGAGACGGCGGTGTCAAATCCAAAGGTCGTGTCAGTACCGTTGATGTCGTTGTCGATCGTCTTGGGCACGCCGACGCTGGGCACTCCGTGCTCGCTGAGGAAGAGAGTGACGGACTGGGTGTCATCGCCGCCGAGGGCGATCAGCGCATCGATCTTGTTGGTCTTGAGAACCTCCTGGACCTTGTCGATGCCGCCGGGAATCTTCTTCACGTTGGTGCGCGAAGAGTGCAGGATGGTTCCGCCTTTGAGCTGAATGCCGTCAACGGCCTCCAGGGTCAGCGGAATGAAGTCGTTCTCGAGCACGCCCTTCCATCCGTTGAGGAAGCCGATGAACTCATCGCCATATTGGTTGATGCCCTTGCGCACAGCCGCATAGATTACCGCATTCAATCCGGGGCAGTCGCCGCCGCCGGTCAACAAAGCAACTCGCATCGTAGAATCTCCTGATATTGGTTTGCCCGGCAGTGAAAGCCGGCTGGGAGTGTCTCCCTGAAATGTGCGGCGAGAGCGAGAAAGAGCCGGTCTCGACGCCTTAACCAGTTTACTCCACGGCTGTAAAGATAAATCGTGAGCACGGTCACGAG
>Ga0302320_10015120_pt1 | contig 15888 bp, 9 predicted proteins | sample Bog_T0_3_FD_202130 | JGI IMG/M metagenome (GOLD analysis project Ga0302320, IMG submission 202130) | Peat permafrost microbial communities from Stordalen Mire near Abisko, Sweden - Bog_T0_3 | ecosystem: Environmental > Terrestrial > Soil > Wetlands > Peat | place: Sweden: Abisko, Stordalen Mire... | reverse complement strand
GCAACAGCTATGGCCAGCTGGGCAACGGCTATTCCGGCAACAATGGCGACGCTTCGCAGGATGTCTCCACGCCCTTCGTCGTGAACCTCGACTCCGATTTCTGGAACAATGCCCGCCTGGTAGCCTGCGGAGACCGCCATTCGGTGCTCTTGCAGGGGAATTTCGACAGCACCTACTACTACCTTTTCGCCTGGGGCGCCAACGACCACGGCCAGGTGGGCAGCGGCGGTGCTGAATCCCTGGATGCCTCGCCCTATTATGTGATGGGCTTCTCCGGCTCCGGTTCGGCCCCGCAGATCTGCGCTGGATCGGTGCATTCCCTGCTGCTGGATCCCAGCGGCAACGTCTGGGCCTGGGGCGGCAACCCGTTCGGACAGGTGGGCAACGGATCCATCACGGACCTCTTCCAGCCCGCGGAAGTCCTCGGCCCAGACCTTGATGGCCCAAGAATCATCCAGGTGGCCGCGGGACCGAACTTCTCCCTGGCCCTGGATTCCACCGGCACCCTTTGGGGCTGGGGCGACAACGCCACCGGCGTCCTGGGGACCAGCTACGGATTGCCGTCCCCGCTCATCGTCCAGACGCCGCAGCAGGTGGTCATCCTCAACCCCGACAACCTCACCCTGCAGTTCGGCAGCATGACGGCCACGGCCCATTCGGTGGTGGCCACCGACATCCTGGGCAATCTGTGGACCTGGGGCCTGAATCAGGGCGGCATGCTGGGCATAGGGTCCTATTATTACAATCTGGGCTACTGGGTCACTTACCTGAATTCCACGGCTACCTCCGTCTCGCTGGCAACACCGTGAGGTTTCCAGCCCCTTTGCAACCCAGTGGACTTCGGAACGACATCAGCGGCAGGACGAATCCCGGGGGGGCTGTATGAACGGGCAATGCAAGGCGGAAGTGACGGGCAACAAATGGCAGATCTTCCCGTGGGTGGTGGCGCTGGTGCTGGCGCTGTGCCTGTCCGGCTCCGCTTCCGCCGGCGAGTTCCTGAAATCCTGGGTGCCCCAGCGCTTCCTGGAGACCGACGAGGCGCTCCTGCGCACCGCCGCCTCTCCGGAAGGGAAGATGCTGGCGGTGCAGCAGAAGGGCGGCACCATCCGGATCGTCGACCTGGAGCAGCGGCAGACCGTGAAGGTGCTGCCCCGTTTCGCCGACGGCGTGTCCTGCCTGGCCCTGGGGCCGGAGGGGGACGTGCTGGTGGCCGGGGCCGGCAAGGCGGTCTACGTGGTGGAACTGGCCAAGGGGGGGGCGCCGCGCCTGCTGGCCACCCTGCCTTCGGCGGTGAACCGGGTGGCGGTGTTCACGCCCCGGCAGCTGGTGGCGGCCTCCACCGCCGACGGCCTGCGGGTGCTGAACCTGGCCTCCGGCGACACCGCCTTCAGCAATACCGAGAACCCCTGCCTGGCCATGGCCTTCGGCTCCGACGGGCAGACCTTCGCGGCCGCCCAGGGCAAGAATGTCACCCTCTACGACCTGCCCAACTTCATCCCGCGCTGGAAGCTGCCGGTGAACTTCTTCCCGGGGGCCATCGCCTTCTCCCAGGACGCCAGCCTCGTGGCCGTGGCCGGGGACAGCAGCACGGTGGTGCTGGCCGGGGTCCGGGACGGGCAGGTGCGCAACAAAGTGAGTCTGGGCTTCTCGGTCTCCCGGGTGCAGACCCTGGCCCTGACCCCTGACGCCAAGGGGCTGGTGGCCAGCAGCGGCGCCCGCCTCTACGTGGTGGACGACGTCGGCGCGGCCGATGCCGCCAGGCGCGAGATCAAGCTGGAGGACAAGGTCACCAGCCTGGTGCTGTCCTCCCGGACCCAGTCCCTGCTGGCCTCCACCGAGGACACCCGCTTCCTGAGCAGCTTCGCCACCAGCATGCAGCTGCCCGAGAACATGGTCATGGATTTCAAGCCCAGGCAGGAGATCCAGGTGGTCCGGCCGGTGGTGGAGGTGCTGAGCCCGGCCCCGGACGCCATGGTGAAGGGGGACACCGTGCAGCTGCTGGCCCGGGTCCGCACCGGCAAGGACCAGCGGCTGCAGAGCCTGAAGGTGCTGGTGGACGGCCTCGCCGTGCCGGCCCTGGGCGGGCCGCTGCCCCGCACCGAGCCGCTGCCGGAGGGGGTGCCGCCGCTCAAGGACGACGAGGAGCTCTACCGGTTCATGGTGAGCCTGCCCGCCCAGGACTGCGTGGTCGGCCTGGTGGGCGAGACCCGGTTCGCCAACAGCCGCTACGCGCCCTTCCGGCTGAGGCGGGAGGCGACGGTGGCGGTCGTGGCGGCCCGGCCCCTGAACCTGGTCCCGCCGGAAGTGAGCATCGTCTCGCCGCTGCCCGACGCCGTGGTGCCGGGCGACGCCGCCCAGGTGATCCTGCGGGTGCGCAGCGCCATGGACCAGAAGTTCCAGGCGGTGCAGATCCTGGTGGACGGGCAGCCGGTGGAGGCGGTGGGCGGCATGCGGCCCAAGGCGACCCCCGGATCCCTGGGCATCCCGGACCTGCGGGACGACGAGCAGCTGCTGCTCTACAGCGTGCCCCTGCCAAGCCGCGACTGCGTGGTGATGGCCTATGCCCAGTCCCAGTTCACCACCGGCAAGCCGGCCGTGGTGCGTCTGCGCCGGCAGGCCGAGGTGGCCAAGGCCCCGCCCAGGCCGGTGGGGACCGTGGTGCCGCCGCAGGTGGAGATCCTCAGCCCGCGCACCGAGGAGGTGGCCAGGTTCGACGTGGTCAACCTGATGGTGAAGGTCACCGCCTCGCCCGAACAGCCGGTGACCGACCTGAAGGTGCAGGTGGACGGCCAGTCCGTGGCCGTCCTGGGCGACACCCCGGCGCCCCAGGCCGGCCCCCCGGGCCAAGGCACGGAAATCCGCCAGCTCAGCGTGCCCATCCCGCCCCGGGACTGCACGCTCCTGGTGTGGGCCAAGACCACCTACACCAGCAGCGAGATCGCCACCCTGAGGGTTCGGCGGGAGGAGAAGGCCCTGGCGGCCCCCGCCCTGTTGCGCCCGGACGCGCCGGTGATCGTGGCCCCCACGGTGCAGCTGCTCTCCCCCGGCAACGACGTGGTGGTCAAGGACGATGCCGTGGACCTCAAGGTCAAGGTGCGCTACGCCCCCGGCCAGAAGGTCACGGCGCTGCAGGTGAAGATCGACGGCGTGACGGTGCCCATCTCCGCCCTGCGGGGCCTGCGCCCCAAGTCCGACGCCCCGGCCGCTTCGGTGCCGGCCGTCTCCGCCGGGGCCCCGGGCCAGGGGGCCATGATGGAGGAGATCCAGGAATTCCGCGTGCCGGTGCCGCCCAAGGACTGCACCATCGCCCTCCTGGCCGAGACCGCCATGGCCAACAGCGACATGGCCATCCTGAAGGTGCGCTACCAGGAACGCCGGCACGTGGATCCCCAGGGGCTGCCCAGGCTCTACATCCTGGCCATCGGCGTGGCCAAGTACCAGGACACCACCCTCAACCTGAACTTCCCCGCCAAGGACGCCGGGGACTTCACCCGGAGTTGGGATTCCCAGAAGAACAAGCTGTTCCGGGAGGTGGTGGTCAAGCTGATCACCAATGAGAACGCCACCCGGGACAACATCATGGACGGCCTGGAATGGCTGCAGAAGCAGGTGACCCAGAAGGACACCGCCATCGCCTTCTTCGCCGGCCACGGCATGAACGATCCGGTGACCGGCCAGTTCTACTTCCTGCCCTTCAACGCCAACCTGGACGCGGTCAAGCGCACCATGGTGGCCAATTCGGACATCACCTCCACCCTGGACGCCCTGCCGGGCAAGCGCATCCTGTTCATGGACGCCTGCCACAGCGCCTCCGTCTCCGGCCGCACCCAGACCCGCGGCCTGGTGGACATCGGGGCCATGCGCAAGGAGATGGAGGCGGCCGGATCGGGCACGCTGATCTTCGCGGCGGCCTCGGGCCGGCAGGGGGCGCAGGAGAACCAGGAATGGGGCAACGGCGCCTTCACCAAATCCCTGCTGGAAGGGCTGGGCGGGCAGGCTGATGACCGCAAGACCGGGCGGGTCACCGTGAGCATGCTCAACGCCTACATCACCGAGCGGGTGAAGGAACTCACCGGCGGATCCCAGACGCCCATCTTCAAGAACCAGGACGACCTGTCGGACTTCCCGCTGGTGGTCCTCGGACCCGTGGAGCCATGACCATGCTCAAGGGACTGTGCTGCGCCCTCGCCGTCGCCTCCCTGGCCGGGGCCGCGGACAACCTGGGGGATGTGGCCGCGGCCCAGCAGGCCCGGAGGGCCGCCGTGGCGGCCGGGTTCCAGGCGCTGCGGCGGGATTGCGGGGCCGACAGCGCCAAGGAGCGCGAGGCCCGGCTGCTGCTGGGCAAGGCCATGGAACGCACAAACGGGCTGGTGGACGCGCTGGTCCAGGGGCTGCGGACGGGGCAGACCGCCGATGCCGATCTGGCCCGGGAGGCCGAAGCCGCCAATGCCCAGCTGATGGCCTACCTCGACCTGGCCCGGTGCGACGGCACCACCGCGGCCCCGGGCGACGTCCCGCCGTCCCACCCGGTCCTCACCGGCCTGGTGGGCCAGACGCTGACGGGGGGTGCCGCCCAGCTGGAGTCCCTGCGCTGGGGCGCCCTTCCGGGCCCGGCGGGCGCCCGGGGCAAGGGGGCGCTCGCCCCGCCGCCACGCTACCTCACCCTGAAGGGCGCCTTCCACACGGCGCCCATCCGGCAGATGGCCATGGACGCCCGGGAGACGGTGCTGGTGACCGCCTCCGAGGACAAGACCCTCCGGGTCTGGGATCCCCGGACCCTGGCCTGCCTGCGGGTGCTGCGTACGCCCGTGGGCCCCGGCGAGTGCGGCAAGCTCTACGCCGTCGCCCTCACCCCGGACGGCAGCACGGTCGTGGCCTCCGGCTTCACCCGGGACCCCGAAGGGGGAGCCCATCGCCTGTACGTGATGGATGTGCGCGACGGGCGGCTGATCCGCGAGATCCCCGGCCTGCCCCAGGTGGTGAACCGGCTCTCCCTGTCCCCGGACGGCACCCTGGTGGTGGCGCACCTGGCCGAGCGCCTGGGGCTGCGCAGGTACCGCCTGGCGGACGGGGCCGAAGTGGGCCGGGATCCCCTGTACGGGGGACCCAGCTACGCCGGGGCCTTCGCCGCCGACGGGCGCTACGCCGCCACCTCCGATGATGGCTTCGTGCGGGTCTACGGCCCCGACTTCCGCCTGCTGGCCAAGGCCCGCACCCCCGGGGCAAGCCCCTTCGGCGTGGCCTTCAGCCCCGACGGCGCGACCCTGGCCCTGGGCTACGCCGAGGGCTGCCGGGTGGACCTGCTCTCATCCAAGACCCTGTTCCCCACCGGGAAGGTGGACACCGCCGGCTGCGCGGGTCCCCTGGGCGTGGTTGCCTGGTCCCGGGACGGCCGCAGCCTCTACGCCTGCGGCGGGGAGGATTTCGGCCCCAGCGCCAATGCCGTCTACCGCTGGACCGAGGGCGGCAAGGGCCCCCGCGCCGGCACCGCCGTGGCCTCGGCCACCCTCTGCGACCTGCTGCCCCTGAAGGACGGCGGCCTGCTGGCCGCCGCCCAGGATCCCAAGCTCTGCCGCCTAAGCCCCGATCTGGCCGTCACTGTTGCCCTGGTCACTGTGCCGGGCGCCATGGCCAAGGCCCGGGAAGGCCTGCGCACGGATGCTACCGGCAACGCCGTGGCCCTGGGCTGGCGCTACCCATCCCGGCCCGGATGCAGCTTCTCCCTGGCCGACATGGGCCTGCGCGACGGCGCCGGCGGGCTGGTGGGGCCCCTCCTGGACAGCGCCGGGCTCAAGGTCCAGGACTGGCGGGACGGGGAGCGCCCGGCCCTCAACGGCGCGCCCATCCAGGGCCTGGAGCCGCATGAGGTGGTGCGGTGCCTGAGCCTGGCCCGCGACGCCCAGTCCTTCGCCCTGGGCACGGACTGGTGCCTGCGCCTGTTCGACGCCCGGGGCCGGCTCCAGCAGTCGGTGGTCCTGCCCGCGGCCTGCTGGGGGCTGAACCACACGCCGGACGGCCGCATGCTCCTGGCCGCCCTGGCCGACGGCACCATCCGCTGGTACCGGGCCCGGGACGGCCGGGAGCTGATGGCCCTCACCCTCGACCCGGACGGCCAGCGCTGGGCGCTCTGGAATCCCGAGGGCTACTACGCCGCCAGCGTCGGCGGCGAGGGGCTCCTGGGCTGGGCGGTGCAGCGTGAGGGTGAGGCCGGGGACTTCTTCCCCCTGCACCAGTTCCGGGAGCCCTTCTGCCAGCCGGCCCTGTTCCTGGCCCTGCTGGCCCGGGGCGAGCTGGACCCGGCCCTGGGCGACCTGGGCCTGGCCAAGCTGGGCTCCGCCGGCCAGACCCTGGAAGCTCCCATGACCCTGCCGCCGGTGCTGCGCATCCTGGAACCCCGGGACGGGGCGGCCCTCACCCCCGGCCCCACCGCCTTCCGGGTGCGGGTGCGGAGCTACGGCCCGGCCGAGCCGGTGAAAGTCTGGCATCTGTACCTGGACGGGGAGAAGCTCCCGGACCAGCCGGGAACACCGGCCAGCGCCCGAACCGAGGACGGCCAGGAGGCGGAGTACCGGCTCCAGGTCCCCCTGCCCGGGCACGCCTGCCGCGTCGCCCTGGTCATGGAGTCCGCGGCGCGGGTGAGCGAACCGGCCCAGGTGAGCCTGGTGGAGCCGGGCCCGGCCCAGGCTGCCCGGCCCCCGGTGCTCAACATCGTCTCCGTGGGCATCTCCGCCTACCGCCAGGCCGGCCTGGCGCTGGCCTACCCGGCCAAGGACGCCCGGGACGTGGTGGACCTGTTTCAGGGACAGCGCAACCGGCTTTACTCCAACGTGAAGGTGCGCACCCTGGTGGACGCCCAGGCCACCCGGGCGAACATCCTGGGGGCGCTCCGGGAGGTGCGCGACCAGTCCAGCCCCTGGGACGTGACGCTGTTCTTCCTTTCGGGCCACGGGGTGGCCAACCCGGGCTCGGACAGTTACTGCTACCTGCCCTTCGACGCCGACCCCCGCGACCGGGCCACCCTGGTGGACGGCCGGGAGCTGAGGGAGATCCTGTCCCGGACCCAGGGCAAGGTGGTACTGATGCTGGACACCTGCCACTCTGGGGACGTGCTGGGCGAAGGCCGCATGCGCGGCCTGGACGAGGCGGTCAAGCTGACCCGCTTCATCAATGAGCTGGCCTCGGCGGACAACGGCGTGATGGTGTTCTCCTCCAGCACCGGCCGCCAGCTCTCCCTGGAAGCCCCGGACTGGGGCAACGGCGCCTTCACCAAGGCGCTTCGGGAGGGCCTGGAGGGCAAGGCCGACCCGGACCATACCGGGCGCGTGACCCTGGGCCAGCTGGACACCTGGCTGCGCGGCCGGGTGAAGGACCTGACCCAGGGCACCCAGACGCCGGTCACCGCTCGGCCCACCACCGCCCTGGACTTCCCCCTGGTCATCCTGCCGTGAAGGGCCCCCTTCTGGGTGAACCCCGCATCCGCGTCCTGGCGGCGGCCGCCGTGCTCCTGGCGGCCCTCCTCCTGGCCCGGGCGCCATTCACCCTCGGCCTGGACCTCAAGGTCCTGGACCAGATGTTCCTGGTGCGCCGGGCGCTGCATCCGACCCGGGCTCCGGGAGTCGTGCTGGTGGGGGTGGACGGGGACACCGAGCATGCCTTCCGGGAGCCCCTGGCCCTCTGGCACCGGCATTTCTCCGCGGTGTTCCAGGGCCTGGCCCTGGGCGGCGCCAGGGGGGTGGGGGTGGACTTCAACCTGCCGGAGCGCAGCTTCGACGGCATCATCCCCGGCCTGGACGCGGCGCTCATGCGCGGCATCCTGACGCTCAAGGCGAAGTGCCCACTGGTGCTGGGGCTCACCGTGGGCGCGGACTACCGGGTCCGCTCCGTGTTCGCGCCCTTCCTGAGGGCGGCGGGGGGGGAGGACGGCAGCGGCCTGGTGGTGACCCCGCTGGATCCTGACAACTATCTCCGGCGGTTCACCGAGCCCCCGGACGTATCGGGCCGGCCCGTGCCCACCATGGCCGGGACCCTGGCCCGGCGCCTGGGCCTCAACCCGGTCCCGGGCTACGTGGACTACGCCCTGGGCGAACCCATGACCTACGTCCCCTTCCAGCAGGTGGCCGCCTGGTCCGAGGCCGGGAACGCCCAGGCCCTGCGGGGCGCCTTCCAGGACAAGGTGGTCTTCATCGGCAGCGTCCTGCCCTTCGAGGACCGGCACCTGATGCCGGTGAACCTGGCGGGTTGGGAGGCGGACAACAACGGGTTGATCCCCGGGGTCCTGTTCCACGCCCAGATCCTGCGCAGCCTCATGGGTCCGGGCCTCATCCGCGAAGCCCCGTCGTGGGCGGGCCTGGTCTTGCTCATCGCCGCCACCGCCGCCTCCTGGGGGCTGAGCCGGTGGCTGGGCCTGGGCCTTGCCGGGCTCGTGATCCTGCCCGGGGGGCTGGTGCTGGCCGCCTACGGCCTGCTGGGGCACCTCCTGCTGCTGCCCGTCGCCGGGCCCGCGGGGGGCGTGCTGCTGGGCTTCCTGGGCCGCACCGCCGTGGAAGGCAGCTTCAAGATCCGTGAGCGGCGGCGCCTGCGCCAGGTGTTCTCCGGCTACGTCAGCCCGGCGATCCTCCAGGAGATTGTGGACGGCCGCCTGCGCTCGGGCCTGGAGGGGCACCGGGTCAACCTCTGCGTGATGTTCTCGGACATCCGGGATTTCACCACCCTCGCCGAGAAACTGGAGCCCGAGGAGGTCATCGCCCTGCTGAACCGGTACTTCTCCCGCATGACCGAGGCCATTCACGCCCACGGCGGCACCCTGGACAAGTTCATCGGGGACGGCATCATGTGCTTCTACGGCGCGCCGGAGCCCATGGTGGAGCCGTGCCGGAACGCCCTGGGCACCGCCCGGGACATGCTGGCGACCCTGGCCGAACTCAACGCCGAGTTCGAACGGGAGGGTGGCCAGCCCCTGCGCATCGGCATCGGCATGCACTACGGCGTGGCCTCGGTGGGCAACATGGGCTCGGCCACCCGGCACGAGTACACGGCCGTGGGCAACACCGTGAACACCGCCTCGCGCCTCGAGGGCCTGACCAAGGGGTCGGGATACACCCTGATGGTCTCTCAGACCGTGATCGACCAGCTGGGAAACCAGGAGGGCTTTGAATTTCTTGGGGAAAAACCGCTCAAGGGGAGGGCGCCCATGGCAGTCTATGGGTGGAACAACCTGACGGCCTGCCGATCAAACAAAGGGGGTTCATCATGACGATGCGAAACGTGCGTAGTCTCATGCTGGCGGGCGTGGCTCTGGTGCAGGTCCTGCCGGCCTTGGCCCAGGCGAAAGGGGTGGTGATGATCTCGGATCTTTCCGGGACCGCGCGGCTGGCGGGACGCAAGGCACCCCTGGGCCTGATGGAGGAGGTGGGGCCGGGCGCGGCCGTGACCCTGAAGCGGGGCGCCCGGATCACCTTCGTCAACATGAAGACCGGGTCCGAGTCCAGCTTCACCGGCCCCGGGAAGTTCAAACTGGACGCCGCCGGGGAAGCCCGGGGCCTGGCCCCGCGGCAGCACCATCTGGTGGCCGCCCTCCAGGGCTCGGTCCACCTGCGGCCGGGCGCCCTGGCCCAGGCCAGCGTGGTGATGCGGGCGGCCCCGGACGCGGAGGCCCAGTTCATGTCGCCGCCGGGCCCCTGGAGCCTCAGCGCCACCCCGGAGTTCCGCTGGCAGCCGGCGGGCGCCGGGGCCTCCTACCACTTCAAGCTGCAGGATCCCCAGGGCCAGGTGGTGTTCGAGCTGACCCAGGAGGACTGCAGCATCCAGGTGCCCGACCACCTCGCCCTGGCGGACGACACCGCCTACACCTGGGTGCTGGAGACCCGGCTGGCCGACGGGGCCCAGAGCCGCCGGAGCGGGTCCCTCAAGGTGGTCCCGAAGCCCGTGCGGGAGCAGCTCAAGGCCGGTCGGCCGGCCCTGGACGCACCCTTCTCCGACCGGCTGGTGTACGCCGCCGTGCTGGAACAGCATGAGCTCCACGACGAGGCCCGGGTCTACTGGAAGAGCCTGGCCAAAGACCGTCCCGACGATCCGGCCCTGGCCAAGATCGCCGGAAACTGAGTGGACGCGCCTGTCCCCGCCGCCACGTCCCGGACCCGGTGGATCTGGGCCCTCCTGCTCATCGGAGCCCTGGCCCTGGTGTGCGGGCTGGCGCCCCTGGTCCGGGAAGGGGACGGACGGCTCCTGGACCAGGCCTTCCGGCTGCACCAGCGGCTCGGCCCGCTCCCGGCCCGGGGGCCGGAAGTGGTGGTGGTGGGCCTGGACGAGGCCAGCGCCAGGGCCATCCCCGAACCCCTGGCCCTCTACCACCGCCCCCTGGGCCAGTTCATGGAGGCCATGGCCCAGGCCGGACCCGCGGCGGTGGGCCTGGACATCGTCCTGCCCGAGCATTCCTGGGACCAGTTCGTGCCGGGCCTGGACGCGGCCCTGGGCCGCGGGCTGCTGCGCCTCAAGGGCGGCACCCACCTGGTGCTGGGCATGACCGTGGGCGACCGGGGCAATCCCCGCACAGTCCTGCCGCTGTTCGTGACCCTGGCCGGGGCCGACCGCTTCGCCTTCGTCCAGGTTGTGCCAGACCCGGACCAGATCGTGCGCCGCTACGACGATCGGATTGGCGCCAACGGCGACGCCGTGCCGACCCTGGCGGGGGAGCTGGCCCGGCCCTTCGGACCGGGGCAGCGGCCCGGGCTCATCCACTTCGCCCTGGGCCGCCCCTTCCGCTACGTGCCCCTGGGCACCGTGCTGGACTGGCAGGCCAGGGACCAGCGGCAGGAGCTCCGCGCCGCCTTCGCCGGCAAGATCGTGATGCTGGGCAGCGTGATCCCCTTCGAGGACCGCGTGCACCTGCCGGTGCGGCTGGCGGCGTGGGAAGACCCCACCAACCTCGATTCCCCGGGGGTGCTGCTCCAGGCCCAGATCGTCCGCACCCTGCTGGCCGGGGCCGCCATCCGGACTCCGCCGCCCTGGAGCCTGGTGCTGCTGGCGGCCCTAGGAGCCCTGCTGGGACTGGGCGCGGCCCGCCGTCCCTTCCTCTGGGGTCCGCTGCTGCTGGCCTGGCTGGCCCTCGTCGGCGTCCTGGCCTACCGGCTCCTGGACCAGGGCTGGTTCCTGCCCCTCACCGGGCTCGCCGCCGCCGCGGTGCTGGGCTTCGGGGCGCGGATCATGGCCGATCTGGTGCGGGACCGGCTGCGCAAGCGGGCCATGGAGAAGGAAGTGGCCTGGGCCCGCATCGTGGAAGCCAAGAACCGCGAGCTCAAGGCCGCCAACAGCAAGCTGGTGGAGTCCCAGGCCCGCATCAGCGAACTCATGGATGCCCACGGCAACCTCCTGGAGGATCTGCCCACCTGGGCCGGCGTCACCGGCCGGGAGATCCAGCGCTCCGTGGGGGCCGAGGATCTGGGGGTCTACGAGCTCCAGCCGGGGCAGATCCGCACCCTGAAGGAACGGGCCGGTCATGAGGCCCCGGACCTGGTGGAGCTCAAGGCCGCAATCCAGACCGGACAGCGGCTGGGGAAGTTCCTGGTGGTGCCGGCCCTGGGCCTTTCCGGCGAGCTCCGGGGGGCGCTGCTGGTGGCGGGGACCCTGCCGGAAGGGAGCCCCGAGCGCCAGCTGCTGCAGGGCTTCGCCAGCCAGCTGGGCGGCGCCCTGGAGATGATCCAGGTGCGCCAGAAGCTGGTGGCCGCCGAGGGCGTGCGCGGCCAGACCCTGGAGGAGTACCATGCCCGGGGCATCGCCACGGTCAAGATCTGCCCGTTCTGCGGCACCTGCTTCCCCCACACCGAGACCCTCTGCGACCGGGACGGCTTCGAGCTGGAGCTGCCCGGCGTCCTGCCCCTGCATGTGCTGGGCCGCTACCGGCTGGTGCGCCGGCTGGGGGAGGGCGGCATGGGCACGGTCTACGAGGCCGAGGACCTGACCCTGAGGCGCAGCGTGGCCATCAAGCTCATGCGCCCCGACCTGTTCCGGGACCCGCGCTCCCGGCTGCGCTTCGAGCGGGAGACCCGGACCCTGGTCCAGGCCCAGCATCCCCATGTGGTCACCGTCTACGATTCCGGCGAGCTGGAGGATGGCTCGGCCTGCCTCATCATGGAGCGCCTGCTGGGCCTGGACCTGGGCGAGGTGCTCGCCACCTTCGGCCCCGGAACCCCGCAGCAGGTGGCCCAGGTGCTGGTGCAGGCCGGCGAGGCCCTGGACGCGGCCCACCGGGTGCGCATCGTGCACCGGGACATCAAGCCCCAGAACCTCTTCCTGGTGCCCAGCGCCGAGGGCTTCACGGTCAAGATCCTGGATTTCGGGCTGGCCAAGTCCCAGGAGGGGGAAGCCAAGGTCACCCAGACCGGCCAGATGATGGGCACGCCCGCCTACATGGCCCCCGAGCAGATCCTGGGCCAGGACGCCGACGAGCGCTCCGACCTGTTCTCCTTCGCCACCGTCATCTACGAGAGCCTGCTGGGCCAGCCCCCCCTGGAGCGGCTGGAACTCAAGGAGGTGCTCCGGGCCATCCTCAGCGCCCCGCCTGTGCCGCCCAGCCGCATCGCCCCCTGGCTGCCCCCGTCGGTGGACGCCGCCTTCGCCCAGGCCATGGCCAAGGACCCCGGGGAGCGGCCGAAGCATGTGCTGCCCTGGGCCAAGCACCTGGCCCGGATCCTGGAGGCGTTGCCGGGGACGGCCCGGGGCTGGTCCCTGTCCGGCCCGGTCCTGTCCAGCCTGACGGAGCCGGTGAATTCCGGATCCTTCACCGCTGCGCTGAACCCCGCCCCCGATCCCAATCTCGGCACCCGGGGCACCCCATGAGTGAAGCCTTGATCCCATCCCTGCGCCGGCTGCTCCAGGAGACGGTGGAGGCCTGCGGTGGGGCCGAGGCCACCTACTGGGACCTGACCGGAGACGGCGCCGGCCTGGTGGTCCTGGCCAACGCCGGGCCCGACCCTTCCAGGCTGGAGGGCCTGCGGGTGCCCATCGACGGGTCGCTGGTGGGCATGGTGCTCTGCACCGGCATGGCCACGGCCGTTGGGCCCGACGCCCCCTACCACCCGGCGGCCAAGGAGGTCACCGGGGTCCGGACGGAAGCCATGGCCGCGGCCCCCGTGCGGGTCCACGGCCAGCCCGTGGGCGTGCTCACCACCATCAACCCCCGGGGCCGGGCCCTGTTCCACGCCGCGGACCTGGACGCCCTGCAGCGGAAGGCCCTCCTCCTGGGCCGCCTCCTGGAGGCGGACGGTCATGCCTCCTGAGCTGGCCACGGGGGCGGTGCGGGTCCTGCTGCTGGATTCCGGCGTGGAGCCGGGCCACCCTGACCTGGCAGGCTGGCCGGTCCCCACCTTCGGCATCCAGGGCGGGGCCGGGGACTGGCGGGTGGCCGCCGAACCCGGCCGGGACACCTTCGGCCACGGCACCGCCATCGCCGGCCTGCTCCGGAGCCTGGAACCCACCCTGCGGCTCACCAGCCTGCGCATCCTGGGCCAGGATCTGCGGGCCGGCACCGGCCTGGTGCGCTTCGCGCTGGCCTGGGCCCTGGACCAGGGATTCGACCTGGTGAACTGCAGCTTCGGCAGCGCCTCCCCCCAGGACCTCCCCCATTTCAAGCGGCTGGTGGACCGCGCTTTCTGCCGCAACACCTGGATCGTGGCCGCCAGCAGCAACGTGGACCCGGCCCAGGAGGAGTATCCGGGCGCTTTTCCCAGTGTCTTCACGGTGACCTCGGCGGACCTGGAGCCGCACGACGCCCTGGTGCGCCGGTCCGGGCAGCTGACCGAGTTCGCCGCCCACGGCGTCGCCGTGCGGGTGGCCTGGAAGGACGGCGGCTACCGCATCCTCACCGGCAGCAGTTTCGCGGCGCCCCGGCTCACGGCCCTCCTGGCCGGCCTGCGGGCCGCCCATCCCGGCTGGAACGCTTGCGAAGCCAAGGCCTGGCTCTACCGTCGCTGCCGGTGACACGGTAGGCCCTGGCACCTTTTCCGGTTCCACTTTTTCTTGCGGTCGTCCGGCTGGAGCGCTCATTATTATTTAATTCAGCCAAGCCATGGACCGCGCCCCGCTCGAACCCCCCGATCCTGCCCATGCCGCCGATTGGCGCCTGGCCCAGCGTGCCCGGGCCCAGCACCCCACCGCATGGATGGAACTGGTGCGCTCCGCCCAGGGCATCGTCATGGGCCTGCTGGTCCGGCACGTTCGGCCCCAGGACCGGGAGGATCTGTTCCAGGAGGTCTTCCTGCGCATCCACCGGCACCTGGACACCTACCGGGGGGAGTCGGCCTTGAGCACCTGGGTCTACCAGGTGGCCTTGAACGTCATCCGGGCCCACTGGGCCGATCTCCAGCGCCGGCAGGTGCTGTTCCTGCGCGATGTGGACGGCTGCGCCTACGAGGAGATCGCGCAGCGGCTGCAAGTGCCGCTGGGCACCGTGAAATCCCGTCTGGCGCGGGCCAGGGCGAACCTGGCGGAGGCGTTTCCGGCCCAGGCGCTCCAGTCGGCCGGTCCCGACGCCCCCGGCGGGGCGAATGTGAGGAGGGCGCCGTGACCAGCCCCTGGCCTTCCCAAGAACTGGACCTCCTGCTGTCCTGCTACCTGGATGGCGAACTGGACCTGGCCACGGGTCTGGAGCTGGAGGCCTGGCTGCGGACCAACCCGGAAGGGCGGCGACGGCTGCAGACCCTGCAGGGGATGGCCGCCGCCCTGGGTGACCTGCGGGTCCAGGCCCAGGCCCCGGCCGGGTGGATGGTGCGCGCCTACCGCATCGGCCTGCCCGGGGACCTGCCGGTGGCCAGGAAGGTGATGTACCTGGGCATGGGCCTGGCCCGGCCGCGGGCGCTGGGGCACGGTCTGGGGGTGCGCCGGGCGCTCCGCCGCTGGAAAACCCGGCTCAAGGGGTAGCCCAGGATCCGTCCGGAACACGCCCCGGGCCCAGGAAACCTCACCCGCAATGCAGGTGGCGGTTGACTAGGGCCTTCAGGGAATCGGCGTTGCCGAAGATCTTCTCGCTCAGGTTGAGGTCGTCGTAGGCCTTCAGGCTCTTGATGGTGGAGTCGATCAGCCCGGCGGGGAAGACCCCGCCCTCCTCGTAGCGGGCCCGGTCCTGGGCCAGGCAGTCCGCCGACTGGAAGCAGGAGGCAGGCAGCTGCTTGAGCCCCTCCACCCGGGCGGCGTCCGCCTTGACGTAGAGTTCGGCGGCCAGCTTCAGGGCCCCGGGGGCCTCCAGGCCCCAGCGGCCGGCCACCGCCATGCCCGCCAGGAGCAGATGCACGTTGGCGCTGCCGTCCGGACTGCGCAGCTCCACGGTCTGGTTGTTCTCGAAGCCGCGGATGCCGTCCGCGGGCTCGTTGGGGTTGGCGTGCAGCAGCATGCGGTCGCCCACCCCCTGCCAGCCCAGGGGCACCCGCACCAGCACCGAGCGGTTGCGGTCGCCCCAGCAGATGCTGGTGGGGGCTTCCTGGTGCGGCACCAGGCGCAGGAACGAGGTGGGCACTGTGTTGCCGAAGGCGGTGAGGGACTCGGCGCACATGAGGTAGCCGGCGATGACCTTCCGGGCGGTGTCGGTGAGGCCGGAACCGTCGGCCATCATGTTCTCGCCGTTCTTCATGAACCGGGTGTGCACATGCAGCCCGCTGCCGGCTTGTCCCGCGATGATCTTGGGGGCGAAGCTCACTTCCAGGTTGTGCTTGTAGGCCACCTCGCGCACCGCCCACTTGGCCATCACCAGCTGGTCCGCCGCCTGCTCGATGGGCACCGGCAGGAACTCGATCTCATGCTGGACCATCTCCAGGTCGCCGGAGATGATGTTGCCCACTTCGGCGTGGCCGTACTTGATGGTGCCGCCCATCTCGCTGATCACCTGCATGGCCTCGCGCC
>Ga0302320_10015119_pt1 | contig 15889 bp, 14 predicted proteins | sample Bog_T0_3_FD_202130 | JGI IMG/M metagenome (GOLD analysis project Ga0302320, IMG submission 202130) | Peat permafrost microbial communities from Stordalen Mire near Abisko, Sweden - Bog_T0_3 | ecosystem: Environmental > Terrestrial > Soil > Wetlands > Peat | place: Sweden: Abisko, Stordalen Mire... | reverse complement strand
AAACCGGGAATCCCCCGCTGGCCGTTCCGGCGAAGGTTGCCGGATACTTGCCGCCTATGACCCCCAAATGGCGCCTCCCGGCTTCGTGTGCCTTTGCGCGACGAGGACGGCGGGCGAGTGTGCGCGGATCGCAATCTAGTGGGTCGATATTTCAATCGTTAGCGAGCTAAATCGTGTCAGTGCGCGGCAGGCAGCCGAGCATGATATCCCCAAGCCCACCGGAATAGATGCCAACATCGGGGTTCTGGGAAGCACGGGCCGCGTGCGGTTCTGGCGCAAAATGCGCCCACCCAGTTTGGCGACGTTGGCGTGATCCTTGGTAGGGGCGTCTAGATAACTGCGTGAGACTCAGTAGTGACCAAGAGATCGTCGGCCACCCGGCATTGCGGGTGTGAGCGCTCCTGCGGCGCTTCAATCAGGACTTTTGGACGGTCAAGACAGTAGCCTCCGTGCTCCGAATACCAGGAGCGCCAGCGCGTCGGCTGGTGTACGCACTACGCAGGTTAGGTTACGTGGAAGTCGTACCGAACCAGCGGCCGGGCACTTGGCGCAACACCATGGAGGGCAACGCGCTCGCCAATGCCACGGCTGCGGCCCCGATTTCGCGCGCGGATGCGGTCCGTCCCTTGCGAGAGTTTCTGATCCGCGTCAGCGTCGTCAATAACGACCCATCTACGCTGTGCCGCGTGGGAAGGTCGTTGTCTTTGGCAGACTGTCTGAGGCCCCAGCATGTGATTCGGACATCGATTTGGCGATTCACTTGGACCGCCGTCCAGAGTGTGCGGAGTATTGGTCCGAGGCGCTGTTGGCCCGCGCCGAGACCGCGCGGCGAACGAAGGGCGCCATTTTCGCAGCTTCTTTGGATCGGCTGGCGTGGCGGAAACCGGCGTATACTGCAAACATGCGAGTCCGATTCGTTCCTGCTTTTCTCCTGATGTGGTTACTACTTGCGGGTGGCCTCGGGTGCGCCGCTGACCTCGCATTAATTCACGCAAAGATTTATCCATCACCGACGGAACGGCCAATCGAAAATGGCACCGTTCTCATACATGATGGCCACATTCTGGCTGTAGGCTCCAGCGCTAGTGTCAAGATCCCAAGCCGTACGCCAGTCATTGACTGCAACGGCTCGATTGTGACTGCGGGTTTCTGGAACAGCCATGTGCATATCCTTTTGCCGGACCTGATTCATTCAGAAAAACTCTCGGCTGAGCGGCTCACTTCACAGCTCCAAGAGATGCTCACGCGCTGGGGATTTACTACGGTCTTTGACATCGCGTCTGTACTGGACAACACGAATCTCATCCGCCGTCGTATAGAAAGCGGCGAAGTGAAAGGGCCAAGGATCCTCACCGTCGGAGAACCGTTTTGGACCAAAACTCCCATTTACGTCAGAGGGTTCCTGGAATCCAATCACATCAACATTCCCGAGGGCGAATCCCCTGCGCAGGCGACCGAGCGAGTGCGCCAGCAAATCCGCGACGGTGCTGACGGCATCAAGATTTTTGCGAATTCCATCGAACAAAATGGCATCTTGACAATGCCTTTGGACTTGGCTCGCGCTATCGTCGGCGAATCTCACCGAGCCGGAAAACCGGTTTTTGCCCACGTGTCTAACAATCAAGGAATTGAAGTAGCCGTTCAGAGCGGGGTCGATATTCTTGCTCACACCACCCCAGCCGATGATCTCTGGAGTCCGGTTTTTGCCGAACGTCTGAAGGCAGCCAACATAGCCCTCACTCCCACGCTCACTTTGTGGGAAGTCGAATATAAGGGCAGCGCCCCTAATGAACTCGACAAAGGAATGGGCAAGGCAGCCCAACAACTGAAGGCTTTCTCTGAAGCGGGAGGGCAGGTCCTTTTTGGCACTGACGTCGGCTACATCCAACAGTTCAATACTTCCGAAGAATTCAGATGGATGTCTCGTGCTGGTATGAGTTTCCAGCAAATCCTTGCCTCGCTGACCACGAATCCGGCCCTGCGCTTCGGCGGCTCGACACACAGAGGACGCATCGCCAAGGGAATGGATGGCGACCTCGTTATTCTGCGCGAGGATCCTGCGCAGGATGCAACAGGATTTTCCAAGGTGCGCAACACGATCCGCGGCGGGAAGGTCATCTACTCGGAGAAATGAGATCATCCCGTTACGCAAAGCTAGAGCCACAACCAACTCGGTAGCCCCGGCGTCGTCGGCGTTCTGTATAAGCTCCTTAATAACCGCGCCACCGAATGAGAACCCTCCTCCGCCGGCCATCTGCTCCAGAAAAGTACGGATTGCTCGGGCCCAGCGCGCGCGGCCTAATCTCCATTTCTATGCCGCGCACCGATATACTTGTAGCAGCCCTGGAGGCGATCGCAGAATGCAACCAATACAACCTGAACAAGCCCCGTTTCTGCTGCAAATGGCATTGCAGTCGCTCAGGGGTGAGCACCCTGTCACCCTCAAGATTATTCAAGCAATCCCGCCGGATAAAGGCGAATATCGCCCCGACGCGGTCGCGAAAAGCGCCTTCGACCTGGCCTGGCACATCGCCTCCGCGGAGAGGTTTTTCATGGATGGCGTGGCCTCCGGCGAGTTTAATCTTTCGGGTGGTAAGCGCCCCGATTCCATCCGCAATACGGCGGACGTGGCCGCTTGGTATACCGAAGCCTTTCAAGCCCAGATCGAGCGGCTCACCCACCTATCGGGCGAACAGCTTGTAAAAATCGTCGATTTCCGGGGTTTGTTTCAACTTCCCGCGATTATGTATTTACAGTTTTCGATCAACCACTCGATTCATCATCGCGGCCAGTTATCCATGTACTTAAGACCCATGGGCGCCAAGGTTCCATCCATCTACGGTGAAAGCTTCGACGACGAACAGAAGCGCAAGGCCGCCCTCGCTCAGCCGGGAACCGCGTAGTCCATGACCGAGCAACAACTCCGGGAGCAGTTGCGTAAAATTTCGGCGTTGCACGAAGGCGCCACTACCCCCGGAGAACGCAGCGCCGCGGCCGCCGCCATGGACCGCGTGCGCAGAGCCATCTCCGCCTTTGCGCAGCCCGAGCCGTTTTCCGAATATAAAATCAAGCTTCCCGATCTTTGGCATAGGGAGTTGTTCTGCGCGCTGTGCAAACGGCACGGGCTGGATACGTTTCGCTACAAGCGTCAGCGCCTGACCACCGTGGTGGTGCGGGTGCCCAAGACCTTCATGAACCGCACGCTCTGGCCCCAGTATACGCGCTTGCGCGATGCCCTGAATCGTCATTTGCATCAGGCCACCGAACGGGTGATTCGGGAAGACGTTTATGGCGATTAACGGCTCGGCCTCGTAGTTCCGTCTTTTCCCCGCCCGTAGGCGTCTGAAAGGTTTGGGGAATTACTCTCAACTTAGGCAGATCCTGGCGTTTGGCACCGGGGCGGGAATTCAGATTGCCGGTCCCGATCTGGAAATTGCCATCGCCCGCGTGCGCCCCACCGGGGTGCAAGTTCTGGCGCGCACCACGATTCCGCGCTTTCGCGAACGCCCCGCCGCGCAATGGGGCGCCGAATATAGCGCCTTGCTGGGGAAGTTGGGTACCCCGCATCTCAGCGCTACCGTGCTCCTGCCCCGGGCCGAAGTCGTCGTGCGCCAGGTTGCCATGCGCGGCGTGGAGGCCAAAGATCTGGAAGCGGCCATCGCCTTCCAGTTGGATGGCATCAACCCCTACGGAGATCAAGAAGTGCTGTTCGGTTGGACCCCGCTCGGCCAGGGCGCCGTGCTGGTGGGTATCGTGCGGCGCGAGATCGTAGACCGCTATCTGGAACTGTTCACCGCGGCCGGCATCTCCACCGGCTGCTTCACCTTCGTGGCCGCCGCCATTCACGGCGCTATCCGGTTGAATGCCCCCCCGCCCCGCGATTTCGTGGCTCTGGGCCTGGCGTCGGAGTCGGAGTCGGCCGTCGAGGTCTACGGCGAAAGCCAGTCGCGCCCCGTCTTTTCCGCCGAATTCGATTTGCCTGCCGCCAAAGCCGCCGCCCTGGCTGCCGCCGAACTGCGGCTGGCCCCCGAAACCACCCCCATAACCATCGAAAGCCTGTTGCCGGCTCCGCGCATGAATCCGGTGGAAAACGATTTGGCGCGCAATGCCTTGCCCTATGCCGCGGCGCTGGCCAGCGCCTGTCCCCGTCTCGCGGCCGCCGCCAATCTGCTGCCGCCCGACCGGCGCGAGTCGGCCTCCCGCGGCATCTTCATTCCCACCGCCGTGGCCGCCGCCGCGCTGCTGTTGGTGCTGGGGGCTACGCTCGCCTGGCCCGGCTACGAACAAGATCGCTACCTCAAGGAATTGGACGCCGGGATTCTTCGCCTCAAGCCCCAAGCCGCCCGCGCCGCCGCGCTCGACCAGCGCATCGCCAGCACCCGCGCCCGCGCCCGCCTGCTGGAGGAATTTCGCTCCCGCACGCGTTCGGATCTGGACGCCATCAACGAGCTCACCCGCCTGCTGCCCCCCCCCGTATGGGCCAATACCATCGACCTCTCGCGCGATGCCGCTGTGGTCCTCGGCGAAGCCGATCAGGCAGCGCCCCTGCTGAAAGTGCTGGACGCTTCGCCGCTGTTTCACAATTCCGAATTCAACGGCATCAGCAAAATCCAGAATGCCGAGATCTTCCGCCTGCGCACCCAGCGGAGACCCGCTAAATGACCACCGGAACGCTCAATCGCCGCAACGTGCTGATTCTCGTGGCGGGAGTCCTGGCCGTGCTCGTGCTGCGCTTCGTGGTGATGGGCGATAAGCCCCCCCAGGCGGTGGCCGCTTATGACTCGGTGCCCCTGGCCGAGGCGCGTCTGGCAAAATTGCGCGAGACCGCCGCCACCGTCCCCGGAAAAGAGAAGCTTGCCCAGCAGGCCGCCGCCGTATTGGCCGTGCGCGAGAAAGGCATGATCCTGGCGGATACCGCCGCCCAGGCGCAGGCGCAGTTGCTCGAAATCATCCGCCGCGCCGGCAAGGATGAAGGCATCGACGTGCGCGGCGCTGAAGAGATGAAGGTGCGTCCGCTGGCCGATGACTACGGCGAAGTGGTGGTCGCGGTTTCTTTCACCTGCCGCATCGAACAGTTCGTGAATTTCATGACCGTCCTTGCCAACCGGCCCGAATTGCTCGCCACCGACGACGTGCGCGTGGCCTCTGCCAATCCTAAGGAAAAAACGGTGCTGGTGCGCGTGGGCTTGTCCGGTGTGGTGCCGCGCAAGCTCGTGCCCGTGAAGAAAGGGCCGGGACTGCTGTGAAGCGCAAATTGTTACTCGCCAACGTGGTGCTGCTGGCCCTGTGCGTGGCTGGCGTGGTGCATCTGCGCCGTGCCTGGGAGGATGCCCGTCTGCGCGAGCAGGCCGTGCTCGAAATGCGCCTGCATCCCGCCCCGCCGCCGCCCGCGGCCGCCTTGCCCCCCGCCGAGGCCGTGAAGGCCGCCGGTTATAACGATATCGCCCAGAAGATGCTGTTCTCCAAGGATCGAAATCCGGTGGTGGTGGTGGAGCCGCCGCCCAAGCCTAAGGAAATCCCCATGCCCCCCTTGCCCTTGTTCCACGGCCTGTTCAATCTGGGCCAGGGCCCCATCGCCATCATGAGCGACGGAGCTAAGGGCCCGCACCGCGATTACCAGCCCGGCGACAAAGTGGGAGCCTTCACCCTGGTGGCAGTGAACGACGAGGAGTTGGTTCTCGAGTGGGAAGGCAAGACCATCACCCGCCGGGTGGATGAAATCCTCGATCGCAGCACCGCCCCCCCCCCATCTCCCGGTAAGCCGGTGGCCGCCGCCCCCGCGCCACCCCCCCCAGTGGCCATGGCCAAGACTCCGGGCGTGCCCGGATTGGATACCGGCACCGGCATCCGCGCCTGCCAGCCCGGCGATACCGCCCCCGCCGGCACCGTCACCGATGGCATGCGTAAGGTGATCAAGCAAAGCCCCTTCGGGTCCCGATGTTATTGGGAGACAGATAAATAAGTACCGCCCGATGGCCCACGGCCGTCGCCGGAATATAAGGAGTAATCGCACATGAGAGTCCTGATAATCGCTTTGATCCTGACCAGTAGCCTCGCCGCTCAGAATTCCGGCAAAACGCCGCCCCCCCCGCCCGCTAAGCCGGCGAAGAAAGCGCCCGCTTTGAACGCCATTCCCAAAGACGCCGTCGAAACCGAACCCGGGTTTTTCCGCTGGACCGGCAAGGACGGCAAGGCCTGGACCTACCGCCGGACCCCCTTTGGCGTCTCGCGCTGGCCCGCCGAAACCCTGAACATCCGGCAGGACGCCATGGACAAGCAGAATGCCGTGAAGTCCCGCACCACAGCAGTGGCTGAAGGCGATTCCATCCGTTTCGAGGAAGGCACTCCCTTTGGTAAACGCACCTGGGTCCGCAAAAAAACCGAGTTAACCGAAACCGAACGCAGAATTTGGGATGCGCAACAGAAAGACAGTACGGCCAGCCGTACCGCGGAAAAGGAGTAATCGGTGAAATCCGGCAGAGTCCTAGCGGCCGCCGTAGTGGCGGCATTATGCGCAACATGGGTGGCCCCCGCGCAGCAGCCTCCGCCAGGCACGATTCCCAGGCCCTCGCCCCCCGCGCCGCAGGCCGCGCCGAAAACCGCGCCCGTCACCGCGCCCCAGCGTGCCGCCGACAGCACCGGCGGCTTCCGCTTGGAGAACGTGTCGCTGGCCGAATTCATCGACATCGTGGCGCGCCAGCTCAAAATCAATTACCTGCTCGATCCCCGCTTCAAGGGCGGCAGCGTCACCATTCACACCTATGGCGAGATGAAGTCCACGGACCTGATGCCTCTGCTCGAAACCATTCTCCGGGTGAACGGCGCGGCCATCGTCAAAGTGGGCGACCTCTACCGCGTCGTGCCCGTCGATCGTGTGGCCCAGGCGCCCCTCCCCCCGGTCATCAACGGGAAAGATTTTCCCGACGACGAGCGCATGGTCCTGAATCTCGTTTTCCTGAAGTACGCCACCGCCGGCGAGATCTTAAAGCTCGTCCAACCCTTCCTCGGCGAGGGCGCGGCCGCGGCTACCTACGATCCGGCGAATCTTCTGATCCTGCAGGATAACAACCGCAACATGAAGCGCACCATGGATCTACTGGCGCTCTTCGATAGCGATTCCTTTGTGGCCCAACGCGTCCACCTATTCGATGTCTCCAATGGCCGGCCCACCGATCTGGTAAAGCAGCTCGAGACCATCTTCAAGGCCGTCTCCTTCTCCGATAAAAACTCGGCCGTGAAGTTCGTGCCCATCGACCGGATCAACACGATTGTGGCGGTGGCTCCCAATCCCGGCGTCTTCGACGAAATCGGGAAGTGGCTGCGCAAGCTCGATATCCCCGTCAAGGCGCCCGCCGGATCGGTGGACAATTACGTCTACCGCCTGAAGTACGGTAAAGCCGAGACCATGGCCATCGCCATCATGGCCTTGTACACCGGTAACCCGGCCGCCCTCATGGCTCTGAGCCAGATGAGCAACAGCATGATGAGCGGCATGATGAACAATATCGCTCCCGGTGTGGGGGGTGGTTATGGTGGCGGCGGCTACGGTGGCATGGGTGGTTACGGCGGCGGCATGGGCGGCGGCGGCGGTTACGGCGGCATGGGCGGCGGTTACGGCGGCGGTTACGGAGGAATGTCCGGCGGCTACGGCGGAATGTCCGGCTATGGCGGAATGTCCGGCTACGGCAACCAAGGCGCGTCCAACCCCCTCGCCAGCGTCCTGGCAGGTTCCAGCGCGACCCTGCCCGCTACCCAGCCCGGCGGCGCGGCCGGCGCTTCCACCGACCAGACCGGCACCTATCTAAACCCCACCGGCGCCGCGCCCGCCGCTAAAGGACCCCGCGTCATACCCAATCCCTTCGATAACACCCTGCTGGTGCAATCCACCCCGGAAGAATGGGAGCAAATCTCGCGCCTCCTGCTGCAGTTGGACGTGCCGCCCCGCCAGATTCTGGTCGAGGCCAAAATATTTGAGGTCAGCCTGACCGGCGATCTCCAATATGGCGTCCAATCCTACCTCCAGTCCAAAGGCGCCGCCGTCCCCGCCGGTTTCGCCGCTCCAGGACAAGCTGGCGGCTTTCTAGGAAACGTGCTGGGCACCGCCTCCAGCGGCGCGCTCGCCACCTTAACCGGCGGCTTCCTCGTGGGACACAGCCGCGAATTACTGGCGCAGCTTACCGCCATGGAAACCACCGGCAAGGTCAAGACCATCAACGAGCCCTCCTTGATCGCCACCGACAGTATCCCGGCCGTCATGAACGTAGGCTCCACCGTGCCTACCTTGAGTTCCACCGTGGCCTCGGGCGTTCAATCCGGCGGCAACACGCTTTTCGCCAACAACATCGCGAATGTCAGCACCGGCACCACCTTGATGGTCAACGCCCGCGTCAACTCCAGCGGCGTCATCACCATGCTCATCAACCAGCAGGTCAGTGCCCCGGCCTCCAGCCCCTCCTCCGACGGCATCGCATCGCCCTCCTTCTCCAACCGCAGCTTTCAAACCCAGATCACCGTGCAGGATGGCGACACCTTCGCCATCGGCGGCTTCATCACCGAATCCACCACCGAACAATCCAGCGGAATCCCCTTCCTCCAGCGCATTCCCATCCTGGGAGGGGTTTTCGGCGGCAAAAGCAAGACCACCAGCCGTGACGAACTCATCGTCTTCTTCACCCCCCATGTCATCTACGACACGGCCTCGGTCGCCGATGCCACCGACGACTTAAAAGCTGGCCTGAAACACATGAAGAAAGAGCTGCGAGAAGCCCAATAACCCTATCGTGTGTCATGTTTTTCACTGGCTCATGGTTAACATGCTTGTGGCCGGAGCCGCGCTCAGGTATGCTCAGCTTAGAGCTGTGTCTCCTGAACGCCGATGCCCGCCAAAGATTTATTGAGGGATAAAGACGCCAAGTTCCGCCTTCTGTTCGAAGATAACCCCATGCCCATGTGGGTCTTCGATTGCGAGACTTTGCGCTTTCTTGAAGTCAATCTGGCCGCCATCAACCACTACGGCTATTCCCGCGAAGAATTCCTCGCCATGAGTGTAGCCGATATCCGCCGCCCCGAAGATATCCCACGCCTGAAAGAGGCCGTCTCCCGCGCCAGCGGCTTAACGCCGTCCGGCCTGTGGTGCCACCGCATCAAAGACGGGCGCCTGATCGACGTCGAGGTCTCCTCCCACACCATCTCCTATGGCGGACGCCAAGCCATGCTCACCGTCCTCCATGACGTCACCCAGCGTAAACAACTCGAAGAGCAACTGCGCCAGTCCGCCAAGATGGAGGCCGTCGGCATGCTGGCAGGCGGCATTGCGCACGATTTCAACAACTTGCTCACCATCATCAACGGCTACAGCCATATCCTGCTCACCGCCCTGCCCGCCACCGATCCCAATCGCAGCGCCGTCGAGCAGATCATGAAAGCCGGAGAATGCGCCGCCACCCTCACGGGCCAGTTGCTCTCCTACAGCCGCAGGCAGGTTCTGCAGCCCAAGCTCCTCAATCTCAACGAGCTGATCTACGGCATGGAAGCCATGCTCCGCCGCCTCATCGGCGAGGATATCGAGTTCCGCTTCTCGCCTGGCGCTGAAATTGGACAGGTTAAAGCCGACCCCGGACAAATCGAGCAGGTGGTCATGAACCTCGCGGTTAACGCCCGCGACGCCATGCCCAACGGCGGCGTTCTCACCCTCAGCACCGATAACGTGGATCTCGACCACCAAGCCGCCTCCACCCACGGCGCCCTCCAGCCCGGCCAGTACGTTTCGCTGGTGGTCACCGACAACGGTTCCGGAATGGACGCCGATACCCGCGCCCATCTCTTCGAGCCTTTCTTTACCACCAAGTCCCAAGGCCAGGGCACCGGTCTGGGGATGACTACCGTTTTCCGCATCGTCAAACAGAGCTCCGGCGGCATGGAGGTAGCCAGCGAACCCGGCAGCGGCACCTCCGTGAAGGTCTATCTGCCGCGCCTCAACCGGCCCGCCGCCGCCGTAGCCGAGCCCCTGGTGGCCCATGCCGGGCGCGGCTCCGAAACGATCCTGCTGGTGGAGGATGAGGAACAGGTGCGCAACCTTGTGCGCGATACCCTCCGCCGCCAAGGCTACACCGTTCTCGAAGCGTCCCACGCCGCCGCTGCCCGCCGCGCCGTTGCGGCGTATAAACACCCCATCCACCTCCTGATAGCCGACGTGGTAATGCCTAAGGAGGGTGGCCGCGACATGGCCGCCGGCCTCCTGTTGCGCCGTCCGGAGATGAAAGTGCTCTTTATGTCCGGTTACACCGATCCCGCGGTGGTCGATGGCGGCCTGCCCCCAAGCTGGGCTTTTATCCAGAAGCCCTTTACCCCTTCGGCGCTTTCCCGAAAAGTCCGCGAGGTCTTGGAAGGCCACACCACCCGCCGGGCCGGCAGCTAGCCATCAACGCGCCTTTTTCCATTCCTTCCATTCCCCGATAACCGCCTTGGCCATGGCCTTCACGCCCCCCCGCATCCACCCGGCCGCGCGCCCGCTCAGGTCCGCTTGAATTCGTTCTTTCGCCCCCCGCGTGCCTAGATGAATGTTGGCGGTTTCCCTCGCCATGGCGTCCAATAGCCGGTCTTGATCCCGGCGCCCCCTCAGCGATTCAATCTCGATCGGCGAGGAATCCGGCGCCAGTTGCCGCACCAGCCACTTCCCCCGCATGCGCACAAAAGGATCGGGGCAGCGAATCGCCCGGTCTATGATTGTCTGATATAAAATGCGCGCTTCGCTCTGACCCTCCGCCCATGCCGCCGCGGAAGGTGTGGCCGCCTTCGCCTCCAATGCGATCTGCCCCCCGCGCCACTCGGCCAGCGCCACATACCGCGGGTGCCCCAGGCTCCCGTCCCCCGCCGTCCTGCGAACCACCCGGTAAGCCAGCCCCGCCGCCGGCAGCATCCCCGCCAGCGCCTCTCGCGCGCCTGCTGGAATCTTCTGCCTCACCGCCGGCAGCCGGTTCATCTTCTTCCAGAATTCCGGAGGCGCATCCAGGCAATCGAGCGCGATCCCCCGCAGCCATTTATGATGCTCCTCCAGAACATATGGACCCCCGCCCTCCGCGATGCCGGACCGGTATCCCTCCAGAATTACGTCGCAGATATTCCGCAGGCCCGCTGCGATTTCGCCCTCCGATGCGTCGATAATCGCGCTCACTCCCAGCCGCACAAGATCGTTGGTATAGGCCAGCGGATACGCCTCGTCGAAATCGTCGATGCCCCAGATCAAGCGGCCAAAACCATCCCGCCAGGTCCCGAAGCTGGCGATGTGCAGATCCCCCACCGCCAGCACTTTGGCCCCATGGGCCAGCTCCGGACACACCTGCGGAAATACCTGCGCCCAGCGGTAAAAAGTGCCTCGCAGAAAGCTCACCGGGTCCCGCGCCATTTGCCTGTGTTTGTCCACCAACTGCCCGCGGACAATGGGGATCTGCCGGCCCACCCAACTCTCAAAGTCGCGCGTCGCGCTCACGATATCCGTCTCAAGTGGCTCAACTGATTTTCGCAACGGCCCCCCCCCGCGCCCCAGCGGCTTGCTTCTCCGTAACTCCCCAAACAGCACGCCGGCAACCAAAGTGAACCGCCCGTGGGACGATTCTGCACCTATCGGGCAGCATCGCATCCCGCGGACCCATGGGCAATCAACTCAGGATGCGGTAGTACGGATTGGCGCACTCAAGGGCCATGTCGTAGGCTGACGCTTCGGCGAACACTCGGTCTTCATCGTCTAGGTCGATAAATTCGAGGACGGGTTCTTCTTGCCGCACGCGAAGATCGGCAGCCTGCCTAATCCAGCTATAGGCACTCATGGCTGACCGCGGACCGCAAGCAATGGCATCCAGCACCTCTGGACAGATAGGTCTCTGCGCGTGTATGCCATAAAGCAAGCAGTCCAGGTTAAAGCGCGCCCGGAGGCCGTACACAGACCACATTGTGGCGAAATGCTTGTCCTGATCTTTCAGGTTTTCGGGGACGGGATTGCCGGCCACTTTCTGACCGAGGTCGGATATTTTACGCAGCGTCCAAACCGTGAAGATGGCCTGATCTCCGATACTAGAGCCGAACGCGGCCAGTGCCTGATCCCGGAAGTCCGCCTCCATTTCGCCAAGGTCTTCCGACGTCACTCGCTCAATGACGTTGGCTGGAACCACGGCCGAATCAAGCAATCCAGCGAAAACATCAACCGGGCATAGTTCTGAAAGGTCTCGTCCGTCACCGCCCTACACTCAGCCTGTCCGCCAGCAGCGGCGGCAGCCCCGCCCGCCGGATCTTCTCCTGCGCCTTCCCCACATCGTACGCCAGCCGGTAGTAAATCAGAAAGCGTTCCTCCGGGTTGTACACCACGTACGCCGCCCGCGGGTCACCGTCCCTCGGCTGCCCCACCGATCCCGGATTGATCATGTACGCGCACTCCTCATCCAATTCCAGCGTCTGCCGCTCTTCCCCCGCCGGAGTCTTCCCAATCGTCTCTACGCGCGCATGGTTCAAAACGAAACCGCCTTGCAAATGCGTGTGTCCGAAAAAGGTCAGCGGCGCGTCCAGATACGCAAAGACCAACGCCGCGTCCCCCGCCCCCAGAATATATTCGTCTTCGTCGAGCGGCGATCCGTGGACCATCTGGAAACCGTTCAACGCCAGCGGACCTTTCGGTAAATTACGGATGTACTCCGCGTTCCCCCCGCTCAGCTCCTCCTGCGTCCAAATCGCCGCCGCGCGCGCCACCGGATTGAACCATTCCAAATCGTCCAGCCCCACCGCCGCCTTGTCGTGATTCCCGCGAACCACCGCCGCGGCGTGCGTCCCCACCCATTCCGCCACCGCGTTGGGATCCGCCCCATAGCCGATCACGTCGCCGCAGCAAAGCACCTGGTCGTACTTGCCGGCGGCGTGCTGCAGCACCGCCTCCAACCCTTCCCAGTTGGCGTGTATGTCGCTCAGGATCAGGTATCGCACGCCGCCCCCTTATGCCTTCCTCAAACGCAGCAGCGCGATCTCGGGGGGCGCGCCAATCCGCGCCGGAATGCCGATCGTCCCGATCCCCCGCGTCACGTATTCCGCCGCCGCGCCGCGCTCGTACAAGCCATAAACGTACGGAGTAAAAAAACGCGCCGCGTTCACCTGCTGGTGCAGAATTTCCACCGTCACCTGCCCGCCGTGCGTGTGCCCCGCCAAAGTCAGATCGTATCCTTTATCGGCCGCCGCTCGAAATACATCCGGGTTGTGCGATAACAGCACGTTATACGCCCCCGCCAGCACCAGCCGCTCGGCGCCCCTCAGGTAGCTCACCCCGGAGCGTTGATAATCCACGCCGGCCAGGTTCAGCACCGCCCCCCCAAATCGCAGCGCCTGCGCCCGCCCGCGTAGAAAAGGTATGCCCAGCCGCGCGCCTTCCCGTTCCGTGAAGTTCTTCGCCCGCGCATAGTCCTCGTGATTTCCCATGCATCCGAATATCCCGGCGTCCGCCCGCAAACGCGCGATTTGACGCAAACAAGCCTCCAGCGGATCCCCCTCCGCCGTAATCAGGTCCCCGGTCACCAGCGCCAGGTGCGGGCGCAGTTCGTTGGCGCTGTCGATTACCCGGGCCAGGCTCTTTTCGCTCAGGAAAGCGCTCAGATGGATATCGCTCAAATGCAGCAGCCGCAGTCCCTCCAGGCCGTCCGCCAGTCCCGGCACTCGAATCTCCACTTCTCGCACCTGGAAATCCAAACGCTCAATGAACATGCCATAGCCCACCAGGGCAAATGGCGCGGCCATCAGCGCGCCTCCCGTGGCGTTCAGCAGGCGCCGCCGCGATGCATCGAACTTCGGCCCCCAGCAACGCCTCGCCAAAAATCGCAGCGCCAGGTATCCCAGGTACCCAGCCGTCGAACCGAATAGCCAGATCTGCGCTACCGCCCCGGCCACTTCCGCCGGACTCGCCGGCAGCTTGTAGCGGCTCGCCAGGTACGATAAGCCTGCCGCGAAACCCGCCGCCATCAGCGCCTGGAACCCCCACACCCCCCAGCGCATCGGCGCCCTCGCGTGAGGCGGCACGCGGCGGCCGGCCCAAGCCAAAAAATCCCGGCTCATGTGCCACTGCGTGAGGATGACGATAAATAATGCGAGCAGATCGAACGGAGTGCGCAAGAAAGCTTCCCTACGGTCTTATTCTAGCCGAGAAGCCCACCACCCATGCGTGAGGATAGCCGCTGCGGCGATCGCCGCGGTCTCCGCGCGCAGAATCAGCGGTCCCAGCGAGACCGGCGTCCATCCCGCGGCGATGGCGGCGGCCCGCTCCGCGTCCGTCCAACCCCCTTCCGGACCCGTCAGCAGCGCCACTGTATCCGCCGGCCGCCGCTCCTCGGAACCCGGCAGAGCCGCCAGCAGCGGCACGCCGCCAGGCTTTTCATCCAGAAAATATCGCAGCCGGGCATCTCCCGCCATCTCCCCCATCCCCGCCGTCAGCGTCCGCGGTTCGCCAATCTCCAGCGGACCCAGCCGGCGCGCCTGCTGGCTGCTCTCGTGCGCGATGCGCCGCCACCGCTCCGCCCGCTTCCGCGCGGCTTCCATGAGCCCTTTTTCGCTGCGCGCGGCGCTCACCGCCACAATCGACTCAACCCCCAGTTCGCTCGCCTTCTCCACCATCCATTCGAAACGGTCGAATTTAATCAGCGCGGCCAACAGCGTAAGCCGCACTGGAAGCGCGGGCGTCTCCAGTGCTTGCCCTACGCGGAAAACCACGCGGTCCTTCTCCACCGCGGTGATTTCAGCCAGATAGACACCCGCGCCGTCCGAAATTTCGTATTGCTGTCCCGGCTCGGCGCGGAGCACGCGCGCCAGGTGGCGCGCATCTCCCCCGCGCACCTCCGCGGCATTGTCGCGAATCGGTTCTACCAGAAAGCGGCGGCGGGCCATCTCACGATGTTCGCACGCCCGAACTCGCCCCCGCTTCCCTTAGATCTCAACATTTCGCCTGGCGCACGCACTCTTGCGTGCCGTGACGGCACTCTTGCCGTCACCGCGGCGCGTAGCGCCGTGGCTCTCAATCGATGTTGTTCGTCATCGTGAACCGCCATAAATCGTAGCAAAGGCCGCCCAGGTGCTGACGGATCGGCCAGTTAGCCCCGCTTGCCCACCGAATTGACCTCCACAACAATCGTGTGTAAACTTCATTTGTCGGAATAAGAACGAACCTATTCACCTATCAGTAACCGCCACCGCCAGATTATTTGCCCCGTCTTTTCAATAACCTGCGCAAGTTGCCCCCCGCCTTCCCCCAGCCCCGCCCCTAACATGAACTCGAAAGGACGGGCTGTACCTCGCCCGCATACACACATGCATAAATCCGATCCAACCCGCAAAGCCTCCGAAGCCCAAACCAAGGCCAACCGCGAAAACGCACAAAAATCCACCGGCCCCCGCTCCCCCGAAGGCCGCGCCGCCTCCAGCCGCAATAGCCTCACCCACGGCCTCACCGCCAATGACCACCTCCTCGCCACTGAGGACCCCGAGGAATTCCTCGTCCTCCTCAAAGATCTCTACGACCGCTTCCACCCCGTCGGTCCCGGTGAAGAAAAACTGGTGCAGCGTATCGCCGGCAATCAGTGGCGTCTCGACCGCGCCTTCGCCATGGAAGCCGGCATCTTCCGCAACCGCTTACGCGAACTCGCCGAAGATTTCGAGGACCAGGTGCAAGACTATCCCCGCAAAAAGGCTTCCGCCGAATTCCAGCGCAATCCCGTCCCCCGGCCTCCCACCCCCCGCGAGGATGCCGACCTCCTGGCCCACGCCTTCGACGCCGATTGCCTCGCCCCCGACTCCCTCACCAAGCTCGCCCGCTACGAAACCACCATCGAGCGCTCCACGGACCGCTGTCTTCGCCAGTTAAAGGCCT
>Ga0302320_10015116_pt1 | contig 15890 bp, 18 predicted proteins | sample Bog_T0_3_FD_202130 | JGI IMG/M metagenome (GOLD analysis project Ga0302320, IMG submission 202130) | Peat permafrost microbial communities from Stordalen Mire near Abisko, Sweden - Bog_T0_3 | ecosystem: Environmental > Terrestrial > Soil > Wetlands > Peat | place: Sweden: Abisko, Stordalen Mire... | reverse complement strand
CCGCAAGGCGGCGGAGCATCTGGCGATCTGGCTGACGCTCTCGCTGTTCATCGGGGCTTTCTCGGCTGCGCTGGCGGCGACCGAAGGCGGCGGCCTGCGCGACGGCACCTGGGGCAGAAAAGCATCCCGTTAATCCTCATCCACCCAACCACGAAAGGAGAGCAAGAACATGCCAATTCTTCTTTGGCTATTGGGAATCCCAATTCCCCTGATCATTTTGATCATGCTGCTGCACCACTGATCGCCCACAAACCAACCACAACCACCTTTGCAATCTCACGGGAGTTCAATATGAAATCGAAATATCTGGCGGCCGCATTGCTCGGCACCGCACTTTTGTCCGGCGCCGTGTATGCCGAGAACGCTACCGACCACCGCGACGGCCAGTGGCGCTCCTCCAAGCTGATCGGCGTCAACGTCTATAACGACAACAACGAGAAGATCGGCGACATCGAGGAACTGATCGTCGACAAGTCGGGCAAGGTCGATAACGTCGTGCTCGGCGTCGGTGGCTTCCTGGGCATGGGCGAACACTATGTCGCGGTGCCGATGGAGAAACTGAAATGGGTCAACGAACCCGTTCGCGCCTCGACCGCGTCCACCGACAAGCCTGCGGCTAATGCCGGCAATACCGCAACCACCGGACAAGCCAATCGCGCCAACAGGCCCGAGCGGGCGGCGGACGAGAAATGGTACCCCGATCACGCCGTCTACAACGCCACCAAGGATCAGCTGAAGGCGATGCCGCAGTTCAAGTATGACTGATGTGGGATAAGGAAACCGCCCCGCCTTCCACGGCGGGGCGGTTTTGTCTGGGAACAGAATGACTGAACATGTAGTCCCGCAAATCAAGCAGCCGCAGTCAAACCGAGGTTAATTCGCCTTCAATCGTCGGGCTGGGGATCGCAGCAGGGACCGCGCCGGGCTGACGGCTGGTCCGCTGCAATTCGATTTCCTTGGTCACCGCCGCGACAGAGTTACCCACCTTGGCCGTAACGGCTTTCAATTCATCCGCAGAAACACGCAACCGTCGGGTCCAGGCGCGAATCTGAGTCGGATCGGACAGGTCGATCTTGTTACGAACGGGCGGACGTTTGATGCGTTGCATGACGGCGTTCTCCGATGAGGCATCAACGGCAGCCAAAGTCCTTCGTTCCATTTCGCGTGCGGCCGTGCCGTCGCCGGCAGCAGTTCCACATAAGCAAGAGACCGCGATTTGGCGGACTGCCACGGCGACGCCGAGCTTGAGGCAGATCAATGCAATTGGCGCAGGCAGCATCATGATGCGGCATGAGCAACCACACGTTCCGATGTGAACAAACCGGATTGAGCGTTCAGATCGCGCTGCCGGAAGCTGCGACGGATCGTGCGGACAGCTATGAAGTCATGAACTGCCCGGCCTGTGGCCGGGTGCATCTTCTCAACAAGCTAACCGGCAAGACGCTAAGCGACCAGAAGGGGAAAAATGCCGCGCCATCCAGAGAGCTCGGCTGGCGTCGCAGCCAGCCCGGCTGAACCGGGCTTTCAGGCACCAGCTCCTGGTGCTGTTCGAGGCATTTACTGCGGCATCAGGAGGTTTCTCGGCTTCCTCACCAGCCGCATCGACCTTCAGCATTTCCCGGGGTCGTGTTGCGGATGATCACCGCATCGTTCCACCGGTGCGAGGTTTCCTCGCCTTTAAACCTGCGTGGCCGGCGGCCGGACCATTGCATTGCTGCCGGCTATTGGCGTAATCCCCTGAGGTCGAAGGAGAGTATCGGATGCGAGTGGTTTTCAGACTGATCCAGGCGCTGGTTGTCGCCGTCACCGGCTCGAGTGTCACGCTGGCGATGGCGGCGGACGCCAGCCATGGCGCCGATCTCGCCAAACGCTGGTGTGCCGCCTGTCACGTCGTGGACGCGGCGCAAAAGCAGGCAAGCACGGATGCTCCCCCGTTTGAAGCGATCGCGGCCAAGTCGGATTTCACGCCGGAGAGAGTCGCCTTCTTCCTGCTCGATCCGCATCCGAAGATGCCGAACTTTCCCTTGAGCCGGAACGAGGCCGCCGATCTTGCGGCCTATATCGGATCGCTGCGCAAGTAGACGACCGGCACGTCCCGAAGGGAGGCAGCGAGCTGAATGGATCCTGGCGAAGACACCGAAAGTCTCAAATCCATCGCGGCCGAAGCGTTCGCCGCGCTTGAAGGCACCCGGCAAATACCGCCATTTTCTTCCCGCCCCGACGGCCTGAACGTCGATGCCGCCTACCGTGTGACCCCGCTGGTCAGGCAGATGTACGAGGCTGATGGTGCCAAGGCGGTAGGGCGCAAGATCGGCTTCACCAATCGCACGATCTGGGCGCAATACGGCGTCTATGCCCCGATCTGGGGATATGTCTTCGACCGCAGCGTGCGCGATCTGGCCGAAGTCAAAACCCTGTCGCTGGCGCCGTTTTCCGAACCGCGCATCGAGCCTGAAATCATGTTCGGCCTCAAGGCCGCACCCTCGCCGGATATGGACGAGACCGCGTTATTGTCCTGCATCGAATGGCTCGCGCCCGGCTTCGAGATCGTGCAATCGATCTTTCCCGGGTGGAAGTTCGCCGCAGCCGACACCATCGCGGCCAACGGCGTGCACGGGGCGCTGTTGATCGGGCCGCGCCAGCCGTTCGCGCCGCGCGCGGCCGAATGGCAGCGGACATTGTCTGCGTTCGAGATCGACTTGAGTTGCGACGGCCGCCTGATCGACCGCGGACAGGCCGCGAACGTGCTCGGCGGCCCGCTCTCGGCGCTGCGCCATCTCGTCAGTCTGCTGGCGTCCGATCCGGTCAATCCGCCGCTTGCGGCCGGCGAGATTGTCAGCACCGGGACCGTGACCAGAGCCATGCCGGTCGCTCCGGGCGAAATATGGACCGCCACCGCACGGGGAATCGCGCTGGACGCGGTCCGGCTTGGCTTTGTCTGACCGTTCGAAATTCCCTTCGAGAATTCCCTGCCCAAACGGCAAATCCCTGCCGGTTAAAGCCGACAGGGATCAGCAGAAAAGTTGACAGACGGCGGGGGGTCCCGGTGGCCCATCAAGGACCTGCGCGATGATTGAAGTCCATGGCGCAAATCCATGCAAGACTATTATGTGGGCAGAAATTCGCAAATGTGTACATATCCGCCGGCAGGTTTAGCCGACGCACGGCGCAGCCATCAAGGCTTGCCTTTCGTCGCGGCTTTCGCGGCCGACATCACCCCGCCGGTGATCTGTCGCATATGCTCGCCGGCGTTGGTGAACTGACTCTTCAAAAACTCCGATTGAATCTGCATGGCCTGCTGCAGATCGGTCGCGTGTACCAGTTTTCGCGCATGTTCGAACGCAGCCTTCATGTTCTGCTCGGTGAAGGTCAGCGCCTGCTTGGAAATCTCCGCCCCCGGGTTGGGGACCGACGTCATCGATTTGTTGGCGGCATCAAAGAACATCCCGAATGCCTTTTCCGCCTGATCGATGGTCTTTTCGGCCAAATCGCGCAGTTCGGCCGGGACTTCCAGTTTCGGTTCAGTCATGTCTCCACCCTCCGGTTTGGATGGACAGTTACCACACTTCCGGAACGGCGTCTTCGCGGTGTTTGGCCGGGATTGGCCCCGACCCGTTTCGTCAAATCGCCGTCGCGGAATGCGCCAGCGGGAAAATTCATTGCCGGATCGCGTCGGTTTGGCTGGCCTGCCGGGCGCGCTCTTTGTCTTGCGGCTGCTCCTGTCCCTTTTCGTCGCGTACGATCCCCTGATCCGGAGCATGGGGCGGTTTGGGCCCCGGCTTCGGCATCCCCTGTTGGCCGCCGTGTTTACCGCCTTGATCCTGCACGCCTTCCAGATCGTTTGCCTTTGGCATCGCAATCAGACCTCATTCCCGGGCGAGCGGGATCGGACCCTTTCGCGCATTTCCAGGACGGTCAATGCGGTCCGCGGCCGCCGGGTTCCCCGGGGCATGCAGGTTAGTCGGCCCGGCTGGCGCTTTCCGCTTGAAGCGCGGTGGGGTCACGTCACTGACACCGCGCCGGTCAACACCACATCCAGTTACATCCACCAAAACGAATGCGGCGATAGACGACATAGCGGCGCGTCGGCCCATTGGCCCGCGCCTGCCGGTGGCCCTGGTTGGCGGCGGCGACCCGGCGAAAGAATGCAACCGATTCAGGTTGTCGCGCTCCATCGGGATCGACCTGCTCCGCCCGCAACCGCAACGCTCCGGCTTTTTCAGGGTTCGGCGGACCAACGAGACCGACCTCGTACATATTGGCCAAAAATCTCAGCGCATATCCATTGTTGAGATCGGCGGCCTGCTGGAAATATTGCGCGGCCATGGCGTAATCCTTCTGTACGCCCTGGCCGTTGAAATACATGTTCCCGATCTGCTGCAAGGCGTCGGCATTGCCGGCCTCGACGGCCTTCTCGAACCAGTCAAGCGCTTTGCCGAAATCCTGCTTGACATAGGTTCCGCTGACATAGGCCCCACCCAGGCTTTCCATCCCAATGGCAGAACCGGCAGCTGCCGCCTTGGAGTAGAGCTCGTAGGCCCTTTGTTCGTTCTTGGCGACGCCGAGCCCCAGCGCAAAGCATACGCCCAGCGCATTCTGCGCTTCCGGCAGCGTGTTCGCGGCGATCGTGAGATGGCGGGCCGCTTCAAAATAGTTCTTGGCGTAGAAATAAGCCTTGCCCAGCGCGAACTGAAAATGCGGCTCGCCCGGTTCGGCCTTGATGGCGCCCTCGCAGGCCACCACGGCCCGGTTCCAATCGGTCTTCGCCACGATGACGGGCGCAGCCGTCGGCTCCGCGCCTTGGTCCGGCGGCATGGTCAGGCGATCGCATTCCCTGACGATATCGGGCACGACGCCGGCGCGCTCCTGCGCCGTATTCGCCGCGGCCGGCGCGGTTGCCGGCGCGATGACGGACGCCACGGCATTGTTGGCGGCGGGGCCCTGCCGGGGGGCCGCCGCCGCGCCGGCCGCCGCCGGCCCGGCCAGAAAGACATCGCCCACCAGCGACGAACTATCCCAGGGCCGCTGGCGATGGTCGGTCGCCTCCAGCACGTCGCCCCGAACCCTGGAAATCATCTGCCTTACTTCGAGGCCGGGCGTGGCGACATGTTTCAACAGCGCCGCGGTGAACGGCGAATTGCGGCCGGCGCCGTCGAGCGCGACATTGTTGGGCTGGGTCGAGTAGACGATCAGCGACCCCTCCCCCGATGCGTCGATCTGGCCGAGGCCGCGGGTCGCAGCGCCGCGGCCGCCGCGCGAAAGCTTTTCGGCGAACGGATTGTTGCGGCAGGCATCAAGGATGATGATATTGGCGCGCCCGTTTCCCTCCATCTCCTGCTGGATGTCGTTGAGATTGATGGTGTTGAAGCGCACGTCGGCGACGCTGTCGATCCTGGCGTCGACCGGCAGCAGATAATTCTCGCCGTTCATCTGCAGCCCGTGTCCGGCATAGAAAAACAGCGCCACGTCGGCGCCGCGCAGCCGCGCCGAAAAGTCACGCACCGCTTTGGCCATCGACTCGCGGGTGGCGTCGCGCTGCTCGATCACCTCGAAGCCGACGCCCCGCAGCGCCTGCGCCAGATCGGCGGCGTCATTGGACGGATTGTCGAGCGCGGGGACGGCTTCATATTTCGCATTGCCGAGCACAAGCGCCAGTCGCACCCCGGCCACGGACGGCGACAAGCCGGCTCCGAACCAGCTCACCGCAAAAGCCACAATGAATACCCGACGCCATTTCATCACTGCCTCCCGACGGACGCAGGTCATAGTGGCGGTCAGTGCCTATGCGTCAAGCTACTTCGAGGCCGAATCTTTTGACAAAAGCGCGATCGCCTCCTGCACCGTGGTCATGAATTGTGCGGGAAAAATGATGGTGGAATTCTTCTCGACCGAAATTTCCGCCATGGTCTGCAGGGTGCGGAGCTGAAGCGCCACGGGATGCTGGGTGATGATGTCGGCGGCCTGGCCGAGCTGCACGGCCGCCTGGTATTCGCCCTCCGCGGCGACGATCTTGGCGCGGCGCTCGCGCTCGGCCTCGGCTTCCTTGGCCATCGCCCGCTGCATATTGTCGGGCAGCGTGATGTCCTTGATCTCGACCGCCGTCACCTGGGTGCCCCAGGGCTCGGTGTGCAGGTCGATGACGTTCTTGATCTGGTCATTGATGCTGGCGGTATCCGACAGCAGCTGATCGAGGCTGAAGCGACCGACCACGTTGCGCACCGTGGTCTGGCTGATCTGGTTGATCGCATTGTAGACGTTTTCGATCGCGATCACGGATTTCTCCGGATCGGTGATGTGATAATAGGCGACCGCGGCGATATCGATCGAGACGTTGTCCTTGGTGATGATCTTTTGCGACGGGATCTGCATGGTGACGGTGCGCAGCGATACCCGCGTCATCTGCTGGATCGGAACGAAGATCAGCGTCAGTCCGGGGCCGCGGACACCGGCAAATTTTCCCAGCAGAAACACCACCCCGCGCTCATATTGCTTCAGCACGCGCAGCGAAACGAAGAGATAGACGACGATCGGTATGACGAGAAAGAAGATCCAGTCCATGGTGTTTCTCCGTCGGTTGTTTCGCCAGGTCCCGGCATCATTACAGGAGGGCTAACCGGGATACAGCATAATTGGATGACACCCTTCGGATTCAATGCTGCCACGCCTTGATCTGATGTTGAGCAATATTGACCACAACGCGCCACGCGGCCTGCCGCGATACCTCAAACAGTGCCTGCATCAGCGGATGTCGCAGGTTTGAGGACTGCGCCAGGCAGCGAGCACCGTCCGGCGGTGATGAATCAGATTATCGAGCCGGTGCGCGACCGCGATCAAAGCCTGTATATCGGATGCGCTGTCATCCTGATCGGCCGATCTCGCCAGTTGAGCCCTGAGTATCGCATCGACTTCGTCCTCGATCGTCGTCAATTCGGCCTCGTTGTCGATTTTCCGTATTCGTGGCGGCAAGCCGCAGAGTACGTCCAACGTCGTCTGTGCATGGTCGTTCGAGCGAACCCCGAGAAATCGCCAGGCGGCGGCGAATATCGATGCCATCGCGCCGAGCGCCATCGGCGTCAGGTAGATGGCATTGCCATATCTGTCCATGAAGCTTTCCTGGGTGCCGTTATAGAAGGCGGCGGCGCCCGGATGCACCGAGAGGAAAGCGTCGGCATCGAGGTCGGGTGCGGCGATCCCCGAAAGCAGCGGCTGTTCGCCGACGAGGTCCCGTCGCACCGCCATGACCTTCTTGGCGAGGTCGGCGGCCAGACTTGAATTGAGATGCCGGTTGGCGACCAGATAATACCCGACCCGCAAGGTCGTGATGTCGTCGTCCGGCACCGGCGGCGCGCCGCGAAGCGTGCCCTTTGGAATATCGAAGCTTTCGTATGGACCCTTGATATCGGCAATGGCGCCGGCCATGTCGATCGGTATCAGCACCGGCGACGAATTCGGGCCCTCGCGAAACAGGCCTTTGACAAACGAAAGGTGTTTGTCGGTCAACGGCACCACCAGCAAAAGCGCGGCAACTTCCTTGCTCTGCACCGCGCGACGAGCGTCGGCCGGCGCGATATCCCTGAACACGACGTTGGCATGGCCGAGGTCGTAAGCCTTCTTCAACACCTCGACGACCCCGTGATTGATTTCGCCGCCGACCACGCCAACGCTGTGATCGCGCAGCTTTGCGATGCTGGTAATGGACGATCCCGGCGGCGCCACGATCATGACGGCGCCGTGCCCCGTCAGCGCGACGGTCCGGGCCTGCGCGAGATCGCCAACATCAGCGCGGACCACGGCAAGATCGGCGGTGCCGGCTGCGAATGCCTTGGCGGCATCGAGCGCGGTCCCGGAATTCTCGATCTTGAGCCTGATCGGCGAATCGGTGGTGGCCAGCCGGCCGGCGATGGCGGAGGCGATCTGCCTGGCCTCGCCATCGAATGCTCCCACCGCGACGGTCAGCGTCGTCGGCCGCTGGTAAAGCCGATATCCGATCAGGGCCGCGCCGGCAATAATGCAGAACACGCCTGCCAGAAGCACGGCGCGAACCCAGAACGGCAAGGCTATCTGAAGGGCTTTCATCGGCGTCCGGGGCGAGAAGCGATTTGCGGCAAGGGAGTCAATTATCGGTATCGCCCGGCCGCGATTTGGTTCGAAACAGCCCGGTTACCAATCGGAAATAATCCCGGAAACGCCGCACCCTGATGTGCTCGCCTGACATTTTCGCGGGGCGCGCGGCGGCGGCGCCGGTGGTGCCGGCGGGCTGGCGCGTAGCCCTGTAAAACCCGGCGGCGCGGTGTCGATGCGCGGCATGCATGAAGGACCACGACAGGCAATGATACCGGGACCACGACATCGTCTTCATCGAACCCTCCATCTGCATGGCATTGGTGGGCCGCGACGGGCGCGCCGTTCACGATCGGCTGATTACATTTTGGAAAGCAGGCGCCGGACATTCCGGGGCGCCATCGCGCCTTTATTCGACGCGCAGAAGGCAATGCTGTTCATCGGTATTAAACCTGGGTAATGCGTCGAACCCATAGCGCAGTGGCTCGCTCCAACCAGTGTTAGGAGGTGAATCACATGAAACTTGTTTCTGCACTTGCCGGCCTCGCCGCGCTTGGCGCGGTTGTGCTCTCCGGCACAGCCGCGTCCGCGATGCCGGTTGCCATTCCGCCGGTCTCGCAAGCTTCCAACGTCGAGCAGGCGGCTTACGTCTGCAACGCGTGGGGCCACTGCTGGCACCGGCCGGCCTACGGTTACGGCTACTACCATCCGCATGATTGGGGTGGATGGGGCTGGCACCGGGGCTGGGGAGGCGGTTGGCATCGCTGGCACCGGCATTACGATGGCGGTTGGGGTGGCTGGCACGGCGGCTGGGGAGGCGGCTGGCGTCACTGGCATCCGCATTACGATGGCGGTTGGGGCTGGCACCACGGCTGGGGAGGCGGCTGGCACCACTGGCATCACTGGCATCACTGGCATCAGTGGTAAGCAACGAGAAAGGGGCTTCGGCCCCTTTCTTTTTTGGGACGCGATCACGGCGTCCAGAAGCGTATTGCCGCGATCACCACACCCGTGGCAGCAGGCGGAATTGCGTTTTGTTTTGATACGCCACATAGCCCGGCAAATTCATCGCGAGGAATTTTTCCTCGTCAAGCAGCCGCCAGATCAGCGCCGGCACTATCGCGACCATGACGAGTGCACCCCACCACGAGCCGAGCGCAATCGGGATGCCCAGAAGCATCACCAGTGCTCCCGCATACATCGGATGCCGCACCAGCGCGTACGGGCCGCTCGATATCACGGTTTGGTCGGGCGCCAGTTCGATGGTCGCGGAGCCAAAGCTGTTTTCCCTGAAGACGAAATAGATCGCGAGCCAGCCGAACAGAACAAGCAGGTCTCCGCTCAGGGCCAGCGCGGGCGGCATGTGCGACCACGCGAAGCGGCGGTCCAGCGCCGGGACGACCAAAAGGCCGATGAATCCCAGCGACGTCAGCGACATGATGATTTTTTGGACCGGCTGCTTTTCGGCGAATGGGCCCCCGCTCATCCGCCGCCGCAACAGCGCCGGGTCTTTCTTGATCAGGTAGAGGCTAATCGCAACGGAGGCGGTGAAATATACCGCCAGAAAAGTCCACGCCTGCCAATAGTCGAGCGTCCCTGCCGGGCCAAACAGCAGCGCCGCCATGACAGCGGCAAGGATCAGGAGTCCGGCGAGCGCCTTTTTATGCAGGAGGCTCATCCGGCAGTGTTAGCACGCGAAGGCCCGGGATCACTGCTGCTTTTCCCAGAACGACAGCAGGCCCTGCGATGCCGAGCCGCCGATCACGCAGGGGATGCCGATCGCGACCTGGCCCAGTGCCGCCGCTGAAACGCAGCCGATGGCGACCGCGCCGACGCCGACCTGGCCCCAGAAGTCGAGGTTGCGCCGGCTGTCCGAGCCCTTGGTCTTGAGTTCGTCGACCGCGGCCAGCGCATCCTTGCGCACCGCACCGAGCTGCACGGTGTCGGCGGCTTCCACCACTTCGCCGAGCGGTGCCTTGATCTCGGCCGGCTGCGTCGCCAGTTCGCTGCGGAGAAACTCGCGCAATCCGGCGTCGCGCACCGCGTAGCTCGCCAGCGTGTAGCGCGCCATGCTGCCGACCGTCAGCTTGTCGAGGGTGTCGCGGGATTTGGTCCAGGGCAGCATCTGCATAATGCGCAGAACGGGAACGTGGGAGCCGGTCGCGAAATAATAACCCCACAAGGTGTCCAGCAGATCCTGGTTGGCGGCGAAGGTTTGCACCAGCTTCAGCTTCTTGTCGTCCTTGGCGAAAGGATTGCGGGTGAAGACGCCGCGCAACTTGTCGATCATGCCGGGCTTGGTTTCTTCCAGCGGGATGCCGGTCAAGGTCGGCAGCTTGCCGGCGAGGTAGCTGTCGATCATGACCTGACGTCCGGGCATCTTCGGCGCGATCCGGCGCAGCAGATTGCGCCAGTCCGGCAGGCCCGAATAGGCAATGGCGCGGACGATCACCCATTCATCTTCCGGCGGCAGCGGAAAGAAGCTGTTGACGAGCTGCTCGGCCCTCGCCGGATTCGACCCGATCGCGCCGGCGATGAAGCCGAGATAGATGCCGGAATTCTCCGGCTCCTTGAAGCTTTGCGAATGAAACAGCACACGCACGGCGGCGGGGACGTGGGCGTAGTCGGGCTTGGCGCGGTAATTGTAGATCCACTGCTGGACCACGCCGAGCGAAGTGCGCGGATCGATCTCCGGCGTGACCGCGGCAGCCACCGGCTGCACCATGACGAACAAGGCGGTGACGAGGGCTGCGTAACGCATGTGATACTCCCGGCAGACGCGTTCTCGCCGGTGACGGGCGCGAGCCGCGAACGTTTTCCCGGCTGCAATGGCTAGGGAGCATTTGAAGCAGCTATGCGACGATTCTGCGAAGGCGCGGTTCGGCGCCGCGTCGAAATTAAGGCAAATCGTTAACGCTTAAGGCCGCAACTGACCTTAACCCCGACATTCTTTTGCCGCGCGCAGGCAATTCGATCGCTGCCGGTGCAATGGCAGACGGGCGGGACGTGATCGGGAAATGCAAGGCGCCGGGCTGGCGATGCCGCCGGCCGATAGCCGCAAGCGCGTGGCTAGCCGCAGCGTTGGTGCTGTCGGCGGCGCCGACTCTGGCGACCGAGGCTGACGCGCCAGCGCGCGATGTCGACGCGAAGACGCGCGACGGGATTATCGTGCAGGGCAATCGCCGGGTCGATACCGCGACCGTGCGTTCGTATTTCCATGCCGCACCCGACGGACGATTCGACGACGCCGCGCGCGATGCCGGGCTCAAGGCGCTGCTGGCAACCGGGCTGTTCGACAACGTCACTATTGTGCGCGCCGACGAGCCGCTGGTGGTACGCCTGCACGAGGTGCCGGCACTCGACCGCGTCGCGTTCGAGGGAAACAAGAAGATCAAGGACAAGGATCTTTCCGCCGTCGTCGAATCCAAGCCGCGCGGCGCGCTGCAGCGGGCCGTGGTGCAGGCCGACGTCGGCCGCATCATCGAAGTCTACCACCATGCCGGACGCGACGATGTCGGCGTGGTGCCTGAGATCATCGACCGCGGCAACGACCGGGTCGATCTCGTCTATGTCGTGACCGAGGGGAGCAAGACGACGGTACGGCAGATCAATTTTGTCGGCAACCGTGCCTTCGGCGACCGCCAGCTCAAGGCCGTGATCAAGACGTCCACGACATCGATGCTGAGTTTTCTGACCGGCGGCGACGACTACGATCCCGATCGCATTGCCAATGATCGCGAACTGCTGCGGCTGTACTACCGCGGCAAGGGCTATGCCGACGCCAGCGTGACCTCGGCGCGCGCCGAATATGATCCGGCGATCAAGGGGTTTACGCTGACGTTTACGATCGACGAGGGCCCGCTCTATCGTTTCGGCGACATCACCGTTGCCTGCCATGTGCCGGAAGTGGACCCCGAGAAGCTGCGTCGGCTGCTGCTCGCGCGCGCCGGCGCGGTGTTCGACGCCAACGCGCTCGACAAGACTGATGATGCGCTGGCGATCGAACTGGCAAAACTCGGCTTTCCCTTCGCGCAAGCCCAGCCTCGGACCACGCGCGACGCGAAGGCGCAGCGCATCGACGTCGCCTTCACCATCGATCAGGGGCCGCGCACCTATGTCGAGCGCATCGAGATCCACGGCAACACGCGAACCCGCGGCTATGTGATCCGGCGCGAATTCGACATTGCGGAAGGCGACGCCTACAACAAGGGACAGATCGATCGCGCCGAACGGCGGCTGAAGAACCTGAACTATTTCAAGTCGATCAAGATATCGACGAGCCCGGGTTCGGCGCCGGACCGCGTCGTGCTCGATGTCGAGGTGGCGGAACAGTCGACCGGCGATTTCAACATCGCCGGGGGGTATTCAACGACCGACGGCCTGCTCGCCGAGGTCAAGCTCGGCGACAGCAGTTTCCTCGGAACCGGCGTCGCCCTCAAATCTTCCGTGAGCTACGGCCAGTATGCGCGCGGTATCGACCTGTCGGCGTCGGAGCCGTATTTTCTGGGCACGCGCGTTTCCGCAGGCATCGAGCTCTACGGCAAGCAAAACGATTCCAGCCCCTACCAGTCCTACGGCAGCGACCTCTATGGCGCGACCATGCAGTTCGGCACGCCGCTGACCGAGCAAATGGGTGTTGTGTATCGCTACTCGATCTATAACCAGAACGTCACCGTCGATCCGGCCTCATTGGCGGCGCCGCCGTCGCTGCCGGTGCAGCAGGCTGCGCTCGCCGGCCCGCAATGGGTCTCCTCCGTCGGCGACACCGTCACCTACAATACGCTCGACAACAACAAGGCCCCGACCAGCGGCTTCAAATCGCAGCTCACGCAGGACCTCGCCGGCCTCGGCGGCGACGTCAAGTTCCTGCGCACCACCGAGGACGCGCGCTATTACCAGTCGCTCGGCGGCGACCTCGTCGGCATGGTGCGCGCGCAAGGCGGCTACATCACCGGCTGGGGCGGTCAGCAGGTGCCGCTGCTCAACAGCTTCTTCGGCGGCCCGACCATGGTGCGGGGATTTGCGCCCAATGGATTCGGCCCCCGCGATCTCACACCGGGCACCACGATGGATAATGTCGGCGGCAGCATGTACTGGGCGACCACGGCAGAACTGCAGAGCGCGATCCCCGGCGTGCCCCAGGAATACGGACTGCGGGCATCGGCCTTCGTCGATGCCGGCAGCGTGTTCCGCTACAGCGGGCCGAGCGCCTTTCCGGGCTCGGCGCAATCGATGCAGGTCGCCAACGCCAACGTCATGCGCTCGTCGGTCGGCGTCGGCCTGACCTGGGCCTCGCCGTTCGGCGCGCTGACCGTCAACTACGCGGTGCCGGTGACGAAAGCGGCCTACGACGTGGTGCAGCCGCTGAGTTTCGGTGCCGGACCGTTCTGAGCGGCTCGCAGCTTTCACGCAGTTGCGTCAGCGGACAGTTTTGCAATCGAGGGCAGCGCAGCCTCGCCTGGCGCACGCGACATGCGGGTGCTTATGACGCTTTGATGACGGATCGTCGGAATCGGCGAGGCCACATCGCCGTTAATTCCCGTCCGCGCCATTCAAACGCCGGGAAGCGTTGATGTCGATCAACGACCCGATGCCGTTTTCGAGCTTGCTATGAAAATAGAAATTCATTCAGCTTCGAACAGAGTATCATTACATGATCGGCACGGCTCTATTGTTACCGGCAACGCCCGGCGCCCGCGCTACGTTCGGACTCTCGAGCCGGCCAGCAGGGCCCGATCCAGCCGCTGAAAAGATCAGCGTCCGCAATCTCAACTTTTATTACCAGGATGGCAAACAGGCGCTGAAAAACATTTCAATGCCGGTCTATGCCGCGCGCACCACCGCATTGATCGGACCATCAGGTTGCGGCAAGTCGACCTTGCTGCGCATTTTCAACCGCACATACAGTCTCTATCACGGGCAGCGCGCCGAGGGAGAGGTGCTGTTTGACGGCAAGAATATTTTGACCCGAAAGCACGATCTCGGACAATTGAGGGCGCGCATCGGCATGGTCTTTCAGCAGCCGACCCCTTTTCCAATGTCTATTTATGAAAACATCGCCTTCGGGATTCGACTGCACCGGAAGATCTCGCGGGCGGATCTGGATCAGGAAATCGAGTGGGCACTTCGCCGCGCCGCACTGTGGGATGAGGTGAAGGACAATCTCCTCCATAGTGGCGTCAGTCTCTCGGGAGGACAACAGCAGCGCCTCAGTATCGCGCGCGCCATCGCTTTGCGCCCCGAGGTCCTGCTGCTTGACGAGCCCTGCTCCGCCGTCGACCCGGTTTCTTCTGCGAAGATCGAGGACACGATAAACGAACTCAATCGCGATCATGCCATCGTCATCGTGACACACAATTTGCAGCAGGCCGCGAGGATTTCCGACTTTGCCGGGTTCATGTTTCTCGGTGAACTGATCGAGTTCGGTACCACTCACGACATTTTTACGAAGCCAAGCGACCCACGCACCAAGCGCTTCATTGCCGGCCGCTTCGGATGAAGCGCGCCACGGTTGTTCGACACGAAGGCAAGGATATCAAGCCTCGAATTATCATCCTGCTTTCCGTTTGCGTGGTGCTCGTCGTCGGATATTTCACCGCAAGCAAATGGGCGATCCGCCACGAGACTCTCACGTTCTACGATCCGGCGCGCAACAATCGCCCGGTCGCGGTCGATGTCGCCGTCCGCCGCGACAAGGAGATGAAGGCCAACGCCGGCATCATTACATTGCCGGTCGCGATCCTCAGCCACGGCAACACCGTGAAATCCACCGAATACTCGTTTCTCGCGAATGCCTTTGCCGCTCGGGGCTACCTCTCGATAAGCATCCAGCATGATCTCAAAACCGACGCACCGCTGGTGACAAAGGTCGGCGAACTCTATGTCGGCCGATTGCCGGTATATGAGCGCGGCGTTGCCAATATTCTGTTCGCTATCGAGAAATTGAAGCCGATCGAGGCCCGCGCCGACTACGAGCATTTGACCATGGTCGGCCATTCCAACGGCGGCGATATTTCGATGTACTTCGCCAAATTGCATCCGGATCAGGTGAAGAAAGTCATCACCCTGGACAGCCTGCGCGTGCCCTTTCTGACTGCCGGAAAATTCAAGACACTGTCGTTCCGCTCAAGGGACCCGGTCTTCACGGCCGATCCCGGCGTTGTTCCGGACAACAATGTTCGCGAGAAGGCCGGCATCACGGTCGTACAGACCGAATATCGGCACGCCGACATGAGCGATCGCGGGCCGGAAAACGTCAAGACCACGATCACGGTCATGCTCGAAAAATTCCTGGACGACGACACCACGCTGGCGCCGGTCAAGGTGAATGTTCCGGAAATGACCGAGCCCGGCCCAGTGCCGGAAATGACCGAGCCGGGCCCGCCTGCGGACACGCCGGGCCGCAGTTGAGGACCCTGTCCTGCGAAGCGGGAGCCTTTGAGCTCGGCACGCCGTGTAGCGGTCCGATCAGGTGAGCCAGTTATCGCCCTTGCCGTGCGAACGATGCTCCGGGGAATTCGGCGGCAGCGAAAGGCCGCGAAAGAAACCCGTCACGCCAAAGGCAATCACAGCGATGCCGAACGCCAGACCCATCCAATGCAATATGTCGGCCATCTCTAACCTCGCCATTTCCTCGCAATTGGTCGCGGCCTGACGGCGACGGGTTCATGATCGGGGCCATATCGGCGCCCACATGAACCCTGATGCGCTCCGGCGCGACCAATGCAGCGTGCGACCGATGCCAGGCCGATCTACCGGCTGCCGTGGCTGAATCCTCAGCAACGTGGCGCACCTCCCCGACAATCCCCCGAGGAAACCAGATGCTGGAT
>Ga0302320_10015115_pt1 | contig 15891 bp, 4 predicted proteins | sample Bog_T0_3_FD_202130 | JGI IMG/M metagenome (GOLD analysis project Ga0302320, IMG submission 202130) | Peat permafrost microbial communities from Stordalen Mire near Abisko, Sweden - Bog_T0_3 | ecosystem: Environmental > Terrestrial > Soil > Wetlands > Peat | place: Sweden: Abisko, Stordalen Mire... | reverse complement strand
CGGCTGTAAGTCGCGCGAAGAGTCGGAATCTCTGAAAAGTAAATCAGAATCGACTATTATGAGGAACACCTTTCAAAACGCCGATAGAGATAGCAGCGGGGGCATGATCTTGTCGATGCATATCAGAGGTGCACTTCTTTGCTCAATCGTCGCACTATTTATGTCATTAGGCCTACTGGGGCAGCGATATACCTATCGTCAATACGGATCCGATGAGGGTTTAACCAATCTTTCGGTCAACTGTCTGCTTCAGGACCGTGTCGGCTATATCTGGGTAGGAACCGACAATGGGCTATTTCGTTATGACGGAGACAGATTTCGAGAGTTTGGGCACACGGAGGGGGTGCCGAATACGGAAATTCGCAGTCTTGCCGAATCGCCTGATGGAGTTTTGTGGGTGGGGACGGTAAGCGGAATCGCGCGTCGCGTTGGAAACCGTTTCGAAGCGGTGCAAACGGGAGAAAAGGTACAGCATTCGACCATTGCCTTTGATCGCTCGGGGCGGGTGTACGTGAAGGACGCATCCCGGATTGTTCGCGGAACTCCGAATGGGCGCGGCTCGTACCAATTCAGCACTCTGGTGCATGGGGCAACAGACAGCTTTTTGGTCAACGGCGAGGATGTTTGGTATGTGAAAGATGGGAGTTTGTGGCATCTTTCAGGAGAGACGGCGGAGCGAATCGGCATCTACGCGGCCTTGGCACTTCATGGTAGCTATCCGATCACCGAGGACGCTCAGGGCAATTTGTGGTTGCGCAGCCCGTCCAAACTGTATGAGCTTGCCAAGGGGAAGACTCAACTCGTGGACCGTTCCGAGGGCATTCCGCCCACATCCCACAGCAAACTCTATGCGGATCGCTGGGGCCGGGTATATGTGTCGAACGATACGGGAGTGGTGGTGTTGGATGGAGAGAGTCGAACTTATCTGAACAACGAGCATGGATTGCCGTCGTACACGGCGGGGCCGGTTCTTTTGGACCGCGAAGAATCGTTATGGGTAGGGCTACTGGGCGGCGGCCTGGTGCGCCGTCTGGGCCATGGCGAATGGCTTTCGTGGCAGAAGGAAGATGGGTTATTGCACAATTCCGTCTGGTCGATACTGCATGATCGAACCGGGAAGCTGTGGGTTGGCACCAGCGGCGGATTGAGCATTCTGGACACCGAAGGCCGGGTGGTGCGTACCTGGACAGTTCGCACGGGGCTGGCTGGAAATCAGGTGGAAGCAATTGTGGAGGGGCAGGCGGGCGATGTCTATGTTGGGACGTCTCCGGGAGGAATCAGCCACTTCCGCGCGGACGGCACGTTGCAGCGGACCTACCGGTTCACGTCTGGCTTGTCAACGTTAGTGATTTCGATGTCGATCGACAGGCAAGGGCGACTGTGGGCTGTAGGCCGGGGCGGCTGCTTCAGGAGCCGTGCGCCGTTGTCAGCTTCCGGGGGTTTGACCTTCGAACAAATAAAAATTCCGGGCATAGCCCCGCAGGCGGTCTTCCGTGCGGTGGTAGCTGGAGAGAACGGGGCCATGTGGATCGGTTCGTCGGATGGTTTGGCGCGCTTCGATGGCGGGCAATGGAGAGTCTTCACCCGCGCTGACGGGCTAAAGTCTGACGATGTGGAAGGGCCGGTTGTTGGCTTGGGCGTACTTTGGATTACCTATCGGGATGCATTGGGGATCACGTCACTGAAGTTTGAAGGCGAACGGATAAAAACAGTTACGCATTTCACTAAACAAGACGGCCTTTCCTCTGATTTGATTTATGCACTCGCCTTTGACCATGCGGGCCGGCTGTGGGTGTCGACCGATCATGGCGTGAGCCGGTTGGAAAACGGACGTTGGCGCCGTTATGACACTGAAGATGGATTGATTTGGAACGACGGCAATAATTTCGCCCTGCATGTGGACCGGGAAGACAACGTATGGGTAGGAACTTCGGGCGGGCTATCCCGCTACAGGGCGTTGAGCAATCCGGTTTCCGATTTTCCTTCGCAGGCCGTGTTGACCACGATCAAGGGAGGGGGGCAAGAATTTCAGGCATTTGAGCGACCGATATTGGGCCATGCGCAGAATTCAATTTTGATACGATTCAGCAGTTTGGATTATGGATCGGAAACGCGTATGCGATTTCGTTACCGATTGCGCGGTTATGAGAACACCTGGAATGAGACTAGCGAACGAGATGTTCAATATGCTCGTCTGCTGGCGGGGCATTATGTTTTTGAGGTGATAGCTTTAGGGCCAAATGGCGTGTGGAATACGGTTCCCGCGCAGTTTTCATTCACGGTCAGGCCGCCTTGGTGGATAACGTGGTGGTTCATTGCATCGTGCTTGGGGGCGGTGGTGTTTCTGGCCCGGGTTCTATGGCATTTTCGGATGCGTGCATTGCTGGCGCAGAAGGCGCTGTTGGAGCGACAGGTTGCGGAGCGGACGGCAGAGTTGAACGAGAGCCACCGCCATTTGGAAGAGATCGCCTATCACGACATCCTGACATCGTTGCCTAACCGGCGCATGTTTACTGAACAATTCCGCGTGCGATTGGCCTCGGGTGGTCGCCATGGAGAGCCCTTCGGATTGCTGCTGGTTGATCTTGATAACTTCAAACAGGTCAACGATGTTTTCGGCCACGATGCAGGGGATGCGGTGTTGATTGAAACCGCAACGCGGCTGCGCGCGGCAGTGAGAGATTCCGATTGCGCAGCGCGCATAGGCGGGGACGAATTTGGAATCTTGTTGGTTTCCATTCGAGACAGAGATGAAATTGAAGCTGTTTGCAGACGACTCATTGAGGAGTTCGCCGTCGGAATGCCGTATAAGGGCGCGGACCTGAAGATAGGATGCAGCGTCGGAGCAGCGATATATCCCGATGATGGCAACACCGAGGAAGGTCTTTATAAATCGGCAGACTTGGCCCTTTACGATGCCAAACGAAAAAGCGCAAGCACATATTGCTGGCATCAGACAAGATAGATGCAGGCCGCGCTCAAAGTCCATAGAAGAAATCCGCAAGAAGCCGTAGGCCACCTGCGGTAGGGCTGGCGTTCGCACCGCGATGACAAGAGCAATAGTTGATAGTTATTCCCAGTTGCATAGCCAATTAGCACGGCGGAAACGCATACTTGGCTGCCAGTTCCGTGGCAACCTCTTCGAGAACCTATTTAACCAATGCAGAAACCCGCTCGGCATAAAGCAGAGATACAGTACCCTTTGTAGTAATTCGTCCCGCCCAGCGCTCATTGATCTTGAAAAACTCTTCTCATTGCAAATCTGTCTCGGAGCTACACGCTCACTGCTGTGGTGATAGGCCGTAGCGCTCAGCGATCACTCTCGCTTCAGGAGCATTGGCACCAATGTTGTTGGTTTCTAGGCATGTACTGCGGGAACTTCCTATCCCTCGTATTAGCAGAGTGTGCGAGAAACTGATCCAGACCATGGCTTCTGCGGAGGTGGGACAAAGTGCATCGTCTTTGCTCAATCTTCTCGACCATCCCATCCAGACGAAGTCTTTCTCCACGATCCATGGTTTGGGTAAAACCTTGAAGGTGTGTATTTTGTTCCGCTTGACGACTTTGACATCGCGGTTACTCGTGAATCAAGTGATCACCTTCAAGGTTGTGGCGCATGCTGCGCGAAATCAGAATGCGCGCGCAAAATGCGTGGACCAGTCGATGCAGCTTGCGTTGGCAAATCGCCAGAGAGCCGAACCGCTGTCGAGTTCCAGAACCATCATGGCGTGCGGATCATAACGCGTCGAGGCGACAACATAATGCTGTGGGCCGTAGGTGCGGGCAAAGTCTACCCATTTGTGCCAATGGCCGCTAAGAACCAGTTGCACACTGTCGGCGTACTTACGCAAGAGCGGATGTAGACCGAAGCTGGCGAACTCCTTGTCCTGGATGAGCCACAACGGATAGTGGACCAGCACGATGGTCGGCAGCCGTTGACTGAGCTCGGCCTCAAGCCACTCCAACTGCTCGCATCCCAGCGTGCCCACACCCTGATCGTAGGCGGTACCGCGAACATCCCACGACGCGCCAAGAAAATTGTTCAGCACGATGAACTTCCATCCTCTGTAGTCCAAGGAGGAATAAGGACGGGTCTTCAATTTTTGCGCAAAGAGCCAGTGCGTTTCCTCGCGTGAAAGGTGTGGCAGACCGTAATCGTGGTTACCAAGGGCTAGGTGGACGGGTGCGTGAAAACCGGCAAATAAATCGGCGGCAATATCGAGCCGGGTGCGGTTCTGCTGGTAGAAGCTCAACCCCATGGTGGGGCTGTCATGCACTACGTCGCCGAGATGAAAGACATGATCCACGGGCGAAACGAGATGGTTGACGTGTTCGCGCGCAGCGATCAGCCGCTCGGCGGTGTGGCCCATGCTCTCGGTGTCCTCCGCAGAGTCTTCCGGCCCTTTGTAATAGGGATCGATAATGTGCGTGTCGGCGATCACTCCGATGCGAAAACGGCGATGGCTGTCGATGGAATGCAGGCTGTCTTTGGGTGCTTTGGCGTACCCGGTGGTCGCCAGGCCGATTGCCGTTGAGCCCAGTAAATAACGTGAGAAAGTACGACGGTTCAATAGAAAGTCCTCATGGCCTTCAAGACGCTCTTCTTGCGGAGTGGGATTCTCCGTGGCCGCGGCGTTGCGGCCGGGAAGCGCCCGGCATTGTTCTTATCGAAAAAGCCCCTTCAGCACGACCGGCGCGCTGAAGGGGAGGTTGTGGATCATAGATTTGTAGCTTAGAAGGTGAGTTTGAGTGCTCCTTGCATGACGCGCGCAGCAACGTTTCCGGTGCTGCTGATCTGGCCGAAGTTGCTATCTTGCGGGTATGTATCCGGCGCGCCGAAGCTGGGGTGGTTGAGAGCGTTGAAGGCCTCCCAGCGAAATTGCAGCTTGTAACTTTCGCGGAGGGTCCAGTTTTTGATTAGCGCCAAATCGGCAGTCGCGGTCGGCGGCAGTTGGATGATGAACTTCTCGGTGTTGCCCGGCGTTCCAATTGCGTTTTCGGTAAAGGCCTTGGGGTTGAAGTATTGATTGAGCCAGTGGCTCTTGCCGCCCTTGCGCTGTTCCAGTTTCTGACCCGGAACCCAGTCGGCGCGATCCTGACCAATATTGAACCCGGAGTTGTTTTTGCCTGGACCGCCGTGAATGGAGACGGGATTGCCCGACTCATCAATGTACGATCCCGTGAACTCCCAGCCGTTGACCAGGGCTTTGGCGATGCCGCTGCTGAGTGCCGACTCGGTCTTCCAGGTCGGCAGTTGATAGACGAAGCTGGTGGCCCAGGCAAAGGGAAAGTTCAGGCTCGATCTTCCGTAATCGTGGCGAATGTTGCGGGGATCGCTGACGCTGGCCTCCCAGGAGGGATCACCAGAGCCGCCCACATCGTAGGTTTTGCCCCAGGTGAAGTTGGAGTGCAGTTGCAGATGGTAGGAGATGCGCTTGTCCACACTCGCCTGCAATGACTGATATTTGCCCGTTCCGCCATCCAGAACTTCTTTGATGCTGCCGAAGTTGGCATTGCCGCGAGCGCCGCTGGGGCAAGGAGTACCCTTGCACGAAACGATCGCATTGCTGCCGGGGTTCTGCTCCACCGGAGTCGCCATGTGGTAAGACATGTTGCCCACATAGGCGATATGCGCCGCGATGTTAGGGGTGACCTGATGATCGATGGAGAGGTTCCAACTGGAGGTCAGGCCCAGCTTGAGGTTGGGCTTGAAGACCGCGCCCAGGCTCTGTCCGGTGCTGATGGCGACGTTGCTGGAAGGTGTGTAGGAGGGGCTGGGAAAGGGCGGAAACTGGCTCTTGTCGTCCGTTGCGGCAAAAGTGGACCAGGGATTGTCGAAGGCCAGCGGCGTGGTGGTGCCACCGTTGGGGCTATAGGAGGGAGCAAAGGGCGCCACGGCATACGCATTCTCGTAGAAGGCATCTTCCATTGGCGTGGTAAACATGCCAAAGCCAGCGCGAACGACGGTCTTTGGCAGTGCCTGCCAGGCAAAGCCTACGCGGGGCTGAAAGTATCCGTAGCTGTTGCTGAAGAGGCGGTCGCTGATGCCCTTATCGCCCGGATAGACCAGGCCCACTGGCGCGTTCGTGTAACGCGTGCTCTGTTGACCAGGAACCCAGGCTGCGGCGCGCCCGCCTTTTACCGATGCAGGAATCTCCGGTTCCCAGCGCAAACCGGCCGTAACTGTCAGCGTGGGGCTAAGCTTGAACTGATCCTGGAAGTAGTATCCGCTCATGTAGCCCGAGACGCTGCCGATATTGCCTGTGGCTTGGCTGAAGCTATACAGATCGCCCAGCAGGAAGTCCGCCAATGGCGAGCCGGCATAGGTGCCAGTGAAGTCCATGCTGGCATACTGGCTGCTGATGTTTTCATAGCCGTAGCGATGCATGATGTCCACGCCGGCGGTCAGCATGTGCTTGCCCAAGGTTTTGGTCACCGTATCGGTAAACCAGATATCGCGACGGTTGTCGATCGTGGGGGTGGAAGCAAAGGTGCTGAAGCCCGAACTCTCTCCGTACTCCGGGTTGCCAGACTGCGCCGATATGCCGGCAAAGTAGCAGGCGCCTGGAGGATCGTTGACGTTGACGAACTGCGACATGCAGATGGGCTTGCCGCTGGCATCCACTAATTGCGTGCCATTGACATAGTTGTACTCGCTCCAGGCCAGTGTGGCGCTGTTGATCAGCGAGGGCGAGAGAGTCCAGGTGTGGCCGCCCACAATGTTCAAATAGGTTCCGTTGTAGGCTGTTCCTCCGGCCAGAATGTCGCCGGGGATGGTTGCCCCCGTCTTGTTGTAGTTGTACAGGAAGCTACGTAAAAAGACGCGCTGGCGGTCATTGATGTCATAGTCCAGGCGCGAGGTGTTTTCGTCGTAAGATTCGGTCTGGTTCGGCTGCGTGAAGGTCGTTTTGCCGGTCGCGGCATCCTGACCCAGGGGCAGCAGCTTGGCGATTTCCAGAGCGCCCTTGCTATACAGGCTGGTGTCCACCTGATTCGGTACGCCATTCACGGTGTGATAGATGGTCGAGGACAGTGATCCCAAGGACAACTCCCCAGCCGGAAGCGCGCTGAAGTCGCCATTGAGCATGGCCTGGGTGGGCGTGTAGGTAATGTTTTCTCCGGGCGAGGTCTGCCAACTGTGCCGGGTGCCCTGATAGTTGGTAAAGAAGAAGAGCTTGTCGCGCAGAATCGGCCCGCCCACGAAGCCGCCGAACTGGTTGCGGCGCAGGGCGTCCGCAGTTTTACCAAAATAGTCGGCGGCGTTCAGATCAGTGTTGCGAACAAATTCAAACAGGCCGCCATGAAATTGGTTGCCGCCCGACTTGGTCTGGATCAACACCACTGCGCCCGAGGCAAAGCCGTAGTGGGCATCGTAGTTGTTGGAGATGACGCGGAACTCCTGGGTGGCATCAGCATTGGGAAATGGATCGGCCAAGGCAGAGTATGTATCCATGTTGGAGACGCCATCTAGCAAATACCAAGTGCTTCCCTGGCGACCGCCGGCGGCCGAGGCCCCCGTTTCCGTCGGAAAGCCGTTGCTGCCGGATGGCGTCGAGGCGTGGCTGTACAGTTCGTTGACTACACCCGCGGAAAGGCTGACCAAGGCCGATGGATCGCGTCCATTCAATGGCAGATCCTTAATCGTGTCTTCGTCGACGATTTGGCTGATCTCGGCGTTGGTGGCATTGATCTGTTCGGCGTCGCCGGTCACGGTGACCGATTCCGAAGCCGATCCCGGTTTGAGAGCAATGTTCAAGGTAGCGAATTGGCCCACCGTCAGCTTGATTCCGGTTTGGTTGTAGAGGGTGAAGCCATCTGCCTTGGCGGTGAGCTTGTACTCGCCCGGAGGCAGCGTGCTGATCCGATACTCGCCGGCGCTGTCCGTACTTCCCTGCAGAACAAGGCCTGTCCCGGTGTTCTGGATCGTCAATTGGGCCTTGGTGATGGCGGCGCCCGTGGAATCGGTAACCGCCCCTGAAAGTTGTGCGTTGCCGTCCTGGGCCTGCATCCTGACCGCACTACAAAGTGCGGCGACGAGGCAGCACCACAAGACTAGATATCGTCGTGGTCGTCTGGCTAGAGATAGCATTGGCTGATGTACTCCTCATAAGGGCTCGCTTTCGGAAAGCCTTCAGGCGTTTCTCTTGTGCGGAACCCACTTCCACGATTGGCCTTGGCGTTAGGGAATTCAAGGGGTACAGCCGGGTTTGTGCCCTTTCCTCTGGTGCCGCTTGTTCCCTTTCGCCATTCCCGGCAAGCAGATGCAGCATTGTTAAAATCTCGTGAACGCATTTTTTACTGCTCACGGCAACAAGGGTATACCCCTCTGATTTTGTTACAGATTATTCAATATCCATCACCGTAGGGCGTTCTATCCTATTCATGCTCGTTGCCGCTAAATAAGGAAGTCTATGCCCACCGCACCGGCTATTGATTCGTCCGTGGAGTTGCAGCAGGAAATGATCGAACGCATACTCGCCAGCCGGTACTTTGCCAAGGCGCAGTTGCTGGCCGAGTTTTTGCGCTACGCTTGGCAGCGTTCCAGCAAGTCAGACGGCAGCCACCTCAACGAGCAGGAGATTGGAGTTCAGGTCTTCCGCCGCCGTCCAGGGTACGATCCAGGCGAAGACAACATCGTGCGGAACTATGCCCGCCAATTGCGCAAGCGCTTGGAGGACTACTACGCGCATGAGGGCAGCCGCGACGCAATGCGGGTTGAAATGCCACGCGGCGGCTATGTCCTAGTTTTCTCCGCTCCCCCTCAGCCTGACCTCCTGGAACCTGTGCAGACTGCGCGCCTCCAATCTATACTTGGCGGCGAGAACGGCCAGACTGCCACGGACAAAATGGCAGAACCCAGCGCCAAGCGGCAGAGCAGCTATCTGCGCAGGATTTTGGTTGTGACTTGTCTTCTTCTGCTGCTATCGGGTGTTGGCTACTGGTACTATTCGCGGTCGCGTCCCGCCTCAGACCCTAATACCGAGTCCCTGCACGTCTTTTGGGGCCAGCTCTTCCCAACCGGAAATAACACGTACATCGTGCCCGCCGATACCGGCTTCGTCATGCTGCAGGAGATGAGCGGAAAAACCTACACGCTGGCCGAATACGAAGCCTGGCCGGGCATCGAACTGTACGACCACAAGTACGCTTCCTATTTGCGCGCCCAGCGGTACACCAGCATGCTCGACCTGCAACTGGTTTCTCAATTGGAGCGTCGCCCTGAGGCCGATCCGAACCGCACCGTGCTTCGCTCCGCGCGCGATCTTAAAATAGACGATTTGAATAATGGCAACGCCATCCTGCTCGGTTCCATCTACAGCAATCCCTGGATTGAGGTCTTTCAGAGCAAGCTGAACTTCCACTTTGTTTACAGCCCCTCAGAGAACCGAGCGTGGATCGCCAACCTGCATCCGCTGCCGGGCGAAGATCAAAAATATTTCAGTAGTTGGAGCAGCTACTCGCACACTACCTACGCGGTTCTGGCTTATCTACCGAACCTCGGCATGAGCGGACATGTACTGCTGGTTCAGGGCATGGATGGATCGGGCACCCAAGCAGCCGCGCAGATGATCTTCAACGGTGAGAATTTGCGCCAGATTCTCAGTCATGTGCGCAGACCGGACGGCAGCCTCAAGAGCTTTGAAGTGTTGCTTCGCGCAACGGACATCGGTTCCCATGCCACAAATCCGCAGATTCTCTCTGTGCGGCTCCTCGATTAAAAACATCTTTGGGGCCCTGGAAGATTGCCAGGCGGCACCCAAGAAAAGTGTGGGACAACGTCCTGTCATTTTCGATCAACTGTACCAGCCGTCAGAGCCGGTTCAGGAGCAGCCTAAGATGGTTTGGTACCGGAGAGCAGATGAGAAGACGGCCTCGTCGGATCCGGGATGTTACGTTCAAGAACAGTTACGTCGCGCAGCTTTCGCGGATCGACACGGTCACTTCATATCAGGTGAAATCGAGGGTGCTCGTCTGGTTAACTTGCAGTTTGAAAGGTTCCATCTTTTCGGTCGCAAAGCTCTTGGATAAAGCTTGAAGCGTTTGTCGGCTTGGTGTATCGCTTCTGGACCGGATCATAAGCACTTCTGCTGCGGCGTCTTCCGGGCAAGCCATGCAGACCACCTGCAAGGGCAAGCGCACGCTACCAAATTTCTTTTCCCATTGGATCATGAGATTTGGCTGTGCCGCTCGCTGTCGGATACGTCTTTGGAGTGCATTACCAAGACTCCATGCTGGAAGCGTGGAGTCTTGGTGTCACCTCTTCCACTATTTTATGAAAAAGAATGGCTCACCTTCTGCTCACTCTTCGACGATGGCCAGATCCCAAGGTGCGAGAGTTAGTACGTCGGCCTTGGCTACCGGCTTGGCGTTGAGGAGGTTGGTTCCGGCGGCGTAGGCATAAGTCACTTTGACATCGGCGCTGGAGTAGTTGAAGTAATAGTGGAGGCGCTTGCCGAGGCGGTTGACTCCGTGGGTTACGTGGACCGAGGCGGACAGTTGCTGGTCGGGGCCAGCCAGACCGAGTTTCTCGATGCTGCTGCGCAGAACCGCGGTTTGCAGTTCCTTGGAAAGATAAGTTCCTTCATAGAGAAGGCTTCCGGCGCCAAACTGATTCTCGGTAATTGCCGGCCACTTTCCGAAGAAAGGATGGTCGTAATAAGCCAGTGCCTTGGCGTGTTCGGGGAGGAGAAATTCCGCCCAATACGAAACCTTGTTTCCTTCGCTTGCGTGGAAGGGATCGCCTTTGAGCTGAAGTGGATTTTCGAGGTTGGAGAACTCCTGATAGCTGAAGCCGGCGGCCTCGCGCAGCGGACCCGGAGCGCGGACCCAACGCACCGCGGAGTTCTCATTGGCAAATCCACTTTTGAAGGTCATGATGACATGGCCGCCGTTTTTGACGTAATCGGAAATGCGCTGCAACAGGGCGTCATCCGAGATATAGAGGGCGGGCACAATTAGCAGCTTGTAAGCGGAGAAATCCTGAGTGGTGGGAAAGACGAAATCCGAGCCGATGTTCAGGTCGTAGAGGCAATGATGAAGTTGCTGAACGAGGGAGTCGTAACCGTCGGGCGTGTGCGACCAGGTCCACTGCGGAACCGGGCCGCCGTAGGGCATGAAGCCGATGGCGTTCAGTGAATCGCGGCTCCATAAAATGGCGACCTGATTGTGAACCTGCAAGCCGACAAGCTGAGGACCAATCTTCTGCAACTCGTGGGCGGTGCGGCTAACCTCGGCGTAGGCGCGGTTGGGTTCCAGATCGTGCGAAAGAACGCCCTTCCAGTAGGTTTCCTGGCCTCCGGCAATCGAGGCCCAGTGCCAGTATTCGACCATATTTGCGCCGTTGGAGAGAAGCGTATAAACGTCCTGGCGAATCTGACCGTCGTAGGGTGGGAATTGGCCGGCAGAGTCCCAGCCTATGGTCTGGGCATTGGTCTCGGTGATGAGGAAGTTACCGTGTTTGAGGGAACGGGTGAAATCCTCCTGAAGGGACTGAATGGCGCCGTCGAAATGATTCTGAGTGCCGTGATAGACGTTGTCGGCGACGATGTCGAGGTTCTCGGCAACGGCTTCCTCGTTGACGTCCCGTCTCATCATGCCGCCGTAGTCGGTGGTGACAAACTGGCCGTGCCCGGCGACTTCGCGCACCAGCGCGGCCTGCCAGTGGAGAAAGTCAGTGACCCGCATCTGGCTCCAGCGGCTCCACTCCAGTTTGTAACCGGTAGAGATGGTTCCGTCGCGTAGCGGCAAGTCTTCCCAGGTGTGCAGATTCTCGCCCCAGTAGTTGAGGAACCAAGCCTTGCTGAGCGCCTCCGGGGTGCCAAACTTTTTTTCGAGGTGGCGCTGAAAGCCGATGAAGTTATCGGGACTTGCGGCGTCGTAGCTGGATGTTTCGTTGTCGATCTGCCAGCCAATGACGGTGGGGTTGTCCTTGTAATGGGCCACGATGTGGCGGATCAACCGCTCGGCATAGAAGCGGTAGGCGGGCGCGTCGGTGTCCATGTTCTGCCGCATTCCATAAGTTCCTTCTACGGCTGCGCCGCCGAAATTGCCGCCGGGAATGCGGCGGGCGAGTATCTCGGGATGCTGATGAGCCATCCAGGCAGGGATCGAATAGGTGGGTGTGCCCAGAATCACCTTGATGCCGGCCTTGCCCATGGCGTCAACGACGCGGTCCATCCAGACGTACTCGAAGCGGCCGTCCTCGGGCTCCCACAGACTCCACGTGGATTCGCCCAAGCGGACAACGTTGATGCCGGCCGCTTTCATCAGGGCAACATCCTTTTCAAGCCGCGCAGCTTGGTCTCCGGGCATGTATTCGTTGTAGTAAGCCGCGCCATAGAGCACGGTGGGAAAATCGAGTGCCGAAGTAGCAGTGGGGGGATTCTGGCCGGTGTTTTGTGCTACCAATGTTATGCCCTGGAATAATAGCGTTATAGCGGCCAGAGCAGCGAGGCGCTTACGACGCAGCTGCATGTGTTTCCTTTCCGAATCATCTGCATGACAGAGCAATGGTCTTCCGCCACATCTGTCTGGACTCTTCATGCCGAAGCCGCGGGCCACGAACATCTTGGTCAACGGCTTCGGCATTGGTTGGTATGGGTCATTGCGGCCCATCGGTTGCTGGCACTTAGAAGGTGAGTTTCAAAGCACCTTGCATGACGCGTGGTCCGGAGGCTCCGACACTCGTAATCTTGGAGGGAGAGCCTACCGAGATGTCGCTGGTCGTTACGCCGCTATTGGTAGGCGCGGCGAAGCTGGTGTGGTTGAAGGTGTTGAACATCTCCCAGCGGAACTGGAGACCGTAGCGTTCGCGAAACTTCCAGTTTTTGCTGATCGACGTGTCCGCGGTATTGAGGTACGGCGCCTTGAAGATGTTGCGGCCGGAGTTGCCGAATGTTCCCGCCGCGTTGTTCGTGAACGCGCTCATGTTGACGTAGTTGGCCAGCCACTCCGACCGGCTGCCTTTATGCACATTCGCGGAGACGCCGGAAACTACGTCGGCGCGATCATGATCCACGCCTGAACCGGAGTTGTTGCCGCCATTCCCCGCGGCAATGCCGAAGGGCCTGCCGGACTGAAGGGTGTAAATGGCGCTCAGTCCCCAAGATCCCAGCATAGCTTTCACAATGGAATTCCTCCCCTGTAAAGAGGGAGACGTGTAGGTGAAGTTGCTGGTGGAAATCAGCGGCATATTCAGATCAGAGATTGCTCTGTTCTTCCGCAACTGACCGGGCAGAGAATCCGTGATGGCGGGTGTGCTTCCACCCTCCGAGATGTTTCCCGTGGAGGCAATATCCATCACCTTGGACCAGGTGAAATTGGAGTGAAACTGGAAGCCGTGCGACATGCGCTTGTCGATCGAGGCCTGCAACGAGTGATACGACGAGGTTCCTTCGCTTGCATCGGTCAGAATCTGATTCAGCCCAACGCTGGCGTACGGCCGGACTCCGGCCTTCAACGTTGCATCCCAAACCCCCGCATTTTGGTCAATCACGATGCTTTCATGGTAAGTTTCGCTGCCGACATAAGCCAGATGCAAGGCGAGCGACGATGCAAGCTGCTGCTCGAGCGAAAGGCTCCAACTCTGCGTCATACTTTCCCGAAAATTATTGGTGAAGATGGCGTCCAGAGTCATCGGAGTTTGGAATGTCGAGTTTTTAGCCGGAACGGTGGTCAGCGAGGCAAAAGGCGGAAACGGATTGCCACCCACCATCGTTGAGTAGGGATCTTGCAGAGGAATGTACGAGTCTGGAGTCGAGCCGCCTTGGAGCCCGAAGGTTGGACTGAAAGGTGCAAGATCCGCGACGTGATTGTAGTACGAATAGGGCAGCGGGCCCGTAAACAAACCGAAGCCGGCCCGAATCGAGGTATGCGGCGCGAAAGTTGGTTGCCAGGTCACGCCGAAACGGGGCTGAAAGTATCCCCAGGAAGTTGGCATCAGGGCGTCATCGACTCCTTTATCGCCGGGAAAGTTTACCCCCAGCGGAGCATTGGGGAAAACAGTGCTCTGTTGTCCTGGAATGAATGCCGCGCCGCGTCCCCCAACAGAGTTGGGAGGCAGATTCGGATCGAGGCGTAAACCGGCCGTGAGAGTGATATTGGGCTTGATGCGATATTGCTCTTGCGCGAAAAGGCCCACCTGCCAGCCGAGGACATCGGAAATTTCGCCGCCGCCCTGGGTAAAGGTATTTGCATAGCCCATCAGAAAATCGGCCAGCCCCGAACCTGTGTATCCGCCGCCAAACCCGATCAGCGGAGCAATGGGATAATCTGTATTTTCCTTGGCAAACTGCCGGTGAAGGTCAACACCCGCGGAGAACGTGTGATTCTTGATGGTCTTCGTGATCTGATCAGAGATTCCCCATGTTGTTCTGCGCTCGTCCATGAAGTATCCCCAGACCGAATTGAAGCCGTTGGATACCGTGACCCCTTCCAGGTCGCAATGGCCGGGCAGTTCATTCACGGCGATATACCGCGACCAGCAAACGGCTTTTCCGCTATTATCCAGCGCCTGCCCCGTGTCGGAAATATTCATCTGAGAGTAGAAGGCACTGAAGTTGTTGACGGTTGAGGAGTTCACCATCCAAGTGTGTCCCAGGGCCAGGTTGTAATACTCTGCTGGCGATGCATCGATAACCGCGCCGCTCGCAATATTTCCCTTCACTGAGCCGCCAGTTGCAATGTAATACTGCGTAAAGTTGCGCAGAAACAGACGCTGTTTGTCGTTGATGGTGTAGTCCAGCCGCCCCGTGCCTTCATTGTAACTGCTCTTCTGCGACGGTCCCACAAAGGTTACCATTCCTGTTACCGGATCCTGTCCGAGGGGAAGGGCAGTGGTCGCGATGGTTTTAGCCGCCGTGCTGTAGAGCGAAGGGTCGATCTGATTTTTGACCCCGTTGACCGTGTGGAAGGGGGCGTTCAGCGTTTCTGTCACCGCGCTGAAGTCACCATTCAGCATCGCCTGTGTTGGCGTATAAGTCGTATTGGATGTTGCCGTGGTCGACATGCGGGTGGCTTGATAGTTGCCGAAATAGAAAAGCTTGTCCTTGATGATGGCGCCGCCCGCGAAACCGCCAAACTGATTTCTTTTCAGCGGATCGACTTCATGAGAAAAGAAGTTGGCCGCATTGAGGTCGTTGTTGCGGATGAATTCAAATACGCCGCCATGGATCGCATTGGCGCCTGCCTTGGTTTGAATGCTTACGACGGCATTGGGCGAGAAACCATATTGCGCGTCAAAATTCTCCGTGATCACCCGAAATTCTTGGGTTGCATCGGCGTTGGGAAACGGCGCGGCCAGTCCCATGTACGTATCCATATTCGGAGAGCCGTCTAGGATGTAATAGGTGCTGCCTTGGCGGCCACCGCCGGATGAAGCGCCGCTCTCATCGGGCATGGCGTTCGACGTTTGCAGCCAACCTCCGGCGGATGGACCTCCACCAGAAGTCACCAGATTCATGGTGCCCGTCGTCAGAAGCACCAGGCTCGACGGATCGCGCCCGTTCAACGGCAGTTCTTCAACTGAAGCTTGATTCACCACGGAACTCAGTTCGGCAGTGGTTACATTGATCAGTTCCTGGTTAGCCGTGACCGTGACTGTTTCCTTCACATCTCCCAGCTGCAAGGCGATGTTCATGGTTGCCACCTGTCCCACGGTCAGCACAATGCCGGTCTGGACACTCTTGTTAAAACCTTCTTTTGTAACCGTGACCGTATAGCGTCCCGGGGGCAGTTGTGAGACGGAATAAAGACCTGTGTCGCCCGATACCACGGACTGCTTGACATTGGTATCGACGTTACTGATTAGAAGCTTCGCGCCGGAAATCACCGACCCGCCCGGATCGCTGACGACTCCGTTCAGGGTAGCGCCGGTCACTTGGGCGAGTGCGG
>Ga0302320_10015112_pt1 | contig 15893 bp, 13 predicted proteins | sample Bog_T0_3_FD_202130 | JGI IMG/M metagenome (GOLD analysis project Ga0302320, IMG submission 202130) | Peat permafrost microbial communities from Stordalen Mire near Abisko, Sweden - Bog_T0_3 | ecosystem: Environmental > Terrestrial > Soil > Wetlands > Peat | place: Sweden: Abisko, Stordalen Mire... | reverse complement strand
GTTCCGAAGGCGCAATCATTCTACGCCGCTTCTAGCAGCTGCCAACTATGCGGAAGCCGCTCTTTCCAATTCCGCCCAATCTTCCGCGCGCATTTCCCGCGGCAATCCACCTAGGCGAATAGTCGGCTTCGCCCACAGGTGTACGGCGGTATCGGTGACCTTTCTACGTTCTAATCTCGGATAGGTCCTGATATGTCGGCTTCTCGAACGTAGTCTGCAGCCTAAGTGTTGGTTCTGGAAGAATTACCGACTATCGTGAGAAGTGACTTCAGAAGCTTAGCGCGCGTTGGAAACCATGTGGACGGAAAGCCAACCCCTCGTCCACGTAAATCCGCTTCCTCGATGAGTGACTCGGCGTCTGGAACTCATCCACCCTCGGTCGCATACACCGTGGGTCGAGAACTGAGCCGCACACAGCCGCGTCCAGATTGAGCACTGCAATTTCTTTTTAGTGGTCGACAAATTGAAGAAAAGCGATTTACTATGGTTGGCGGTTTCGGCTGCACCAATTCGGGGAAACCTGCAGTGCGACGGCCATTCAGGGGACTATGCGCAATCTCAAGATTCTCTGCGCGCTGTTGACGGTATCGGCGGCTGCCAGTGCACTGGCTTCGAGTTCCACTTTGCCTGACGGCAAGGAGTTCAAGTCCTGGGAACAGGCGCTGCACTTCACTCACACCTTTTACGTCAACAACCAGGCCGCCAACGCCGACGACACCGGACCAGGGGACCAGCAGAAGCCCTTCCGCACCATCGGCCGCGCCGCGCAGCTTCTCAAGCCCGGCGAGCGCGTGGAGATCGCGGAAGGAGTCTACCGCGAATTCGTACGTCCGGCGCGCGGCGGTTCTGGGCCGGATGCCATGATCAGCTATGAAGCCGCTCCGGGCGCGAAGGTGGTCGTCAAGGGCTCGGCGGTTGTAAAGGACTGGCGGCCGAGTGCCGGCTGGAACTTCGGCCTGGATCCGGTAACGCAAAAGCCCGTCCAGGCATGGGAATTGCCGCTCGATCCGAGCCTCTTCCCCATCGGCTATAACCCGTTTGAGGTCGATAACGTCATCGGCAACCGTTTCTGGCTGCGCTACGCCGAGGACAACATGGCCACCTACTTCCGGCGGCGCGGTATGGTCTTTGTAGACGGTCATCCGCTGGAACCGGTGGAGCAGCCCTATAACCTGGCCGGACCGTCGAAACAGTCACTGAATTTTTTCACCAAGGCCAGTTGGTCGCCTCTGTTCGCCGAGTTTCAGCCGCCTGCGGGCAGCTACTGGACCGAAACAAACGGAATGACCATGCACATCCGGCTGGCGAACGACGACGCCCCAGCCAAACACACCATTGAAATCACTACCCAGGAGCAGGTGTTCTCTCCGCGCGATCGCTATCAGTCCTACATTCGCGTCAAGGGCATCGCCTTCCAGCATGCCGGCAACGGGTTCCCGGTTCCACAACGGGGCATGGTCTCCACCAACCGCGGCAACCACTTCATATTCGAGGACGACACATTCGAATGGGCCAACAGCGTCGGCCTCGACATTGGCAACGAGGATTGGGGCGCGAGCCGGCCGCCTGAGCCTGTCGGCTACGACATCGTCCGGGGCAACACCTTCCGCTATTGCGGTATCGAGGGGCTGGGCGGCACCGGAGGCCCACGGGACGTTCTGGTCGAACGCAATCTCTTCGAGTGGATCGGCTGGCAGGATGCGGCCATGATGTCCGAGTCCGGCGGGACCAAGATGCACACCGCGCACAACCTGCTTTTCCGCAACAACGTGGTTCGCCACATCCGGCACGGCAACGGCATCTGGCTCGACATCGGCAACGCCAATGTGCGCATCACCGGCAACGTCTTCGCTGACATCCCAGGAAGCGTCAACCCGCACGCCGTCCACATCGAGGGCAGCGACGAGTTGAACGAGATCGACAACAACATCTTCTCCAAGCTGACGGGCGGCATCCTGATCCGCGACACCAACAACGTGATCGTGGCCTACAACCTGTTTTTCGACTGCGATGAAGTTGGAGTGGACACCGTCTCCGGCATCAATGGGCCGCGGCCCATCGCCGGACACACCAACGACGTGCACAGTCTGATGGTCTACGGCAACATCTTCGCGCGGATGGGCCGCTCGGCCATCGAATTCACCAATGCGCGCAATGATGCGGATGGCAATCTTTATCCAGCGCCGCAGGTGCCTTTTGGTTTCGGCCAGCCTTACCTGCGCGTCAAGACGCCCGAACCCGCCGAGTGGCACAACCTGAAGTCGTGGCGCGAAGAGCACGGCTGGGACAAGCATGGCGCCGAGGGACAGATCACGGCCGTGCTCGATGCGGACAAACTCACGCTGAAGCTTAAGATCGACGGCACAATTGAACCCGTCGCGGCATGGAAGGCAATCGATACAGATTTTTTTGGCAAACAAGTGAACGGCGATCGTCTGCCGGGCCCGTTTGCGGACGTGCTCACTGGACCGGCCGAGCGATCGATCGATCCGCGCTGAGGCCACTCGACTCAGGGATTCATCACAGGAGGAGCAAAACAATGCCGCAAGGACGAGATTCACTCAATTTCAACCGCCGTGAGGCGATGGTGCTTTCCGTCGCGGCAGGGCTCGGCCTTGCTTCCACCCGCGAGGCGCATGCATCGGATGACGTGATGACGGCGTCGCACCAGGCGCCGGGGAACTGCACCACGCCGCGCAGCGCAATCGCCAACACGCAATACGGCAAGGTCCGCGGCTTTCTCGATGGCGACGTCTTCACCTTCAAGGGAATCCCCTATGGGCAAACCACAGCCGGAGAAAACCGCTGGCTGCCGGCAAAGACCCCCACGCCTTGGAAAGACGAGTATCCGGCGCTGGTCTACGGCGCCAACTGTCCGCAGACCCTGCATCCCTGGACAGCCTCAGAACAAACTTTCTTGCAGGAGTGGGACGATGGCTGGCAGAGCGAAGAGATGCTGAAGCTCAACATCTGGACGCCGAGCCTGACCGGCAAGCGCGCGGTGATGTTCTACATCCACGGCGGCGGATACAGCTTTGGCTCCTCGTACGAACTGGCCGCGCACGAGGGCGCGCAGATGGCCCGCCATCACGATGTCGTGCAGGTCTCCGTGAATCACCGGCTCAATATTCTCGGCTTCCTCGATGTTGCCGAGATCGGAGGCGCTGCCTACGAGGGCTCCGTCAACGTTGGGATGATGGATCTTGTTGCTGCATTGAAGTGGGTACAGGAGACTATTGCCAACTTCGGCGGAGATCCCGATCGGGTGATGATCTACGGCCAGTCGGGCGGCGGATCCAAGGTCACCACGCTGATGGGTATGCCTGCCGCGGCGGGCCTCTTCCATCGCGCCTCAGCGCAGTCGGGCGGAGGAGGCAACATTCCATCCAGAGAACAGCAGCGTGAAGTTGCACGAACCATGATGAAGGACCTGGGTCTGGCGCCGAACGATCTTGCTTCGCTTCAGAAGATGGAATGGCCGAAACTCATCGCTGCGGGCAATGCGGCCGTTGCAAAAATCAACCCACCCATGCGCGGGCCCTTCGGACCTTTTGCCCCAGGTCCGCCAAGGGTTGGCTGGTCGCCATGCGTCGATGGCACGAACATCAACTTGCGAAGCTTCTTCGACGCCGCCCCGGAGATCTCGAAAAATGTGCCTATGCTGATTGGCTCGGTGAGCGAGGAGGGCAACCAGATGTCGTCGCGGCCCACCGATGAGGAGTGGCGCGCGAATCTGACCAAGGCCTACGGGGAGCAAGAGGCATCCGCCCTGATCGCTATTCTGAAAAAGTCCTATCCGAAAAAGGCCATCAGGACTCTCTCATATATGTGTAGTGGGATCTCGGGCCTGAACACTCTTCTCATCCGCAACAACGTGGTGAAGATGGCCCGCCTCAAGCAGGAACTGAAGGCCGCGCCCGCTTACACCTACTACTTCACCTGGCAAACACCTATGCTCGACGGGATTCCGGGTGCGTGGCACACAGCCGACCTACAGTTCTGCTTTGACAACACCAAACGTTGTGAGCAGGGGACAGGCAATACGCCGGAGGCGCAGGCTCTGGCCCGCAAGATGGCCAACGCCTGGGCGAACTTCGCGCGCACGGGAAACCCGAGCCAGTCTGGCCTTCAGTGGCAGCCAAGCGATCCTGAGCGCAACCCGACCATGATCTTCGACAACGAATGCCGCATGGCCGATGATCCAGAAGGCGAAGCGCGCAAGATTCTGCTCAGCTAAACGCAAACGTATCGGCATCGAGAACAGAACCACGCCAGGGGGCTTCAATGAACGCACTTCGGAAGACGATAAAGATTGCAACCAGGAGCGCGGGATTGGCGCTAGCGTTGCATTGCGCTTACCCGGCTGCGGCACAGAAGATTGTCGCCAACATCGACACCAGCCAGACCGCTGCTCCCGTCTCGAACTACATCTTCGGAATGTTTATCGAGCATATCGGCAAGACCATGTACGGTCCTCTCTGGGCGGAGATGATCGACGACCGCAAATTCTATTTCCCCATTTCCTCAAAAGACGCAGAGACCGGGGAACGGCACGACTTCCCGGGAATGCAGTTGCGCAAGTGGCGTCCTGTAGGCGGCGATGACGTGGTCACCATGGACAAGGAAAAGCCCTTCGTCGGCGAGCAGAGCCCACGCATCGCGCTCGATGCAATGGCGTCTCACGGCATCCGGCAGGGCGGCATCGCCCTGGTCAAGGGGAAGCGATATTCCGGCCGCGTTGTGGTCAAGGCGTCGCGCGGAGCGCACATCGCGGTTTCACTCTCATGGGGTCAGGGAACCAGCGAGCGCCAGACCATCAACCTTGCGCCGCTGGCCGAAACCTACAAAACAATTCCACTCAGCTTTGTCGCACAGGCCGATGCGTCGGACGGCGCGTTTGAGATTGCCGGCACTGGCTCTGGAAGTTTCCACCTGGGCGCCATCTCGCTGATGCCCGCCGACAACATACGTGGCTTTCGCGCCGACACCATCGCGCTGCTCAAAGAGATCAAGTCAGGATTCTGGCGCTTCGGCGGCAACTATAGCTCGAACTACACCTGGTACAACGCCATTGGCGATCGCGACCAGCGCCCGCCCGAGTGGGACTTTGCTTGGAACCAGATGCAGACCAACGATCTGGGCATGGATGAGTTTGCCGAATTCTGCAGGCTGATCGGCGTAGAGCCGTACATCAGCGTGAACGCGGGTCTCGGCGATGCACACTCGGCGGCCGAGCAGGTTGAGTACATGGACGGATCGACGAGCACGCACATGGGCGCGCTAAGGGCAAAGAACGGACACCTGGATCCGTATCGCGTGAGGTTCTGGAACATCGGCAACGAGCCCTGGGGTCCGTGGCAGATTGGCCGCACCGACACAAAATACTTCATGCAAAAACACAACGACTTCGCCAAGGCAATGCGCAAGGTGGACCCGTCGATTGTGCTCATTGCGTCGGGCGAAATGCTCGAAGATGGCAACGTCCCAGGTGCCGAGCGCGCGAAGTATATTGGCAATCTCGGCCCGCTCTACTCCACCGATGCCGACTGGACCGGGAGCTTTTTGAAAAGCTGCATGGGCAACTTCGACGGCATGGCCGAGCATTGGTACGCCTCACCCGGCGTGCACTTCGATCTGGAGAAGGTCAAGACCCTGCCGCCGGATGCCAACTCGGATCAGGCCAACGTAAAAGTGACCCAGACCCTCCAGGAGTTCGCGCGTTACCCGGCCAACATTGTGCGAGTAAAGAGCGAGGAATGGCAGGGATACATGCAGCGATATCCCGTAATTTCCGCAAAGAAGATCTTCCTTTCAATCGACGAGTGGGCCTATTTTGGCGGCGACTTCGGCCGCAGCCCATCCCTGAAGCTGGCGCTCGCCTATGGAATGGTCTTCAATGAGATGCTGCGCCACACCGATTCGCTCACCATGGCCGCGCACACCATGGGCACTTCGACGGTCGACTTCAACCAGACCGCCTCTACTATGAACGGACTGGGTCTCGTCTTCAAGATGTACAGCAACACATTTCCCGGTACCGTGCCGGTAGCGGTAGGCGGGAATACGCCGCAGCCCGAGCCAAAGTACCCGGTAGGAGGCGATCAACCAAGGCAGGACTCCGGCAGCCCTACCTATCCCCTCGACGTGTATGCTGCGCTCTCGACTGACAGAAAAATTCTGCATGTCTCGGTAGTCAACGCAACGGAATCGGCGCAGGCGCTCGATCTGGAACTGGCGGGCGCACATGCCGCGGGCCCGGCCAAAATCCTTCGGCTTGAGGGCTCTGGACTGGATGCAGCAAACCACGCCGGCAAGCCGGCAGAATTGGCGGTGAGGGAAACAACGGCAACCGAGCCGGCGGCGGCAACCTCAATCCCACCAATTAGCGTCAGCATTTTCAGTATCCCGCTCGCTCCGTAGATCCCATCTCGGCCGTCGCAGATCCCGCAATGCTCTTCGGAGGAAGGTAATGGCGCGTTGTGTTTTTGCAGTGCTTGCTGGCTCTCAATTCTTTTACGATTTCGATGCGCAATCGCGTTGGCCGTCGCGATCGCGGTTAGGTACAATTGCAAATCGGATTGCCGGAATCCGTAGCCAATTCCGGATTCGTCTTCAATCCTGCGATCTTCAGCACAAAAGCCTCCTTGCGCTCCGCTGAATCAGGCAGCGCCACTGTGAGCCCCGCAGCATCCTGTTTGAACTGCAGTGCCCCGCCACCGAGCAATGTCACGAAACGCCCCGAGCCCGCCGGCCCACCCTGCGGCAATGAACTGATGACGACCTCCGATCCGGCACTCTTGCCCATCACGATCGCGTAGAGATAGCGCTCCTTCACCGTGAAGTAGATGTGATCTTTGCCGGCTTCTTCGAACTGGGTCCATGCGTGCGTTTCGTAGATCGCCTCGCCGTTGGTCTCCAGCCATTTGCCGATGGCGAGAAGCGTATCCTGCTGGTCCTGCGGAATCGTTCCGTCTGCCTTAGGCGAAACATTCAATAAAAGAGTGCCATTTTTACTCACCGTATCAACCAGCCACCCAATCACAGTGTGGGGCGAGTTAGCCCTGAGTCCTTCGACATATCCCCAGCTTCGGGTTCCTATCGGCCTGTCCACCACCCACGAGCCGCCGCGAATTCCGTCCGGCGGACCGCCTTCAAAGTCCAGAATCGACGCGATTGTCTTTATGTTCGTGCCTGAGGGAGCAAACGCCGCCTTCTTAGTAGTGAACGAGACCTCTTTGCCCCAGCTCCTGGCTCGGTTGTAGTAATACGCGGCGATCTGCAGCTTCAAAGGATCAATGTGCCTTTGATCAACGCCGTTATCGAAGTAGATAAGGTCGGGCTGGTACTTATCGATCAGTTCAACATTGCGCTCATACCAGTTCACCAGGAAGCGCTTCATGGCCGCATTGCTGCGGTCAGCGTAATTGTAGAAATCGGCCCACTGAGGGTCGTAGAGATCGGCCTTCTTTTCCTTCATCTTCTCGGCTAACTCGAGGGGAGGATTGATGAATTCGAAGTTCTCGATCCCGTGATTCGCAACGCCCAACTTCATCCCGTGTTTGCGCACAGCCGTCGCAAGTTCGCCAATGATGTCGCGCTTGGGCCCCATCTGCATCGAGTTGAACGGCGTTACTTTGCTATCCCACATCGCAAAGTTCTCATGATGCTGCGCACCAGGCATAACGTAGCGCGCACCTGCCTTCTGGTACAACGCCGCCCAGGCATCGGCATCAAAATGCTCCGCCTTGAACATCGGGATGAAATCCTTGTAACCGAGTTTTTCGGGGGGACCAAAGTGCTCTGTGTGCCAGGCACGCGTGCTGTCGGGACCGGTATTCGCGCCGAGCGCAAAATCGTTGCCGCCGAGCACTTTCAAGACACTGTCGTTGCCTCCCGCATAAAGGAATTTCTCATACCACTCGTTGCCATGCGCCGGAACCGAGAATATCCCAAAGTGCATGAATATCCCGAATTTCGCCCCTCTGAACCAACGAGGAACCTTGTAGTTCTCCCTCAGCGAGTCCCAGGTCGGCTTTACCGGCCCAGGAGCCATCGGCGTCGGGATCTGCTTGACGGCGTCTTCGACCACCTGCTGACTGGTCTCCGGCGCCATGTCGAAGCCCAAGCTGTTCCCACCCTCCCCGGCGCACTGCGCATTCACCTGCGTCGGTTGGATAGACACTGTTGCGGCAGCTCCATCGGCTCTGGAAAGCTTTGAGATCGCGAGAGCGGAACAGATTCCACCCACCCCTCGAAGTAGCTCACGTCGGTTGATTGACATTGCAAGTTTGCGCATCAAAATTCCCCCGGCTCTGGAGCTTTAACTGCTTAGTTTACGCGCTCATGGACGCCTCTTATGCAAGTGTTCGAGCTTTTTCCACCGCGGACTGCGATGCGGTGTTCTCGGCAAGTGGCCGAAAAACCGGCTGCTCGCTCAAGTTTGCTACTACCGCGCAACTTGCTCAATGGCATTCCTGGACTCTGCGGCGATTATCGTTCCCTATCATCAATCTTGAATGTAAACCACGCTGGATGAGTGCATTGGCCTAACAACAGTTGACCGAATGCGAATTTCCCGAAGATCATCCGGCTCACCGAAGCTAATCGCGCTGCATGGTGACTGGCTCAATTTTTCCAATCCATCTTCGGCGAGAGTTCGACGTGGTCTACTTCGGCACCATTAGCGCGCAGCTCATCCAGGGCCGCAACTTTACAGATTCGGACGATGCGGCGCGCCAGCACGTCGCCGTGATTGACGAAAGTCTGGCTCGCCAGCTCTGGTCAGGCGAGCTTGCTCTCGGCAAGCGCATCAATGTCTCCGACTCTCCAAAAGGTCCGTATCAGTTCGAAAGGGATTGGCCTGTCATTGTCGGAGAGATTCGCCAAGTGCGTTGCCACACGTTGAGTGCGACGGTGCGCCCGCAGATCTATTTGCCCTATCCGCTGGCTCCGCGGCCATCAATGTCCGTTGTTATTCGATCCTGAGACTGCAGATTACCGTGTTTGAACGTGCCCCCGAGATTCCCGATAAGAACCTCCCCAATCCACATCGCGCCGATCAGTAGTCCATCCCCAGGCCGAATGCGCGCCAACCGAAGGCCGTTGCCGATTTTTCCACCGTCATGATTCTTCTACTTTAGATTTCGATAGCTTTTCTGAAGTCTCCCTGGCAGGCTGGTCCCTACTTACCGATTGGGATTACTTTGTTGGAGTGCTGCCCCTAGAACCTTACCAAGTTCCGGCTCTTGTACGAAGACAATTAGCCTGAGCTTTTGGGAGTCCATGTTGGGAGGGAGTCTGATCTGAACGTCCTCGCTGAAGATCCTTCCCTTCTGAAGCTTTCCAATCTTGACGAATTGTTGAACAACGGCTACGTGCGTGAGGAGCTTTCCTCCGTTTTCGCCGTGCGCAACTTGAGACTTCGCATGATCGAGCGCAACCGCCGCAAAGATATCGACAGTCCGCTTCATCTCTTGTCCGTTTACTTCGACGTGAGTACGGAGAAATGCGGGCACGCTCCTGTCGACGCTCAAGGCGCTGATGCTTACCGGAACCTGTACGGATGATGACTCTTTCACAAACACCTGACGGATCTGTTGCGGTTCACTCAACCGCAATTCGCTCTTTCCGTTCACAATCGCCTGTGGAGTATAGGCTGTGCAGAGTCCGAACGCTCGAACGTAGCCATTCTGCCGTTCGGTAGATGGGGTGAGAGAATATGGGTCTTTCCAGCCTTCATGATCCCAATAGTCCACATGCTCGCTCAGCACAATTATTTGAGCACCGGGGACGGGTTGAGCGGCGTCAATGTGTTGCAGCCATTCATCTGCGGAAGGACAGCTGGAACAGCCCTCCGAGGTGAATAATTCGACGAGGATCGGCGTTCTGCTATTCGTTGTGTCCACATTGTGAGTTGGAGCAGCGGTAGCGATACACGCCGTGATCAGTAGAACACAAAGTCCCTTCATGAATGCTCCACTTTGAATATCCGAAAGGCTTGAATTGCAGGCCAGGTGCAATGTTCGCGCAAGATGAACATACTCTCAACGACAATGCGACACGCCGGCAATCGAATGCGGTGAATCGCCCGTTTGGGACGTCAATCTGCCGCTCAAGGTGTTGAGTTGCAGGACGAGTGTGAGTGCGAAGGCCAAAACTCGGGAAGCCGCCCTAACCGTCTGTCAATTGCGGCCAGAGGACAACCAGCGCTCAAGTCGATCGGCGTAGGTGCGGCTCGAGCGATGCTCCGAGCCGTCCGAGAGCTTCACCACGAATTCCCGGTTCTCGATGGATCGCAGTTCCAGTATCCCTTTGGACCGCACGATTCGAGAGCGGTGTATGCGAAGAAACCTTGCCGGATCGAGCTTCTGTTCGAGAGAAGCCATCGTCTCACGAACCATGAAAGAACGACCGCTGACGTGCAGTTCAACGTAGTCCCCTGCAGCTCCAATCCACTCAACATCCTCCGCCATCACAATCTGGATGCGAGACCCGGTCTGCACCGTAAACCGGGATGCGTATCCATCCGAGACGCGGCCGAGCATCTTCAACACCCGCTTTGCCATGTCGGCTTTTAATTCGGAATTGACCAGATCACGAGCTCGACTGACCGCTGTCGCGAATCGTGCATCGTCCACAGGCTTCAACAGGTAATGCAGTGCATGAACATCGAATGCCTGCAAAACATATTGCTCATACGCCGTCAGAAAAATGACTGCCGGCAGGCTTTCTCTCGGCAATGCGCGGAGAACCCCAAAACCGTCCATTCCAGGCATCTGGATGTCGAGGAATACAACATCAGGAGATCGTTCCACAATTCTCTCCACTGCGGATTGCCCATCCCCGCATTCTCCAACAATCTCAACATCCTTGAACTTCCGAAGCCTCAGAACGACGCCGCGACGCGCCAAGGGCTCATCGTCGACGATTAGTGCCCGCACGGTGAAGCCTCCTCCAGATTCCGAACTCTGCGTAACGGCAGTTCCAGCAATACCTCGCAACCGCCCGCATCAGGCCAAACAAGGAAGAATTCAAAATCTGTCCCATACAGTGTCTTCAGTCGCTTCGCTGTGTTTCCGAGACCGATTCCACTTCCATTCTCTTTCTGTTCGTCCTCACCACGCCGTCCGGAGTTTCCGATTGTTTCCGCCCAGGATTTCCTCGCGAGGCTTCCTCTCTTCGTCCCAAACTGCCTTGTTCTCGACGTGGCGCTTCCTGGGCTCAACGGTCTAGATTTACAGAAGAGGGTAGCCGTCGAGCGCCCTGGAATGCCGATCATCTTTGTAACGGGCCACGGTGATATTCCCATGACGGTCCAAGCCATGAAGGCTGGTGCCGTCGAGTTCCTGACGAAGCCCTTCAAGGGCGATGTGCTTTTGCAATCGGTCCGAAATGCAGTAGAGAAAAGCAAGGCCCTACTCGGCCGCGAAGAAGAGATTCAAACGTTGAAGGCGCGATACGCTGGCCTCACCTCTCGCGAGCGCGATGTGATGGCTTTGGTGGTTGTCGGACTCCTGAACAAGCAGGTTGGCAGTCGCCTCGGCATTAGTGAAGCTAAAGTGAAAAAACATCGCGGCAACGCGATGCGAAAGATGAAAGCCGAATCTCTGGCTGAATTGATAAAGATGGCTTCGCGTCTCAGGTTACGGCCGGCGCCAGCTGACACCGTGCTTGCAGTCAAATAACTCTTTCTATTGAAGTCCTCGCGACTAGTCGCACCCATCGTTCCCCGGCACCGCCAGTCAGGTCATCTCGGCCTGCTTGGCTAATTCCCAGCAATCTTTTTCGCGATCATTGAATCAAACAGTTGATATGAAACTTGTGTCCCTCAATTGCGGGTTGCCTCGGGAAGTGGTTTGGCATGGGCGAAGTGTAACGACATCGATCTATAAGGAGCCGGTCCAAGGTCGGATCGCCTTGCGGACACTCAATCTCGATGGCGATCGACAATCTGACCTCACTGTGCATGGAGGCAAGGACAAGGCTGTGTATTGCTACCCGCTTGAGCACTACGAATACTGGAAAGTCGAACTCCCGGGTCACGCACTCCCCATGGGCGCTTTCGGCGAGAATTTCACGACTGAGGGATTGACCGAAGACTTCGTCCATATCGGCGACCGACTCTCTGTGGGGTCCGCAGAAGTTGTCGTCAGCCAGCCACGGCTTCCGTGTTACAAGCTCGGCATCCGATTCAAATCGGATGATATGGTAAGGCGATTTCTTGCGAGCCGGCGGACTGGATTCTACCTGGCGGTCACACGCGAAGGTGAAGTTGGTACGGGAGACGAGGTGACTGTACTTGACCTTGATCCGAGCTCGATTTCCGTCTCCGAGATCAACCGACTATACATCTCGAAGGAATATGACGAAAAAGATCTTCGTCTAGTGCGAAAGGCTCTTGCTCTGGAAGCATTGCCCGAGAGTTGGAAGGAGTTCTTAGAGGAAAAGGCGATAAGGCAGAGCGCGTGATCCCGAACTTCGAGACGGGGAGCGTTCTGGAACTGTCCAAGGGAAGTGGATTGTGTCGCTCAAGAATGCCTGTACCAGATTTTTGATTGGCGATTACAGAAAGCCGACGCCCTCATTGATGGATGTTTGAGCGCCGACCGCTGATAGGTAATGAAAACGCCGATGTCGTCAATTTGACGAATAGTCGGCTTCGCGTCAAGTCGGTTTCGCGGAAACGAGCCAGCACTCTATTTGCAGCGAAGCCGGTTATACGGCCACTTGCCGAAGGATCGATCTGAATGGGTCAATGAGCGATAAGCCCTGTTAACCGGTTGAGAATGGCTTCCGGTGCACGGGTCAGCTTCCGGCTAATGGGACATGGAGGCCGCGGTCGGGCGTCTGAGCGTGGCCACGAGTTCCTGGAAATGCGGGTTCTGCCGAAGATTTTTCAGATCGTCGAACATAAGATCCCCACTTCGATTCGATCCATCCCTGCTGTTGGAGCCTCAGCAGCGAGGTGTACACAGTCCCCTCATTGAGCGTGAGAACGTCTTCGCTTACTTGTTCGATACGGCGTGCAACCCCGAATCCATGCAGCGGACCCAGCGCGTGGAGGGTTTTCAGAATCATCATGTCCAGGGTGCCTTGCAGGACTTCAGATTTATCGGTGCTCAAGCTCTCTCCTTTGGCCGTCGCAAAGAACATACCATGACTCATATGGGATGTCCAAAGGTACATTTGAAGCGCCGGATCATCATTCCTTGGTCTATCGGCGCCGGTCTTCAGGCTTTTGTGCCGATTCAGCCCGGACCTGAAACGGGAGGCGTGCCCTATGGTCCACTGCGAGAAGACTCAACAGGCAATCCTTATGCGCTCTCTTTGGCAAATGGGAATCAGTCGCGTCGATGCCGACAGCCTCATGGTGTACCGGCAATGGGTGCGGGCGAGGCAAGCCGCGGGGCTGCCGCGCGAACTCGTCCTCTGCTGTGCGCGCCACGTCTCCGGCAGCTTCGTGTTGGCGAAGATCGGAAATCTGAAGGCAGTTATGAATGCAATGGGCCAGGGGGACGTACGAATCGCCGTGGTCTGCCAGCACCCAGAAGGGGAAATCATTCGCAACGCGTTAAACGCACGGCACATTGCGCGGTCCACCGTGCCCGACAACAACCAGGCAAATTCTTGAACCTAAGTTGGATTGGTCTCCGAACGGCCTTTCGAGGATGCTGATGCCGGATCAGCATTCCGGAACTCGAACGCCGGGGACCATCACAATAGAATCAAGCATTTGTCTTTAGAATAAGCCCGCACGGAAGCACTCTAGTCTCGTCGCCTAAGCTACTGATTTGACACATTTGTGCACGCACGGCATGGCACGGTCTACGGCACACCTCATATAGAGCTATGTCGGCTGCCTTGCGCGAACGATTTTCACGCCCGCCATTCAAACATCAAGCGGTTTGGCAACCTGTCGACTGATAACGCCTCCTTTATCACTCACTACTTGGTGGGCAAGTCCGTATCACGTTTCTGGGGCATTTGTCCGGAGGAGGCGACTATATCGACAAGGGGAATGCTTCAGCGAAATGCGGCCCAGCGAATGTTGAAACCTGGTATCGCAGATATCGGCTGGTGAACGCGGTTGCGGGAGCGCATGACGAATCAGTCTGGCAGAGCCCACTCCGTCACGCTACTGTTGGAGTCGCGGAGAAAGATTACCGCCTGGTCCTTCCGGGGTATTCCCGAGCCCACGATCCTGGTGAAATCGACCGGCATTTTGGTGGATTTTGCGGTGGCGAGGTTCCAAACAAGAAAAGTGAAGTTTTTCAGCGAGTTTGCGTCGACTTGCATGCTTACCAGCGAGTTTCCACCCGGCAGAGTCCATGCCGCAAATACAGGGTCGGAGCCCAACGGAATCGTCCGCAGCAAGTGCCCATCGGAGGCGTCGAGAAACGACAGTTTGCTGTCGGCTCCTCCGACCACAAGCTGTTTCCCGTCTGGCATGAAACTGACCGCGAAAGGCTCGAGCAACAATCCGGCATACTTGGCCTTGAGATTGCCTGAACGGTCGTAGATGCGAATCACGGTATCGAAATCCGCGGTGGCAAGGCGCGAACCGTCGGGAGAGAAATCGACCGCGCCGCTGCCGCTGAAGCTGGTTTGCAGGGAGGCAATCAGCGTACCGTGAGCAACATCCCAAAGTTGAGTCGGCTTTTCGTAGAGCCGGACCGCAAGCGTGGATGAATCCGGAGAAAAGGAAAGGTCTGAAACTTGCTGACCTGCGATCGCAAACTTGCGCAAAGCGGCGCCTGAAAGATCGGCAACCACAACCGTTTCGTCGCCTTTGCTGGTTGCCAGGAGTTTGCCATCGGGCGAGCAGGCGAGGATGCGAAGGCCGGTTTCCGCGGGCCGCTTGATGATGGCCTCAGCCGAGGCCAGGCGAAATACGGTGATTGACCCATCGCGGCCGAGCGCGGCGGCGAGCCCCGACTGGCCACACACCGCAACGCTGCGGACTTCGGATGGGGTGGGGAGTGTGATCAATTTGCGCAGCTCCTGGGAGTGAGAGGGTGCGGCGCAAAGGGACGCGAGCAGACAGGATGCGAGGACGGCTTTCACAGCGGCTCCAGAACGAGCTCGAATTGCACGTGGGCGTGGATTTCATCCGGGTCGCCCACGAGGGTGACGGGGCGAACGATCTCCCGGCTGGCTGCGTCGCCTTTCGCAAAATTCTTGTCAGGATTGCCTTCGAAGACGGGGTCGGTGGCGAAGTAGAGCTGCGTGGTGAGCGGCTTGAATCCGGGCGCGGTGACCAGGTAATGGACGTGCTGGCAGCGGCGCTCCGGATAGTGCCCGGGTATGACGGAAGAGATGTTGTACTCGCCTTTCGTGCTGGCGCTCAGAGTGGCGCGATACCGGTACCCTTCGAGGTCGTAAAGGCCAACGTGACTGGTTTGCCAGATCTCCAGCGAGGCGGTGGGGATGACTTCGCCTCGGGTGCTGTAGATTACGCCGTCGACCTCGAGAGGCATGCCCGGATCACCGGGTTGGCGCATCTTGTTGCCGGCCGGGGACAGCCGTTTGTAAAAAGGCCCCAGCTGATCCATGGGGGTTGGCGGCCGGCTCACGGCTTCCGTATTGCTCCAGGCTTCCGCCAGGGCGGAAGGCATGAGGCCGGCGGTGCTGGTGACGACCCCGAGGGACATGCACTTCTCCAACAGCTCGCGACGGTTCAATTTCAGTCGCATGATTTCCTCCAGATTCGCTTAACGTCCCAAAGCCCCGCGTCTCGTTCGTCCGGCGGCAATTCTTTCACTTTCTTGTGGTCCTGAACAATATGGAATGCGTACTTTCCGAGAAGGACATTCGCGACCTCTGGTCAACTCGACCCCGCCCAAACTCGAACTCTATTTGGTGGACAGAGACACCCGGCTCCCAACCGATGTCAA